>Ga0310813_10002216_pt1 | contig 11828 bp, 7 predicted proteins | sample YN3metagenome_FD_203086 | JGI IMG/M metagenome (GOLD analysis project Ga0310813, IMG submission 203086) | Soil microbial communities from experimental microcosm in Duke University, North Carolina, United States - YN3 | ecosystem: Engineered > Artificial ecosystem > Soil microcosm > Unclassified ...
TCAAATTTCAACGAACCATCGCACCGTCGCACCTTCGGACGCACCATCGCACCCTCGCACCTCTCGCACCCTCGCACCTTACGCGGTCACCGTAACGACGATTGGACCGTTGCCTTCGTCGGCTATGACGGTGACCGATGGACGAGGTCGGTGACAGATTTCCTGCTCGAGGTCGGCGTGCTGCGACCGAGCGATGCTTCGTACTTCGAGCAGCAGGTGCTCGCGGCGTTCACCCGAGGCGTCCCCTTCTATAGATGGCAGACTCCGGGCGTACCTCCGGGAATGTACTGGGCGAGGTTCAGAACGAAGAACGATTGCGGCCTCAGTGTTCCAAGCTTCATAACTTCGTTCACCTTGCGCTAGCTCGAAGGCCTTCGCCCGAATCTTCGAATCCTCGAACGTTAAAAGACGTGGATGTTGAGAAGAAGTGGCTCGGGCAGGATCGCGAGCCGTATCGTCGCCGTCCCCGGCGAGATCGCCTTCACGTATGCGGCCGTATACGGCAACTGCAACGGCACCACCTGCACGACGTGAGGATCTGATGATTCAAGCGGCGGTGCGACGGACGTCTCTCGGGTGCCGTCGTCAAATTCGGTGATTGTCGTCACTTGAGCCACGTCGCCGACACGCATCGCCGACGGCCCGTCGAGCCCTTGCCGTACTCTCCGCAGCAAACGAAAATCCGCCGTGATCGCACATGACGGGCCACACGTCACTGTCGTGAACTGCGATACGTATCCGGGGATCGACGCCCGGACGGGAAAGGTGTCTGCATGCTGCTGCGTGGACACCATCCGGTAACGCCCGGCCGCATCTGTTGTCGCCTCGGCGAACGGCACGAGAATGCCATCTGCGGTGACCCACGCTCCGGCCACGGGATTACCTACACCGTCCCGAACGATGCCGCTGACACTCCATTCAGCAAATCGCAGCACCACTGCGTCTACCGTCGTCGTACTACCGGCAACCACCACCCCAGGGCTGCTGTCGCGCGTTTCGAAAAAACTCGATGCTGACCAGCGTAAGCGGAACGGACCGGCCGGCAACTCGAACCGGTACGCGCCGTCATTACCTGTGGTCGCGCTCTGGCCGGCGCCCGGCCCTTCGATGACCAGTACTTGCGCCCCTGAAAGCGGCGCTTCGGGATTGAAGGTGGCACCGAAAGACGCTGCACGTTTGACGATGCCCTGGACAACGCCCGTAGTCGCTGCAGGCGGCGGCACGACCGTGGAAGAGGGCACGGTCGGCGAATCCGCCGCGCCACACGCAGTCAGCAGCGACGCGACCACGAACAGCGCGCAGGGGAGAGGAAGTCTCGCCATCCGACAGAAATCACGCTCGAGCAAAACGTGGTCCGCGAGGGCGACGGCGATTTGTTGAGGCAGTGGAATGTCAGATTGCCAACTCTGCGGCTCGTGTCGCGTACCGGCAACATCGCTGTGGCGGACGGGACACGCTAAGGGGTGCGATGGTGCGAGGGTGCGAGGTGCGAGGGTGCGTCCGACAGTGCGATGTGCGACGGTTCAAATTGCAGCGGTCACGTTTCAGTTCAAATTGCAGCGGTCACGTTTCAGTTCAAATTGCAGCGGTCAAATTTCAACGACCCATCGCACCGTCGCACCTTCGGACGCACCGCCGCACCCTCGCACCTTTCGCACCCTCGCACCTTACGACACCGTTACCGCTAGCGTCACCGTCGCGGAGCCGTTCATCTCGAACCAGCCGACCCCCTCACTCACCAGATCGAACTCCAGCAGGTATTCGCCCGGATTCGGCGGCGCGAGCGCGAAGTCGACGTGCCGCGTTTGCCCGGGTGGCGTCGCGCCTTCGAGTCTGATGCGCGCGAAGTCGAGCGAGATCGGACGGCCGTCGCGCGCGCGCAGGTGCACGCCTAGATTGACACCGCCGCGCGCCGTGGATCCCGGCAGCCAGCTGACACTACCAACGTTCTGAACGGTTGCCTTTCCACGAATCGCCTCACCACGTTCCACAGTGGTGCGATCCAGTTGAACGGTCATCTCGCCTTTCAGTCCCTCGCGTTCGCGGCTGTCTCTTGCCGCCTGGCCTCCCTTCGTCAGGAAGAAGGTCTGATGCCCCTGCAGAAAGACGCGCACGCGATCGCCATAGCGCGTCAGGGCCCGACCGCCGCGCACGATCTCCTCGAATTCTCCGAGCGGCACTCGATATGACTCGGTGCTGAAAACAGCGACCTCGAGATGAACGAACCCGGCGGCGCGCGCCCACGTCCACACCTCTTCCATGACGACGTCGTTTTCGATCGCGGTGTAGTTCTTCATCTCGTACTGCGACCGCGCGCCTTTCGAATGGTGACGACCGGGCTCCGAAAATCCCGCGATGCCGCCGGGTCGCAGTACGCGACCGAGCTCGCGCATGACCTGCGTCGGGTTCGGCACATGGTGAAACGCGTCGAAGCAGAAAATGCGGTCGACGCTCGCGTCGGGGAGATCGATGCGGTGCCCATCGAACACAAGGAACCGTGGAGGAGGACAGCTGCCGATCGGTGGCAGTCGTGCATACAACTGCTTGCCGAGCTCCAGCGCGGTCGCGGAGACATCGACCGCGATCGCTTCGCATCCAAGCTGCGTCAGGCAGCGCGTCGTCCAGCACGCACCAGCGCCAAAGTCGAGCACCGTCATTGCTGGCACCAGGCGCAGGCCGCTGAGCAGATGTGCGAACGATCCGAGCAGATCGGGGCTGTCGCGTGGATCCGCGAACGGCTTTGCGAGGTAGCGATCCGCGAACTGGATGGTGGTCTTGTAATACTCGTCCGCGGTGCGGGCAAGCTCCTCGACCGTCAACGTTGAACTCAAGACGTTGGCATCGACCGATGCCTCGGACTGCGACAGCGCGCCTGCCGCATGATCCTGCTCACGAGCGATCGTGTGGCGCAGCCGCCGCTGGAATTCATCGGAGGCCGCGATTTCCGCCGCGGCCTCGCGCAGTTTCATCCCTTCACGATTCATGCGCTGCAGGTAGTGCGCGCGGCCTTCCTCGTCAACCGGACGCGCGAGCACGAACCGATAGACGAAATCGATCGCCGCCGCCCGTTCCGACACGTCGAGCAGGTCGTCGCGTCGCAATGCCGGAAACAACAAGCGGCGGAGGCGCCGCACGAATTGCCTCATTGCGGAGTAATGTTAGTGCCCGATGGCGTTCGCCGCGCTCATCTATGTCGCCATTGCGGCCATCCTCTTTCGCAATCTCCTGCCGGTCCTGACGACGCACCTGTTCGGCGATCCGGGCGATCCGTTGCTCAACGTGTCGGTCCTCGCGTGGAGCGCGAAGCATCTGCCGCTGACCGATGCATGGTGGAACTTTCCTGCGTTCGCGCCGGCGACGGGCGTCACCGCATTCACCGAACATTTTCTCGGCGCCTATCCGCTGACGACCCCGATCATCTGGATGACGGGAAATCCCGTGCTTGCCTACAACGTGCTGGAGCTGGCGTGTTTCACGCTGAACGGCGTCGCGGCGTACGCGCTCGTGCGCGAACTGACGACGCCGGGTCGGAAACGACCCGGCCTTAGAGCCGGCGCATTTTTCGGTGGACTAGCGTTCGCGTTTGCTCCGTTTGTCGGCGAACACGCGACGCACGTGCAGATGCTGATGGCGTTCGGCATGCCGGTCGCGTTGCTGGGGCTGCATCGCTACCTTGCAGACGGACGGCGCAGCGATCTTGTGTGGTTCGCGGTGGGATGGTTCGAAGTGCTGCTGTCGAACGCATATCTGCTGGTGTTCTTTCCGATTCTTGTCGCGCTGTGGAGTGTGTGGTTCTTCCGTCGCGTCGATCTGCGAAGGTGGCGCGCAATCGCGGCGACAGCTGTTGCTGCGACACTGCCGGTCGTTCCGCTGCTGATTGGGTACGTGGTGCGACAGCGCGCTTACGGATTCAGGCGCAGCGTGGACGAGATCGCGGCGTTCAGCGCGACGTGGTCGTCCCTCCTCGGCATTTCGCACCGGGCTGTGCTCTGGACCGGATGGCTGCCGAACACGTTTGCGGAAGCGTCGTTGTTCCCAGGTTTTGCAATCGCGGCGCTGGCGATAGTCGGGGTCGCAACCGGACGACGCCGTGTCGTCCTCTTCTATTTCGTCGCGGCGGTTGCGATGTGGTTGCTCGCTCTTGGCCCCGTGCATGGGCCCTACTGGCTGCTCCTGAAGCTGCCCGGCGCCCGCAGCATCCGCGTGCCGGCGCGCGCGTGGAGCGTTGCGACTGTGTGTCTCGCTGTCTGCGCCGGGTATGGCGCGGCGTGGCTGGCGTCGCGCGATCGAATCCGGTGGCTGCTGGTGCCGATCGCACTGATGATCGTTGCGGAAGCGTGGTTCGCAGGTCCACTGGTTGCCGCGCCGGCGCAGGTGCCGCTCTACCTGCCCAATGACGCGACCGTCCTCGACCTGCCGATCACGACGGATTTCCGCAACGCCGACGCACAGTACCGGGCGGTGATGTCGAACTATCGCGTGGTGAACGGATACAGCGGTTATTTCCCGCCGGGATTCGTCGATCTCGCGAACGACATCAATGCCCATCGCTCGGTCGCATTGCTGCCGTTCCGCCGCCGAGGCGATCTGTATGTCATCGCGCGCGGCAACGACGTTGATCCGTCTGTTGTGACCTGGCTTGAAATGCAGGCCGGGGTTGAAAGGGTTGCGCAGCTAGCGGACTGGAAAATCTACCGGCTGCCCGCCATCCGCTGACGAGGGCGCGAATACCTCGCGCAGCACGTCCAGCCGCCCGGTGTCGCAGCCGATCCAGCGGTCGTGTTTGTCGCGAGTGTCCGAGACACACTGCGACTGGATGACGGCGGCGCCTTCGAACAACTCGCTGAAAACGACGAACGGCCCGAGCGCATCGAAGACCGTGCCGAACTCCTCCTTGATGCGCCCCGCGTGGTGCATCACTTCAGCGCGGCTGGCGGGATACATCGGCCGCAGCCCCGCGCCGTTTGTGTACTTCGAGTTGTCAAATGCCGCCTGGAACGTCGGAATGAAGAGGTACGGTCGACCGGTCGTCGCGTCGAAGCGCCGGATCATCTGGCGCCATTGCGCCGAGTTTTGCGCGTAGGTGTCGGTCATCGCCTCGTAGCTCGAATCGTACAGGCCGTATTCCATGAAGCCATCGAGCGCGCTGAAATTTCGAAGGATCGATGGATCCCTCTGCAGCTGCATCAGGCCGACGGAGCCGATGAACGCAACCGGGTACTCCGCGCGCACTTCATCGAGCAACGAGGCGAAGTCGTTATACATCGCGCCGACAGCCCACAGGAAGATGACCGCGCGACCGCGATATGTCACGTAGCGATGCTGGTAGGGGACGGCGACCTCGCGCACGATTCGATCGATGTCCGCCTTGAACGCGTAGCGGTTGTACGCAACGTTCATATCCTTCGGCCCGTCGCGCGGAACCATCGTCGTGCCGAAGACATGCTCGTAGGCGACGAAGAACGGGCGGTTCCCGTTGGTGAAGTAGGTGCGCAGCCAGTGATTGTGATCGGGTGCGCCGGGGCTCGCGCTGTATTCCAGCACGTCGGCGCCCGACCCGTACTGATCGAGCAGGTCGTTCTGCGCAGCGATATCGGTTGCCGACTGAACGTCGTTTGGCCGCGCCCACAGTGAGTGCACCGGGTACACCGTCGAGAGCGACGGCACGTACGGCCACGGATAGATGTTCGCGAACCAACCGCGGATCTGTTCGATTTCAACGCCTTCGAGGCGCGCCGGCAGCGGCGGACGCGGCACCTCCACGCGCGGCGAATCGATCGCGGGAAGATGGCGGCTGAACAGCAGAACCAGCAGAAGAGCAACGCTGAGGCGGGAAACGATGGGAACCCGGACCACCCTACACCTGCGGTTGGCTTTGAAATGCTGACTCTACCGTACTTGCGTCACCGCCGCTGAGGCCGATAAAATTTGAAGGATCCTACCAGTCGAATTTCCGCAATCTCCTCTACAAGTTAGGGATGAGCGGGAAAGTCAGGATTCAACTGCGGACAGCGGGTCATTTCGGGAAGGACCACCAGTAGATGTCTGTAACAGCTCCGTCCGAACAGGAAGTAGGCGTCGGCTCGACCGCCGAACGCATTGTCAACGATTTCGCTATTCAGGTCGCAACCGTCAATGGGTCTGGCAGCCAGACCGCAAACCTCGTCCTCCTGCGCTCTATTTTCCAGATGGGTATTCCGGTTTCCGGCAAGAACATGTTCCCTTCGAACATTGCCGGACTGCCTACGTGGTACACCATCCGTGCGAGCTCGAAGGGATATATCGCGCGTAAGAAGGAAGTGGATCTCCTGGTCGCCTTGAACGCGGAGACGGCGAAGGAAGACGTCATGACGCTCGCCCCCGGCGCGGCGGTGGTGTATGACGAGCCGCTGAAATTGAACGAGCTGCGCACGGACCTGGTGTTCTATCCGGTCCCGTTCGACAAGCTGATCGCGCCCGTTACGACCGACGCCAAGCTGCGGCGCCTCGTGCGCAACATGATTTACGACGGCGTGCTCTCGCGGCTGCTGTCGATCGACATGCGCCAGATGGACAAGGCGCTCAGAAAGCAGCTGGGCAAGAAGCAGAAGGCCATCGACCTGAACATGAAGGCCCTGCAGGTCGGCTACGACTTCGCGGATCAGAACCTGCCGAAGCGCGACCCATTCGTGGTCGAACCGATGGAAGGCAAGACCGAAGGCATGGTGCTGATCGAAGGCAACGCCGCCGCCGCCATCGGCTGCATGATGGCGGGGGTTACCTTTGTCGGCTGGTATCCGATTACCCCGTCCTCATCCCTCTGCGAATCGCTCATCGACTATCTGAAGAAGTATCGCAAGGATCCCGAGACTGGTAAGGCGACGTACGCCGTTATTCAAGCCGAAGACGAAATTGCGGCGCTCGGCATGGTGGTGGGTGCAGGCTGGATGGGCGCTCGCGCGATGACCTCGACCGCCGGTCCTGGCATCTCGCTGATGGCTGAATTCACCGGCCTCGGTTACTACGCTGAAGTGCCGGCCGTGATCTTCGACGTGCAGCGCGCCGGTCCGTCGACCGGTCTGCCGACGCGCACCGGTCAGCAGGACATTCTTTCGACCGCCGTTCTTTCGCACGGCGACACGAAGCACCCGATGCTGATCCCTGCATCCGTCGGTGAGTGCTATCAGTTCGCGCAGGAGGCGTTCGATCTCGCCGAGCGGCTGCAGACGCCGGTGTTCGTGATGACCGACCTCGATCTCGGTATGAACACCTGGATGTCGAAGCCGTTCGAGTACCCGACCAAGCCATTCGACCGCGGCAAGCGCCTCACGCCCGAGAAGCTGAAGCAGCTCGGCGAGTTCGCGCGCTACCGCGACGTCGACGGCGACGGCATTCCGTACCGCAGCGTCCCGGGCGACGGCGGCCCCGCGTTTTTCACCCGCGGCTCGGGCCACAACGACAAGGCGCTCTACAGCGAGCGCGCCGACGACTACACGAACAACCTCGATCGTCTGACGAAGAAGTTCGACACGGCGCGGACGCTGGTGCCGAAGCCGGAAGTCGACTTGGCCGCCACAGGCGGCATCGGCTTCATCGCCTACGGTACGTCGCATTGGGCGATGGTCGAGTCACGGGATCAGTTGAAGAACGAGCAGAAGATCGACACATCCTATCTGCGACTGCGCGCCTACCCATTTGCGAAGGAGCTGTTCGACTTCATCGACGCGCACGAGCGTGTTTACGTCGTCGATCAGAACCGCGACGGCCAGATGTGGCAGCTGATCAAGCTCGAATGCAACCCGCAGCAGATCGCCAAGCTGCGGAGCATCCGCCTCTATTACGGGCTGCCGCTCGACGGCCGGTCCGTGACGACTGAACTGCTGAAACAGGAAGGGCGCTAAGCGATGTCCACGGTTGCCACACCCCCACCCTCAGGTAAGAAGGTCAACATCATCGGCCTCGAACCCTCGTCGTACCGCGGCGCCAAAACGACGCTGTGCGCCGGATGCGGACACAACGCGATCACGGAGCGCATCATCGATTCGTTTTTCGACCTTGGCGTGCAGCCCGACCAGGTGATCAAGCTGTCCGGCATCGGCTGCTCGAGCAAGAGTCCCGCCTACTTCCTGAACCAGTCGCACGGCTTCAACTCGGTGCATGGCCGCATGCCGTCGCTGGCGACCGGCGCCGTAATCGCCAACCGGAAAATGGTCGCCATCGGTATCAGCGGTGACGGCGACACCGGCGCCATCGGCATCGGACAGTTCGTCCATCTGATGCGTCGTAACCTGCCGATCGTCTACGTCATCGAGGACAACGGCTGCTACGGTCTGACGAAGGGACAATTCTCGCCAACCGCGGATCTCGGCTCGACGCTGAAGACGGGCGTCGTGAACGACCTGCCGCCGATCGACACGTGCGCGCTCGCCATCGAGCTCGGCGCGTCGTTCGTCGCCCGCTCGTTCTCCGGCGACCCCAAGCAGCTGAAGGCCATCCTGAAGGCGGCGATCAGCCACCGCGGCACGAGCATGATCGACGTGCTCTCGCCGTGCGTAACGTTCAACGACCACGAGGGGTCGACGAAGAGCTACTCCTACGTCAAGGACCACGACGACCCGATGTCGGAGGTAAGCTTCGTGCCGTACTTCGATGACATCACCATCGAGCAGGATCCGGGGACGAGCAAGGAAGTGACGCTGCACAACGGGTCGAGGATCGTGCTGACGAAGATGGCGGAGAACTACTCGCCGATGGACAAGGCGAAGGCGCTGCAGATCATCCGCGCGACGCACGCGCGCGGCGAGTACGCGACGGGCATTCTCTACCTCGAGCCGGACAAACAGGACTTCGTCGACATGCTCGGCATCGTCGACGAGCCGCTGGCGTTCCTGCCGGACACGAAGACGCGCCCGGGCAAGCAGGTGCTGGAAGAGATTATGGAGAGCTTCAGGTAAGTTCCAAGCTCCAAGCTCCAAGATCCAAGCTCCAAGCTCCAAGCTCCAAGCTTCACGTTCCAGGTTCGTAGAGGCCGATCTGCAGGTCGGCCTTTTTCATTTCTCTTGCATCGATGTCCGCGATTAGTCGCGGGTACACGTCATGCGAAGACGACGATGTGGAATCCGGCCATGGCCGCCGGAGCGCGAGGATCGACATGCGGCGCGCGGGTTCGAACGCATAGAAGATCGATTCCAGCGCCTCGATGGTCGCATGCACCCGCAGTTCATGTGCATGGTCGGCATCCAGCTCACGACGATGCTCACCATCATGGGCGCGCTGGCCGCGGCATTCGCGCGAACCCGCTGAACGTTCGTTATTTGGCGGGAACGAGACGCTTCAACTCGTCAAACCAATTCAGCACGATGTTGAAGTGATTGGCGGCAGCCACCTGCTCGCTCTCCACGATCATCAGGAAGCGGCGGCCGTCGGACGTCACGTCGAAATTCCGATCGGTGGCGAGCGTCCATGTGCGCTTGTCGAACAGCCGTGTCGGTTTGCCCACCCGAAACGTCGGCTGCGTCGTCACGGCGGCCGTCATGATGTGATCGCCGTTCCGGTAAAACAACTCTCGACCGTCTGCGGACCAGAGCGGCTCCATGCCGCCGTCGGTCGAGACCAGAATCCGGCTGCCATCTGCGGAGAACGGCTGCACGTACACTTCGTCCTTGCCGGACTCGTCCGACTGATAGGCGATCCATTTGCCGTCGGGCGAAAACTCAGGGTTCGTCTCGTTGAATGGCGTGGACGTGAACCGATGTGGTGTGCGCCCGCCGTTCAGCGAACGCGTCCACACATCCCAGCCGGACATCGCATCCTGAATGGTAAACGTGAGCAGACTGCCATCCTTGCTCCAGCTACCTCCGCGCTCGGGGCGATCGGCATCGAGGAGTTTTTCAGCGGCAGCGCTCCGATTCGCATCCTTCCAGAACAGCGCTGGTATCGCGCCATTGCTCGCCAGAAAAACGACTTTCCTTCCATCGGCGCTCCACGACCCAAACTGCGCCTGCCCGTCAAATGTCGACCGCTCGAGGGTGCCGCGCGACAGGTCGTAGATCCAGAGATCCGATTTATTGCCCTCGTCGATGTCGAGCACCACGCGCTGACCGTCCGGCGAAATTCGCGGATGTCGATACGCGCGCACCGGCAGCGGCAGCCGGTCTTCGGTACCTGTGCGGTCGACCCACACAAGGCGGCGATCGAGTGAGCCGGTGCCGGAGACATACATCAGCGACCCCGTACCGCTGATCGCCACTTGGGCGGAACCCGTATTGTTCGTCGACGGCAGGACGGTCTGCACGATCGTTGTAGAGCCGCCTGTCACGGTCAGCGTCTTCAGATCGAACGGAACGGCGACCAGTGCTCCAGCACGCTGATAGACGAGGTGTCCCGTGGGCACGTAGCGGGCGTCGCTCCCGCCTTGTATCAGCGGCTTGCGCTCGCCCGAATCGAGCTTGAGCACCTCAATCGAGGCATCGTCCCAGCTGCTTCCTGTCCCAACGGTCAGCAGCACCGATGCGCCGTCGGGCAACAGGTGCGGAAAACGATGGCTCCCTTCGCGCTTCGCCCGATCGAGCATCGTAATGCGTCGCGCCATCGCTCCTGTGTCCTGCACCATCCACAACCCGTCGTCATAGCGCGGGGCATAGACGATGCGGCCGTCCGGACCCCAGTCGGCGCCGCGGCCATAATTGTCGGCTTGCGCGAGGCGCACCGCGGAGCCGCCGGCGACAGGCACCTTCTTCAGCGCATCGTTCGTGAAGAAGCCGAGCCATTTCCCATCCGGTGAAAAGAACGGAGCCTGTCCGCCCTCCGTGTTTGCCATCGGCATCGCATCGACGCTGTCGAACGACCCGAGATACAGTTGCGGCAATCCACCGGTAGTCGCGACATACGCGAAATGGCGACCGTCGGGTGAGAAGGCGATGGCCGTCTGATCGAGGGCGGCCAACCGCTGCCCGGGCGCGAGCATTATTCTGAAGCGGGACACCTCCGACACTGGAGCGGGTCGGAGTTGCCACACGGCGGTGGAGGCGACGAGCGCACCCGCCACCAGCGCCGCCACGGCGATCACAAGCAAACGCGTTCTTCCGTACACCGCCGCCTCGCCATGCGAGGTGCCGGCCGCCAGCGCTGCCGCGGCCTCCCGGCATTCGATCGCGATGTCGCCGGCATCGCGGAACCGCCGCGCGGGATCCTTCTGCAGGCATCGTCGCAGCAGCTGGCGAATGGCGAGAGGTGTTCGCGACGGCAGCTTCGTCACGTCGGGCTCCGTCTTGAGCAGCGACGCGAGCACCTCTGCGAAATCCTGTCCCTCGAACGCGCGGACGCCGGTCAGCATTTCATAGAGGACGCAGCCGAACGCCCAAATGTCCGCGCGCCTGTCGACTGGCCTGCCGCGCGCCTGTTCGGGCGCCGCGTAGCCGACGGTACCGAGCATCATGCCCGCACCGGTCATCAGGGCGGGCGAGGTGATGGTGGGGGAGAGCGACAACGCGTTCGACGTGTTCGAGGCGTTCGGCACGTTCGCGTCGTTCAACTTTGCGAGACCAAAGTCCAGCACTTTCACCGTGCCATCGGCCCGCAGCTTGATGTTCGCAGGCTTCAGGTCGCGATGGATGATGCCTTGCTCGTGCGCTGCGGAGAGGGCTTCGGCGATCTGAATGGCAATCGGCAGCGCCTCATCGATGGGAATCCGTCCCTGCGCGATGCGATCGGCGAGCGTCGGCCCATCGACGAACTCGAGGACCAGCGCGTGTGTCTCACCTGAGTCTTCGAATCCATAGATCGCGCCGATGTGCGGATGGTTGAGCGAGGCGAGCACCTGCGCCTCGCGATGAAAGCGTGCGAGCCGA
>Ga0310813_10002217_pt1 | contig 11826 bp, 12 predicted proteins | sample YN3metagenome_FD_203086 | JGI IMG/M metagenome (GOLD analysis project Ga0310813, IMG submission 203086) | Soil microbial communities from experimental microcosm in Duke University, North Carolina, United States - YN3 | ecosystem: Engineered > Artificial ecosystem > Soil microcosm > Unclassified...
ACTGTCACGGTGCTTATTGAGCTCATTGACCGCGTTCCTGAGCTGGACGAAGCCTTTCTGTAATTTCTTATGGTCGTCCCGCATGATCCTCGTCGGGCCATCGACATAGCGCTCGATGGCCGGGAAGAGCGCTTCCTCTTCACGATGGTTATGGACGCTCACTTCTTCCTCGATAAATTTGAGCGCGGACGACACACGCCGGAAATGCGGCGCCGTGTATCCGTCGCTGGCGATCCCCCGCACAGCCTTATTGAGAAGCTTCAGCTGCACCAAAGCAGCGTCGTGCTCCTGCATGAGCCGCGCGATGGGATCCGTGGAGTGTTTCATGAAAAAAAGGTAGGTACGGCGGGGTGCTTACTGGAGCTCGATGAGAGTAGTATACTTCATTTTGCCGTTCACCAGGTACTGTTCAAGCTCTCCGACGAGCTGTGTTGTCGTTTCGTCCTGGTCTTCGAGTTGTTCGTACTCGTCCATGCTGTTGAGGACAAAGACCTCTGTAAAGCTGTTCTTCTTCCCTTTTTGCTCAAAAATCGAATAATTCTTGCCTGAATTCCCAAGGTGCTGCTTCATCTGCTGCGATAACGCGACATAGGCATCTCGTTTCTCCGGGCGGACCTCGTACGAGATGGTGAACATAATTTTAGGCATAGACCCCTTTCATTGTGACGTTGGTTAATATACAAAAAAAATCATTAATATCCTGCCGCGCGGATCTCTTCTTCGCTCATGCCGAAGTAGTGTCCGATTTCATGAATGAGCACCTCATAAATCTTGTCGATGATCTGCTCTTCGTCCGTGCAGAGCGCTTCAATATTTTTCTGGTAGAGCGAGATCTTATCCGGCACGACGGGGAGCGTACCGTACCACGACCCGCGTGCCGTCAGCGGTATCCCCTGGTAGAGCCCCAACAGGTCGTGCTTCGTCCTCAACCGCAGTTTATGGACAAGATCATCTGTGGGATAGTCCTCCACCACCACGCCGAGATTTTCAATGACGTTCTTGAACTGCGGCGGCAGCCGGTCGAAGGTCTGTTCTACGATATGCTCAAAAAGGATGCGGTCCATGTTATGGGTGAAGCGTTTGGCGTAAGATGACGGTGATAACAATAACGATAAGGACCAGGGGAATGGCGAGCACACTCATCGCCCGCACCCAGGTCCCCCCGATGAGAGTCTTCACGCCGATTGCCAACAGCAAGAACGACCAGCCCGCGCAGAGCGCGTCAAGTCCCAGGAGCAGCGCGTACGACGAAGGCTTTAACGACCAGGGGGACGGATTCCCGGAAAAATAAAACGTACCGAAGGTCATGAGCTTTACGGGGAGAATGAGGAAGACGGAAATCACCTGGGGGATAAATGCGTAGGCCGACACCGCCAGCACGCTTCTGAACGCGACGGTCATCCTGAACGCTCTCATCGTGAGCTTCAGGAAGAGAGCGAACAACGGAATGGCCGCGAGACCGAAGACCGGGCCCGCGAGGAGGCCCGCCCCGAGAATATTCACCAGTGAATCGGAGTAGTCCGCTGCGTTGAGGAGCCAGAATATCAGGAAGGCGAAGCCGATACCGGCGACGGATGAGACGATGTACGCGTAATTTTTATGCTTCGCAACGGCGATTTTGTGAAAGGCTTTTGAAGGCCTTTCCATGATGCCCCATATCGTCGAAAAAAGATCGAGCGTATCGGCGCGGGTTTGAAGAAAACCTCCGCACTGCGAACAGACGATCGCGAGATGATTATTTTGCGTCTGGCAGACGGCGCACGTGATCATAATCGTGAAAATCTTGCGGTAAAATGGCGCAGCATCGGCGACTCGTACTCGATGCGGTAGCCGCGCAGCTGATCCCGGCGTTGATGCACTTCGATAACGCATTCTACGACGTAATCGATATGGCTTTGCGTGTACACTCTCCGCGGGATGGCGAGCCGCACCAGCTCAAGTTCCGGCGCAATAAACTTTCCGGAAGCGCTGTCTGTCTTCCCGAACATCACGCTGCCGATCTCGACGCTGCGGATTCCACCGGCTCTGTAGAGCTCGCAAACAATCGACTGGCCGGGGAACTCGTTCTGCGGGATATGAGGCGCGAAGCGTTTCGCGTCCAGATAGATTGCATGGCCTCCCGGAGGTTGAAGAATCGGAACGCCCGCATGCACTAATTTTTCACCAAGGTATTCTACCGAGCGAATCCGGTACGTCAGGTAATGCTCGTCGAGGATTTCTTCAAGCCCCTGGGCCATGGCTTCAAGATCCCTTCCTGCGAGCCCGCCGTAGGTCGGAAAACCCTCCGTGACGACGAGAATATTTCTCGCGTTGGCGGACAACCGGTCATCGTTCATCGCGAGGAATCCCCCCATGTTGACAAGGGCGTCCTTCTTCGCGCTCATCGTGCAGCCGTCCGCGTAGGAGAACATTTCCTGGACGATCGATTTAACCGGCGTATCGGCGTACCCTTGTTCCCTCTTTTTTATGAAAAATGCGTTTTCGGCGAACCGGCATGCATCGAGAAACAACGGAATCCCGTGCCGGGAGGCGACGGCTTTTGTATCACGGATGTTCTGCATCGAAACCGGCTGGCCGCCTCCGGCATTATTCGTTACCGTCAGCATAATCAGCGGGATACGCTCTCTCCCCTTCTCACAGATAAAGCGATCGAGAGCTTCGGTGTCCATGTTTCCCTTGAAATCGGCGATCGCGCTTGGGTTCTTGCCAAGCGGCGTAATGAAATCCACCGCCTCAGCTCCGGAAAATTCGACGTTCGCTCTCGTCGTATCGAAATGGGTGTTGTTCGGTATGGCAATGCCTTTCTTCCCGACAAGCGTAAAAAGGATTTTCTCGGCGGCTCTTCCCTGGTGAGTCGGAATGATATATTTGAACCCCGTCAGCTCTTTAGCGATGGCTTCGAAGCGAAAGAAACTTCGGGCGCCGGCATATGACTCGTCTCCTTCCATGATCCCCGCCCACTGTTTGGCGCTCATCGCAGAAGTGCCGCTGTCGGTGAGAAGATCGATGAGGACGTCCTCGGCCCGGATGAGAAATGGATTAAATCCGGCCCCCTTCAGGATCGCCTCGCGCTCATCCTGAGTGGTAAACCGTATCGGTTCGACGCTTTTAATTTTGAAGGGCTCTATGATCGTTTTCATTGTCAATATGCGCAGTGCGAGTCCAATTTACGACAAAACGGGGTGGCAAGCAAAGCATACCACTTCTACGTACGGCGGGGCTGATCCGTTGCGTTATGATAAGTCAAAAAATGAGAGGGGTGTGAACGTGTGGGGAAGGTTATTACTCGCCGTCGTACGAAATAAGTGAATGCACGTCGTACGCTTTCAATTTGTCCCTTCCATGCAGGAATGAAAGCTCGATAAGAAATGCGAGGCCAATGATCTTTCCGGACAATTGTTGAACGAGGTTGCACGCGGCAGCGGCAGTGCCTCCTGTCGCGAGCAAGTCGTCGATAATCAAAACGCGTTCGCCTGGCGAAATGGCGTCGAGGTGGATTTCGAGAGCATCAGAGCCGTATTCGAGCTCATATTCCTGCCGGACAGTTTTCCAGGGGAGTTTCTTGGGCTTGCGGACAGGCACAAACCCCGATCTCAACCGCTGCGCCAATGCCCCGCCAAAAATGAAGCCGCGGGATTCGATGGCGACGACCTTCTGAATTCCGCTTTCCTTGAAGCGCTCGAAAAACTTTTCGATGGTGGCGGCAAAGGCCTCGTTGTGTTGAAGCAAGGTCGTGATGTCCCGGAAGACGATCCCCTTTTTCGGAAAGTCGGGGACGCTTCGGATATAGGTTCGAAGGTCGTTTACCACTCCAGCTTTTCTTTCTTCATGAACGACTCGATCCCCTTTTTGAAGTCCTCCGTCTTTCGCGTCAGGGCGTTGAGATTCGCAGCGTACTCCAGGGCGGCGCCCATGGACATTTCGCTGAACCGCGAGAACAAATCCTTTGTGAGAAGTATCGAAGAGGGGCTTGTCGTTGCGCAGAGATTTAGTGTAAATTCGATCGTTCGTGCGGTGAGCTTGTCGTCGTCGACGACTTCCGTGACAAGCGATTTCAGGCTGGCAGCCTCTGCATCAATGGTATCGCCGCGAAGGACGAACTCTTTCGCGGATCCCTCGCCCATGCGCTTGATGAGAAACAACAGGATAAGCGCCGGAAGGAATCCCAGCCTGACTTCAGGCGCGCCGATTTTGGCCTTTGACTTTCCTGCAAAAACAAAGTCGCATGCCGCGGCGAGGCCGCAGCCGCCCCCCATCGCCGGCCCATTCACTGCCGCGACGACCGGCTTCTTCAGGGTGTAGATGAGCGAGAGGAGTTTCATGAGATTGCGCGCATCCTCGAGATTCTCGTTGTGTCCCAGCTCCGAATACCGTTTGAGATAGTCGAGATCCATCCCGGCGCAGAACGAAGCGCCGCTGCCGGTCAGGATGACCGCGCGAACTTCGCTGTTGCGATTCGCCGAATTGAAAACTTCGAGAAGTTCCTTGATCATCGCGTCATCCAGCGCGTTACGGCGTTCCGGCCTGTTGAGAGTGACCGTCGCGATCCGGTCGCTCACTGCATACTCAATCGATGTGTATTTCATGCGGCACAAAATAGCAAACTTCTCATGCAATCTCAAGTGAGGCAATAAAAAACCCCCTCAATCATTGATCGGGGGGCTCCCTCGCCCCCGAATGGGGACGAGATGAAACTGCAGCCGCTTCTGATTAAACGTCGTAATAGAGGGAGAATTCGTACGGATGAGGCCGCAGCTGCATCGGTTTGACCTCCCGCTCCATCTTGTAATCGATCCAGGTTTCGATGACGTCTTCCGTAAACACGTTGCCGGCAAGGAGGAACTCGTGATCCTTCTCGAGGTTACGGAGAGCCTGTTCAAGCGTGCCGGGGGCAGTCGGGACTTTGAGCAATTCGCGCGGCGTCAGGTCGTAGATATCGACATCCAGAGGCTTTCCCGGGTCAATTTTCTTTTTGATGCCGTCCAGACCCGCCATGAGAAGCGCAGAGAACGCAAAATACGGATTGCACGCCGGATCCGGGCAGCGGAACTCCACCCTTTTCGCCTTTGGGTTCGTGGAATACATCGGAATTCTCACCGCGGCGCTCCGGTTTCGCTGCGAGTAGGCAAGGTTGACGGGTGCTTCAAATCCCGGAACCATCCGCTTGTAGGAGTTCGTCGTCGGGTTTGTTATCGCGCAGAGCGCGGGAGCATGTTTCAGCAATCCGCCGATGAAGTATAATGCCATGTCGCTTAGATTGGCGTATTTGTTTCCGTAGAACAGCGGCTTATCCCCTTTCCATAAGCTCATGTGAACATGCATGCCGGACCCGTTATCCTGAAATATAGGCTTCGGCATAAATGTGACGGTTTTCCCGCGCATTTTTGCCACATTTTTCACGACATACTTGTACTTCATGAGATTGTCTCCCATCTTTAACAGCGTATCGCGCCGCATGTCGATTTCCGTCTGGCCGGCGGTTGCGACCTCATGATGATGTACCTCAACGCGAACGCCGATTTTCTCCATCGTCAGCGCCATCTCTGATCGGATATCCTGCAGGCTGTCGATCGGGGAGGTCGGGAAGTAACCTTCTTTGAATCTCGGCTTGTGTCCGAGATTGTGCGTGCCCCCGTTGGCGGATCCTTCTTTCCCTGAATTCCAGAAGCCTTCGTCCGAATCAAGGTAGTAGAAACCGAAATTGTGCGACTGATCGAACCTGACGCTGTCGAGAATGAAGAACTCGGCTTCCGGCCCCACGAGGCAGGTGTCGGCAAAGCCGGTGGATTTCAAATGCTGCTCGGCTTTTTCCGCGATGAACCTGCTGTCGCGCGAATACGGTTTGCGGGTCATCGGATCTTCGATGTCGCAAATGATGGTCAGCGTAGGTATCGACGTAAAGGGTTCGACAAAGAAGGCCTCGGGATCGGGAAGGAGAAGCATATCACTTTCATGGATCTTCTGGAAACCACGGATGCTTGAGCCGTCGAATCCCTGGCCGTTGATAAACGCGTCTTCATCGAACTCGCTGCGCGTAATTGAAAAATGCTGCCACTGGCCCAGCATATCGCAAAATCGAAGATCGATAACCTGAATGTTATTGTCATCCATCGCTTTGAACACTTTCGAAGTGTTTCGTTTTTTCGCTTTCGTCGCCATACATCCTCTCCTGATGAAATTATTTGATATGGTTTAATTTTATGCGCATGTGTTCCTTCGGAGAAGACAAGACGACGTTCGTGCGGGTCCCCGCCACCCCCTGCCACGACTGAATCTTTGCAAGGAGCTTTTCGAGCGTCAGGGTGTTCTCCGTTCTGATTTTAATAAGATGTGATCCCTCGCCGGTAATCGCGTGGCATTCAAGTATGTCATCCGTCGCGAGAGCGTGTTCGACAAAACCCGCATACTGTTTGGATGACTCGACGGATACGAAAATAAACGCGGTGATATCCTTCCCGACCATTTTGGGATCGACCGTCGCAACGTATCCCTTGATGTAACCCGTTTCCTCCAGCTTCCGGAGCCGCTCGCTCACGGACGGCAGCGACAGGCCGACGATCTCCGCAAGGTCATTGCGCTTCGTTCGTCCATTCTTCTGAAGAACGTCCAGGATTTTGGCATCTATATCATCGAGCATACTGGCGCCTTGCGTAAGTGAGGTGATTTCTTGACGAACTTTAATTACTAAGGTCAAACAGACATTCTACCTTAGAATATAAGGCATCGAGGGGTTAATGTCAAGGATTATTTAGGCTGGAGCAGGAATTACTTATAACAGGTGAGGCCTTCACCGGGAATAATGAGGAGAGATTTCCCGGCGGGGAGATGCGATCGCGGCCTATTTCCTGCGGGCGGCGGTGCGAAGCTGTTCGATTGCTGCGGGGATGTTTTTCTTCGAGAAGATGGCGTGGCCGGCGACAAATACCGTGGCACCTGCGCGCGCAAGGCCTGCGACATTGGAGTCATCGACTCCCCCGTCGACCTGCAAATATGCCGTTGACCTCGCCGCGGCGAGCATCTTGCTGATCTCCTGAACCTTCGCGAGCGTAGTCGGGATGAATTTCTGCCCGCCAAACCCCGGGTTGACCGTCATGACAAGCACGAGATCGACATCCCTGACGATCTCCCGGAGGGCCGAAGCCGGTGTGGAGGGATTAAGCGTCACTCCCGGTTTCATTCCAAGCTCGCGGACGCGCTGAACGGTACGATGCAAATGCGGGCAGGTTTCCACGTGGACCGTCAAACGGTCGACCCCCGCGTCGGCAAATGCCTGCAGGTAGCGATCCGGCTGCTCAATCATGAGGTGCGCGTCGAGCGTAAGCTTCGTCAACGAGCGGACAGCCTTTGCTATCATGGGGCCAAACGTGATATTCGGAACGAAATGGCCGTCCATGACATCGAGGTGAATCCAGTCGGCTCCTCCTTTCTCCAGAAGCGCGATCTGACGCGACAAGTTGGTAAAATCAGCCGAGAGGATTGACGGAGCGATTTTGATGTTGGCCATGAGCGTTAGTTCTCAAAAAGATCTTTTTTCTTGTCAACGGCCTGGACGACGAACAGGTCGACGGCCTGCCCTGAGGCAACGAGATCCCCGCTGAGCGGGAACTGCTGGACAACGGTATTTGGAAGCAGTTCGGGCGCCGGCACGTAAGTGATATTTCCGACTTTTAAGCCGAGCGATTGGAGGACGCGCTGGGCCTCGGTGAGTGTGACTTTGTTAAGGTCCGGGACTGTGACTTTATCCGAGGTGGGTCCCTGGCTGACGACCACGGAAATGTAGCCCTCGCGCCGGATTTGTTTACCGGAAGAGGTCTGCTGCTCGACGATCGTTCCCTGAGGGAATTGATCGGAAGGCTGGTATTCGATCGCCCCAAGCTTCAATCCTTCACGCTCGAGGGCAAATTTAGCGTCCCGGAGAGTTCGTCCTTTAATGTTCGGGACGGTCGCGAGCGCCTCTCCGGCGCTTATGGTGAGATACACTCTTCTTCCCCGCTTCACGTTTGCCCCAACGGAAGGATTTTGAATGATAATCACGCCGGCAGGGTGTTCATTGTCGACGATCGTGTCCCCCTGCTGGGGTTTCAAGCCGAGGGAATCCAGAATCCTCCTTCCATCGGCGAACTTTTTACCAACTACGGAAGGAACACTGATGATTCCCCCGCTGTTGACATACCAGGGCAGGAGTATATTGTTCAGGAAAATGATCAGAACGATGACTCCACCGATGATGAGATAGAATCTTTTCGCCTTCCTGGACTTTAAGACTTGCTTCGTTGCTTCCGACATATCATTAATGAAAGTGCTTTAAATCGTTAAAAATATAGGAAATACTTCCCTGAACTTCAAGTCGCAAACCATTTGCAATGAATCAAAAAATGCATAAATTAGATTACCGCTATGGCCAACTCCGATTTTGTCGAGAACATTAGACGCACGCTGTTGTATTACGAGATCTTCGATCATCCGCTGACATTGGAAGAACTCTTTTACCTGTTTCCCAGAAATTCTCTTACGAAGTCGGAATTCACCGACAGGCTCCGGACACTCACGGCAGACGGATCACTCTCGCTCTTTGACGGGTACTACACGCTCCCTTCCCTGCCGCCCGGCTCGGTCGAACTGCGCGAGAAACGGGAAAAACTTGCCGCCCGGAGGCTGAAAATGGCCCGATTCATGTCCCAGATTATCAGGCGCTTTCCCTTTGTCCGCGGCGTCTTCCTCTCCGGCGATCTCTCGAAAGGCGTCGCCCATGAACAAAGCGATATCGATTATGTGATCGTAACCAAGTCCAGAAGGCTTTGGGTATGCAGGTCCCTCCTGGTGCTCTTCAAGAAAATTTTCCTGCTGAACAGCAGGAAGTATTTCTGTCTGAACTATTTCGTCGCGGAGGACCACCTCCTGCTGGAGGACAGAAACTACTATACTGCCACGGAGATCGCCCATCTCAAGCCGCTGTATAACATTGAAATGTTCATTCGCTATATGAATGCGAATTCGTGGATTAAGGGCTTCTTCCCAAACTACAAAGTATTCGCATTGAGCGATAACGAGACAGGGGGCCGGAATAGTTTCATTCGGTCAGTACTGGAAATCCCGTTCATGTGGGGATGGATCGATTCGCTCGATTCACTTCTCATGAAGATGATGAAACGGGTGTGGGAGAAACGTTATCCTCACTACGATGCGACGACCCGTGAAAAGCTTTTTCGCTGCACGCCTACGGAATCCTGCGCGTACGTCGGAAATTTTTCCGATAAGATCCTCGGCTTTTACCGGGATAAGCTCGATCGAAACAATCTCAAGCTCTGAGAGCCGGTCTGGCGTAATGGCGGATATCGTACTGACACATTCCTACGTTCTTCAGCTTGACCCAAAGGAATTCAAGGCAAGAATGCCGTACGCGCCGCTCGGCACGCTCTACGCGGCAACCCTGCTTCAACATCACGGCTACTCGGTTACTCTCTACGACAGCATGCTCGCCTCTTCGGAGTCGGGACTTGGAACGGTGCTCCGCGAGCACCAGCCCCGCGTCGTGGTTATTTATGACGACGACTTCAATTATTTGACGAAAATGTGCCTGTCCCGGATGCGGGACTCGGCGTTTGCCATGAGCCGGCGCGCGAAAGAATTCGGGTGCACTGTCGTCGTCCATGGCTCCGATCCCGCCGACCACGCGTCGGAATATCTGCGGAATGGCGCCGATTTCGTGATACGCGGCGAAGGCGAGGCGACGTTGCTGGAGCTCATCAATCACCTCTTTCAGAAAAACCTAATTGAACGCAGCCAGATTCACGGGATCGCATATACCGACGGCGGGTCCGTTCGCGCAACACATGGCCGGGAGTTGATGACCGATCTGGACGCCCTCCCCTTTCCGGACCGGACGCTGACTGACGTCGCGGCCTACCGCTCGCTCTGGAAAAACTGCCATGGATACTTTTCGATGAACATGGTAACGACCCGCGGCTGTCCCTTCCATTGCAACTGGTGCGCGAAGCCGATTTACGGCCAGGTGTACCATTCCAGAAGCCCGGAAAATGTCGTCGAGGAGATGCTGCAGCTCAAGCGGGATTTTGCCCCCGATCATCTGTGGTTCTGTGATGATATTTTCGGATTGAAGCCCGGCTGGATCGGAAATTTTTCCGACCTCGTCCGCAGAAAGCATGCGCAGATTCCATTTAAATGTCTGTCGCGTGCGGACCTCGTTGTGCACGAGGATACGGCAAAGTCGCTTGCAGCCGCAGGATGCGAAATTGTGTGGATCGGAGCCGAATCGGGATCCCAAAAGATACTTGACGCGATGGAAAAAGGGACGACAGTCGAACAGATCTATCGCGCCAGTTCCCTCCTCCGCGCCCACGGCCTGAACGTAGGCTTCTTCCTCCAGTATGGATACCCGGGGGAGACAAAACAGGATATCGAACGTACGCTCGCGATGGTAAAGGACTGCAGGCCTGATGATATCGGGATCTCTGTTTCTTATCCCCTCCCCGGCACAACGTTTTACGACAATGTCAGGCACGAACTGGGAGACAAACAGAACTGGGTCGACAGCCAGGATCTCGATCCGATGTACGGAGGCCCTTTCTCCAGGGATTTTTACCGGGCGCTCCATTCGGTGACGCACAAAAAATTCCGCATCTGGCAGGGCATGGAGTATATGCGGGAGTCTTTCTTTCACCCCTCGCGCATTAATGCGAGAAGGCTGCGAAGGATCGCGGCGACGGGATACCACGCCCTGACACTACCGCGCGAGTTGTCCCGGATGCGGGCATCCGAAGGATAAGGCGGCATGTCGAAGCTTCTCTTTCTGCAGAATATCGATTATGAGTTCCTCGGCCCGATGTACCTTTCGTCCATGGCGCGCACGGAGGGGCATGAATGCCGGTTGGCGCTTGGGGAAACGATCGAAGATTTCAACCGGGAAATAACATCATTCAAGCCCGACCTGGTAGGTTTTTCGGTCATGAGCGGAAGCCATCGCTGGGCGATCGCAAGGGCACAGGACATCAAGCGGGAATTCGGGATCACGACGATCGTCGGAGGCGCGCATCCGACATTCTTTCCCGAGATGATCGCCGAGCCCGGAATCGACATGATCCTCCGCGGCGAAGGAGAAGAATCCATCCTTGAATTGCTGAATCGGATGGACCGCCGGCAACCGCTCAATGAGATTCAAAATATATATTATAAGAACGGCCATTTGTGGAAGAATGAGGTTCGGCCGCTGGCAAAAGATCTCGACTCCTACCCATTTCCCGACCGCAGCCTTTACCTGGGCCTTGACGACAGGCTCGACCGTACGGTCCGCAATGTCATCACGTCGCGGGGATGCCCCTGGCACTGCAGCTTTTGCTTCGAAGATGCGCTTCGCGAGCTCTACGCGGGCAAAGGAAAATATGTCAGGATGAGGAGTATCGACAAGGTCATCGAAGAATGCATTCAGATGCGGGAATCGACGGACGTTGCAACGATCTATTTCGCGGATGACGTGTTCGGCATGAGCAAGACGTGGTTATACGATTTTCTGCCACGCTACAAACGTGAAGTGAATCTGCCGTTCATCTGTCTTGTCCGCGCCGATATCGTTTCCTCGGATCCGGAGTATGCTCACCGGCTCGCCGAAGGGGGCTGCCGCTCCGTGTTCTTTGGTGTTGAGTCGGGGAATGAATCGTTGAGGAACACAGTACTTGCGAAACAGCTCACGGACGTCCAGATAGAAACTGCCGCACGGAATCTCCACGATGCCGCAATACCATTCCGGACGTACAACATCGTCGGTTTGCCCGGCGAGACTATCGCGGACGCGCTGTCGACCGTTGAACT
>Ga0310813_10002220_pt1 | contig 11815 bp, 9 predicted proteins | sample YN3metagenome_FD_203086 | JGI IMG/M metagenome (GOLD analysis project Ga0310813, IMG submission 203086) | Soil microbial communities from experimental microcosm in Duke University, North Carolina, United States - YN3 | ecosystem: Engineered > Artificial ecosystem > Soil microcosm > Unclassified ...
GCTGGAGCAGGCCGTCGAGCTGCGGCCGGGTGAGGAGCCTCTGCTCCAGCATCAGCGAGCCCAGGGGCTGGCTGAAGCCGCCCTTCTGCTGCACCGAGACGACGTCGTCCAGCTGGTCCCGCGAAATGAGGCGGTCCCTGACCGCCAGCTCGCCGATGACCAACCCCCTCGTATCGAGCATCCTGGGATTATAACGGAACCCCGAACCAAGAACCAGGAACCAAGGGGCGGAATCCCCCGGGGAAACTGCGGAGGGGGGCCGTCGGGTCATGGTTCGTGGTTCGGGGTTCCTGCTTCGGGTTACGGGTTGCTGGCGGCGGGTTGCGGTTTGAGTGCGGACTGGGCGTCGCGCATGGCGGTGTGGACCGTGTCGAGCAGGCTGTGCTTCTTGACGGAGGACAGGTCGGCCTCGGCGCGGGCGAGCGCGCGGAGCGCCCGCTCGTGGGCGTCCGGCGAGGGCGACTCGGCCAGCGCGCGGGCCTGGCGGGCGAGCGCCCAGGCGCGCTGGACGCGCAGGTCGGTCGAGAGCGGGTTCAGGTCCAGCGCCGCGCTCAGGTTCTCGATCTCGTCCTCCACCCGGCCCGTCCGGCGCGCGATCTCGGAGCGCGGGAGCAGGTGCACGAGGGGGTTCGGGGAGACCTTCGCGGCGCGGCCCAGGTCCTCGTAGGCCGCGGCCTCGTCGCCCATCTCCTGGTCGGCGAGCGCGCGCACCACGAAGGCCTGCTCGTACTCCGGAAAGATCTCGATCGCCCGCGTCGCCAGCAGGACGCGCTGGGAGGGAGAGGCGTCCGCGGCCTGGTTCAGGACCGCGACGGCCTTCTCCCAGGCGACGCGGCGCTGCTCGTCCGCCTCGCGGGCCCGGATGGCGCCCCGGGTCCGCTCCGCGTGCGTGGCCGCGTCCGGGATCCGCTCGTAGATCTTCAAGGCCTCCGTGAGGTGGCCGCTGCTCTCGTGGACCTGCGCTTCGAGGAGCAGCCCCCGCTGGTGGGAGATCCGCCATACGACCGCGCTTACCACCGCGGCGATGAGCACGGCCGCCGCGGCCGCGACGGTGACCAGCGAGTTCGTCTTGCGGCTGGCGAGGATCCGCACGGTGGTGGCGACCCGGCCGCCGGGCCTCGCCATGACGGGCTCGCCGTTGAGCCAGCGCTGGAGGTCCTCCGCGAAGGCCTTCATGGTCGGGTAGCGGTCGTCGCGGCGCTTCGCCATCGCCTTCTGGCAGATCGCTTCCAGGGCGACCGGGACGTCCGGCACGAGGTGGCGCGGGACGATCGGCATCTCGTTGATCACCGCCAGCGCGATGTCGACCTGCGAGGCGCCCCGGTAGGGCTGGCGCGCCGTGAGGAGCTCGTAGAGCACGGAGCCGAGGCTGGCGACGTCGCTGCGGCCGTCCAGGTTGCGCTCGCCGACGGCCTGCTCGACGCTCATGTACGCGGGGGTCCCGACCACGATGCCCTTCTCGGTGCGGTCGCCGGCGGAGCGGAACTCCCGCGCGAGCCCGAAGTCGGTGACGTAGGGCCGGTCGTCCTTCGAGAGGAGGATGTTCTGCGGCTTGACGTCGCGGTGGATGATGCCCATGTCGTGGGCGGCCTGCAGGGCGCCGGCGACGTCGCGGAGGATCTGGGCGGCCTTGCGGTAGGGAAGACGGCCGCGCTGGTCGAGCGCGACGCCCTCGATGTATTCAAGCGCGATGTAGGAAACGTTCAAGTGCTTCCCGATCTCGTAGACGGCGACGATATTGGGGTGGCGCAGCCGCGCAGCCAGCTGGGCTTCGTCGACGAAGCGGGCCGCCATGTCCGGATCGGCGTTGCTCAGCATCTTGAGCGCGACGAAGCGCTTGAGTTCCTTCTGATAGGCGAGGTGGACGACGCCGGCGCCGCCGCGCCCGAGCGGACGGACGAGGATGTACTTCCCGAACTGGTTGGCGGGGTCGAGCTCGGCCTGCGCGACCTCGGGCGGCAGGTCGGACGCGATCTCGAGTTTGAGGCCGTAGGCGGACTCGTCGGCCTTCATGCTGCCGCTGCCCTCGGGCTTGGGGGCGAGGACGGCGTCGCACTTCTTGCAGCGGTACTGCTTGTGCGGGTCGGCGTCGAGGAGGTTGTACTTGAGGGTGCAGCCGGGGCACTCGTAGAGGGTCTTGTACTGGAGTTTCAGGGTCGCCTGGATCGCCTTCTCCTCGGTGACGCCCATCTGGATGAGGATCTGCCCCAGGCGGGGCACCGTGGTCTCGCCGCTCTCGGCCGCCTCGGCCTGCAGCCGAAGGGCCTGGTTGATCTGCTCGGAGGTGGCGACGCCCTGCTTGAGGAGGATCTGGCCGAAGAGGAAGTCCTCCTTGGCGACCTGGGTGTAGTTGGCGCGCTCGGCGAGGACCTTCTTCTGCTCCTCGAGGAGGCCCAGGAGGTCCTCGTCCTTCATGAGGCCGCGGCCGACCATGATGACGCCCAGGGGACGCTTCTGGCCCGCCTTTTGGAGGGCGGTCTGCTCGGCGAGGCAGTCCTTGAGCTGCTCGGCGGAGATGATCCCTTTCTGGAGCGCCAGCTTGCCGACGAGACCGTCGGTGGTGTACGGCATTCCCTGATACCCCTCCTTACGGGCTCCCTTCGTGAAGATGATATCCCGCGCCTTCCGCCGGGGCGCCCGGGCCATGAAAAATTGTCCGACCCCCGCGGGGCCCCGAGTCCCGAGGCTTGACTTATCCATAACGATATATATATTTGGAGATATGGAAGTCGTTCCGGCGCCTCCGGTGCCGGATGAGAATAGAGAATGAAGAATAGAGAATCGACGCCCCCAGGACCTCCGGCTGTTGGGGTTCAGACCACCAGGGCGACGCCCTGGGGCCTGAACAACGAAGCATGAAAGAGGCGACCGCCTTCTTCCGGCTCCTGGGCGACGAGGCCCGGCTGCGGATCCTCCGGCTCCTGGAGAAGGAGCGTCTCAACGTGAGCGAGCTGACGTCGATCCTCGGCATCGCCCAGCCCGGCGTCTCCCGGCACCTGCGGCTCCTCAAGGAAGGCGGGCTCGTCCAGGAGGAGCGCGACCGCGGCTGGACCTACTACGGCCTCGCCGCCTCCCCCGCGGCGCCCGGCCGCGCCTGGGACCTGCTCCGCCGCGAGATCCACGGCCTCGAGGCCAAGGGCGACGACGCGCGCCTCCAGGAGATCCTGCGGCACCGGAAGGAAGAGTTCACGCACGAGCGCGGCCTCGTCCCCGGCAAGAGCTGGGCCGCCTGGGCCCGCGCGCTCGGCCACCTGCTCCCTCCCGTCCGGGTCGCCGACCTCGGCTGCGGCGAGGGCTACCTCGCCCTCGAGGCCGCCCGCTGGGCGAAGCAGGTCATCGCCGTCGACGTCTCCGAGCGGGCCCTCGAGGGGGCCAAGGCGCTGGCGGCCCAACGCTCCATCAAGAACCTCCACGTCCGCAAGGGCGACATCGAGGACCTGCCGCTCGAGGACGGGTCCGTCGACGTCGCGCTCCTTTCCCAGGCGCTCCACCACGCGAAGGACCCCGCCCGGGCCATCCGGGAGGCCGCCCGCGTCCTCAGCGCCGGGGGCACGCTGCTCCTCCTCGACCTCAAGTCCCACAAGGAGGAGTGGGTGAAGAAGCTCGGCGACAAGTGGCTGGGCTTCGACGAGGAGTCGCTCCGGAGGATGATGAAGGACGCCGGGCTCCGGGAGCTCCAGTTCGAGATCGGATCCAGCAAGCGTGGCGACCCGTTCCAGGTCATCGTCGCCAGCGGAAAGAAGCCCAAGTGAGCCATCCCGTCCCGCCCCTCGCGGCCCGCTCGAAGGAGCTCCTCGACCTCTTCACGCAGAAGATCCTCGTGATCGACGGCGCGATGGGGACGATGATCCAGCAGCGCAACCTGAACGCCCAGGATTTCGGCGGCCCCGACCTCGAGGGCTGCAACGAGAACCTCGTCCTCACGCGGCCCGACGTGATCCGCGAGATCCACGAGGCCTACTTCGCGGCGGGCTCGGACCTCGTCGAGACCAACTCCTTCGGCGGCACGCCCTTCGTGCTCAACGAGTACGGGCTGGGCGCGCGCGCCGAGGAGATCAACGAGGCCGCCGCCCGCATCGCCCGCGAAGCCGCGGCGAAATTCCCCGGCCCCCGCTTCGTGGCCGGCTCGATGGGCCCGACCACCAAGACCATCACGGTCACGGGCGGCATCACGTTCGACGAGCTCGTCGAGAACTTCCGGCGCCAGGCCGTCGGCCTGCTCCGCGGCGGCGCGGACGCGCTGCTCCTGGAAACCTCGCAGGACACCCGCAACGTGAAGGCGGGGCTCCTCGGGATCGAGCAGGCTCAGCACGAGATCGGCTTCCGCGTCCCGCTCATGCTCTCGGCGACCATCGAGCCCATGGGGACGATGCTGGCGGGGCAGGGCGTCGACGCCTTCTACGCCTCGATCGAGCACGCAAAGCCGCTCTCGGTGGGGCTGAACTGCGGCACGGGCCCCGAGTTCATGACGGACCACCTTCGTACGCTCGCCGGGATGGCGGGCTGCTATACGACCTGCTACCCCAACGCCGGGCTCCCCGACGGCGACGGGAAGTACAATGAGACGCCCGCGATGGTCGCCGGCGCGCTGGGCCGCTTCATCGAGCAGGGCTGGGTCAACCTCGTCGGCGGCTGCTGCGGCACGACGCCCGAGTACATCCGCGAGATCGCCCGGGTCGCCCGGGGCGCCAAACCCCGGCGGCCGGTCGTCTCTCGAGTCACCCACCTGAGCGGCATCGACTACGTGCCCTGCGAAGAGTCCAGCCGCCCCCTCATCGTCGGCGAGCGGACCAACGTGACGGGCTCGAAGAAGTTCCGCGAGCTCATCATGGCGAAGAAATTCGAGGAGGCGGCGGAGATCGGCCGCAAGCAGGTCAAGGCCGGCGCCCACGTCCTCGACGTCAACATCCAGCACACGGAGATCGACGAGCTCCCCGCCACCGGCGCCTTCCTCGAGAAGCTGATCCGGATGGTGAAGGCGCCGCTCGTGATCGACACCACCAACCCGACGGCGATCGAGTACGCCCTTACCTACAGCCAGGGCAAGGCCATCATCAACTCGATCAACCTGGAGGACGGCGAGGAGAAGTTCGAGAAGGTCTGTCCGATCGCCCGCCGCTACGGCGCGGCCGTGATCGTGGGCTGCATCGACGAGAAGGGCCAGGCGATCTCGACGGACGCCAAGATCCAGGTTGCCGAGCGCAGCTACCGGCTGCTCACGGAGAAGTACGGGATCGAGCCCCAGGACATCCTCTGGGACCCGCTCGTCTTCCCCTGCGCGTCGGGCGACGTCAACTACGTGGGCTCCGCGAAGCACACCATCGACGCGGTCCGGGCGCTCAAGGAGAAGTACCCGCTCACGAAAACGATCCTCGGGATCTCGAACGTCTCGTTCGGCGTGCCGCCCGCGGGCCGCGAGGTCCTGAACGCCGTCTACCTGTACCACAACACCAAGGCGGGCCTCGACTTCGCCATCGTCTCCTCCGAGAAGGTTGTCCGCTACGCGTCGATCCCGGAGGAGGAGAAGAAGCTCTGCGACGACCTCCTCTTCAACCGCGGGCAGGACCCGATCGCGGCCTTCGCGACCCACTTCCGCGGGAAGAAGACGGTCGCGGCGGACAAGAAGAAGCTCTCGCTCGACGAGCGGCTCGCCAACTACATCGTCGAGGGCACCAAGGAAGGGCTGATCGACGACCTCGAGGAGAAGCGGAAGGGGACCCGGCCGCTCGACATCATCAACGGCCCGCTCATGAAGGGCATGGACGAGGTCGGCCGCCTCTTCAACAACAACGAGCTCATTGTCGCCGAGGTGCTCCAGTCGGCCGAGGCCATGAAGGCGGCAGTCGGGCACCTCGAGCAGTTCATGGAGAAGGCCGACGCCCAGAACCGCGGCAAGCTGATCCTCGCGACCGTGAAGGGCGACGTCCACGACATCGGAAAGAACCTGGTCGAGATCATCCTGTCGAACAACGGCTACACGGTGGTGAATCTGGGCATCAAGTGCGCGCCCGAGACGCTGATCTCGGCGGCGCAGCAGCACAAGCCCGACATGATCGGCCTCTCGGGGCTCCTCGTGAAGTCGGCCCAGCAGATGGTGATCACGGCGCAGGACCTGCGGACGGCCGGCATCCACCTGCCGATCCTGGTGGGCGGCGCCGCGCTGACGAAAAAGTTTACCTATACCCGGATCCGTCCCACGTACGGCAACTTCGTGGGCTACGCGCGCGACGCCATGCAGGGCCTCGACCTCGCCAACCAGGTGATGAACCCGGACCTGCGGTCGACGCTCGACAAAAAGATCGCCGCGGAGGCGATCACGCTATCGCAATCCGACGCCGCGAAAGTGGAGCCGGTCGTGGCCGCGCCCGCGGTGCGCTCGACGCAGATCCGGGCGGACGAGCCGGTCCGGGTGCCGCCCGACCTCGAGCGCCACGTGGTGGGGGTGCCCGACCTCCGGGCGCTCTGGCCCTACGTGAGCCCGTTCATGCTCTTCGGCAAGCACCTGGGCGTGAAGGGCTCGCTCGAGAAGCTCGCGGAGGCGCGCGACCCCAAGTTCCTGGAGATCCAGGGGATCGTGCGGGACGTGCAGAAGAAGTGCGAGGACGGCTGGATGAAGGCGCGGGGGCTCTACCGCTACTTCAAGGCGAACTCCGACGGGAACGCGCTGATCGTCTATGACCCGGCGGGGAAGGAGATCGAGCGCTTCGACTTCCCGCGGCAGGCGAAGCCCGACGGGCTCTGCCTGAGCGACTTCGTCCGCCCCGTGAGCGCCGGGACGGACTACGTGTGCTTCTTCGTGACGACGACGGGGGAGGGCATCCGGGCGCGGGCCGAGGAGCTGAAGCAGAAGGGCGAGTACGTGCTCTCGCACACGCTGCAGGCGGTGGCGATCGAGACCGCCGAGGGCTTCGCGGAGAAGCTGCACCGCGACATCCGCACCTGGTGGGGTTTCCCCGACGCGCCCGACCTGTCGATGAACGACCGCTTCAAGGCGAAGTACCAGGGCGTGAGGGTGAGCTTCGGTTATCCCGCCTGCCCGAACCTCGCGGACCAGCGGAAGCTCTTCAATCTCCTCCAGCCGGAGGAGATCGGGGTCCAGCTCACCGAGGGCGACATGATGGACCCGGAAGCATCGGTCTCGGCCCTCGTGTTCCACCACTCCCAGGCCGAGTACTTCAGCGTCGGCCCCGAGGCGTAGTCGGCTACGACGCCGGGCTCGGCACGGGCGCCGCCGCCGCTGAGGTCGCCGGTGCCGCCGGCGTCCGCTTCCGCTTCAGGAACCACTTCTCGACGCCGTGCCAGCTCAGCGCCCCCATCGCGACCGAGGCCGGCAGCGACAGCGCCAGCAGCACGAGGGGGTGACCCGGCCGCAGCTTCAGGAGGATCAGCTGCTGGATCGGGTACGCATAGAGGTACATGCCGTAGGAGAAATCCCCGTACTTCGCCCAGTTGTGCAGCCGGACCGTGGGGTGGAACCCGCACCAGAACAGGAGGTAGGCGCCCGCCAGCGGGCACGCGACCGCCCAGCCGCGCGGCACGAAGCTCGCCGCGACCAGCGCGAGGACGGCGAGAATCGCGCCCCGCGTGGTGTAGCGGATGCGGTCCTGGTACAGGTAGAAGACCATGCCCGACAGGAAATAGGGCAGCATGCGGGCCCAGAGGCGCGGCCACCCGATGAGCTGGCCGATCCACTTCAGGCCGGGGTTCAGGTTCCAGACGAGGAAGGCCACGCTGACGGCGAGGGCGCCCGCCAGGATGAGCGCGACGGCCTTGCGGTTCCGGATCGCGCCCAGGAGGCCCAGGGTGGCGACGCCGACGTAGCACCAGGCCTCGAACGGGATGGACCAGAGGGATCCGTTGATCGCGTGGAAGGGGAGCTCGGGAAACGCGCCATCCGGCTCATGGGAGCGGAGGGTCAGGAGGGCCATGCCTTCGCGGCGAAGCAGTCCGTCCGGGAAGGTTCCGAAGGGAATTCCGAGCGCGACGGGCATGAGGAAGAGGGTGGACAGGATCGTGACGACCGCGAAGCCCGGATAGATCCGGCTGATGCGCTTGCGGAAAAAGGGAAGCACGGACGGGGCCTTCGACCAGCTGTACGTGACCAGGAAGCCGCTCAGGATGAAGAATCCGTCGACGGCGAGCTCGCCGGAGGCCATCTGCCCGCGGGTCAAGCGGTGCAGCGGCTCGGTGGCGTCCGTGCCGCTCATGAGCGCGAAGGAGTGGGAGAAGATCACGAGCGCGGCGAGTCCGAAGCGGAGCGCGTCGAAGTTGTTCCGGCCGAGATCGGGAAGGTAGAGCGTGGTCACGTTCTTGAGGATACCCGGCACCCCGCCGCGACGCCAATATCAAACTTGAACGTCGACGCGGGTCCGAAGAGGCGCGGTGGTCCGGCGCATCGCCGCGCGCTCGGGCGCGGGACGGACGACCATCGAGCGCTCTTCGGCGTCCTGGGGCCGGCCCCAGAATTCCTCGAGCGTGGGGCCGTCCGCGCGGCGGCGCTCGCGGAGGAAGAAGGTCTTGAGCTCGGTGAACCAGACCCGACGGCCCATCTCGGCGTACCAGCGCATCGCGTGGCGCAGCCTCGCGTCGGGCTGAAGGAAGGTCCGCCAAAGCGCCTTTGGGCGCAGCTGCACGACCGCCTCGATGAACTTCACCCAGAGGATCACGCGCCAGGGCGGCAGGTGCCGGGTCGCCAGCACCTGGTGCTTGTAGTCCCAGCGCCGAGCGTCCTTCTGGATCACGCGGCGGCCGGCCGCGACCCGGAAGTAGGGCGTCCAGCGGTGCGGGGTGACGTAGAGCGCCTGGATCTGGTCGGGGTCGTAGGTGAGCAGCTGGCGGAGCCCGCGCCAGAAGCTGCGGTCGTCGTCCTCCTCGAAGCCCGCGACCCAGGTGGCCATGGAGAGAATGCCGTTCTTCCGCAACAGCCGCACGGCCTCGCGGTCTTTCGTGGTCGAGCCGCCCTTGCGGATGAGCTTCAGCGTGTCCTCGTCGGTGTTCTCCATGCCGAGGAGGAAGCGGACCCAGCCGGCCTTGCGGTAGAGCGGGAGCAGGTCGGCGTCGCGGACGATATCGTCGGCGCGTGTCGAGCCCACGAGGGTGAGCGGAACGTTCTCGGCAATCAGCGCCTCAAGGAAACGGCGCCAGGCCTCGCGGTCGACGGTCGGGTTCTCGTCCGCGAAGTTGACCAGCTCGACGCCGTGCTCGCGGTGGAGGCGCGCGAGCTCAGCAGCGAATGTGACGGGATCGCGGTGCCGCCAGCGGGTCCAGAAGCCGCGCTGCCCGCAGTAGGTGCAGGGATGGGGACAGCCGCGCGAGAACTGGACGACCACGGCGCGCATCCCGCCCCAATAGCTGTAGCGGCGGAAGTCGATGAGCTCCCAGCCGATCCGGTAGCGGTCGAGGTCCTGGATCACTCGCGCCGGGGGCGTCGCGACCGCCTCGCGGCCGTCGCGGAACGCGAGCCCGGCCACCGTGCGGAGGTCGCCGCCGTCCCGGAGGATCCGCAGGAGCTGCCGGGCGGTCTCCTCGCCTTCGCCTCGGACGATGACGTCGACCTGCGGCTCCGCTTCCAGGATCTCGCGCCAGTGGTAGCTGGGGAAGACGCCGCCGTAGACGATCGTCGCGCGCGGGAGCAGCGCGCGGACCTCGCGGCTGATCTCCGCCACCACCGGATGTCCCGACGTGGAGCCGGAGTGGCCGAAGAGGACGACGTCCGGACGCCAGGCCGCGGCCTCGGCGGCGATCTTCGTCGTGGAGGTCGGGCCGAAGCGGCCGGGCCGCCACCACGAGAGCAGGGTCTCGCGGCCTGCGTCGAGGTCGGCGTCCAGGAGCCGGACCTCGTGGCCGTCGTCGATCAGCGGGCCGCCCACCGAGAGGAGCCCCAGCGGCGGCAGATGGTCGTCGGGGATCCGGCTGCCGATGGCCGGGTGGGGGACATTGATCAGTAGCACTCTCACGGCGCGCCTCCGTTCAGCGAAGCGCGTCGAGGAAGAGCCCGCGCTCGCCCAGGAAGAAGCGGAGCTCCGGCGACGGCTCGAGGAAGGGCCTCAGGTAGTAGGCCATCTGCAGGGCGACGAAGAGGACGATGACGAACCAGAGGAACAGGAACGCGCCGTGGATCGGCGTGTGCTCCCGTTCGATGTGATCGAGGTACTTCCGGGCGGTGTTGAGCGAGTGGATGCCGTACATGGCCGCGATAAGGAACACGGAGAGGTGGAGGGAGACCAGGAAGCCGGCCCCGTTCGTGGACACCGTGAAGAACCAGGCGATCGGCGCGAAGGCCAGCAGCACGAGCGCGATCGACGTCGACAGGAAGAGGACCGCCGCCAGCGTCTGGCGCAGCGTGAACTTGGACCCGAGGATCGCATTGAACACGTAGAAGGTCGGCGTGCAGAGGATCGCGGTCCCCAGGACCACGACGGGCAGCTTCGCGGCCGCAAAGAGCGTCTGGAGCCCGGGGTGGAACATGCCGAGGATGGCTCCGTAGGCGGCGCTGAACAGGATCGTGGTCAGCACCAGGCTCCCCGCGTAGTGCCGAAGGTTCCGGTCGCCGCGGAGATCGCGGACGAACGCCCCGGGCGCCCGCAGGACGGCGGCCACGACGGAGAACCTCCCGGCCAGGCCGCGGGCCAGGCCGTCGGAGTCGAACTGGTCCCGGTCGAGCTTGTCGAACGGCCCCGGATGGGTTGTGGCGGCAGTGCTCATTCTTCCCCCCTTCAAGAAAACAGGCCGATAAACGTCCGGTAGACGGACTCGTAGAAGTTCCCTTTGAGGTTGTCGCGGAGCGGCAGGAAGCGGTCGTCGAGGCCCGTGTGGCTGACCCAGGGCTTGAGCAGCCAGGCCATCTGGGCTCCGACGAACTGATAGATCAGCACCCACGCGACGGTGAGGCGGGCGGAGCGGAGGCGCTGGTGCAGGCGCACGACGCCGGTGACTCCCGCCGCCGCCACCGACCCGGTGAGGAGGAGGATCAGGATCTTGTAGCCCCGCTGGGCCTCCGCGGTCCGGAGGCCGGGCGCGTGCGGGAGCGACACGCTCAGGAGCCAGACGATCGGGGCGAGCGCCCCCAGGACCAGCGCCGTGAGGGCGACCGTCTCCAGGGCGGCGCCGAAGGTCTCGCGGGCGACGCGGTCCCGGGCGGCGAAGACGTGCATGGCCGCGAAGGAAAGCGCGAGCGTCCCCAGGAGGTAGAGGGGCATCTTGACGGCGTCGCTGACGATCTGCCAGCGTCCCGTGTAACTGCCGATGGCGGCGCCGAAGCAGGCGCTCGACAGCGAGGCCGTCGCGAGGAGGCCGGGGACGCGGGTTTCCCGCCGCAGGAGGAGGGCATGCACCGTCACGACGTCCTCCGCTTCATGAAGAACGCCGCGAACACCTGCAGGAGGAGGGCGGCGACGATGCAGGCCAGGGTGACCAGGGGGTGACGTCTCAACTTCATGGGCTACCTCGCACCTACTTCTTCTTCACGATTTCCTCGAGGACCTCGACGTAGTGCTCGAAGGCCAGGCGGCCCTTCTTCGAGATCTTCACCGTCGTCTGTGGCTTCCGCTCCACGAACTTCTTCTCGATCGACACGTAGCCGGCCTGTTCGAGGATGCGAAGGTGGACGGAGAGGTTGCCGTCGGTCATGTCCAGCAGGGTCTTGAGCTCGCCGAACGTGAGCGCGGGCCGGGCCGCGAGGACCGACATGATCCCCAGACGCGCCCGCTCGTGGATCACGGCGTTGAGGCGGCTTACGCCCGACGCTTCCATAGCACCCAAGCTCCCAGAACGAGATGCAGCCCGCCGAAGGAGACGAGCATCATGATCAGACCGT
>Ga0310813_10002222_pt1 | contig 11808 bp, 9 predicted proteins | sample YN3metagenome_FD_203086 | JGI IMG/M metagenome (GOLD analysis project Ga0310813, IMG submission 203086) | Soil microbial communities from experimental microcosm in Duke University, North Carolina, United States - YN3 | ecosystem: Engineered > Artificial ecosystem > Soil microcosm > Unclassified ...
CGCAGGATTACGGGCCAACGCCTCAGTAGCGGAAGCAGTGGCCTTGCCCTGGCCGATGCCGCATCCGGCTGAAGCGATTGCCATGGAGAATCCGGCTGCAATGGCGACCCAGTTAGTTCCGCCCGTTTCTCCACCCTGCGCAAATGCTGGGATGGCGAAGCAGAGTGCGGATAATGCCATAAACAAATTGCTCAATACTCGTCTCATCTTTCTTCCTCCTATGAATTGCCGCCAGTGGGTGGTTGACGTTACCGTGCAAACGCCCTCACGCTGAACGGCGAAAAGTCAGTGGCCAGTGGTCAGTTGTCAGTGCTCAGTTGCAACGGCACCGGCGAGATAGACCGTGGTCAACAGAACAAAAATGTATGCCTGCAGTAATGCCACGCCAATATGGAGTCCCAGGAAAATGACCGGCACGACGATCGGAATCAGCGAGAAAAATACCAATGTGACCATATCTCCCGCGAACATATTCGCGTACAGACGAATTGTCAGAGACATCACGCGCGCGAGATGGCTGATGATTTCCAGCGGAAGCATGAGAGGCGCTAGCCACCACATGGGCCCCAGGAAATGCTTGAGATAACCGATGCCGCTGGCCCGAAATCCCTGGTATTGGTAATAAGCAAATGCGCATATGGCGCAGCCCAATGGCACGACAGGCGATCCCGTAGGCGAATCAAGACCTGGGACCACGCCGAACAAATTGCCGATCAGGATGAACAACCCCAATGTCATCAGGAATGGCGTGAAGCGTTCGCTATGAGGGCCGATGACGTCGCGGCTCTGGCCTTCGACGAATCCGTGCAAGCCTTCGAAAACGTGCTGCAGGCCGCCCGGGCCTTCGACGGACAGACGTGTCCGCAAAATTACGAAGAACACCAAGAGCAAGCCCATGACCAGGACTTCCATTGCAACAGCATTGGTGATTGGCGCCTGCGGATAATTCGGCTCAATGTGCAGCGCGCGCAACACGGCGGTCACTGGGCCCGCAAGGACCTGGTTGAGGAGACGAGTAAAAAGAAGTTGTTCAGGCATAGCAGAACAGTTGTCAGTGGGCAGTTGTCAGCAAACGCTAACGTCATGGATCACTGCCGACTGAGCGCTTTGTAGGTCTCGTATCCCGCCTCGCACAACATGGCCGCCACGGGCAGGAACAGCCCCGCAAACAATCCGTAAAGGCTCTCGCGGGAAACAGTAAGTATAGCAAAGGCAATGAAGGCCATCAAAAAGTAGCGCAGGATGAAACGGTGCACAATGCCGCGGCTGGAGGCCGGAGTGCCGGACTGAATGGTGAGATCGGCAAGGCCGGCCACGACTCTTTCAAGCCAGTAAAAATTGAGGTAGGCGACTGTTGCTCCGAGAGCGAAGCCGAGAGCGATCCGCCATCCGAAAAATATTTGAGCCGTGATCAGTGCCGCGAGGCCGAGAACGATCATGAAGCGCCGGATGCGGTCGAGAGCGCGGGCAGAAAAGTCGTCCTGGCCGGTATCCGGTTCGGCGGAACTCATCAGGAGATTTTAACCGGAGAAGTGCATAGGTCCTTCGCTTCGCTCAGGATGACAGGGCCACGGCACTGAGGCATGTCGAGCTTCGCTCGACCGCACGGGCGAGGACGCCCGTGCCCACATGGGTCTTTGCCGGAACAGTCCTTGCCTACACGTTACACGTGACCACTAAGTATTTTTCGATGCGGTGCGGATTAGCTGCACGAAACCGGCGGCAATGCCGAGAAGCAGGCCGACAATGTACAGCCAGGTGGTGTGCAGCCACTTGTCGAGCCCTGCTCCGATTAACCAACCGATCACGGTTGCGGCGGGAAAGACGATTGCAAGTTCTGCGTAATTCGACATTTCCGCCCAGTTGGTCTTTTGCGGGGGAGTTTTTTCTTTATCTTGTGTCTCCGCGCTCGGGGGTTGCTGATCGGCAGGCATCGGATTACTGCCTCGCCGGGGCCGTCTCGCGCCCGGCCTGATAGGTTTCGATCAGTTCACGAATCCGGATGGCATCGCGTTTGCGATGACCGTTGCTGGTTATAGGGTCGGCGCCGCCGGTGGAATCGATACGAATCTGCGACCAGATAACGCCGGTAGTGATTCCCACTGAGGCAACCTGCGGGATCGCGATGCTCTCGTCTGTCGTTCCAAACCATCGTGGCTTGACCCGGCTGACGTGCAGGGGACTGACCACGATTCGCGTGGGGAAAATGTGATTGCCGCGGGTCCAGCGGCTGGCGGTAAAGGTTTCACCGGAGGCGGGCTGAGATGGTGGCGAGGATGTCATAATTCTTTGGCCAAAATCATACATCGGAAAAGTGAATTAATTACCGGCGAGACGCCAAGACCGCAGTTATCTGAACCCTCGGCGAGCTCGGCGTACTCGGCGGTAGAAGGCTGCGGTGTTTATAATCGCAGCTTACTTTCATTAGCACAAAGGCCTTCCTTGGCACTCGACGAAAACATATATCAATTGCGGCTCCAGAAGCTGAAGCAGATTGAGGCGCTCGGCCAGCCGGCGTATCCAACGAAATTCGACTTCACGCACACCATTGCGCAAATACTGGCCGAATACACGGAGAAGACTGCCGAGCAACTGGAAGCCTCACGAGTTAACGTACGGGTTGCGGGCCGGATCATGGCTATCCGGCTGATGGGTAAGGCCGGATTTGCGCACCTGCAGCAGGACGGTCAGCGGCTGCAGATTTATGTTAAGAAAGACGCGGTCGGCGAGAAAAGCTTTGAGCTTTACAAGCTGCTCGATCTCGGCGACCACATAGGCGTGAGTGGATATCTATTTCGCACGCGGACTGGCGAGTTGTCGGTGCACGTCGAGGAGATCACCTTTCTCTCAAAAGACCTGCTGCCGCTTCCCGAAAAGTGGCATGGGCTGACGGATGTCGAACTGCGCTACCGGCAACGATACGTAGATTTGTTCATGAATCCCGAGGTGCGCGAAGTTTTCCTTAAGCGCGCCAAGCTGATTCAATCGATGCGAAATTTCCTCGGCGAGCACGGGTTCGTTGAAGTTGAAACGCCGATGATGCAGCCAATAGCGGGCGGAGCCGTCGCCAAGCCTTTCGTGACGCACCACAACACGCTCGACATGGATCTCTATCTCCGAATTGCGCCGGAGCTATATCTCAAGCGGCTTACGGTCGGCGGATTCGATCGGGTGTACGAAATCAATCGCAATTTCCGCAACGAGGGAATATCAACGCGCCATAATCCTGAGTTCACCATGCTCGAGTTCTATCAGGCATACACGAATTACCGTGGGGTAATGGACCTGACGCAGCAATTGATTATTCAGGCCGCGCAGGACGTGACCGGCGGAACGAAGACAAAGTGGGGCGAGCAGGAAATCGACTGGTCGGAGGCGGGCTGGCGCAAGTTGACCATGCGTGAAGCGATCATCGAATATTGGCCCGAGACGACAGGAACCAAGCCGACCCTTGCTGATTTTGCTACGCCCGATTCTGTTCAGACGCTAGTCCAGCGGTTCAATTCCGGGCATTCGCACATGCCCTACGATCCGAATGAGCCCGCCGGAAAAAGCATCGCGAGTCTCTTTGAGGCGGTCGCCGAAGAACACCTCACGCAACCGACGATCATTTATGAATTTCCGACTGCCGTCTCGCCGCTCTCGAAACAAAAGTCTGAGGAGCCCGACTGGACAGAGCGATGGGAGATATACATCGGGCAAATGGAAATCTCCAATGGGTTTAGCGAATTGAACGATCCAGAAGACCAGCGGCAGCGGTTCGAGCAGCAACTCAGCGAACGTCAGCGCGGCGACGAAGAGGCCCACCAGATGGACGAAGACTACATTCGCGCGCTTTCCTACGGAATGCCGCCGGCGGGCGGCGTGGGAGTGGGAATCGACCGGCTCGCAATGCTGTTGACCAATTCTCAGTCTATCCGGGATGTAATTTTGTTCCCGCTGTTAAGGCCGGAGAAGAAGGCAGAGGAGGATACTCATCGGGGCTGAAGGCCCAACCTTTAGGGCACTGACGCGGCGCTGAGCGCCGGTATTTCACAACTTTCCATCTAGCATAGGAGAGAATAATGCTCGATCTAGTATCACTGCACTTCTACCGACACCAAGTCTCCATCTGACTTCCCGCCGGCGCGATAGTTAACGTTCGCCGCAATATCCTTCCAATTGCAGGAAAATTTTCCACCTCCGACAATCGCGACCGAGTTGTAGTCGGCTGCGCGCAGTTTTAAAGTCTTTTTGCCTCCCGAGATAACGACGACCGCGACTGGGGCTTCAGAACAATCGACTGAGACGACCTTGCCTTTCAGGAATTTGATCGGGCGTCTATCGATTTGAGGCTTCGCGGCTAAAGCCGGCTTGGCAGATGAATCAGTGCCATCAGAAGAGTCGTCGTCAGAATCGTCTTCCATGTCCTTTCCCGGCGATGAGGATTTCGCAATGACGGGCTTGGGATTTGTAGCATCGGGTTTCCCCGATTCATCCTGCGGAGGTATGCCGTATTTTCTCAAGAACGGCAGGTCGTCCAATTCTTTTTTGGCTACCTTGGCAATCTGCGCATCCTGGCTGGCCTTCAGATGTTCGAGGATCGGCGTGGCATCGTCCCACTTCTTGGCAGCCATGAAGGCGTCTGCGAGACGAAGCTGGTAGGCTTCGTCGCGCGGACTCAGGCGCACGGCGAAGCGCATGGCTTCGAGGGCGGCGTTTGCGCCTCCGCCTTGTAGCCGCGCCCAACCGAGAATGTTGTAGGCCTCGGCGAAATCCGGGTATTCGGTGAGCACGATGTGCAGGCTTTCCATGGTGTTGGCAAGGCCCTGAATACGCGCGCCTTTTTCTCCGGAATGATAAGCCGCAAGCGCCAGGTCGAATCGCGACCAGGGATCGGAAGGATTGAACTTTACGGCGGCATTCAGCTCTTCAAAGGCTTCATTGGTTTCATTCTTCTGGACGTGGGCAAAGGCCAGGGCGCGATGGGCGACCAAGGTGTCAGTCTTCGGATCATCGACCAGTTTTTCCAGTTGGGTCACAGCTTGCTGGCGGCGCTCCGGAATGCGCAACTCCATTTCGTCCAGCAGCGCCTGAGCGTCAGGAATGGGCACCGGCTTAGTGCTGTCTCCGATCTCATCCATGCCGAAGGGAAGCAGTGATTCGTTGACCGGCTCCGGCATAAGCGGCGGGTTACCGCGTTTGACTTCTTCCAGGGTCGCAGCCAGCGACTTCAGCGAATGGAAGTAGTCTCTTACAGCCTGATCCAGTTGCGACGGAGACATACCGAAGGCTTGCTGAATCGCTTGCGCAACCGGGATATGCTGGCTCTGAACCAGTCCGAAGTATGTTCCCATCTCCGAAAACTTGTCATTGTTTATTAAATAATGCACCAGCATCCAGGACTGGGCGTAGAAGAGCGTGTGATGAGTGCCTTCCTGCCCGTTGACCACGCGATTTTTCATCTCCAGGAGATCTGTGAGATTCAGCCAAACCGGCGCGGAAAGTATTTCAGTCAGCGACTTCAGACCAGGGTTGGCGGTTGGCTTGGCCGCAACGGTGAGCGGGGCCGGAAGCGTCGAAGGAAGGGCAAGCTCTGGATCACTTCCCAGTTCGGTTTTCTTGGGCGTGAAGTAGAGGGAAGCGAAGTATTCGGCGAATCCTTCATCGAACCAGGGCTGCGTGGGCGGGTAGTTGTAGTCGAGGTAGTAGTGCGCCATGGGGTGCTCGACCGCCCGCCAGCAATCGGGAACGGAGGCGTTAAGGACGATGTATATCCTGTCGTCGCCCCGGAGAAAAAACCCCTGCGAAATACCTGGATCTGTACTTGCAGTAGGCGCGATCTGAGCGTAGGCGGCCGGATTGCCGATCGCAATGATCTCGAGCGGCTTGGCCATCACCAGCTTTTTGCGCCCCAGCAGTTGGGCAAAGATGGCGCGCATCTGCTCAAACCGGGCCACTATCTCGTGCCCTTTTTTGGCATCGGCATCGGTGAGCACCAGGAAGTGATCAGAGCTTACGCGGAGCCAGTGCTGGTCGTCGGCGCCAGCGTTCGCTGAAATGAATGCACCGAGAAAAATGATGGCGAGTCGAACTTTTGCGGCTGAAGCCCAGGTTGGCACTGCTACCTCTTGCCAAAGATTTTAACCGCAAAGATCACCAATTACGCAAAGAAGAAGCCCGCGAAGAGGGCTGGGAGGAATGCACATTTCTCGCCCCCGCAAAGAATGCGGGTTCAGAACCACCCTAACTCGAGAAGCTAGCGCTTAGGTAACGCCAACTCAGCTTTCAGTACCGGAGGCAGCTCGTCTCCGCGGAAATATTGACCCTTGGAGCCTCTCATCTCCGGCATGGCGGCGTACGGTTTGCTGTAGTCGTTGTTGGCATTCCAGAAGAGAAAACCGATCCCGCCTTTGTTTTTGGAAGTCAGGACCTGCACTTCGATGTACTTGGGTGAGTAGGTCTTGGTGCGCCATGCAAAAGCCTGCAGCCAGGGCCGTATCACCACTCCGCTGCCCTGGGTGATCTTCTCAAATCGCTCCATCGACTCACCGATAAAGTGCTCGGGTTCGTCCCCTGGCCGGGCGATACCATCCATGCCAAAGAAATGTGAGGGATAGATCATGGGGGAAAGAACGTCGCAATACTTGGCCATGCGGACGATATCCTGACCCGTGTGTGAGAGGTCAACCGGACGTTGCCAGGCCATGACGCCGAAGACGTCCAGCGAGAGCAGCACGCCCTTGGGATGAAGCGAGGTATAAGCCCGGCGTAGAAAGTCCGCGATCACGTCCGAGCGTTGCCACTCCGGACGGGATTTTAGGAAGCTGAAATTGGCGTCTTTCTGGTCGCCTTCCGCTGGAAAGCGGACGTAATCAAATTGGATCTCGTCGGCCCCGGCGGCTGCGGCAGCTTGTGCCAAAGCGATGTCATACTCCTGGACTTCCACGCGCGACGGGTCGGTCCAGACCAGTTTTCCGTTTTCGCGCCAAGGTTCGCCGGTCCTTTTCGACTTCACAGCCAGTTCGGGATGTGAAACCACCAGGCGCTCGTCGCGGAAAATGGCGATGCGGGCAATCGCGTGCATGCCCTGAGAATGCAGGAAGCGGGTGTATTTAGGCAGGTCGTGAATGTAAACTTTGTGGCTGCCGAGGAGCGGGTGCTCGAAGGGAATATTTACCGTTCCATCGGAGTCTTTTATATCGAAGACCACAGCGTTGCCGCCGGCTTCACGCCAGCGCTGGACGATTTTGACGCCGTGGTCGCTTCCTGCCATCAGGCCGGTCAGGTAGATGGCGCGGACTTCAAAGTCTTTGGGAACGGCGATGGCCTTCTCGGTTATAGGTGCGTCGAGCATCCCTGGAATGGTGAGCTGCTGGCCAGTCTTTAAGAATGTGCCTTTAAAATCGCCGTTCGAACCGCGGATGGCTTCCGCCAATTGGCTGGAGGTCAGGTATGACGTTTGCGCCAGATATCGCCGAGCTACAGAAATCACTGTATCTCCGCGATGCGTCTCATAGAATGCGGTTCCTGGTGCGGGAATTTTTGGAGCGAGCGACGGCTGACCGAGAGTGGCGCTGGCAGGAACCAATTGCGCTCCCTGCGGTTGGGCGGCATTCACCTTATGAAAACCGACGATGGCTGTGCCGCATGTGAGCGTGGCGGCAATGAAAAAGAGTTTAAGTCCGTGTTGGCGCAAGTTTCTCTCCAGAGACATCGCTTTTTCCGATGCTACTGATGCAGAATTCTGCTCGCCAGTTACGTCTGGCCACGGTCGTCGGGGAAGCGGGCCTGGCAAACATCGGCCGTAAGACGTTCTAGTTGAGAGGATTTCAAAATTTGAGGCGCCGAAGTTTGCTTTCGCGAGGGCGACAGGTGCAGCCGACTTTCATCATCCTGCGCAAAAAATTTCCCTTTACACGATCTTACTGTGTAATGTAAGTGACTCTCTCGACACAGGCCGAGCATCTAAGTCGTGTAGAAGAGATGCTTTGAAAGGTTCCCGCAGGGTGGCGAAACGCTTGCTCTATATCGAAGACGAAGCTGGTTCAAAGGGATTGACAAAAAGTGTCAACCCGACTTTGGCCGAGCCCCACGGCGCGAGCCCCACAGAGGAGAGCAGGGCCAGAAAGATATGAAAACCATTACCAGCACGGTTCTTGACCCCACACGCCGGAGCGCAGACGCCCGGGATTTTGAAACCGGCCTCCGCCGCAAGATCGTTGGCCAGGATGCGGCGGTAGAGAAGGTCGTTGAAATTTACCAGATGTTCCTGGCCGGACTGAACCCTCCGGGACGTCCGGTAGGCAATTTGCTTTTTCTCGGACCCACAGGGTCGGGTAAGACTCGTGTAGTTGAAGCCCTTGCTGAGTCATTGTTTGGCGATGCCCGCGCGTGCATCAAAATTGATTGCGCCGAGTTTCAGCACTCCCACGAGATCGCGAAGCTGATCGGGTCGCCGCCCGGATATCTTGGCCACCGCGAAACTCACCCTCTGCTCACGCAGGAGGCGCTCAACCAGTGGCATACCGATAAGCTCAAGCTCTCGATCCTTCTTTTTGACGAAATTGAAAAGGCTTCAGACGCACTCTGGCAGCTTTTGCTGGGCATCCTCGACAAGGCAACACTCACGCTAGGCGATAACCGCCGCGTGGACCTCTCGCAGTGCATCATTATCATGACCTCAAACCTGGGGGCAGGCGAGATGTGCAACCTTGTCGAGGGCGGATTTGGGTTCGCTCCCAAACCCAATGTGGTCGACGAGGGGTTTGACGACAAGATCGACCGCACTGCGGTCGAAGCGGCGCGCCGCAAGTTCACGCCCGAGTTCATGAACCGGATTGACAAGGCCGTTGTATTCAAGACCTTGCGTCCGGACCACCTGCAGCAGATTCTAGAAATTGAACTGGGTATGGTGCAGCAACGGGTGCTGATGGCTTCAGCGGCGAATCAGTTCGTGTTCTCCTGCACGCCTAAAGTGAAGAGTTTTCTTCTACATGAGGGAACCGACGCCCGGTACGGTGCGCGGCATTTGAAGCGCGCTATTGAACGGCATCTGGTCTTCCCGCTGGCCAACCTGGTCGCAACTGGTCAGATTCGGCTCGGGGACTTTGTCCGGGTAGATTTAAACGCTGATGGACAGCTTACCTTTGTGAAAGAAGCCGAGGGAGCAATGGTTCCGATGCTTATGGAGCGTTATGGCGCCGCCGCGGCTGCACCTATGGCCAGCCGGGCTGCACGTCCGATAGCGAAGCCGAAAGAGTTTACCGCAACACCCGGTAATGAGACGAAGTAGTCTCCGCAGAAAGAGAAAACGCCCGGCGAACCTGCCGGGCTTTTTTCTTGCGAGTTCCTCATTTCTAAACTGACGTTTGCGGCGCGCGTCACGCAACCATCATCGAATGGGACGTGACTACTCGCAAACACTCTTTCTTTCGCCGCCATTCCCTCAGCATCGTCTGCAGCCTGATTCTGCTGTGCTGGATTGTCCTCTATTCGCAGTGGAACCCCGATTCGCACTGGGGCGCGTTTTTCGGGAACGCCATTGCCGATTGGACCGGGCTCGTAGTAACCGTGCTCGCGACCAAATACATGTATGAAATCGGATCGGCCGAAAGCCGCAAACCGCCACATCGTTTTCTTGCGCCGGTTTGGGAAAAGCTGCGCGATCACTCGCTGAGCATCTTTTTGCTGATCACAGGGATCGGCTGGACTATCCTGTTCGCGCACAGCGATACGAATTCGAAGTGGGGCCAGGTGGCCGGCAATATCGTTTCCGAGTGGACGCAGATCTTCGGGCTGGTAATTTTGACTAAGAAATTGATGGAGACGAAGTCGAAGGAGAGCAAGCGGTGACAGGATTAGGGTGAATCAACCGGCCAATAATCCCTCAACGACAGCGTAGGATTCCGCCAACGCAGAGTCGAGCGCAGACGAGTCTTTTCCTCCTGCCTCGGCGAGATCCGGACGGCCGCCGCCTTTGCCGCCGACTTTCTGAGCTACCGGAGCAATGACTTTGCCGGCCTGGATCTTCGAGGTGAGGTCTTTGGTCACGCCGACGATCAGAGAGACGTTGCCGTTGGTTGCAGAACCGAGCACAACGACGCCGGAACCAACTTTGTCCCGCAACTGATCGACAAGAGTGCGCATCTGAGCGCGTTCGAGATTGTCCACACGGTGGGCGAGGACTTTGATGCCGCGCACTTCTTTGATCTTGTCGCCTATATTCGCCGTCGAAGACGACGCCTGCTTCATGCGAGCCTGGTCGAGTTCGCGGGTAAGGCGCTTGATTTCCGAGTCTTTCTTCTCGAGCTCGGCTTTCAGGGCTTCGGCAGGGGAAAAGTGCTCTTCCTCGATCGATTGGGCCCCATGTTTCGCCTGGTTTTGGCGAACAGTGGGTGACACGAATTTGGAGACGACTTCTCCCAACTCGTGATCTCTTCGGAAGTGCTGAAGCGATCCCTCACCGGTCACCGCTTCCACCCGCCGCACTCCCGACGACACGCTTCCCTCTTTCAGAATCTTGATCAGGCCAATCTCACCGGTGGCGCCGGTGTGGGTGCCGCCGCAGAGTTCGGTGGAAAAGTCGCCGATCTTGATTACGCGGACCTTGTCGCCATATTTCTCGCCGAACAAAGCCATCGCGTGATACTCGTTGATGGCCACGTCGATGGGGACGTCGTTGATGACCTCGACTTTTTCGTTACGCAGGACCTCTTTGTTGATCAGGTCCTCGATGTCCTGCAATTCTTCGTCTTCGACGGATGCAAAGTGGGAGAAGTCAAAACGCAAATGGTTCGGCGCGACCAGCGACCCCGCCTGCTTCACGTGCTTGCCCAGAACTTCGCGCAATCCGGCTTGCAGCAGATGTGTCGCCGTGTGATTGCGCATGGTGGACTGACGGATGGAGGTGTCCACAACGGCATCAACTTTATCGCCGACGCGGATTGTCTGTTTGGCGATGACTTGGTGGGCTCGAACGCCCTGCACCGGATAATAAGTTCCCTTGACTTCGGCAACAACCGCGTTCAGTTCGTCGCTGTAGAGAGTGCCCCGATCCCCGACCTGACCGCCTGATTCGGCGTAGAACGGCGTGTGATCGAGTATGGCCTCGCCTTCTTCACCAGGCTTGAGCTCTTGCACGCCTTGTCCATTCTTGATGATGGCCAGCACTTCGCAGTCTTCTGACCGCGTTTGCAGGTAGCCTTCGAAAACTGATTTCGGCAGCTGCTGATAAGCAGGGTTCGCGGTTTGTTTGGCTGCGCCTTTCCAGGACGCGCGCGCGCGGTCGCGCTGAGCTTGCATCGCCTCGGCGAAGCCGGCTTGATCGAATTCAATTCCGCGATCGCGAGCGGCGTCCTGCATGAAATCAAGCGGCATGCCGAACGTGTCGTAAAGCTTAAAAGCTTCTTGTCCCGTGAGTCTCGCTTCTGCCAGCGATGACTCAAGCTTTTCGAGGCCGATATCAAGTGTATGTGCGAAGCGAGTCTCCTCGATGTAGATCGTTTTAGAGACGCGCTCGACTGTGTCATTCAGCTCCGGATATGCATCCTGCATGAGATCGCGGACTGCGAACGCCATTTCACGCAGAAATGGCTTCGTCTGCCCGAGCAGGCGTCCATGTGTAATTGCGCGCCGGATGATTTTGCGTAGCACATAACCCCGGCCTTCGTTGGACGGCAGCACGCCATCTGAAATCAGAAACGTCGCAGCGCGGGAGTGGTCGGCAATGACTCGGAGAGAAGCTGCGGATTTGTGGCCGACTTCTGTCGAGCTTCGCTCGACCGGATGGGCGGGGGCGCCCGTCCCTACGTGGCCTGTGCTAGACCC
>Ga0310813_10002223_pt1 | contig 11805 bp, 9 predicted proteins | sample YN3metagenome_FD_203086 | JGI IMG/M metagenome (GOLD analysis project Ga0310813, IMG submission 203086) | Soil microbial communities from experimental microcosm in Duke University, North Carolina, United States - YN3 | ecosystem: Engineered > Artificial ecosystem > Soil microcosm > Unclassified ...
ACATAATTCAGCGTGATTTCTTTGTACACCCTGCCGAAAATGTCGATGCTCTTGTTGACCTTGAAGAAGTATTCGCTGTCGGCAAGCTTAAATCCGACGACGGCGATGACCGCGCAGAGCAACAACACACCGGTAAGAACTTTTTTCCTGGAAGAGAACAGATGCTTCATGAGTGACTCCGTTTATGACAATCGTTTGCTGACAATATTCCAAATATCCTGGTGAATTTCTTCCGCCGAACGCATGCCGTCGACGACGACAACGCGTTTCTCCGTCGAGGCAAGCGCGTCGTATCCCTGTTGAACCCGCGAGTAAAATTCTTTCCCGGAAGATTCCATGCGGTCGTCGGCGACCCCTGCGGATTGCCGGCGCCGCTGGATTTCCTGAATTGCTACCTGAATCAACAACGTAAGGTCGGGCACCGTTCCGGAAGTCGCGATCCTGTTGATCGATCGCACGTCCTCAAGATTGAGCCCGCGGCCGTAACCCTGGTAGGCAGTCGTGGAGTCGTAAAAACGGTCGCATACGACAATGTTGCCGGACCTGATCGCGGGACAGATGACGTCGTCGACAAGCTGGGCGCGTGCCGCCGAAAACAATAAGAGCTCTGTTCGTTGCCCTAAATCGAGGTGCTGCTTATCAAGAAGGATGGCGCGTATCTTTTCCGAGACCGTCGTTCCTCCGGGCTCGCGTAAAAAGACGACAGTCTTACCGGAACTCTTTAACCGTTCAACAAGAAGCAGGGCCTGCGTGGTTTTACCTGAACCATCGATACCTTCAAATGTAATAAACATCCGGCATGCCGTGCGTCTTCATGCTTCAAGGTAACCAAAATCCCCAATTTATTCAAATGATTCTTGCCTCTGGCGCAATTTTTGCGTATGTTTACGGGAGTTTTACGAGACGCCCGGTGAATGCCCCGACAGAAAAAAGTAAATCAAAAACCGATCTACACCAAGCAGCAGCTCCCCACGCGTGACCTCCCGCAACCACCGGTGTCAGATCAGCGTCTCGACTCCCGGAAGGAAGATACGAAGCTCATTCATGCGGCTCTCAAGGGCAACCAGGATGCCTACAAGCGGCTCCTGAAAAAATATCACGATCAGATATTCCACCTCATTTCCCGCATCGTCCACAACAAGGAACAGGTCGAGGACCTCACGCAGGAAGCCTTTGTAAAAGCGTTCGGATCACTGAAGAAATTCAACGAAGAATATGCCTTTTCTACGTGGCTCTACAAGATCGCGACGAACAGCAGTATCGATTACATCCGCAAGCGAAAGCTCGATACGTTCTCCATCGACAAACCCATCGCCATGGAGGAGAGCGAATACAGCTTCGAGCTTCCCGACACGACCTACCAGCCCGACAAGCATATTATCCAAAACCAGCGTTCTTCCCTCATCGAGGAGGCTATCAGCACGCTCCCCGAAAAATACCGTCGCGTGATTATCCTGCGTCACACCGAAGAGAGGGACTACGCTGAAATCGCAAAAATGCTGAAATTGCCCATAGGAACGGTCAAAGCCCATATTTTCCGCGCCCGGGAGCTTTTAAACAAGTTCCTCCGCGACAAGATATCCCACTATTAGATGGTGAAACATCGGGCCTGCGTTTCCCGTAAAATCTAATGAGTATGCAACGTGTACCCCTCTATATCGTCATTGCGCTGGCCCTGTCGGCAACTACGGTGGGATTTATCATGTTTACCTCCCACAGCTACCACAAGGAGATCACCGTTTCCAACGAACGGGAGCTCAAGGCCACGCTGGAGGCGGGTTTCGCCAAGCTTACGGTCGGCAGGAGCAAACCCGAGACTCTCTTTGAATGCAGTATCGCGACGGATGATGAGCGTGACGCGACCAACTACATCGATTACTCCGTGCGCGACAAAGTGGGCTACCTGAACCTGAGCACCTCGGACGACGACTCCCACAAGAAGAAGAAATCATTCCATCTTTCGGGGCTCGACGCCGGGACCTGGAATACGACCTTTACCGATAAAGTACCGATTTCATTCGATGTCGAGCTGGGAGTTGGGAAAGGCGATTTTGATTTCAGCGGGCTCAAAGTAAAAGATCTCAGCCTGTCGGCCGGCGCAAGCACCGTTTCGGTTCGATTTAATGAGCCGAATAAGAGCGAGATCGATGTCCTTACCATCGAGGCGGGCCTGAGCAAATTTGAGGCGAAGAATCTGGCGAATGCGAATTTCAACCGCATGAAGTTTGAAGGGGGCGTCGGGACCTACAAGCTCGATTTCGGCGGTACGGTCGAAAAAGAAATGGATGTGGACATCGAAGTCGGCCTTGGCTCCCTGACCATCGCGTTGCCGCAAACTCTGGGGGCAAAGGTGACGTACGAGAAGAATATCATTTCCAATTTTGATATCGATCGGGACTTCACTGAACAATCCGAAGACAATTACATCAGTTCGAATTACTACTCTGCGACAGGTAAAATTAATTTTCACATTGAAGCAGGACTCGGGAGCGTGAAGATCAAGAGATATTGATACTTGCTTCCCCCTCCTGCCTCTTATTCCCCCAATTTATGACAACCCGATTCCGCTCTCTGGCCCTGGGCGTGGTGTTTTTTTGTTCATGCGCTATAGCCGTCAGCGCCGCCGCTCTTCCAAACGACATTGATACGACGATCCAACGCGCGACGATCGCCGCCCTCCGTTCTACTGAACACATCTCCGTCGATGGCATCCTCAACGAGCCGGTCTGGCGGCGCCCCGGCAGCGATCATTTCACGCAGCACGATCCGACCGAGGGAGCAGCGCCTTCGCAGCGAACCGAGGTGTGGATTGCCTATGACGACGTAGCGTTGTATGTAGCGGCACGGCTGTACGACAGCGCACCCGAGTCCATCATGGTCAATGTCGGCAGACGGGATGCCGACCTCAGCGCCGATTGGTTGTATGTGGGAATCGATTCATATCACGACCGTCGCACGGGGTTTTTCTTCGGCGTCTATGCCAGCGGCGCAATCATGGATGGCACCCTTTTTAATGACGACTGGGACGACAATACGTGGGACGGAGTATGGGATGCGGCAACGGTCATCGACGGCAAAGGCTGGACTGCCGAAATGCGAATCCCATATTCTCAGCTTCGTTTTCCAAAACAGGATCAATACACATGGGGAATAACCTTTGCCCGAACGATCGAACGATCGAAGGAGCGAGACGATTTTGTGCTTGTGCCCAAGAAAGAAAGCGGATGGGTATCGCGCTTCGCCGATCTCACGGGCCTGCACGATATCAATCCCCCCAGGAAGCTTGAGGTACTCCCCTATGTCGTTTCGAGCGGTGAGTTTCTTCAGCATGATCCGCATGATCCGTTCAACGACGGATCCCGGTTCAAACAAAGCATCGGCGCGGATCTCAAACTCGGCCTGGGAAGCAATCTCACGATGAACGCCACGCTTAACCCCGACTTCGGGCAGGTTGAGGTTGATCCGGCGGTCGTCAATCTTTCACAGTATGAAACCTTCTTCGACGAGAAGCGTCCTTTCTTCGTCGAGGGCTCGAACTTTTTCGATTTCGGAAGAGGCGGGGTGAACAGCAACTGGGGATTCAATTTCGGAAACCCAAACTTTTTCTATAGCCGCCGCATCGGCAGGCCGCCGCAGGGATCGCCGCAGCACAGCGATGACGACAATCAGGGAGATGTCTTCTACGACGTTCCCGACCGGACACATATTCTCGGCGCCGCCAAACTTACGGGAAAACTTTCCGACAGCTGGTCGCTGGCATCGATGCAGGCGGTAACCGCACGCGAGTATGAAGAGACGGACAGCGCGGGCGTCCGGTTCGAAGATGTTGTCCAGCCGTTGACGTATTACAGCGTTGTCAAAGCCCAGAAGGAGTTCAACGAAGGACGCCAGGCGATCGGCATTCTTGGGACGGCGGTTGCCCGCGACCTCAATCAGAATTACCTCGTCGACAACTTCAATCATCAGTCATTCGCGCTTGGCGTGGACGGATGGGCAAACATCGATTCCCTCCAGACGTGGGTGGTCTCGGGCTGGGTCGCATCGACACTCATCCGGGGAACCTCCGACAGGATTGCAGCCATCGAACAAAATCCGCTGCATAATTTTCAGCGCCCCGACGCCGAACATCTCAGCGTCGACAGGGATGCCACATCGCTTTCGGGATATGCAGGGAGAATCGCCCTCAACAAACAGAAGGGGAACACCTATCTGAATGCCGCCGTCGGAACGATCTCTCCCAAATTCGATACCAATGACCTCGGGTTCCTCTTCGGCACCGATGTCATTAATATGCATCTCGTGCTGGGATACCGCTGGTATGAACCCGACGGGATATTCCGCAGCAAGAATTTCAACATAGCGACATTTAGAAATTTCGACTACGCCGGAGAGAAGACCGGCGAGGGATACCTCCTGTTTTATAACGCACAGCTGATGAACTACTGGAGCTTTGGGGGAAATGTTTCATACAACCCGGCGATTCTCAATCCGTACAACACCCGCGGCGGCCCGATCATGAAAAATACCAACGGGTATTTCGGAAGCCTCTACGGTTCGACCGATTCACGCAATTCCGTTATTTTCGATTGCGATCTTTCAGGAGGGCGAACGGAGTCCGGCGGATGGCGCATTACGTGGAGTCCCGGCATGACCTGGAAGCCGACCTCCGGCATCAACTTCCGGTTCTCCCCGGACTTTAACCGCGACATCACGATCGCGCAATGGGTGACACACCAGGATGACCCGACGGCAACTCAGACCTTCGGCGCACGCTACATCTTCGGCCGGCTGGACCAGAACGAAATCGGCGCGACGATCCGGCTCGACTGGACATTCACTCCCAAGCTTACATTGCAGCTCTATCTGCAGCCTCTCATTTCGGTCGGCACCTATACGGATTTCAAGGAGCTCAAGCAGCCGGGGACGTACACGTTTAACAGATACGGCATCGACAACGGATCAACAGTGCGTTTTGTTGACACCACGAATTCCTATCTTGTCGATCCCGACGGCGGAGGGCCCGCCCCCATGTTGTCCTTTAATAATCCTGACTTTAATTTTAAATCGATCCGCGGAAACGCGGTGTTGCGGTGGGAATATCTCCCGGGGTCGACGCTGTATTTCGTGTGGACACAGCAGCGAACGAATTTCGACGATGCGGGAGACTACAGCTTCGGGCGTGATTTCCGGAACCTCCTTTCAAGTCCCGGAGATAATGTGTTTCTCATTAAGGCAACCTATTGGTGGAATCCGTAGGATTCGCCGGCGATCTGACTTCAAACTTCCTGACGCTTCTATCTCTCGTAGAACCCTGTTATCGCCGCTGACGCGATAATATTTCCCGATAACGCCTGTTCAAACGCAGTGCGCGTTGCGTTGAGAGAGAGATCGAGATGATCGACGCTGAGCGCGTAGACCGTTGTGACGTAGGGATGCCTTCCGGATCCTTTCGGAGGCTCCGGGCCCCCATATCCCTGTTCTCCATATGAATTAAAAAGTTCTTTAGATCCCGGCGGCATCACCGTCCCCGAAGCTCCTTCAGAAAGCGAATGAGTATCGCGGGGGATATTGATGACGAACCAGTGGACCCAATTCCTGGCAACGGGATGGGGATCTATGATCGATACTGCAAACGAGCGTGTTTCGGCTGGAACGTCAGCCCAGGAAAGAGGAAGCGATAAATTTTTGCCGCCGGTCACTCCCGGATGTGCGTACTTCGTCGGAAGAGCCGTGTTATTCTGAAATGACGGCGAGGAGAGACGCACAATGAACCCCCCGGCGAGAGGTTACGCTTTGGCGGTATAGCTCAGCTGGGCCCGTTCAACCGTTTCGTAGGTGTCGAACACTTTCACGAGCTGAGTGATGATGAAGAGGTTCTGTACTTTCTCGCCGACGCGGGCAAGGCGAAGATCTCCGCCGGAATTGCGCATCGTCGTCAGGGCTGAAATCAACGTGCCGAGGCCGGAGCTGTTGACATAGTTGACGCCACCCATGTCGACAATGATGTTCTTCACATTGTCGCTCACGAGGCTGTGAATCTTATTGCGAACCTCAGACGTCTCGGGCTCTCCCAGGAAATCACCTTTCAAACTCAGGACCGCAATATTGTTTTCAATTTTCTCTTTTATCTGCATACCGAACACTCCATGATTGATAATACGAAATGTGTAGCCCCTCTCGAGAATGTTAAATCATACAAAAGTCTTGGGTAAAAGTCAAACTTGCCGGAGGTACAATTCGGTGTATTTATAACCCGTCCCGGTGTTAAATACCACAACCGTATCGGTACCGGAAATGAAATTCTCTTCCTTCAACGTCCTCATTGCCGCGACCGCAGCAGCCCCTTCGGGGCACAGAAAGATCCCTTCCGACTTCGCCGTCCGGAGCATTTCCTCCATGATGTGCTCATCGCTCACCGCGATTGCGGTACCACCACTTTCGTAAAGAGCACGAAGAATCATCTTATCGGCGAACGCCTTTGGGACACGCAATCCTGAGGCGCGCGTTGTGGCATTGTTCCAGAATTCCGCGCTCTTCTTTCCTTCTTTGAACGCTTTGACGACCGGCGCGCAGCCTTCCGCCTGGACCGACACCATCTTGGGCCGCTTTCCCGAGATCCATCCGAGACGCTCCATTTCATCGAACGCCTTCCACATTCCGATTAATCCTGTCCCTCCACCTGTCGGATAGAGGATGACATCGGGCAGCTTCCATTGAAACTGTTCGGCGAGTTCGTATCCCATCGTTTTTTTACCTTCAAGGCGATAGGGCTCTTTCATGGTCGACATATCGAACCAGCGTTTATCAGAGTTCATTTCATTCATCCTCTTTCCGGCGTCGCTGATCACCCCATCGACGAGATTGATTTCACCTCCGAACAATGTCACCTCTCTGATATTCACTTCCGGCGTATCTTTCGGAACAAAGACGTGCGCCTTCATTCCTGCCTTCGCCGCGTAGGCGGCAAGCGCGCCGCCGGCATTTCCTGCGGATGGCATTGCAACCTCGGTGATGCCGAGTTCCTTCGCTTTCGAGACTGCCATACACAGCCCCCGTGCCTTAAACGATCCGGTGGGGTTGTACCCCTCCTCCTTTACGTAAAGGTTCCTGATGCCGACTTCGTTCCCCAGCACCGACACCCTGATCAACGGCGTCCATCCTTCTCCTAATGAGACAACCGCGTCCTCGCGAACTACCGGGAGAAGCTCGCGATAGCGCCAGAGCGTCCCCTCCCGTGACAAGAACGTCTCCGGGGAGATTTCCCGCCTGGCCCGCTCAAGATCGTACTCCACGACCAGCGGTGCGTTACAGGACGGGCAAAAAGTCTGAACTTTTTCAGAAGAAAATTTCTCATCGCACTCGCTGCAGCGAAGATGTGTGAGGTACGTAGTCACGTCTGTTTCCGGATAATGTGGCTCAAATATACAGAATCGTTGCTTATGAGCCAATTTTATCGTATATTTTCAGACTTATTTCTACTCTTAAGATTTATTTTCAAAGGATTACCGTAAAACCATGCCATTAATGACACAAATACGCGAAAACCTGACCACGTTTTTCTCGGTTTTCGCTGGGCTCTTCGTCGTCTATATCGTTCTTGACTGGGGGATGGACATCACAGGCCGCAGGCATTCCCGCGACCAGGCAAAGTCTCAGCAGGTAGGAGAGATCAACGGGGAAGTAATTTCGTTTAAAGATTACTCAGACCTTGTCCGTCAGGCCGCCGATAATCAAAAAGCTTCAACGGGGACTGAACCCGATGAGAACCAGATGCGAAACCTTCGCGACCAGGTATGGGGCCAGATCGTCGACAATCGCCTGTATGACGAGCAGGTCAAGAAGATGGGTATCTCCGTTCCCGACAAAGAGATCTACGATTGGCTCATGGGTGACAATCCGCCTGATTTCCTCACACGGCAGTTTACGGATTCCACGGGCAACTTCAACCGCATGGTGTACGAGCAAACGATAAAGAATCCGCAGAACAAGGCGAAAATGGTGTCGCTCGAAGCGGCCCTCAAGCGCCAGCGTGAGCGCGAGAAATTGCAGAGCATTCTCCTTGCGAGCGTACAGGTTCCCGAGGCCGACGTCCTTCAGCGATTCACCGATCAGAGCGTCACGATGGAAGGCGATTACGTCCTCTTCAACGCCGACATGCTTGTCAAAGATGACGAAGTGAAGGCAGGCGACGACGACCTCAGAAAATACTATAACGATCACGCCGAGGAGTACAAGGTAGAAGCGACCCGAAAACTGAAATATGTGTTGTTCAACACCGTTCCTTCGAGGAGCGACACAGAATCAGTCACTTCGCTGGTGGATGATATCGTGAAGCGAAGCTCGGCGGGAGCCGATTTTGTGGATCTTGCAAAAACGTATTCCGAATCCCCGGTTACGGATTCTGTATTCGTAAAACACGGGACGATGCAGCCGGATAAGGAAATCGCGGTGTTTTCCGCGAAGGCCGGCGACATTCTCCCCTCCACGAAAGAGTTTGACGGTTATCATCTCACCAAAGTGCTGGAGTTCCGCAACGGAGCGGACGACTTCCTTCATGCATCCCATATTCTCATCAGGATCGATAACAACGACAGCGTGAAAGCGCTGAAAGAAGCAAAAAACATTGTCGCAGAACTCAAGCGCGGAAAAGACTTTGCGACACTGGCGCGTGAGAATTCAACCGATAAGAGCTCCGGCATGAAGGGCGGAGATCTTGGCTGGTTCGGCAAAGGCAGAATGGTAAAAGAATTTGAAACTGCCGCCTTTAAGGCAAAAATCGGAGAGATTGTCGGGCCCGTGAAGTCAGCGTTCGGCTATCACATCATTAAAGTTGTCGCCCGCGATAATCGCGAAGTACGGATTGCAGACATCCGTCTGCCCGTCCATGTCGGAAGCCAGACGAAAGACGACATCGAACAGAAGGCGCTGGATTTTGCAACCCTCACGAAGGGAAGTGATTTCGCGCGAGAAGCGGCCCAGAGCAAGTACAATGTCAGTGAGACGCAGCCGTTCCTGAAGAACGCAGCGATCCCGGGCATCGGATTGAATAACACTCTCAACAAGTTTGCATTCGGCGATAAGGTCGGAACCGTAAGCGATGTCATCACATTGACAAACGGATTCGGCGTGTTCATGGTATCGGAAGCAAAAGACGCCGGTATCCGGCCCTTCGACGAACTCAAGGCGAATCTCGAAACCCAGGTGAAGCACGAGCGGAAGATGGAGAAGGCAAGACAGATCGCAGCTGACATCAGGAAAGGTCTTTCTGATGCCGACGCGCTCACGGCAGTCACTCAGAAGAGGACAGACCTTCAAATCGCCCACGTCACCCCGTTTGCGGTGATCGGCGGCGTTCCCGGCGTCGGACAGGATCCGGGCCTCATGGGCGCGTTGTCGGCGCTGAAACAGGGCGTGCTTTCACAGCCGATCGACGGAATGCGCGGCGTGTATATCTTTAAGCTGTCGTCGAAATCGAAGTTCGATTCCACGGCATATAATAATCAAAAAGACGGTTTGCGGACCCAGTTGCTCACGGAGCGGAGAAACCGCTTCCTGTCCGATTGGGCTGACCAGTTGAAAAAGTCGGCGGACATCGTTGATAACCGCGACATGTTCTACCGGCAATAACCTACAAAGGAGTCTCCGTGTGCGGAATCTTCGCACATGTTTGTTGATGTTTCTCTTGCTCGTCTGCGGGACGGCAGACGGGCAGGAGCGTAGTTACAGCGTAACTGCCTTCGGCGCCTTCACCACTTCCTCCAAGCTCTTCCCCTATCCAAACGATCCCGATGATTTCACCCGGGCACAGTTTCTTCCATTAGATGACATTTTCAGCTCAGGAATAGAAATCAGGAGAGAAATACGATCAATCCGGCTTCAGCTCGGGCTGGGGGTGGAATACATTGCCGCATCCGCCGTCATGAGCGTTCCCTCCCCCCAGACGACGATCGAGGTGCGGGACGGATTCAAGGTGCTCCCCATCGAGCTCACGGCGTACTTTGTGATTCCGTTCAGCGGCGACCTCTTCCAGCTTTTTATGGGGGCCGGCGCGGGCGTGTACCCGGGCATACGGAGCTATACCTACGCCGACGCTAATTCTTCTCTCGCAGGTCGAACCACAGGGGTCGGCATTCACATCGTGAGCGGCGTCGAATATTCTCTCGGGGAAGCTGTATCGCTTCGCGGCATCCTGAAGTTCCGGGACGTGCAATTTGAATCTGTCAACAGATTCAACCAGTCGACCACGCTGTATCACGGAACAGGCGTGACGCTCAGCCAGAATCCCCTCTCGTCGCGCATCAATATCGACGGCATGGTTGTGAGTATCGGCCTCGCCTATCATTTTTAGAGATGACGACCTCAAAGAAGTCCCTCGTCTATCTTACCGGGTTCATGGGCAGCGGAAAAACCACCCTTGCCCCCATCCTTGCGAACACGCTCGGCTTCGCGCATACCGACACCGACCGGGAGGTCGAACGCATCGCCGGCAAGACTGTTTCGGAGGTCTTTCGCGATCACGGCGAAGAATACTTCCGGGAAATCGAGCATCGCGTGCTCGAGCAAGTGAGCAAGGAACACCACCGCGTCGTGTCGCTGGGCGGTGGAACAATCACGCGGCCAGCCAACCTTTCAATTATGAAAGCTACCGGCATTACCGTCTATCTGCGCGCTGACGCTGAGAGCATCTTCAACCGCATGAAAAACAAAAATGACCGTCCTGTCCTTCAGGACTCTACCGGCGAGCGTCTCTCCGAAACCGATCTTCGCAAACGTATCAACGACATCCTTGTTTCCCGGGAACCTTTCTATAATCAGGCGGATATTATTATCGACACCGACGATCGCCGCGTCGGATTGACCGTCGATAGTATTGTCCACGCCCTGCACGGCCGAATTGAATAAACAATCCATGCGCGTTACGAAGGTCAGGGTTCCTCATCGTTCCTATCCTATCTATCTCGGTAACGGGATCCTCTCACAACTCCCTCAGGCAATTGATGAGGCGAAGCTTTCCGGTCGTGCCGCGATTGTGTGCGACAATAACATAGCAAGGTTGCATCTCGCCAAACTCATTACCATCCTGAAACGGCACCGACTTGATTCGACTGTCATCAGGTTTCCTGCCGGCGAACGGCAGAAATCGATGGGCAATGCGTCCCGATTGTACGAATTCCTTGCAAAGAACGGATTTCGAAGGAATGATTTCATCGTCGCCTTCGGGGGCGGGGTTATAGGAGATCTTGCGGGGTTTGTCGCGGCGACATTCCGGAGAGGCATTCCGTATGTCCAGGTGCCCACGACCCTCCTCGGGCAGATTGAAAGTTCGATCGGCGGCAAAACAGGTGTGAATCTCCCGTCATTAAAGAACGCTGTCGGGGCTTTCCATCAACCCGGGTTGGTATTCTCCGACGTTCAGTTTCTCGACACGCTCCCCCGCCGGGAAATTATCTCCGGGCTCGGAGAGGCAGTGAAGTATGCCTTTTTCGATGAAAGAATTTACCGATTCCTTGACAAGCGGTTGGAGGATATCATCGCGGTCAATCCTGACGCGTGCGAAGAGTTAATCTATCTGTGCAACTCGTTAAAAGCGAAACTCGTCGCGAAGGATGAGCGGGAAACACATCCCACCGGAGGAAGGGCCATTCTGAACTTGGGCCATACGATTGGACAAGCGCTCGAAGTCATCTCGGAATTCAAGCTTCGGCACGGGGAAGCGGTCCTCATCGGCCTTCGACTTGAATTACTGATCGCACAGAAGTCGGGAGTGCTCGACAATGAAAGGTTTCTGAAGTTGTGGGCACTGAT
>Ga0310813_10002225_pt1:5000-10000 | contig 11799 bp, 11 predicted proteins | sample YN3metagenome_FD_203086 | JGI IMG/M metagenome (GOLD analysis project Ga0310813, IMG submission 203086) | Soil microbial communities from experimental microcosm in Duke University, North Carolina, United States - YN3 | ecosystem: Engineered > Artificial ecosystem > Soil microcosm >...
AAAAACGAAGATCGCAGCCTTCGATGAGGACTACCAGCGACCGGCACGCCTGAAAGACTAGCGCAGTCGCGGCGGATCCTCGAGCGGTTGATCGAGGCAGGCTTGGCCATCGGCAATCAATCCACATCCTTCGCGCATCGCAAACGCGGTCCTCGAAAGGGACGCATTCGACTTCATCGACGACGAGTTTTAAAGACTCGCAAACGTCGGGCTAACATCGCCATCCCGAGTCGGTTTATCCTGCAACGCAGGCGCATCGACGACTCGGTCCAAGCGAAGCCAGTCAGAAAATCAGCGTACTAGACCGACCAGCCCGACCATCAAAGGCCGGGCCCATCGACGTTCGACCGAAAGTCAAGAAAAAGCGTGGCGCAAAAAGGTAATGAAACCCTCGAAAATGCGCCCGTAAAGCCCTTTCATAACAACTCACTCAAGGATCTACCGTTATCGCACGCAAAAGCCCGGCATCGCATGAGAAAGTCTTCAAAATCGCGCCCGTTAGCTTGATTGCATCGCATGCACTCGAAAGCGTAGCATCGTATATGAAAACCCTCAAAAATGCGCCCATCAGCTTTGTTTGTGCCGTCGACCCTTTTGTTTGTTGTGCCCACTCCCATATAGTAGGAAAGCTGTGTTGTTTGTCCGTATTATGCCCGGAGCGCAGAAGGCGTGCGGATTGGTGTCCACTATATCGCGTTTTGGTGTGTTTTTGAACTCTGCAGAATTTTGCCTCTCGAAATCCTTGACTTTTGCGCCCACATTAGGAAAAACCTAATGAAAGCGTCGCAACGCATTCCTATAGCGTCCACTATATCAAACACTACACTTTTCCTATGCAAAACAACAAAAATTGCGTCCCTATACAAATGTCCACTACATCAAAACACTACACTTTGCTATACAAACATGTCCAAAATTAGCGTCCACTATATCAGACACTACACTTTTCCTATGCAAAACAACAAAAAATTGCGTCCCTATACAAATGTCCACCATATAAGACACTACACTTTTCCTATGCAAAACAACAAAAATTGCGTCCCTATCACAAATGTCCACCATGTCAAACACTACGCTTTTCCTATGCAAAATAACAAAAATTGCGTCCCTATGAAAATTGTCCACTACATCAAAACACTACACTTTCCCTATGCAAACATGTCAAAATTGCGTCCATACACAAGTGTCCACTATGTCAAAACACTACACTTTTCTTATGCAAACATGTCAAAATTGCGTCCATACACAAGTGTCCACTATATCAAAACACTACACTTTGCTATGCAAACATGTCAAAATTGCGTCCACACACAAAGTGTCCACTATATCAAAACACTACACTTTTCCTATGCAAACATGTCAAAATTGCGTCCATACACAAAGTGTCCACTATATCAAAACACTACACTTTTGCTACACAAACATGTCAAAATTGCGTCCTCATACATATGTCCACAATGCCAATCAACACACATTTCCTGTGCAAATTTGTTTAAAATTTGTTTATACCAAACACTACACTTTGCTATGCAAACACATCAAAATTGCGTCCTTATACATGTGTCCACCACATCAAACACTACACTTTCCCTATGCAAAATCACAAAAATTGCGTCCCTATACAAAATGTCTACCATGTCAATCCACTACACTTTGCAACACCAAGGTGTCAAAATTGCGTCCATAAGCACTTGTCCACCATATCAAAAACACTACACATTTCCTATACAAACACGTCAAAATTGCGTCCTTATGCAGATGTCCACTATATCAAATGACTACACATCATTTCAAGACCACATGCCAGTGTCCACTATATCAAAACACTACACTTTGCTACACAAACATGTCAAAATTGCGTCCATAAGCAAGTGTCCACTATATCAATCACTACACATATTTCAAAACCACATGCCAGTGTCCACCATATAAAAACACTACACTTTGCTACACAAACATGTCAAAATTGCGTCCATAAGCAAGTTTCCACTATATCAATCACTACACATATTTCAAAACCACATGCCAGTGTCCACTATATCAAACACTACACATTTCCTATACAAACATGTCAAATTTGCGGTGTCCACTGTATCAAAGCCAAGATGTGTCCACCAATTCAACACTACACTTTCCTTACTCAAATAAGACAAAATTGCGCCACACTACACTTTTCTTATCCAGATAGGCCAAAAATGCGTCCACAACAACAAGACATTGCACCTCCCTAGTCAATCCATGAGAAGTCATATTGAAGTCATTTGATAGAAAACATGAACACAAACTGAACTATTGACTACAATACTATACCACTCTATAATCTCTGACCATAGACCTGCCCTAAACCACTACGTCCGAAGTCAAGCAAAAATCCTGATGGCCATTAGGGTTTCAACAAGACCTGCCCTAAACCACTACGTCCAAAGTCAAGCGAAAATGCTAGTGACCATTAGGGTTTCAACAAGACCTGCCCTAAACCACTACGCTTGAATTCAACCGACCAATCCCCGATGAGGGTTGGGGTTTGCTTACGTGTCGCTTACCTTTGCTCGCTTTTTTTTTTCTTCCTTGCTCTTGATCTTTGCCTCGTCTTTTTTTTTTCTCCCTTCGCCTCCCCTTTCCCTCCCCCTTCTCGCCTTCAAAGCGCTTCCCTTCGCTCCTCTTTGAGACCCTCCCAAAGGAGGACCCCCAAAGAGGAGCATAGGTTCCTCCCCTTGAAAAGGGGAGGATGCGCCCCTCCGGCATGCGCCCTTACCACGAGGCCAAGAGATGGCAGGCCTCGCAGTCTACAGCCGTACCAATAGGCTGGTTTCATAGATGAGGTCCGACGCACAGACCTCACCCGCATGCTCGACGCCGATAAAATCATGGCGCGATGCATCAAAATCCTCGAGATTGCATTCATCAGCTCATTCGCTAATAAAAGCGTAGTCAAACCCCTCAAAATTGCGTCCATCAGCTTAGTCGCTAATAAAAGCGTGGTCAAAACCCTCAAAGTTGCGTTCATTAGCTTAGTCGCTAATGAAAGCATAGTCAAAACCCTCAAAATTGCGCTCATTAACTTCATTATGCCATCGACCCTTTTGTTTGTTGTGCTCGCCCCATATGGTAGGAAAGCTGTGTTGTTTGTCCGTATTATGCCCGGAGCGCAGAAGGCGTGCGGATTGGTGTCCACTATATCGCGTTTTGGTGTGTTTTCGGACTCTGCAGAATTTTGCCTCTCGAAATCCTTGATTTTTGCGGCCACATTAGGAAGAACCTAATGAAAGTGTCAAAAATGCGCCCACCACACTTTTCTGGTGTCCACTATATCAAACACTACACTTTTCCCATGCAAACAAGCAGACAACAAAACATCACACTTTCCTTATCCAAATAAGCCAAAATTGCGTCCACCACCGCAAAACACTATACTTTTCTGTAGCAAATGCACCAAATTTCATCCCGCTGATGTGAGACTGCGCACCAGCATGACGATGGGCTGCATCAACAATAAAGTCTAGGGGTTCAAGGTCATTGTCTATGAAACGAGCGAGAAAGATAAGGAAATACTGAAAAACAGCGAAAGTCCGTGTATCTCAGGATGAAGCGGTGGGGGGGATTCCATGCGGCGGTCAGATGTGCCAATTGGGTCCAGGAACAATAAAGTCTACGGGCAAAAGGTAGTTGACTACGAATTGAGTGAGAGTGATAAGGAAAAACACGAAAATGCCTCATTTCCTAATGAGATGTAATGAAAATGCGTCCATGTCCTTATGTGTCCAAAACCCGGACAAACACTACACTTTCCTAATGCAGACAAGCCAAAATTGCGTCCATACACAAGTGTCCACTATATCAAAACACTACAATTTTGCTACACAAACAAGTCAAAATTGCGTCCATACACAAGTGTCCACTATATCAAAACACTACAATTTTGCTACACAAACAAGTCAAAATTGCGTCCATACACAAGTGTCCACTATATCAAAACACTACAATTTTGCTACACAAACAAGTCAAAATTGCGTCCATGAGCAAGTGTCCACTATATCAAAACACTACACTTTTGCTACACAAACATGTCAAAATTGCGTCCATAAGCAAGTGTCCACCATGTCAAAAACACTACACATTTTCTATGCAAACACGTCAAAATTGCGTCCTTATGCAGATGTCCACTATATCAAATGACTGCACATCATTTCAAGACCACATGCCAGTGTCCACTATATCAAACACTACACATTTCCTATACAAACATGTCAAAATTGCGTCCTTATCATACAAATGTCCACCATATCAATCACTGCACACTTTCCATGCCAGTGTCCACTATATCAAAAACTGCACTTTTCCTATGCAAAACAACAAAAATTGCGTCCCCATACAAATGTCCACCATATCAAAACACTACACTTTGCTATACAAACATGTCCAAAATTGCGTCCCTATACAAATGTCCATCATATCAAATGACTACACTTTTCCTATACAAACATGTCAAAATTGCGAACACTACACTTTTGCTAGGCAGGTGTCCACCATATATTTCCTATACACACATGTCAAAATTGCGTCCATAAGCAAGTGTCCACTATATCAATCACTACACTTTTCATATACAAACGAGTCAAAATTGCGTCCTTATAAATCACTACACTTTTCCTATGCAATATCACCAAAATTGCGGACACTGCACTTTTATTATACTTTCTCAATGAAAGTCCACCCAAAATCATCAAAATTGCTCTTTCCTAATGAAAGTCTACCCAAAATCGCCAAAATTGCGACATTGCCGAGTGCCCATATGGTCCCTTTGCATATGTATCTTATATCCACGGCCATAGGACTTTGAAAGTACCGCATCCCGTCCGATCTGCGCAGTCAACCAAAGTGCCGCCTAGTTAGTACCATGGTGGGGGACCACACGGGAATCCTAGGTGCTGTGGTTTTTTTCCTGCCCACTTTCCTAAACATTGCCTTATCGATTTCGCGTTTTTTCTCCCTTGACTTTT
>Ga0310813_10002227_pt1 | contig 11794 bp, 9 predicted proteins | sample YN3metagenome_FD_203086 | JGI IMG/M metagenome (GOLD analysis project Ga0310813, IMG submission 203086) | Soil microbial communities from experimental microcosm in Duke University, North Carolina, United States - YN3 | ecosystem: Engineered > Artificial ecosystem > Soil microcosm > Unclassified ...
CTTGCGGCGCGCCTTGACATGGCTTTACACGTATCCGATCATTCGATCACAAACAGAGCAATTGATCGCACAGCGAGCGTTCGCTCACTGCGCACAAAGACTCGGACGAAAGGGAGACAGCAGTGGCAGCGCGATTGCAAGACAAAGTGGCGATCCTCACCGGCGCAGCGAGCGGCATCGGCGAAGCGGTCGCACAGCGCTATCTGGATGAAGGCGCGCGCTGCGTTCTGGTCGATGTGAAGCCGGCCGGCGAATTCGCGCAGCAACTCCGCAGCAAGCACGGTGAGCGGGTGCTCACACTCAGTGCGGACGTCACGAAGCGTGAAGACATCGAACGCATCGTCGCGCAGACGGTGCAGCAGTTCGGCCGCATCGACATCCTGTTCAACAACGCGGCGCTGTTCGACATGCGCCCGCTGCTCGACGAATCCTGGGATACCTACGACAAGCTGTTCGCGGTCAACGTGAAGGGCATGTTCTTTCTGATGCAGGCTGTCGCGCGCCGGATGGTCGAGCAGGGCCACGGCGGCAAGATCATCAATATGTCGTCGCAGGCCGGACGCCGCGGCGAGGCGCTGGTGTCGCACTATTGCGCGACCAAGGCGGCCGTACTCAGCTATACGCAATCGGCGGCGCTGGCTCTGGCGCCGCATCGGATCAACGTCAACGGCATCGCACCGGGCGTCGTCGATACGCCGATGTGGGAGCAGGTCGATGCGCTGTTTGCACGTTACGAGAACCGGCCGCTCGGCGAGAAGAAGCGCCTCGTCGGCGAAGCGGTGCCGCTCGGCAGGATGGGGCTGCCGGCGGATCTGACCGGCGCGGCGTTGTTCCTCGCATCGGCGGATGCGGATTACATCACCGCGCAAACCCTGAACGTCGACGGCGGCAACTGGATGAGCTGAATTCACCGCCACCCTTCGGCTCGTCCACCGCGGTTCCGGCGGGCCTCACGAAGCGAATACGAACGTACGATAAAGGAGACAACGATGAAACCTGCCCTGAAGCCCGCGCTGAACGCACTGGGCGCCGCGGCGCTGGCGTGTGCGGCGCTGAACGCGTCCGCGGCGACTGTGACGATCGCGACGCTGAACAATCCGGACATGATCGAGCTGAAGAAGCTGTCGCCGGCCTTCGAGAAGGCCAATCCGGACATCAAGCTGAACTGGGTGATTCTCGAGGAAAACGTGCTGCGCCAGCGCGCGACCACCGACATCACGACCGGCAGCGGCCAGTTCGACGTGATGACGATCGGCGCATACGAAACGCCGCAGTGGGGCAAGCGCGGCTGGTTGTCGCCGCTGACCAACCTGCCGGCCGACTACGATCTGAACGACGTCGTGAAGACCGCGCGCGATGGTCTTTCGTACAACGGCACGCTGTATGCGCTGCCGTTCTACGTCGAAAGCTCGATGACGTTCTATCGCAAGGACCTGTTCCAGGCCAAAGGCCTGAAAATGCCGGACCAGCCGACCTACGACCAGATCGCGCAATTCGCCGACAAGCTGACCGACAAGGCCAACGGCGTGTACGGCATCTGTCTGCGCGGCAAGGCGGGCTGGGGCGAGAACATGGCGTACGTGACGACGCTGGTGAACACCTTCGGCGGCCGCTGGTTCGACGAGAAGTGGCAGGCGCAGCTGACCACGCCTGAATGGAAGAAAGCCGTTTCGTTCTACGTCGATCTGCTGAAGAAAGACGGCCCGCCGGGAGCCAGCTCGAACGGCTTCAACGAGAACCTGACGCTGATGTCGTCGGGCAAGTGCGGCATGTGGATCGACGCGACGGTGGCGGCAGGCATGCTGTACAACAAGCAGCAATCGCAGATCGCCGACAAGGTGGGCTTTGCGGCCGCGCCGACGCAAGTCACGCCGAATGGCTCGCACTGGCTGTGGGCGTGGGCGCTGGCGATTCCGAAGACGTCGAAGCAGCAGGACGCCGCGAAGAAATTCATCGAATGGGCGACTTCGAAGCAGTACATCGAAATGGTCGGCAAGGATGAGGGCTGGGCGTCGGTGCCACCGGGCACGCGCCAGTCGACGTACGCGCGCGCCGAATACAAGCAGGCCGCGCCGTTCGCCGACTTCGTGCTGAAGGCGATCGAAACCGCCGACCCGAATCATCCGACCGCGAAGCCGGTGCCGTACACCGGCGTGCAGTTCGTCGGCATTCCAGAGTTCCAGTCGTTCGGCACGGTGGTCGGTCAGAGCATTTCCGGCGCGGTGGCGGGACAGATGTCGGTGGATCAGGCGCTGGCCGCGGGCAATGCCGCTGCGGATCGCGCTGTGAAGCAGGCTGGGTATCAGAAGTAACCGAGAAGTAACCGAGAAGTAACCGGCAGTCACTTCAGGGGCGGGTCCCGCTCCGGCCTCGCAACCTGAAGCGTCCGGCCGCTTCGACCGCTTTGACCGCATGAAGCAAACCCCGGCTGGACGCCCGTCCAGCCGGACTCCGGCAGCACAGCGGGCCGCCCGCAAAGGCGGCTCGCGCATTACCGAACAGGTGCCTACCATGCCTCATCTGCGCCTTCCTCTGTCGCACGCCGACCATCCCCAAACCGAGCAGGAACGCGAATCGCGCAAGGCTGCGTCCGCGCGCTGGCTGGCTTCGCCTTCGGTTGCGGTTTTGCTGTTATGGATGGCGATACCGCTGGCGATGACGATCTGGTTTTCGTTCTCGCGCTACAACCTGCTGAACCCGGATGTGAAGGGCTTCGCAGGCATCGACAACTACCACTTCCTTGCGACCGACCCGTCGTTCTGGCCGTCGATCGTGCACACGCTGCAGCTGATCATCGCGGTGCTGGTGATCACGGTGGTCGGTGGTGTGCTGATGGCGGTGTTGTTCGACCGGAAATTCTACGGGCAGGGCATCGCGCGTTTGCTCGCGATCGCGCCGTTCTTCGTCATGCCGACCGTCAGCGCATTGATCTGGAAGAACATGATCCTGCACCCGGTGTACGGTCTGATCGCCAGCGGCATGCGCGCGATCGGCCTGACGCCGATCGACTGGTTCGCCGACTATCCACTGACCGCGGTGATCATCATCGTCGCGTGGCAGTGGCTGCCGTTCGCGTTCCTGATCCTGTTCACCGCGATCCAGTCGCTCGATCAGGAGCAGAAGGAGGCCGCGAAAATCGACGGTGCCGGGCCCTTCGCGATGTTCTTCTTCATCACGCTGCCGCACCTGAAACGCGCGATCGCCGTGGTCGTGATGATGGAAACGATTTTCCTGCTGTCGATCTTCGCCGAAATCTATACGACGACCGGCGGCGGCCCGGGCAACGCCACCACCAACCTGTCGTACCTGATCTACTCGCTCGGCCTGCAGCAATTCGACGTCGGCCTCGCGTCGGCGGGCGGGATTCTCGCGGTGGTGCTCGCGAACATCGTGTCGTTCTTCCTCGTGCGGATGCTCGCGAAGAACCTGAAAGGGGAGTACGAAAAATGAGTCAAGTCGCTGCTACTACACCCGTTGCGAGCGCAACGTCTTCGGTGAATTCGCCGCTGGCGGTGGTCAAGCGCAGCATTCCGGGCATTCTCGCGTGGCTGATCGCGCTGCTGCTGTTCTTCCCGATCTTCTGGATGACGATCACCGCATTCAAGACCGAGCAGCAGGCGTACGCGTCGTCGCTAATCTTTACGCCGACCTTCGAGAGCTTCCGCGAAGTGTTCGCGCGCAGCAATTATTTCGGCTTTGCGTGGAATTCGGTGCTGATCTCGGTGGGCGTGACGATCGTGTGTCTGATTCTGGCGGTGCCCGCCGCGTATGCGATGGCATTCTTCCCGACCCGGCGCACGCAGAAAGTGTTGTTGTGGATGCTGTCGACCAAGATGATGCCGTCGGTCGGTGTGCTGGTGCCGATCTATCTGCTGTGGAAAAACAGCGGGCTGCTCGATACGGTGACGGGCCTGATCATCGTCTACACGCTGATCAATCTGCCGATTGCCGTGTGGATGGCGTTCACGTACTTCAATGAAATTCCGCGCGACATTCTCGAAGCCGGCCGTATCGACGGCGCCGCGACGTGGCAGGAAATCGTCTATCTGCTGATGCCGATGGCGCTGCCGGGCCTTGCGTCGACCGCGCTGCTGCTGGTGATCCTGTCGTGGAACGAAGCGTTCTGGAGCATCAATCTGTCGAGCTCCAACGCCGCGCCGTTGACAGTGTTCATCGCGTCGTACTCGAGTCCCGAAGGCCTGTTCTGGGCCAAACTGTCCGCGGCGTCGCTGCTCGCGGTCGCGCCGATTCTGATCGTCGGCTGGCTGTCGCAGAAGCAACTGGTGCGCGGCCTTACGTTCGGGGCGGTCAAGTGACGCAGATGCGGACCGACATCAAACCCCAAACGGATCTCGCGCTGATCTGCGATTGCGACGGCGTGCTGATCGACAGCGAAGCGGTGGCCGCCGCGATGCTGATCCGCGAACTCGAAGCGCGCTGGCCCGGCGCCGAGGTTGCGCCGATCGTGATGCCGTTGCTGGGCCTGCGCATCGAGCGCGTGCTGGAAGGCACCGCGGAGCAGCTCGGCAAGACGCTCGCACAGGACGACATCCTGGCGATCCGTGCGAGCGTCGAAGCGGCCGCCGTGCAGGCGCCGATGGTCGACGGTATCGAGCAGGCGCTGGCCGACGTCGCGCTGACCAAAGCTTGCGCAAGCAACAGTTTCAGGCCGTATGTGGAAGCGGCGCTCGCGCGTACTGGTCTTGCGAAGTTCTTCGGCGGGCGCCTGTTTTGCGCGGACGCGGTGCCGCGGCCGAAGCCGGCGCCGGACGTGTATCTCGCAGCGGCGCGCGGCCTCAACCTGACGCCAGATGCGTGCCTCGTCGTCGAGGACAGCGTGACGGGCGTCACCGCGGCGACGGCGGCCGGCATGACGGTGATCGGTTTCGTCGGCGGCGGCCACGCAAGTGCCGAGCAGGTCGACGCACTGCGCCGCGCCGGCGCGCAGCAGATATTCGACGACATGCGGGAACTGCCGGAGCGCGTGCGGCGCTGGGCACAGCTGCAAACGACGCAGCGAACCCCCGCCGGCTCGCAGCACATCGGTTCTCATTGAGACGGTTCAACGCAGCAAAAGCAACACACGGAGACACATCATGGCTAGCCTGACATTGCGCAACATCAGCAAGCGCTACGACGACAACGAAGTGATGCGCAACATCAACCTCGATATCGCGGATGGCGAATTCGTCGTGTTCGTCGGCCCGAGCGGCTGCGGCAAGTCGACGCTGATGCGGATGATCGCCGGCCTTGAGGACATCAGCAGCGGCGATCTGAGCATCGACGCGATGCGGATGAACGACGTGCCGCCGGCCAAGCGCGGCATTGCGATGGTGTTTCAGTCATATGCGCTGTATCCGCATATGACGCTGTACGACAACATGGCGTTCGGTCTGAAGCTCGCCGGCGCGAAGAAGCCGGAGATCGACCAGGCGGTGCGCAATGCCGCGAAGATTCTGCACATCGATCACCTGCTCGAACGCAAGCCGAAGCAACTATCAGGCGGTCAGCGTCAGCGGGTCGCAATCGGCCGGGCGATCACGCGCAAGCCGAAGGTGTTTCTGTTCGACGAGCCGCTGTCGAATCTCGATGCCGCGCTGCGCGTCAAGATGCGCCTCGAATTCGCGCGTCTGCACGACGAACTGAAGACCACGATGATCTACGTGACGCACGATCAGGTCGAAGCGATGACACTCGCCGACAAGATCGTCGTGCTGTCGGCCGGCAATCTCGAACAGGTTGGTTCGCCTAATGTGCTGTATCACGCGCCCGCGAACCGCTTCGTTGCGGGCTTTATTGGCTCGCCGAAGATGAATTTCCTCGAGGGCGTCGTGCAGTCGGTCGCCGCGGATGGGGTGCTGGTGCGCTACGAAACCGGCGAAACGCAGCGCGCGAACGTGGAACCTGGCCGTGCGAAGGAAGGCGACAAGGTGACGGTCGGCATTCGCCCCGAACATATGCATGTCGATTCGACCGATTTCGGTGTGTCGGCGAACGTGATGGCGATCGAATCGCTTGGCGATGCTGCCTATCTATATGCGGAGTGTCCTGTTGCGCCGGACGGCCTGATCGCGCGGATTCCACCGCTCGAGCGGCATCAGAAGGGCAAGCCGGTGAAGCTCGGTGCCACGCCGGAGCACTGCCACCTGTTCGATAGCGATGGTCTGGCGTTCCAGCGGAAGATCGTCGAAGTGCTGGCGGCGTAACGGCCGGCAGCTTGTAGTTAGCTGGTATTGAAGGACACGCGCGCTTTGCGTAGGCACGCGTGTCCGGCCGCATTGTCCGCACCCAGGGTTAACCAGCGGCGGCAACCTCATACGCGTTCATCGCTTTGCAAGCTTTGCAGCAACACGCCTGCACCCACTATCCAGGCTTTCCGTCCGGTCGTTTACCAACCGGTTACTGGTTGCTGACGCAACCACTTCGCATATTCGCGACCCCTTATTCAAACGATAAAAAAGTTTGATTTCTGCTATCGCGTAAAACCGCCCACCATCGTCGCACGTCGGCGATTTATGGTCGGGCGTTGCACATATGTGCGATCGCAACAAGAACTGCAAGGTCGGCGCAACACCAAGATGTGATTAACGGAGACGTAGCTTGCGCCAGTCAGACAAAGCACCCATCGGCACCCCCTCTCGCATGCAAAGCCGGTGGTTTCAACTCGCGATCGGCATCGTTTGTATGGGCCTGGTCGCGAATCTTCAGTACGCGTGGACCCTGTTCGTCGAACCGATGAATGCCGAGCACCACTGGGGGCTCGCATCGATTCAGACCGCTTTCTCGATCTTCATCGTGACCGAAACGTGGCTGGTGCCGATCGAAGGCTGGCTAGTCGACCGCTTTGGTCCGCGTCCGGTGGTGATCGGCGGCGCCATTTGCGCCGGGCTCGGCTGGATTCTCGATGCGTACGCACCGAATCTTCCGGTGCTGTACGTTGCCGCGCTGATTTCCGGCGTCGGCGCGGGTTGCGTGTACGGCACGTGCGTCGGCAACGCGCTGAAGTGGTTTCCGGACCGCCGCGGCCTCGCTGCCGGCCTGACGGCGGCCGGCTTCGGCGCAGGCGCCGCGCTGACGGTGATTCCGATCGCGGCGATGATCCAGCGCTCCGGCTATCAGCACACGCTGATTTTCTTCGGGCTGCTGCAAGGCGGCGTGATCCTGCTGCTGGCGACCATGCTGGTGCGTCCGAACCCGCCCGCCGCGGCGCGCCTCGTCAAGCGCGTCGTCGCGACCAAGGTCGATTACACGACCGGCCAGATGGTGCGCTCGCCGGTGTTCTGGGTGATGTACGCGATGTTCGTCTGCGTGGCGACCGGCGGCATCATCGCCACCGCGCAGATCGGCCCGATCGCGAAGGAATACGGCTTTGCGTCGATGCCGGTCACGCTGTTCTCGGCGACGCTGCCGCTCTTGACGATGACGCTGTCGATCAACAACGTCTGCAACGGCTTTACCCGTCCGGTGTGCGGCGCGATCTCGGACCGCATCGGCCGCGAGAACACGATGTTCCTGACCTTCCTCGGCGAAGGCCTCGCGCTGCTCGGCCTGATGCACTTCGGTCACAACCCGTATCTGTTTATGGTGTTCTCCGGGCTGATCTTCCTGTTCTACGGCGACATCTTCTCGAACTTCCCGGCAACCTGTGCCGACACGTTCGGCGCGAAATACGCTGCCGGCAATGCAGGCACGCTGTACACCGCGAAGGGCACGGCCGCGCTGCTGGTGCCGGTCGCGTCGGTGCTGGCCGAGCATGGCGGCTGGAACACGGTGTTTATCTTCGCCGCGTGCATCTCGATCGCCGGCAGTGTCAGCGCGAAGTTCTTCCTCGCGCCGATGCGCCAGCGCTGGATCGAAAACTCGGCGAAGGAAAGCGAAGTACGCGCGGGATTCGGTGCCGCTTCGTATCGGCCCACGCCGTTGGGGTCCAACGAGTGAGCGAAGATGCCGTACTGACGCTGCGCCCGTCGGCTCCGGCCGGCGGGCGCGCGATGCCTTTTGCGCTGTCGCTGCAACCGCTCGCACCGAACGCGTCGCTGCGCGATCTGGCCTATGCGCAACTGCGCCAGGCGATCGCGGAAGCGGACATCTACGGCTCGCGCGAGGCGATCCGGCTCGACGAGCGCAACCTGATCGAAGCACTCGGCGTCAGCCGCACGCCGATTCGCGAAGCGATGACGCTGCTCGAACAGGAAGGCTTCGTGCGCGCGGTGCCGCGGCGCGGCATTTTCATCCGGCGCAAGACGAAGCGCGAGATTGTCGAGATGATCCAGATGTGGGCCGCGCTCGAAAGCATGGCGGCCCGGCTCGCGACGCTAAAAGCCAGCGACGACGAGATCGACGACCTGCGGCGCCTGTTCGACCGCTTCCACGGCGAGCAGCAGGCGCCGAACCGGCACATCGAAGAGTACTCGGAGGCGAATATTTCGTTTCACGAGGCTCTGGTGAAGCTGTCGAAGTCGCAGTCGATTGCGCAGACGATCCGCAACGTGTTCGCGCACGTGCGCGCGATCCGCAAGCTGACGATTTCGCAGAGCGACCGCGCGTCGCGCTCGATCAACGAGCACATGCAGATTATCGAAGCGCTCGAAGCGCGCGATACCGAGGGCGCCGAGCGGCTGGTGCGCCAGCACTCGCTCGAACTGGCGGCACACGTGAACGCGTGCTGCGACTTCCTCGACTGACCCGAGACCCGAGCAGAGGCCATTTCATGTACGACGCACGCCGGCCTACCTGTCTTCGCGCATTTGGTATATCACATTCTAGATATCGTCCGGCAATCGATGCTGTGCTGCACAAGGATCTGCAGAAAGGAGTAAATCGCTGAAATTAATGAAGTTTCTACGGAAGACGCCGTCGCCCGTAGAGGACCGTACTGTGAATCTGCTGCAGATGCTGGAACCCTTAAGGGCAAAAAGCTATTGAGTCCAACGTGGTGTGTGATATATGGTATATCACAGTGCGCGAAGCGACTCCCGACGGAAGGGTCTCGGGCACAGGTCCACACACGACGCGACGGCGTAACAGTCATAACGATCTGGAGATGAGTGAATGTCTACTGTTGAAATTGCGCGCCCTGAAGCATCGGCCCAGGAATCGCAACAAGCTGCCATGACCGACGGGTTTCACCTCGTCATCGATGCACTGAAGCTGAACGACATCGATACGATTTTCGGCCTCGTCGGTATTCCGATTACCGACCTCGCGCGTCTCGCGCAAGCTGAAGGCATGCGTTTCATCGGCTTCCGTCACGAGCAGAACGCAGGCAATGCCGCTGCGATTCACGGCTACATGACGAAGAAGCCGGGCATCTGCCTGACGGTGTCCGCACCGGGCTTCCTGAACGGCCTGACGGCGCTCGCCAATGCGACGACGAACTGTTTCCCGATGATCCTGATCAGCGGATCGAGCGAACGCGAAATCGTCGACCTGCAGCAGGGCGACTACGAAGAGATGGACCAGCTGAACGCAGCCAAGCCGTACGCCAAGGCTGCCTACCGCGTGCTGCACGCCGAAGACATCGGCGTCGGTGTGGCGCGTGCGATTCGCGCGGCCGTGTCGGGCCGTCCGGGTGGCGTCTACCTCGACCTGCCGGCCAAGCTGCTGGCGCAGACGATGGACGCGCTGAAAGGCCAGCAATCGCTGATCAAGGTGGTCGATCCGGCGCCTGCGCAACTGCCTTCGCCGGATTCGGTGAAGCGCGCGCTCGACGTGCTGAAGACCGCCAAGCGTCCGCTGATCCTGCTGGGCAAGGGCGCCGCGTACGCGCAAGCCGACAAGGCGATCCGCGACCTGGTTGAAAAGAGCGGCATTCCGTATCTGCCGATGTCGATGGCCAAGGGTTTGCTGCCGGATACGCATGCGCAATCGGCATCCGCCGCGCGCTCGTTCGTGCTGCAGGAATCGGACACCGTGCTGCTGATCGGCGCGCGTCTGAACTGGCTGCTGTCGCACGGCAAGGGCAAGACCTGGGGTGCGGCACCGAAGCGCTTCGTGCAGATCGACATCGCGCCGACCGAAATCGACAGCAACGTCGCGATCGAAGCACCGCTGATCGGCGATATCGGTTCGTGCGTGTCGGAACTGGTCGCCGGCATCGATGCGAACTTCCCGCAGCCGCCGTCGGAGTGGATCAACGCGATCAACGAGCGCAAGAGCAAGAACCTCGAAAAGATGGCCGCGACGCTGGCGAAGAATCCGTCGCCGATGAACTTCCACAGCGCACTGCGTGCGATCCGCGACGTGCTGAAGACGCGCCCGGACATCAACGTGGTCAACGAAGGCGCCAACACGCTCGACTACGCGCGCGCCGTGATCGACATGTACGAACCGCGTCGCCGCTTCGACTCGGGCACGTGGGGGATCATGGGTATCGGCATGGGCTTCGCGATCGGCGCAGCGGTGACGAGCGGCACGCAAGTCGTGGCGATTGAAGGCGATAGCGCATTCGGTTTCAGCGGCATGGAACTGGAAACGATCTGCCGTTACGACCTGCCGGTCTGCACGATCGTGTTCAACAACAACGGCGTGTATCGCGGCACCGACGTGAACCCGACCGGCGGCAAGGACGTTGCGCCGACCGTGTTCGTCAAGGGCGCGCGTTACGACAAGATGATCGAAGCGTTCGGCGGCATCGGCTTTAACGCCACCACGCCGGAAGAGCTGACGCAGGCATTGCAGGAAGCGATCAAGTCCGGCAAGCCGACCTTGATCAACGCGGTGATCGACGAAACCGCCGGTACCGAAAGCGGTCGCTTGACCAATCTGAACCCGCAAAGCGCGGCGACGAAAAAGTAACTCAGCCATCCCTGGAGAGACTTCAATGAGCAACAAACCACTCGAAGGCATCAAGATCATCGACTTCACGCACGTGCAAGCCGGCCCGGCCTGTACGCAGCTGCTGGCGTGGTTCGGCGCAGACGTGATCAAGGTTGAGCGGCCGGGTTCGGGCGACGTAACGCGCAATCAGCTGCGCGACATCCCCGAAGCCGACGCGCTGTACTTCACGATGCTCAACAGCAACAAGCGTTCGCTGACGCTCGACACGAAGAAGCCGGAAGGCAAGGCCGTGCTCGAAAAGCTGATCAAGGAATCGGACGTGCTGGTCGAGAACTTCGGCCCGGGCGCGCTGGACCGGATGGGTTTTTCGTGGGAACGCATCAACGAACTGAACCCGAAGATGATCGTTGCCTCGGTGAAGGGCTTCAGCGACGGCCACCACTATCAGGACCTGAAGGTCTATGAAAACGTCGCGCAGTGCGCAGGCGGCGCCGCTTCGACCACCGGCTTCTGGGACGGCCCGCCGACGGTCAGCGCTGCAGCGCTTGGCGACAGCAACACCGGTATGCACCTCGCGATCGGCATTCTGACCGCGATCATCGGCCGCCAGCAGACCGGCAAGGGCCAGAAGGTTGCCGTATCGATGCAGGACAGCGTGCTGAACCTGTGCCGCGTGAAGCTGCGCGACCAGCAGCGTCTGGACCGCCTCGGCTACCTCGAAGAGTATCCGCAGTACCCGCACGGCACGTTCAGCGACGTGGTGCCGCGCGGCGGCAACGCCGGCGGCGGCGGCCAGCCGGGCTGGGTGCTGAAGTGCAAGGGCTGGGAAACCGATCCGAACGCGTACATCTACTTCACGGTGCAGGGCCACGCGTGGGAACCGATTTGCCGTGCCATCGGCAAGCCGGAGTGGATCGACGATCCGAACTACAACACGGCCGCTGCCCGTCAGCCGCACATCTTCGACATCTTCGCGACGATCGAAACGTGGCTGGCCGACAAGACCAAGTTCGAA
>Ga0310813_10002229_pt1 | contig 11791 bp, 12 predicted proteins | sample YN3metagenome_FD_203086 | JGI IMG/M metagenome (GOLD analysis project Ga0310813, IMG submission 203086) | Soil microbial communities from experimental microcosm in Duke University, North Carolina, United States - YN3 | ecosystem: Engineered > Artificial ecosystem > Soil microcosm > Unclassified...
CCGCGTCCTGGAACGATTCCTTCAACAACAAGGCCTTCCTCTCCGGCGAGATCTCGCTTACGAACAACGGCGTGTCGATCTACGCCGCGGCCAAAGCGGGCGCGGGCAAGGATCCGAAGATGAAGGAGATCATGGAGGACATGGACCACTCGCTCTGGCCGGTGGGCCCGGTGGGCAAGCCGACGGAATTCCACATCTGCTATCCCATGCTCGCCATGAAGTACTCCAAGTTCCCGCAGGCCTGCAAGGCGTTCATGGCGTTCACGATGGAGGCCGACAACTACAACAAGTGGCTTGAGGCCTCGGTCGCCTACATCACGCATCCGCTCGCCGCGTACGACGCGAACCCGGTGTGGAAGTCCGATCCCAAGCTCTCGATCGTCAAGGACTGCGGCCGGCGCACGCTGACCGCGGGCGGCCTGGGCTCGGTGGGCGAGAAGGCGGCCTCGGCGCTCGCCGACTTCGTCGTGCTCGACATGTTCGCCTCGGTCTGCACCGACCGGGCGAGCGCGAAGGACGCGATCGCGGTCGCCGAGAGGCAGGCGCGGCGCATTTACCGCTGATTTTCCTTCGGTAAAGGACAATGAACCAGACCTCGAGCTGGGAGCGATTGCGCTCCAACCGCAACTGGCTCGGGTTCTGGTTCATGCTACCCGCGGCGGCGTTCCTGCTGCTCTTCCTCGTCTACCCGCTCGGCCTGGGCATCTGGCTTTCCTTCACCGACTCGCGCATCGGCACGCCGGGCGAGTACGTCGGCGTGGAGAACTACGAGTGGATCATCGAGGACCCGAAGTTCCAGACGGCGGTTTTCTTCACCATTCTCTACACGCTGGTGGCGAGCGCGATCAAGTTCGCCGTCGGCCTCTACCTTGCGGTGCTGCTCAACCAGAGCATGCCGCTCAAGGCGCTCATCCGCGCCCTCGTCCTCATCCCGTTCATCGTGCCGACCGTGCTCTCCGCGGTGGCGTTCTGGTGGATCTTCGACCCGCAGTTTTCCATCATTTCCTGGTCGCTGAAGCACCTCGGCCTCATCGACCACAACATCAACTTCCTCGGCGACGTCGTGAACGCGCGCGCGAGCGTGATCTTCGCCAACATCTGGCGCGGGGTGCCGTTCATCGCCATCTCCCTTCTCGCGGGCCTGCAGACGGTGCCCGCCTCGCTCTACGAGGCCGCGACGCTCGACGGCGCCTCGCGCTGGCAGATGTTCCGCCGCATCACCTACCCGCTTCTCACGCCGATCGTCGCCGTGGTGATGACCTTCTCCGTGCTCTTCACCTTCACCGACTTCCAGCTGATCAAGGTGCTCACCAACGGCGGCCCGGCGGGCTCGACCGAGTTGATGGCGACCATGTCCTACAACACCGCGATCCTCGGCTCGCGCATCGGCGAGGGCGCGGCGGTCTCGACCGCGATGGTGCCGTTCCTGCTCGCCGCGATCATGTTCTCGTGGTTCGGCCTGCAACGGCGCCGCTGGCAGCAAGGCGAGAGCAATGACTGACCATTCCGAGGGAATGAGCTACCTGTCGACGCTGCCGCGCCGGCTGGTGACCCTGTATCTGCCGCTCTCGATCATCGTGATCGTGCTGCTCTTCCCGTTCTACTGGATGGCGGTCACGGCGGTGAAGCCCAAGGAACATCTCCTGGATCTCGAATCGCACAACCCGTACTGGACGCTCTCGCCGACGCTCGAGCACATCCACGCGCTTCTTTTCGAGACCGACTATCCGCTCTGGCTCTGGAACACGATGTTCATCGCGGTCGCGGCCACCGTGCTCTCGCTCGCGGCGAGCGTGCTCGCGGCCTATGCGATCACGCGCATCCGCTATCGCGGCGCGCACTGGGTGGGCGGGGCGATCTTCCTCGCCTACCTGGTGCCGCCCTCGATCCTCTTCATCCCGCTGGCGACGGTGGTCTACCAGTACGGCCTCTTCGATACGCCGTTCGCCCTCATCCTGACCTACCCGACCGTCCTGATTCCGTTTTCCACCTGGCTCCTGATGGGGTACTTCAAGACCATCCCCTACGAGCTGGAGGAATGCGCGCTCATCGACGGCGCGAGCCGCTGGCAGATCCTGCGGCGCATCGTCGTGCCGCTCGCCATCCCCGGCCTCATCTCCTCGGCGATCTTCTGCCTGACGCTGTGCTGGAACGAGTTCATCTACGCGCTCACCTTCATCAACACCACCGACAAGAAGACCGTGCCGGTGGCGATCCTCGCGGCCTTCACCGACGGCGACCAGTACCGCTGGGGCTCGCTCATGGCGGGCGCGCTCGTGGGCTCGCTGCCGCTCGTCATCCTCTATGCGTTCTTCGTGGAGCATTACGTGTCCGCAATGACTGGAGCCGTCAAGGAATGAAAGGCGCGGAATGAATCAGCTCGATTTCAAAGGCAAGACCGCCGTCGTCACCGGCGGCATGGCCGGCATCGGCGCGGCGATCGTAAAGCGCCTGGAAGCCTCGGGCGCCAAGGTGGCGATCTGGGACATCAATGGGCCGGACAAGGTGGATGTTTCCAGTCTCCCCTCGGTGGAGAAGGCCTGCGAAAAAACCCTGAAAGAACTTAAGAAAATAGACGTCTTTATCAATAACGCAGGCATTGCCGGGCCTTCGGTTTCGGTCGTCGACTATCCGGTCGAGGACTGGAAGCGGGTCATCGACATCGACCTGCACGGCCCCTACTACTGCTGCCGCACAGTCGTGCCGCACATGGTGAAGGCCGGCTACGGACGCATCGTCAACATCGCCTCGATCGCCGGCAAGGAAGGCAATCCGAACGCGGCGGCGTATGCGGCGGCCAAGGGCGGCCTCATCGCCTTCACCAAGGCGCTCGGCAAGGAGCTCGCGAAAACGGGTGTCCTCGTCAATTGCGTCGCGCCGGCCGCGGCGCAGACGGCGATCCTCGACCAGGTGACGCCCGAGTTCGCGCAGTTCATGCTCTCGAAGATCCCGATGGGCCGCTTCGTGAAAGTCGAGGAGATCGCGGCGCTCGTGTGCTGGCTCGCTTCGGAAGACTGCTCGTTCTCGACCGGAGCGGTCTTCGATATTTCCGGCGGAAGAGCGACCTACTGATGAAAAAGACGAAGAAAGTCATCCCGATCAAGCCGCTCCGGAGCCAGAGCTGGTTCGGCCGCCAGGACATCTACGGCTTCATCTACCGCAGCTGGGTCAAGAACCGCGGCGTGCCCCAGGACCAGTTCGACGGCCGCCCGGTGATCGGCATCTGCAACACCTATTCCGAGCTCACGCCCTGCAACTCGCACTTCCGCACCCTCGCCGAGCACGTCAAGAACGGCGTGCTCGAGGCGGGCGGCTTCCCGCTCGAATTCCCGGTGATGTCGCTCGGCGAGACGCTCATGCGCCCCACCACCATGCTCTATCGCAACCTCGCCAGCATGGATGTCGAGGAATCGATCCGCGCCAACCCGCTTGACGGCGTGGTGCTCCTCTTCGGCTGCGACAAGACCACGCCTTCCCTCATCATGGGCGCGGCGAGCGTCGACTTGCCGACGATCGGCGTCTCCGGAGGGCCGATGCTGTCCGGCAAATATCGCGGCACCGACATCGGCTCGGGAACGAACGTCTGGTCGATGTCCGAGGACCTGCGCGCCGGCAAGATGACGCTGGAAGAATTCCACGAGGCCGAGTCGTGCATGCACCGCTCGCACGGCCACTGCATGACGATGGGCACCGCCTCCACCATGGCCTCGATGGTCGAGGCGCTCGGCCTCGGCATGCCCGGCAATGCGGCATTCCCCGCGGTCGACGCGCGCCGCAACGTCATCGCGCGCCATGCCGGGAGGCGAATTGTCGATTTGGTAAAAGAACGGATTACGCTGTCGAAAATTCTGACGAGAAAGGCTTTTGAAAACGCGATCCGGACAAACGCAGCCATCGGCGGGTCGACCAACGCGGTGATCCACCTGATCGCCATCGCCCGCCGCATCGGCGTAGATCTCAAGCTCGACGACTGGGACAGCTTCGGGCGCGGCGTGCATACGCTCGTCAACCTGATGCCGAACGGGAAATACTTGATGGAGGATTTCTGCTATGCAGGTGGCTTGCCCGCGGTTCTTCGCGAGCTTGCCGAAAACAAGCTTCTCCACAAAGACGCTCTCACGGTCAACGGCAACACAATCTGGGACAACGTGAAGGACGCGCCCTGCTACAACCGCGACGTCATCACGCCGTTCAAAAAGCCGTTCAAGAAGAACACCGGCATCGCCGTGCTGCGCGGCAATCTCTGCCCGGGCGGCGCCATCATCAAGCCCTCGGCGGCCACGCCGAAGCTGATGAAGCACCGCGGCCGCGCGGTCGTCTTCGAGAACATCGAGGATTTCCACACGCGCATCGACGACCCGAAGCTCGACATCGACGAGAAGTGCGTAATGGTGCTCAAGAACTGCGGCCCCAGGGGCTACCCCGGCATGGCCGAGGTCGGCAATATGCCGTTGCCGCCCAAGCTCCTGAAGAAGGGCATCACCGACATGGTGCGCATCTCGGATGCGCGCATGAGCGGCACCGCCTACGGCACGGTGGTCCTGCACATGGCGCCCGAAGCCGCCGCCGGCGGCCCGCTCGCGCTCGTCCAGAATGGCGACTTGATTGAACTGGACGTGTCGGAACGCCGCTTGCAGCTTCTGGTTTCGGAAAAAGAGCTTCTGAAAAGAAGGAAGGCCTGGAAGAAACCGAAGCCTCCCCTTGCGCGCGGCTACTGGCGCCTGTACTTCGATCACGTGCTGCAGGCCGACCAGGGCGTCGACCTGGATTTCCTGGTCGGGAAATCCGGGCCGCTCGTGCCGCGCGACAATCACTGACTCACGTCCTCGTTCTCGCCGACGACCTGACCGGCGCCGCGGACAGCGCCGCGGCCTTCCTCGGTCGCGCGCGCGAGGTGCGCGTGTCGCTGGGTCCGCGGGTGCCGGCGGGCGGCCCGGTCGTCGTCGTCGATCTCAACACCCGCTCGCGTTCCGAGCGCGCGGCTCGCGTCATCGTCAAGCGCGCGTTTTCATCGCGGGCGGCAAAGAACGCCGGCCTTCTCTACAAGAAGATCGACTCGACCCTGGCCGGCCACGTCTCGGCCGAGCTCGCCGCTTGCCGGCAGGCGCTCGGCCAAAGGCCGGTCGTGTTCGCGCCCGCCTTTCCGGCCCAGGGACGCCTGACCCGCGATGCGCGCCTCGTGCTGCGAGGAAAGCCCGCTTCAGGCGACCTGCGCGTGCCCCTCGCGAAAGCAGGGCTTCCGGCCACGCACTTCGATCTTCCGTCGATTCGAGCCCCGCGCCTCGAGGCGGGGTTTCGCGCCGCGCTCGCGATGGGCGGCCGCGGTCTGGTGTGCGACGCGATCACCGATGCGGACCTCGACCGCATCGCGCGCGCCGGCCGCGCGCTCAGGCCGAGGCCGCTCTTTGTCGGCTCGGCGGGCCTCGCGCGCGCGCTCGCGCGCACTCTGCCTCGCCGTAGCCCGATTCGGGCTTCCGCCGCGGAGCCTCGTGCCGTCGTGACGGTGGTCGGCAGCGCCTCGCCCGTGTCGGCGCGCCAGGCGCGCCGGCTCGCGCGCGATCCCTGCAGCCTCCTCGTGCAACTCGCCTGGACGCGGGAACCGGACGCCGGCGACATTCCCGCGGTGCGCAGGCTCGGGCGCCTCGTGGCCGAAGCCGCGCCGCACGCGCATCTCGTGCTGACCGGCGGAGAGACCGCGCGCGCCGTGCTCGCCGCGCGTGGCATCGGCGAGTACACGCTCCGCGGCGAGGTCGAGCCCGGCGTACCATTCGGCATGGCGCGAGACGGCACGCTCATCTGCACCAAGGCGGGGAGCTTCGGATCCGCAGACACGCTCGCGCGCTGCGTGCGGCGCCTGCGGCGTGAAATGAAGAAGCGATGACGCTTCCTGCGATCGGCATCACGATGGGCGACCCCGCGGGCGTGGGGCCCGAGGTCGTCCTGAAGGCGCTCAAGCACCTCGACGTCTACGCGTTCTGCCGGCCGCTCGTGATCGGCGATCGCGCCCGGCTCGCGGCGGTCGGCAGGATCGTCGGCGTCAGCGTGGAGGACGACGACCTGCCCTTCGAATGCATCGACCTCGGACTCGTGCCCGCGGACCTGCCGTTCGGCAAGGTGTCGGCCGCCGCGGGCGAGGCCGCCTACCGCTACATCGAGCGCGCCGTGAAGATGGCCCTGGATCGCCGGATCGACGCCATCTGCACCGCGCCGATCAACAAGGAGGCGTTGAACGCGGCCGGCCACAAGTTTCCCGGTCACACCGAGCTTCTCGCCGAGCTCACGGGGACGAAAGAGGTGTCGCTGACGCTGCTTGCGCCGAAGCTGCGCGTGATCCACGTCACCGCGCATATCGGGCTGCTAGATGCGATCGCCAGGATCGACGCGCCGCTCATCGAGCGCACGATCGCGCGCGGGCGCGAGCTGCTGGTGCGCTCGGGAATGCGCGAGCCTCGCATCGGCGTGTGCGGCATCAACCCGCACGCGGGTGAAGGCGGGCTTTTCGGCCGCGGTGAGGAAGAAACGAAGATCGCGCCCGCGATCGCCGCGACGCGCGCGCGCGGCTGGAAGGTCGACGGGCCGCTACCGGCCGACAGCCTCTTCTATCTCGCGGCGCGCGGCGACTATGACCTGGTGGTGGCGATGTATCACGACCAGGGCCACGGGCCGGTCAAGGCCCTGGGGCTGGAGCACGGCGTCAACGTGACCGCGGGGCTGCCGATCGTGCGCACCTCGGTCGATCACGGCACTGCCTTCGACATCGCCGGCACCGGCCGGGCCGACGAGCGCAGCATGATCGAGGCGCTGAAGCAGGCCGCGGCGCTGGCGCCTCCCCCCCGGGCCGGATAACGGCTAGGCGGCGCCGGCCTGCCGGTCCTCGCGCGGCTTGCCGGGCGCGAGCGAGTTCACGACCTTGAAGGCGTTGAAGAGCTGGCCGGCCGTCGCGAGTGACCAGCAGGCGATCACGAAGAAGCTGGCGATCACCGAGCCGGCGGCGGGCGAGCCCGCCGGCGCAGCGTGGCCGATCATCAGGCATACGAGCGAGCTGCCAAGGAAGTTGACGCAGCGGGACAGGCACCGCTCGCGCAACGCCGCGCGGCTGTAAAGGCCCGGCGCAGCCGCGACGAGCTCCTCGATGAACGCGCGTAACGCCGCCACGCTGCCCGCCGACAGCGGCACCCGGCGCGGATAGGCGAGCCGCATGACGAGGCCCGCGGTGTGCCGGTCGTTCGACACCGCGGCGCTGAGCGCTTCCCAGCGCCCGGCCACGCGTCCCAGCGCGGCGCTGTTGAAACGCGGCGCCAGGCCCAGGCGCTTGCGAAAGAAATCGCCTAAGAGGTCGCGCGTGGCGACCCACCCGATGGAATGCACGCTGAAGACGTTCATCTCATCGGTGTGGCAGCAGGCGCGGCCGAATGTTCCGTCCCGCCCGAAACCGCGGAGAAAAACTACAAGGGCGTCGCGGCTTGAACGATAAGCGCTACAGCAGCGGCCCGGGCGCGCGCGGAATCGACGCCCACTGCTCTGCATCGTGGCCGAAAAAAAGCTCGACGCCCTTTCGGTCCTGCATTCCCCGCAGCATCGCGAGCGAGTCCGTCATTCGGCTGGCGTCGAACGTATTGGAAGGCAGGATCGTCTTCTCCAGGTGCTCCCGGGTGTAGCACGCGTCTCCGGTCAGCACGAGCTGACGCCCGCCTTCCCGGATCCACAGCGACTGGTGCCCCGCGGTATGCCCGGGGGTCGGCAGCAACAGTACCGTGCCGTCGCCGAAAACGTCGTGCTCGCCGTCGATCTCGACGTATTCGAGCGGGTGGTCCCAGTCTTTTGCGTTGTAGCGGTTGCGCTCGGCGCGCGCGAGGGCAAGCTCGGCGCGCTGCACGAGAAACTGCGCGCGCGGAAAGGATTCGTTGCAGCCGCAATGGTCGAAGTGGAAGTGCGAGTTGACGACGTAGCGGATGTCGTCAGGCTTCAATCCCAGAGTCGCGAGCTGGCTGACGACGTCCTCGCCCGCGCGCGAGCGGATCGCGAAGAGCGCGGCAATGCGCTTGCCGAGACGGCCGGCCGGGTCGGGCAGCGCCTCGCAGCTGATCCCCGTGTCGAAAACGAGCGTCCCCTTCGGATGCACGACGAGCCAGCTCGAGACGGGGGTCGTGATTTTCGTGCCTTGGGCGTCGGCGGGAAAGAAGAGGCTGCGGTCGAATTCGAGCGAGCCGCAGGACAGGGCGTAGAGGCGCAGCATGGATGGGTAGAATACCCGCCTTCGCCGCACAATACGCGGAGGACCCGCCATGCTGCAGGCCGCCGACCTCACCATCCGCCTGAATCCCGCCGACGACGTCGTGATCGCGCGCGTCGAGCTCGCTGCCGGCACCACGCTCGTGAAGGAGGGCAACGTCGCGGTCGCCGCGCGCGTGCCTGCCGGCCACAAGATCGCGGTGCGGGCGGTGAAGACCGGCCAGCCGGTGCGCCGCTACAACCAGATCATCGGTTTTGCCACCCGCGACATCGCGCCCGGCGAGCACGTGCACGTGCACAACCTGGCGATGGGGGATTTCGAGCGGGATTACGCCTTCTCGGCCGAGAAAAAGGAAACCGACTTCGTAAAAGCGCCCGCGACCTTCCAGGGAATCGTCCGCCCCGACGGGCGCGTCGCGACGCGCAACTACATCGGCATCCTGACGAGCGTGAACTGCTCGGCGACCGTGGCCAGGCACATCGCGCGGCATTTCGAGGAGCGGCTGCAGGACTATCCCAACGTGGACGGCGTGATCGCGCTCACGCACAAGACCGGCTGCGGCATGGCGAGCGAAGGCGAGGCGACCGACGTCCTGCGGCGCACGATCGCCGGCTACGCGCGGCATCCGAATTTCTTTTCCTCGCAGCTCGTCGGGCTTGGCTGCGAAGCGAATCAGGTCAATGTCCTTATCGCTTCGCAGAAGCTGAAAGGGCAGTACGCCTTCACCATCCAGGACAAGGGCGGCACGCGCAAGGCGATCGAGAACGGCATCGCACGGATCAAGGAGCTTCTCCCCGAAGCGAACAAGGTGAAGCGCGAGACCGTGCCCGCGCGCCATCTCACGCTCGGCCTGCAGTGCGGCGGCTCGGACGGCTACTCGGGCATCAGCGCGAACCCGGCGCTCGGCGCCGCGGTGGACCTGCTCGTGCGCCACGGCGGGACGGCCATTCTTTCCGAGACCCCGGAGATCTACGGGGCCGAGCACCTGTTGACCCGGCGCGCGGTGACAAAAGAGGTCGGCGAAAAGCTGATTCAGCGCATCCGCTGGTGGGAGGACTACACGCGCCGTAACGGCAACGAGATGAACAACAACCCTTCGCCCGGAAACAAGGCGGGCGGGCTCACCACGATCCTGGAGAAGTCGCTCGGCGCGGTCGCCAAGGGCGGCACCACCAACCTCGTCGACGTGTACGAATATGCGCAGCCGGTGACCGCAAAAGGCTTCGTTTACATGGACACCCCGGGCTACGACCCGGTGTCGGCGACGGGGCAGGTCGCGGGCGGCGCCAACCTGATCTGCTTCACTACCGGGCGCGGCTCGGCCTACGGCTGCAAGCCCGCGCCCTCCCTCAAGCTCGCCACCAACACCGCGCTCTTCGAGCACCAGGAAGAGGACATGGACATCAACTGCGGCACGATCATCGACGGCAAGGAGACGATCGCCGAAGCGGGCGAGCGCTTTTTCCGCCTGATTCTGGAGACTGCTTCGGGCAGGAAGACGAAGTCCGAGGTCTTCGGCTACGGCGAGGACGAATTCGCGCCCTGGGTGCTCGGCGCGACGATGTAGCCATGCGGGCGCTTGTTCTCCTGCTCGGCCTTGTCGTGCTTCCGGCCGAAGCGGCCAGGCAATCGAGCATCCCCAATCGCTTCGGGGCGATCGCGTACCACCGCGACTCGCAGTCCTGGGGCATCAGCTACGACAAGGCGCGCGCGCGCGATGCCGCGGTGGAAGCGCTCCGGCAATGCGGGCAGCAGCGCTGCGAGATCGTGCACCGCTTCAAGAACGGCTGCGCGGCGCTCGTCGACGGCCCGAAGGCCGCCCTCGCCGCCTCCGGCGCGACCCGCGACGAGGCGGAAACGAAGGCGCTCAAGCGCTGCGGCAGCGGCTGCAAGCCGATCGCCTGGGCCTGCACGCGCTAGATGGCGGAGCGGTCCGCCCGAGTGGCGCGTCTTTTTGTTGCGACGGCGCTGCAGAGCGGCGCGAGGGTCGCGCTTGCCGAGGATACGGCGCACCACGCGGCGCGCGTGCTGCGCCTGCGCGAAGGCGACGCGGTCACGCTCTTCGACGGGCACGGCGGCGAATTTGCGGCGCGCGTTTTCATGCCCGGCAAGGACGCGGTCATCGCCGAGGTGGGCGAGAAGCGGTTGCTGGAGCGCGAATCGCCGCTGTCAGTGACGCTCGCGCAGGGCATCTCGGGCGGCGAAAAAATGGATTTCACCATCCAGAAGGCGATCGAGCTCGGCGCGGCGGCGATTCAGCCGCTCCTCGCCGAGAAGTCGATCGTCCGGCTCTCGCCCGAGCGCGCCGCCAAGCGCCTTGCGCACTGGCGCCGCATCGCCATCGCCGCCTGCGAGCAATGCGGCCGCAACCGCATTCCACCGATCGCCGAGCCGTTACCGGTGGACCGCTACCGGCCGCCCGCGCCGGGCGCGAAGGTCCTGCTTTCGCCTTCAGGCACGAGGTCGTTGCGCGACTTCGACCATGGGCCGATCACCCTCGCCGCCGGTCCGGAGGCGGGCTTCAGCGAAAAGGAGGAGGCGCTGCTCGTGAGCGCCGGCTTCATCGCCGTGCGGCTCGGCCCGCGCGTGCTGCGCACCGAGACGGCGGCGCTCGCCGCCCTCGCGGCGCTCAACGCGCGGGCGGGCGATTTCTAGACTCCAGGCCGCCCGCGGCGAGGAATAGATCGACGGCGATCCGGTCGCCGCGGCGTACCGCCTCGAGAAACTGCTGCTCGTCCCAGTAGCGCAATCCCATGGCGTACAGCTCCTTGCGCGCCCTGAGCGCCGCCTCGGGAGAAGCAGCCGGCGCTGTGGCGGCACCTGTGGCGGTCGTGCTCGACTGCTCGCGCCGCGCGATCGTGAGCAGGTCCTGGGCGATCGCGCTCATGGTGGCGCGCTGCTCCTGGGGCATATCCTCCATCATGTCGTCCATCATGCGCGCGGCGAGCCGGTTCGCCTCGGTGCTCTTGCCGGCGACGATGGCATCGACCTGCTTGCGCGCGGCCTCCGGATCCTTCGAGGTCGCCGCGACATGGACCACCTGCTGCAGCAGGGCGAGCGCGCCGCCGAGCAGCTTCCAGTCATCGTCGTCTTCCTGCGCGCCGCGCGCGGGCAGGACGATGAGCAGCAGCGAGAGCAGCGGAATGAGCGGGCGAAGCATCGGCATGGCGCCACCTCCTAGCGGGAATGACCCGAGTAACGCGAGCAGGTTCCCCCGGTTGACCTTAGAATTCGCTCCGAAATCAATGCAATGACAGGGCGTCGATGAGCAGTTTGCCGCACCCGGAAGCGTTCGTGCGCTGGTTCCGCCAGGCGGCGCCCTACGTGCACGCCTTCCGCGGGCGCACGTTCGTGATCGGCCTGGGCGGCGAAGTGATCGCCGAGCGCTCGCGCTTCGTCAATCTCGTGCACGACCTGAACCTGCTCGCCGCACTCGGCATCCGGCTCGTGCTCGTGCACGGCGCGCGCCCGCAGATCGAAGCCGGCCTGCGCGAGAAGCGCCAGCGCTCGCGATATGCGGCGGGCCTGCGCGTCACCGACCCGGCCTCGCTCATGGCG
>Ga0310813_10002231_pt1 | contig 11787 bp, 7 predicted proteins | sample YN3metagenome_FD_203086 | JGI IMG/M metagenome (GOLD analysis project Ga0310813, IMG submission 203086) | Soil microbial communities from experimental microcosm in Duke University, North Carolina, United States - YN3 | ecosystem: Engineered > Artificial ecosystem > Soil microcosm > Unclassified ...
TGCAACCATTTTAGCTTTGGCGATCTTCGGGTTCGTCAAGGGACACTATACCGGCGTCTCTCCGGTGAAGAGCGCCTTTCGCACCACGCTTATCGGGGGCCTGGCGGCAGCGGCTGCCTTCTCGATTGCAAAGCTGTTTTCGGCATAGCGGGCATGTCGAGCGCAGCCGGATCATAGGCTGTCAGCGCAGCCGGCTCGACGTTGGGATCCACCATCCAGACCCTGCGGCCCGCCATGGACGCGGCCAATCGCGCATTCTCGGCATCGCCTAGATCGCGCGCCCAAACGAAGCGCGAGCCTTCTATATCGGCGTCGTTGTAGATCCACTGAAACAGGTTATGAGTATCGGTTTTGGCTTTGATAAAAACCAGATGGTTCCCTGGCGTCTTGGCCAATTCAGCCATGATGCGCGGCTTATTCCGGTTGCCTTCCACGCGGCAGCACCAGGTCTGGAAATTCAGTTCCTGCGTATAGGAGAGCCCCGCTTGCTCGGCTCCAATGCGCAGCGCCAGTACCAGCGCCATCACGGCCGGCAGCAACGGCAGGATGCGGATGCGGGCGCCCTGCAGGTGCCGGCAACATTCGACCAGAATGGCAATCAAGACCGCGGCTGCCGGCGCCAGGTAATGCGGTGAAGCGGCGCCTTCCAGCAGAATAGCGGCGAAGGCTCCGGCCAAGCCCGCGAATAGCATCTTCCTGCGCTGCCAAACGCGGCCCAACATGATGAGCGGGATCGTCAGCACGGGCCCAAAGAAGAAACGCCAGTATTCCTCGATTTTCAGCGTGAAATATTCGATGATGTTGACTGGATCTGCCACTTTTTCGTGTTCGCCAACTTCATAGTCATAGTAGTTGGCCATCTCGATGTGGCGATTGTGGATCCGCGGCGGCGGAGTCCACGCGAGAGCCATGGGCCACCCGTAAGTCTTCTGGCTGATCTGATAGGCGGTGACAAACGGGCTGCCGGTGACGGCTTTCAAATAGACGCCCAATCCGGCGAGCGCCGCGCCAGTAATAAGCAGCGCGGGCGCCGCGATCCTCAGCAGCGCTGCGAGCCGCGCGCGATATTGCCATGCCAGCAAGGCTAAGAGAGGTGTTGCATAGGCGACACCTTCAAACGGCCTAGTGACGGCAAGAATCGCCAGGCCCAGCCCCAGCGCCGCGCCGCCGGCTACCGAAGCGCGGCGATGCAGACGCGCGTATGCTCCCAGGACCAGCGCTCCCCCCGCGGCCGGGACGAATCCGCCGTGGTAGGCGTTCACCCAATAGCTCGCGACGGCAAAGCGCAGCGCCGCCAGCAGCACGCCAAAGAGCGCCCAGCGCGCCGGCATCCATCCGCGCAGGGCCCAATAGAGGGCCAGCAGGAAGCACGCGCATCCCGCCAGCACGCCAGCCCACGGACTGTTCAGCGCAATCTGGCCAGCCGCCAGCAGCAACGCCTGTCCCGGGAAGTAATTGGAGACGTAATGCGGCTGCTGAAGGATGTGGAGGCTTTCGAAATGCGGCCAGAATTCTGGGGTGGGATTCGCCAGACGGCCGTGCGCCAGCGTGTCCGCCAACAGCAAATGACTGAACTCGTCGCTGACCAGCGGGAACGGGACCGGCAGGACCGGAATCAGCGCCAGCCGCAGCGCAATCGCGCCTCCTGCCAGCCCCAGCGCCGTGAGCGCGGGGTAGCGCAGCCAGACTTGCGGAATGCCTAACCACGCCGGATAACGCGGACGCCAGCCTCTCTTCCAGGCCCACCATCCAACCGCGATCAACGCCACTTCCAGCAAATTGAAATCCTGGCGCACGCCCTGCCAGACCCCCGCGAGCGTCATGATCAGGATTTCGAGCAATCGCATCTTAGATGTCTATCGAGCCCCATCTAAGAAATCGACCGGCGGCGAGTTATTCTTTACCGATGTTTGGGATCCGTGCGCCGGTATAGACACGGATTCTGCAGTGAGCCCGAGGGTTGACTGGGGCTGCGTTCGGCGGCAGCTTAAGTCTTTGTTGGCCGCCGACAGCGGCGTTCGGCTAGTAGCAGACGCGCTTGCACAACTTATGCGACGCCTTGCAGCTCTTCCTCGCGGATTTTGAATGGGCGCTCTTTAAACAAGTCTCATAGTCCAATTCACAACGGTTGCCGCAATTGCGCTTGGGGGCCGCCGCTTCCGCCAGCGGCAGAGCGCCGGCCAGCAGCAGTACAGCGGTCAGAAGACGAATGCCTTTTTTCAACGGTTCCTCCCTAGGGCCACGATCGCGCCCTCTCTAACTACCATCGGTCTCAGCCACCAATTTGTCCACAGCGATCCAGTAAATTGCTGGTTTTCCGTGGCGATCGCTCACAAATACCACAAACTGGCTGTTGGGGGCAAAGACCGGGGCCACCAGGGCCGGGTCGCTGGCACGGTGCTCGGCCAGGGCCAACTCACGCCGGGCCGCCCGGATCAGCAGGAGCAGATAAGGCGAAGCCTTATTACCGCTAGCGCCTACATATACACTGGCGTCGGCGTTGGCGTGGAAGCGCACGAACTGGCTGGTGTCGGCGATTTTGGCGTCGGCCCCTTGATTAGCGCCGGCCCCAGGGATCCATTCGCGGAGCGCGGTCAGCTTCCCCGGATCGGGCGGGCGGTTCAGGTACTCGATCGCATGTCCGTCCGCGGCCCATTGCGCCTGCGGTGTTTCCCCTTCGGCAAGAGGCAGGCGCCGGTTTTCCTTCCCGTTGAAACGCATGCTCCATAACTCGCCGCGGCGGCGGTACATCAGCGAGGCATCGCGCGGGCGCAGCAGGGGATCGCTCAGCTCCCCGGATGATTCGAACAAGGTTTCGGCCGCGCCGCCTGGCGTATGCAGCAGCCGCAGGCGGTAGCGCGACGCGCTCTTCTCGATGAACGCCGCGTACCGGCCGTCATCGCTGTAGCTGGCGCCGGGTAACTTATCGAAGCCCTCGGGAACCCGGTAAATCACGCGCGACTTCAAGGCGGGAAAGGACGTCTCGACCAGACTCGGCCCGTCGAAATGCCAGAATCCTCGCTCGTTCGCGAGCAGTGCGATGGACGCCGCATCCAGATCTTCGGCCTCGGTCAGTTGCCGCGATTCCTTGCTCTTCAGATCCATGCGGAAGGCTTGCCATTTGCCTTCCAAATCGGAGGCGTAAAGTAGTTGGCGCGCGGTTACGCCCCGGTTGCCGATGGCCGGCAGGGAGCTGGTGAACTGCGGATCGGTGAGGCGCACCACCGTAGTTTCGGTCGCCGGGTCCGGATAACGCACTGCGACTGAGGCGAGAATGCGGCCCTTAGCGGTGGTTTCCGCGGCGTGAGCTGCGACGGTCAGCGAGGCGAGAAACGCACGGCGGGAATACCGATTCCTCCAGATCCGGCTGCGCATTCTTCGATCCTAGCATTCGGAAAGGACAGGGCCATAGGTCTTAGGCGTCAATTGTGGACGCCCACTTGCCGCCGGCGTCAATAGATGTGACCTTCCTCTTCGCCGTTCTAAATTCATAGCGCACCACTGTCACCGCGAAACTGGAGGCATCGCAGCGCACTACTTTACCTACCGTGACGAAGCGGAGAGGGACCCTTCCATATAAGAGCGATGGCCATTCAATGCTCAACTTCATCCGTGCGCCTAGGCCGATTTCGTGCTGGGCTAAGACCAGTATCCCTGCCCTGCTCATATTCACTACCCAGCCCGTACCGTCGCGGTGAGGCCCGCGCCCGAGAGTCCGGTAGCTGACCCTCAGTTCGAGTGGGAAACGAATCCTGGAGCGCCGTTCTATGGGGAACGTGCCAGAAAATGCATTCGGCTGAATATTTTTTACTGGGATCGGCGAGGTCATAGTGTGTTTCCTCGTTCTTGTGAGCAAGTCGCGCGCCATGCTCCCGAGCCGGGCAAGAGAATACAGCGTTGGGCCTAGTGTAGGTCGGACTATCCAGATCTTCGGCTTTTAGCACTGCAAGCCACTGATTTAAATAGGTTTAGCTCCAACACGTCAAGACCGAAGCTGGACTGTGACCGCCGGTAGTCATGTGACGATCGGTAGTCGTTAGCCCCAAGGGGAAGTGGCAGTATTACCAACATCCTGTGTTGACATCACTTGGCAAAACGATTGCAGTATTATTCGCATAATTTAGCGGCGATCCATTCCTTTTCGGACGCGAAGGGATGAACGTACGGGGCCAGTGATTTTAAGTGCTGGCCCACCATCGCTCTGGACATCGTCTAGAGTAGTCCCGCGAGGAGAATTATGACGTTGAATACAGGCGTTTCAGAGGACGACGATCTACCCTCGATCTCGGTCGACACAGACGTATATCGGAAACTGATCGAGCAGTTCTACGAAAGCTCAATCCGGCGGTATGGCATTGACAGCGAGCAGACCCGGATGTTTAGACTGCATTTAAGCGCGCACGCCGCGCAGGATTGACACGCCTCAATTGACGCGCCGCGTGGTTATCCCGTCCTTCTCTTGCCAAGCCGCAAGCACTGCGCCATCGGAGAGCACGGCAAGCGCCGGAAAAGCTCCATCACTTGACAGTGTCATTAGCGCCGCATCCGGTCTTCGCAGTTCGATTCTTGAGGCGCTGACCCAAGCAACGTAGACTCCCTTCGGGCCGGCTGCCACAGCCAAGTCTTTCCCTTGACCGAGCGCGGTTTCGTGTCCCCGAGGCTCCGCGAGGTAAACCGTGCCTTCGCGGCGCCACGCTGTAAATACGCGCTGCCGTGATATCACAATGCCACCGCCATCCATCGGACACCCTTTCAATTTCCAGGTGCCCATGCCGAGTTTCTCGGGCGGGCTAAACTCGGCGCCCGCGCGCGATCGTGTCAGGTACATGTCGCGCGAACCCTCCAGCCAGTTGCGCCACATGACCAGAAGTTCTCCGTCAGGCGCAAACGCTGCCGAAGGATGGCAGCACTCGCAGATGGTTCCGTCCGGCGATTGATAGACCAGAAAGTTTTTCGACCAGGTGGCGCCGGCGTCGGCGGAGCGCGCTCCATGAAGCGTGGTGCCCTTGCCGGAGCGATGGTCCAGCCAGGCCGCGAACAAATTGCCTTTGGCGTCGGCGGCCAGGGTGTGGAGGCCTTCGTTAGGAGCGTTGGGGACATCATTGACACGGATGGCCGGGGACCACGTCTTGCCGCCGTCAGTGGAGCGCCAGACGAACAGGTCTCCGTCGGGGCCCGCGCCGTGGGCATGCGCATCCAGGCTGGCGGTCTTACTGGTTATCGCGCTGATGATGATGGTTTTCCCAGATATGGCAATGCGCGGACCGCGGTGGTGGGTGAGCAAGACGTTGCCCGCCTGCTCGACCTTGACGGGCGCGGAAAAGGTGCGTCCAGAGTCATGCGAGACGGTGAAATAGATGGCAGCGCCCGCACCGAAGGTAAGCGCGACAGTAGAGCCGCTAGCCGCCAGTTGGGGCTCGCGCGCCGGAGCATCCGGACCCATAGGGCCGAGATTCAAGGCCAGCATGGCGGCCAATATGATCGAGTGCATGGATCCTCTTTTTCGATGCCGTGTTTGACTCTACCTGGGTGTGAGTTTCAATAGCTTGCTGGTAAGCGGCGTACGGTATGACATCGAAGGCGTCCCGCTGTCGGTCAAGACATAGACGGCGCCATCCGGCCCGACGCGCACGTCGCGGATGCGGGTGTTTAATTCCGTCAGAAGAGGTTCTTCAGAGACAACTTTGTTGTCGACGATGGTAAGCCGAACCAGCACCATGCCGCGCAGACCGCCGACGAAAGCGCTGTTCTTCCACTGCGGAAATAGATTGCCCGTATAGAAAGCCAGGCCCGAGGGCGCGATTACCGGGTCCCAGTAATACACCGGCTCCTCCATGCCTTCCTTGTGCGTGCTCCCGTCGCCGATGGGCGTACCGGGATAATCGATGCCGTGCGCAATCACAGGCCAACCGTAGTTCTTGCCTCGTTCAATGATGTTTAACTCGTCGCCGCCGCGCGGGCCGTGCTCGGTTTCCCACAAACGCCCTCTCGGATCGAAGGCCAGGCCCTCCTGGCTGCGCAGGCCAGTGGCCCAGATCTCGGGCAGAACGCCGGGTTTTCCCAGGAAAGGATTGTCGGGCGCAGGCGCGCCGTCGGCCGTGATGTGGATGATCTTGCCGAGATCGGTGTCCATGCGCTGCGCGACGTCCCAGGGCGGCGAATCCGAGCGGTCGCCGATGGTCACGAACAGAGTGCCATCCGGCGCTATGGCGATGCGGCCGCCGGTCTTGCCGCCGAGTCTCTTAGACGGCATGGCCGGCTGGGCCCGAAAGATGACTTTGGCGTCCGTCAAGGCGCACTTGTCTTCGTCGAGTTTGGCGCGAACCACATAGGTGTTGCTGTCGGTAAAGGTGTCGCTGCCGGGGTTATTGACGTAATCGAAGAACGTGAAGAAGATTTGGTGGTTGGTGGCGAAGTGCGGATCGAGCATCACATCCAGCACACCAATGTCTTTGGCGCCGGGAGACATCAGCGCGGACACGCCGGCCACGGGCTCCGAGAGCGCGCCTTTGGGGTCGCCTTTCGGGTCAAAAATGCGGATGCTGCCTGGCAACCTTTCGGTGAGAAGCAATTTGCCATCGGGCAGGAACGCCAAGCTCCAGGTCACCGGCAGATTGTCGATCAGCGTCGTTACTTTAAAGGGTGCCGAGGCGTGATACGGCGCGCGGGTCTGCTGGGGGAATGCGGGATGGTTGTCGCTCTTTTCCGGGGGGCGGGTCTCGGTAGGTTTGCCCTCGATCCTGGCGGGCTCTGGCCTGATTGACGTCTGGGCGTTAACCACAGACGGAATGACCGCCAGGCAAGTCCCCAAAGCCGCGATCAAATAAGGTTTCATGCGCATTCTTCGATCCTATCACCCAGGGCGCTGGAGGCAAGGGCCATGCATGCTGTGCAGAGCCGTTACGATCTGTGATAACAGTAGGGCCATGTCGCGTTTGCTTACCGCCGCCTTTGCCGCGGGCCTGATGGCACAGGCCCAGATTCCCGCCGTCGATTCGCGCAATACCTATACTCCGAATGTTGACACCCATTTCGTGCCCCGGACTTACAAGACTCTGGCGGAGTGGGAGGCACGCAAGCAGGCGCTGCGCACTCAAATACTCTCTGCCGCCGGCCTGCTGCCGCTGTTTCCAAGGAACGATTTGCATCCGCAGATTTTCGGACGCATCCAGAACCGCGACTGTACTATCGAAAAAGTCCTGATCGAGACGCTGCCGGGCTTCTATCTGGCAGGGAACCTGTACCGTCCCCTCGCGCCCGCGCCGGCCGGCGGATACCCCGCGATCATCAGCCCGCATGGCCACTGGAGCTACGGCCGCCTGGAGAACACCGACATCGTCTCCATTCCCGCGCGCGCGATTAACCTGGCCCGTCAAGGCTACGTGGTGTTCAGCTACGACATGGTGGGCTATGACGACACCATTCAGACGCCGCACGATTTCGGCGACAAGCCGGTGGAGCAACTTTGGGATTTCGGCCCCTTTGGCCTGCAATTGTGGAACTCGATTCGCGCGATCGATTTTCTGGAGAAGCTACCGGGGGTTAATCCGAATATGATCGGCGCCACCGGAGCATCGGGCGGCGCCACGCAAACCTACAACGTCTCCGCGGTCGACGACCGCATCAAGTTTTCCGCGCCGGCCAACATGGTCTCGCTGATCATGCAGGGCGGGGGGCTGTGCGAGAACGCGCCCGGCCTGCGGCTGGACACCAATAATGTCGAGATTGCAGCCATGATGGCGCCGCGCCCCATGATCATGTCAGCATCGACCGGCGACTGGACGCGCAACATGCGTACGGAAGAGTATCCCGCGGTGCGCGCGATTTACGATCTCTATGACAAAGGTGGCGACGTTGAAATGTTTTTCCAGGACGCGCCGCACAATTACAACAAGCCCAATCGAGAGGCCACGTATGCCTTCTTCGGCAAGCACGTGCTGGGAGAAACGGATGCCTCCAAACTGAAGGAACGGTCTATCCAGATGGAGAAGCTGCAGAACATGATGGTTCTGCACAATCGAACGCTGCCCGCTAACGCCCTGACCTTCGCGCAACTATTCGAGGAATGGACTCGCTTCGCCAAGGAACAGGCCTCCGGTTTCCGCGAGCGCCTTACCGCGGCGCTGGCGGCGGAGTGGCCTTCGGAGGTAGTCAGCGAAGGGACAGGCGAGCGCATCGCATTGGGCCGCCCTGGGAAGGGTGACCGCATCCCCGCCATTTGGATCAAAGGCTCGAATCCGCCGGCGCTGGTGATTCATCCGGAGGGCGCGGAAGCGGCGCGCAAAGATCCGGCAGTCGCGCGCCTGCTCCAGGCGGGCCGCGCGGTTCTGCTGATCGATGCCTTTCAGACCGGCTCTGCCAAGGCTCCGCGCGACCGTTCGGTGAAGATGTTCCTCACCTTCAATAAGACTGACGATGCCAACCGCGTGCAGGATATCCTCACCGCGTTGGCTTGGCTGAAGCAGTCGAAAACCCAGTTGATCGGATTGGGAAAAGCCGCGATCTGGACTGAATTCGCGGCTGCGGTCGCGCCGGTCGCGGTCGACTTGCGGGCCGATCTCGCGGGTTTCCAGGGCACCGACGAAGAGTTCGTGAAAGAATTCTTCGTCCCGGGCATTCAACGCGCCGGCGGTCTGCGCGCGGCTCGCGCGCTGGTGAAATAGGCGGCCCGTGGGGCCGCCCTACAATTCCATCCGCTCCAGCTTGCGGTAGAGCGTCTTGCGTTCGATGCCGAGGATCTTGGCGGCGCGGGTCTTGTTGCCGTTAGTGGCCGTCAGCACGCGGCGGATCTGGTCGGTCTCGGCCTCGGCCAGCGATTCGTTGCCATGATCGCGGGAATCCATCTGCTCGATTGCGGCCTCGACAACCGCTTTATCGATGCGGCCGCCCGGCGCCAGGATCGTCAACCGCTCCATTAGGTGCTGGAGCTGACGGATATTGCCGGGCCAGCTGTAGTCTTCCAGCGCCTTGACGCCGCTGTCGGTGATCTTGGTGTTAAGTCCGTAGCGCCCGTTATAGCGCTTCAAAAAGTAATGCGTCAACAGTGGAATGTCGCTGGTCCTCTCGCACAGCGGAGGCACAGTCAGCCGCACCACATTCAGGCGGTACCACAAGTCCTCGCGGAACTTGCCCTCTTCCACCATCTTTTGCACGTCTTTATTGGTGGCGGCGATCACGCGCACGTCCACTTTCTTAGCGCGCGCGGAACCCAGCGGGCGGATTTCGCGTTCCTGCAAAAAACGCAGCAGCTTGAGCTGGAAGCCGAGGTCGATATCGCCGATCTCATCCAGGAACACGGTGCCATTGTGAGCTGCTTCGAACACGCCCATGCGATCGCGGTCGGCCCCGGTGTAGGCGCCCCGCAGTGTCCCGAACAGTTCGCTCTCGAGCAGCGACGGTACGATCGCGCCGCAATCCACCGGCACAAACGGTTGTTGCGCGCGTTTGCTGTTGCGATGAATCATGCCCGCGATCAGTTCCTTGCCGGTGCCCGTCTCGCCTTCGATCAGCACGGTGGCGTCGGTGGGCGCGACGCGCGAAAGCGTCTTATAGATCTCGACCATCCGCGGCGAGCTGCCGATCATTTCCGTGTCCGGCAGATCATCGATGGACGCCGCGTCGTTCTCATCCTCAACCGCGTCCAATGATTTTTCCGCGCGCCGGATCGTCTCGATCATCTGCGCCATCTCGAACGGCTTCGCAAGATACTCGAATGCTCCGCCCTCGGTCGCCGCCATCACCGTTTCCATACTGCCGCGGCCGGTCATCAGGATCACGGCACAGTCTGGATTCTGTTTACGCGCGGCGTGAAGCACATCGATGCCGGTGCGCTCGTCCAGATAAATGTCGGAAATAACGATGGTGTAGGGCTCGGCCGCCAGCCGCTCGATCGCTTCGCGCGTGGAGGCGACCGCTTCAGGCTGATAGCCCTCCAGTTCCAGTACGGTCACCATAGTGTTCCGTACCGAGGGATCATCCTCGACGATCAATAGCTTCTGCAATGCTGCTCCTCGGGACCCTGCTCTTTAAAACCATGGTAAAGCACGAGCCCTTTCCCGGCTCGCTGGTCACTTCCATCCGCCCGCCATGATTAGTGATGATCTGCTCAACAATAGAGAGACCGATGCCGGTGCCCACCTCACCCGATTGCTCGGCGCGCTGCGTCCGATAAAACTTCTTGAATATATTCTTAATTTCTTTCACGTCCATGCCGATTCCCTGGTCGCGCACCGAAATTCGAAGCTCTTCACCGTTTCGTTCCGCAAATATCGAGACCCGAGTTTCTCCCGGAGAATATTTTACGGCGTTGGTCAGCAGATTATAGAACGCGTATTCCATCAGCTCACGATCTCCGGTCAGCGTTCCTTCTATCGGCGTTTCGAGCGACAAACTGATATGCTTCCGGTTGGCGAGCGGCTCTACGCGCCGCATGCAGGTGTCGATCAAGTCCGCCGCCTCGAACACGTCGCGCTTCAATTCCATCTGGCCTTCCGCCAGGCGCTCGACGTCGAGGAAGGTCTGTATCAGGCGGGCCAGGCGTTTCGACTCGGAGTTGATCATCTCACTCAACTGCTTCTGCTTGGCCTCCGGCAGCGAGTAGTTGGTCATGATTTCGCTCGACCCCTGGATGGCCGTCAGCGGCGTTCGCATCTCGTGCGCGGCCCAGTGGATAGCCTGCTGATAGCGCGACTTCTCGGATTCACTGCGCCGTAGTTGGCGGCGCACGAAGAAATGCTGATAGGTGGCCGCACCCGCGCTCGCCAGCCATGCCACAGCCGCCGGACCGAAGAGGGGGAACACCACGCCTCTGCCGAAGAACAATATGGGCGCGGCGAGGGCCGCAATCACGATCACGACCGCGACCGCGTACGCCGTCCATCCGGAAAACAGTGCGAACGCCAGGCCCGCGCCCGCCGTGAATAATACCGATAATCCCAGGGGCGCCAAATTGCCGGCGCGCCGCAGGAAATCGCCGAGCGCCATGGTCTCGAAAGCATGTGCGTGAACTTCGACACCGGGAACGTTCACGCCCTGGGGATTCAGCAGGCGATCCCGGGCCGCCGAGAGCGCGGTCACGCCCAGGAATATTGTCTTGCCGCGTAGGTATTCCGCATTCTCCTTCACGTGGAGTGCGGACACGGTGCGAATTCCAGTCGACAGATAGTGAATCATCATGGGCCGCCCGGCAGCGGCCCGCGCCGCGGGGATCACGGTACTGCCCACTGTAACGTCGTCCGGCGATTCTATAATCTCCTGTCCGCGCGAAATGCGAAATGCTTCTAAGGCCAGCGCCCAACGCCGTTGATGATTGGCCGTCGCCTCGAGCGACACCTCGCGGCTCACACCGTCGAACCGATCGACTTCGGGATGCACATGGCCCACGGCCGCCGCCGCGCTCGCAAATCGCGGCAGAGGGTCTTCCCACGCTCCGTCAACCAAATCACACGGAAGTACCAGGTTCTTGGTGTCATGAAGGGCAGCTTCGAGGCGCGTATCTTCGCCGTCATCGCCCTTGTCGCTCAGAATCACGTCGAGCGCGACGGCTTTGGGTTGCGCTGCGTCGATCTGTTCCAATGCGTCTGTAAGGATCGGCCGGATGCTGCGCATGCCGCCGCGCGCCCTTAGCGTGGCCTCGTCGATGGCTACTACGACCGCTTCAGGATCGAGTGAAACGTACTTGGCGTCACTGAGGCGCGTCATCAAGTCGTAGGCGTAGTGATCCACGCGCGCTGCCAGCGCGGTCCAACCCGCCAGCGTCCCAGCGGCAAAGCATACGGCCAGCACTGC
>Ga0310813_10002232_pt1 | contig 11787 bp, 10 predicted proteins | sample YN3metagenome_FD_203086 | JGI IMG/M metagenome (GOLD analysis project Ga0310813, IMG submission 203086) | Soil microbial communities from experimental microcosm in Duke University, North Carolina, United States - YN3 | ecosystem: Engineered > Artificial ecosystem > Soil microcosm > Unclassified...
ACCACCGGAAATTTTGTCCGTGCTGTCTTATTCGTAGGGGCAAGCAGCCTTGCTTTGATTTCACGTGCCCATGTCGACGTTGCGGGAATTGGGTATGCGGTTATTTCCGGCGCGATCATGTCCGGCTTCGGTTACGTGATTTGGTACAGTGCCTTGTCTGGTTTGAGGACGACAAGTGCCGCGACAGTCCAGTTAAGCGTGCCGGTTCTTGCCGCCGCTGGGGGAATTCTCTTGCTCGGCGAACCGATCACATTGCGCTACGTTTTCGCTTCGGTTGCAGTGCTCGGCGGAATCGCACTCGTTATATGGGAGCGGACTCACGCCAAACTCACATAATATGAAAAACGACAAAGACAGCATTGATAGCAGCGCGATCGAAGATCACGGCGGGATTCTAACGATTCGTGGCGGCGGCGCGCGACGCGATTGGAATGGCATCCATTACAAACAGGGCATGTCAGGCAAGAACGTGGGAACAACAAGGCTGTCCGCAAATATCGCCACGATTCCTCCGGGCGGTGTCGCCTACGCGCATATCCATGTCGATTTTGAAGTGATTCTCTACATCATCGAAGGAAAAGTGCGGCACGAATTCGGATCAGGTCTCAAACAAACAATCGAAAACGAAGCCGGCGATTTCATCTACATCAAGCCAGGCGTGCCGCATGAAGTCTTCAACATGAGCGACACGCAGCCGGTGGTCGCATTCGTCGCTCGTTCGTCCGCTGACGAATGGGATAACATCATTCCGTACGAGCGCACGGAATCGCTAGGGAAATCAGGAACGCAGGACTGAGAGGCAGATTCCCTCAATCTTTCCGAAGCCTTCGGTTTTCTTGCATTCCTGCTTTCGTCAGAGATTCTCCAGCGAGTTATGCCGAAGCATCTTGTGATCAGCACCAGCGGTAATCCTGACAGCAACAGCCGCCGCATGGGTCAGAAAGCGTTCGCGCATCTGCAAAAGCACAAAATCGATTGTGATTGGATCGATATTCGCGAAATGGAATTGCCGCTGTGCGATGCCGACAAATGTTACGGCATGGCAAATTCAAAGAAGCTTAGTGCTGCCATTGAAGGCGCCCATGGAATAATCATCGCTGCGCCGGTCTATAATTACGATGTTGCCGCGGCGACCAAGAACATGATTGAGCTGACGGGTAGCGCATGGGAAGACAAGATCGTCGGCTTTCTTTGTGCCGCAGGCGGGATGGGCAGTTACATGTCGGTGATGGCGTACGCAAACAGTCTGATGCTGGACTTTCGTTGCGTGATCATTCCCCGCTTTGTGTTTGCCACCAGTGAGGGCTTCAACGGCGATAACATCACCGATAAGAAAGTTGTGCGTCGCATCGAGACGCTTGCGGACGAATTGGTGCGTTTCACCAAAGCGTTACGAAGCTAACTGCGCGGCCGAAGAGCGGCAGCTCGTAGCTCCAAAATATTGGCAGGTTCATGCAGCCCACAGCGGCGATATAGCGATTTGCTTTCAGCGGTCGCCCACAAAATGACTGCATCGACCTCCTGCGCGCGGCACCACGACAGCGCTTTCTTCAATAGTTTCCTGCCGAGTCCCCGGCCGCGCATTTCCGGGGCCACATAAAAGTTAGTCACGTAAGCATGAGCCTCTGGTTCGTTAACCGGGTTCGGCATTTTCTCAAATAACTGCACACAAACATGACCTAGCAACTGTTCGCCATCATCGATGACCCAGCACCGCCACGCGCTGGAGCCGGCAAAGGCCTTCTTGATCCATGGTGTGCACCTGCGCACAAAATGCGATTTCGTTTCTGTGGGCGACCCGAGTTCAGTGCGGAATCGATATCGCAGTTCTGCCAGTGCATGGCAATCGGCTGAGGCCGCGACGCGGATTCGTAATCGGCGCATAAAGTGAGGCTAGCTGATTGAATCGCTACCCGCTACTGATGCGCTGATCTGGTTTGAGGCGGTTGTGATCTCTATCTCGTTGACTTGCGCTCCATACGCAGTTTGTCAGGATCTTAATATGAAGCACTTTCTTTGGGCCTGTTTTATTCCCATGGCACTAACAGCTCAAAACATGCAGCAGTTGACGGAACAGCTGGGCAAAACTGTTTTATACGGAGACGTGGCTCTTTCTGCCGATGGAGCCCATTTAGCATGGGTGCAATCCACCGCCGCAACAACATCAAAACAGACGTATATTCGCGAAACTTCCGGCAACGCGCCGGCGAAACTTGTTAAGGTTCCGATAACCGGTGAGAGGAACGATTTCGATCTCGCGTGGTCTGCGGATTCGGAGACGCTCGCTTTTTTTTCAAGCAGCGGAGAGAGAGGGCAGCGGCAACTGTGGACCGTAAAGAACGATGCCTCGGGCGCGAAGAAAATTACGAATTTAAATGGATACGCGGCGCGGCCGCGTTGGTCGCACGACGGGAAACAGATTGCCTTCCTGTACATCGAAGGCGCAGGGGGCGGCGGTCCGTTAATGGCCGCGCCTGCGACGACCGGCGTGATCGACACTGCCATTCACAATCAACGCATTGCTGTTCTCGACCTAACGAGTGGCCAGTTGCGCCAGGCGTCGCCTGCGAATCTTCACGTTTACGATTACGATTGGGCGCCTAACGACACGACGTTCGTCGCAACGGCGGCGCCGGGCCCGGGCGACAACAATTGGTGGATCGCGCAGATTTACGTCATCGATATCGCAAAAGGGAACGCCACATCCATCTACAAACCTGCTCTTCAAGTCGCCCTTCCCCGGTGGGCGCCCGGCGGCAAATCGATTGCATTCATCGAAGGCATAATGAGCGATGAAGGATTTCATGGAGGCGACCTGCTCACAATAACTGCCAACGGCGGCGACATCGTGAATCACACGAAGGGGCGAAAAGCTTCGGTAAATTCGTTTTTCTGGCAGACGGCTGATCGAATTCTGCTCATTGAGTACCTCGGCGGCGGCAGCGCCGTTTCCGAGTTGAACCTGACAGACGATTCAGCCCGCACGACCTGGCAAGGTCCCGAGGGAATTCACGCATTTGGGAATTTTCCAAACTTCGCTCTTTCAAAAGATGGCAAGCTCGCTGCCGCAGTGCGCAGCACTTACAATTCGCCACCCGAAGTTTTCGCCGGACCACTCCACGAGTGGCGCCAAATGACGAACAACAACGCTGGTCTGGAGGCGAACTGGGGCAAAGCGGAAAGCATCGAGTGGACAAATGAACAATTCACGGTCCAGGGATGGTTAGTGCCGCCGTCGAAAATCGAACCCGGTAAAAAATTTCCGATGGTCGTTCTTATTCACGGCGGACCATCTGGCGTCACTACATCAGAGTGGCCCGCATCGTTTGGAATGTCGCGTGCGATCATCGCCGCACTTTCCATGCGCGGTTATTACGTGCTGCTTCCTAATCCGCGCGGCAGTTATGGACAGGGTGAGGATTTCACCCGCGGGAACGTGAAGGATTTCGGAGGGGGAGATTTGCGGGACGATCTCGCAGGAGTCGATTTCGCGATAAAGAAATATGAAATCGATCCCAATCGTCTCGGAGTCACCGGTTGGAGTTACGGCGGGTTCATGACGATGTGGACGGTCACGCAGACAGATCGTTTCCGCGCTGCTGTCGCAGGTGCCGGGATCGCGAATTGGCAGAGTTACTACGGGCAGAACTTGATCGGCCAGTGGATGATCCCGTTTTTCGGGGCATCGGTTTATGACGATCCAGCTGTTTACGAGAAAAGTTCACCGATTCGATTTATCAAAAACGTGAAGACCCCCACCCTCGTCATCGTTGGAGAACGCGACGCGGAATGCCCAGCCTCGCAATCGTACGAATTCTGGCATGCGTTAAAGACGTTAGGGATACCTACAAAGCTGATCATTTATCCCGGCGAAGGGCATATGTTCGTCGAACCCAAGCATCAAGTCGATCGACTTGAGCAGACCGTGGCGTGGTTCGATAAGTACTTGAAGTAGGTGGAACGCGTTGTCGCCGACGCTTTGTCGGTCCGTGTCATCGGACAAGCCGATCCACCTTCATGATTTCTGCGATGGTGCAATCTCTAAACATTCGGCAATTGAATTGCCGCGTTGCAGATTTGTTCCGTACGCAAATCGCGCCCGCCGAAGCGAGCGCGATCATGATTTTCTGCAGATAATAACGGCGTAAACCGCCGTTCTGGAAAGCAAAGTGTTTAGGCGCCTACCTTTTCTTTCTTTCCCTTACTGCACTCAGCTTTGAACTTCGCGAACTGCTCCGGAGTAAGGATGCCCTCGGCTTCCTTCATGAATTTGGCTTCGGTCGCGTCCGTGCACCCCGCTTTGTGGTGTTCGGCCATCGCCGTTTCCATCTTGGTCTTTTGATCTGGTGTCAGGTTGAGAGTGGCAAGAGAGGCCGTGCAGGCCATCTTTCCTTCGTTCCCAGCCTTCTTCGCGCAATCGCCATGTTCACCCGCGAACATTGTTCCCGCTGCGAATGCGCCCGCAGCCACTAGCGCAATGAGTTTGGTCATAGTGGAAGCTCAGACAGCTTCGCAGGGATCATCGTTCAATTTGAAATTCTCTGGCATGTTCTTGCAGGTCACGTATCACTCATCACTTTGAAAATCGAAGCGAGGCAGGAAATTTTCCCGCTAAAACACCCGTTCCGGATTTCGCGCGGCAGTCGTACCGAAGCGTCTGTTGTAACAGTCAATGTAAGTGACGGAGATTTTACGGGGCGCGGCGAGGGTGTTCCGATCTCGCGCTACAGTCAAACCGTCGATTCTGTTTTGTCGCAGGTTAGCTCCGTCGCGACCGTCCGTGATTTGAATCGCAACAAATTGCCGGAGTTGCTGGGTCCCGGTGCAGCTCGAAATGCTCTGGACTGCGCGCTGTGGGACTTGGAAGCGAAACGTTCCGGCAAACGCGCGTGGGAACTGGCGGATATTAGGATTGCAGATGAAGTCGAGACATCATTCACAATTAGTCTCGATACGCCGGAGAGAATGGCAGATGCCGCCGCGGCTGCTATCGACTTACCAATTCTCAAACTGAAACTTTGTGGCGACGATGACGATCTTGCGCGCGTCGAAGCTGTGCGGGCAGCGGCGCCCAACGCGCGTCTGCTCATCGACGCCAATGAATCATGGTCACCTCGTCATTACGGAAACATGGTCTTCGCGTTGAAAGAACTTGGAGTAGAGCTGATCGAACAACCATTTGCCGCCGACAGTGACGACGCGCTCGAAACGCTCGAACATCCGATCCCCGTCTGCGCGGACGAAAGTTGCCACACGAGTATCGATCTTGCCCGCGTTAAGAATCGCTACGAAGCAATCAACATCAAGCTCGACAAGACCGGCGGATTAACGGAAGCGCTCCGGCTTTATCAATGCGCCCGCGAAAATAATTTCAAAATATTGATTGGCTGCATGGTCTGCACGTCTCTTTCGATTGCTCCCGCTCGCCTCCTCGCTATCAACGCCGATTCGGTTGATCTTGATGGTGCCCTACTCCTTGGTCGCGATCGTGATCACGGATTTCGGTATCGCAATGGAACAATCGGGATGCCCGCGCGCGAGTTGTGGGGCTGATGACGTTCTATTTCTGGGTATAAGACGAAACTCGAAGCACCCGAATTGTCATTGGACTGCCGTTCCGGCGAATGTGCCGCTTGTCGATGTCGAACTCGATTGTGGACGCGGTCGTAAGCGTGCCGCCGCCGTTCTCCTGGTACTCGATTTTGTAATGGTTGCCCTTCACGTCAAGCACGCGATAGCGCATGAATCCCCCAGTATCCGACACAGAGTAAGTCAGCCAATCGCCGTCTTGTCTCAGTCCCTCTTCATTGAACTGATTTCCATTCTTCTCCACCGCATTCAGATTGATTTCCGTAGCGACTGGACTCTCCGAATCGGAGATCCAGGAATCGATCATGTTAAAAACTTTCGGATGAATCTTGAGCGGAGATTTCTCTGTTCCAGGCGCGTTACTCAAACTGGAAATGTGAGTCTTTTCCCCTCCCACCGGGCGAAGTGACTGAATGATCTTGGTAAACTCTGCAACCGTAATTCCAGTTGCGGAAAATCCATGAAATCGGCCGAGAAGCGGATGCGAGTCGGGGGCTTTGGCTTTTTCGTCGTTCATGTTCGGGTCGCTTACCCAATTGGCTATAATCTCGTCTTTGCGTCCATCTTTGCCCTTAGGGCGGTAGATCACATACATGGGACCGAAAGGCGATTTGATTTCAGTTTCTTCCGCGTTCTGCTCGTCATCCATGATGTTTCGGTCGCCGATGCCTTCTCTCGCCGACTCAATGGTGAACGTCGCATTCCAACCATTTCCATATCGGATAGAGTAAAGTGGCAACGGATGATTCTGACCTTCATTCTCCTGGATATCGTCGTACGTGATCTCGACATTTTGTAGGCGGAGTCCCTGTGTCAGATATGACGGAACGTAGCAAGTAATCTCCAACTGCTTTAAATCATCTAAAGTCGCAGCCGAAGAGAGCGCAGTCGGCCACAAGAACAGCACTGCGCTCAGAAAAAAAAATGACAGCATTCGTCGAAGACCACACCGACTCATCATTTCGATATTGTGACCAAGTCCACAAAATTGTCGAGAGCCGCTGCACGGGGCTTGTTTTAAATCGAGGCTACGATAGAAAGCACGTTGATTGAACTACGTCTTCCTTCTTGCTCTCGGGATCGGAATCGTGGCCGGATTGCGGTCTCTGACTGCACCCGCAGTCGTAGCATGGGGCGCGCACCTCAGTTGGTTGAATCTGCAGGGCTCGCCGCTTGCATTCATGGGATCAACGATGGCGGTCGCAGTGTTGTCCGCAGTCGCGGTCGGCGAGTTAATCGCCGACAAACTGCCCATGACTCCGAACCGTACTGCGCTTGTGCCGTTAGTGGCACGCATCGTGACCGGAGGCCTCTGTGGCGCGTGTGTCTGTGCTGCCGCGGGGAAATCGTTGCTCGCTGGAGCGCTGCTCGGTGGAATGGGCGGCATTGTCGGCGCTTTTCTCGGCTACAGCATCAGGAGACGTTTTGATTTGCACATTAAGGACCTCGCGGTCGCCCTCTGCGAAGATGGCATTGCGATCGCTTCGGCATTATTTCTCGTTTCGCGCTGACGCCGATAATTTGCGCGGAATATCGAAGCCAATTGATTCGGTGCTTTTGACCTGCCTTTAATCTCGCGATGTCAAAACCGCCGGGCACAACGCCGTCAACGTCCACGCGACAAATCCGGCCGCCGCCGTTCTCCCAACATCTGCGCGAGTTCGCGTTGCGGCCAGATGCGTGGGTCGTGCTCGCGCGCAATATGATTCCTGTCATAGGTATTTACGCTTTCGGTTGGTCCGCTGCGGTCAGCGTTTTCAATTATTGGTTCGACGGCCTAACCGCCGTGGCGGCGATCGTCGCGGCGATGGTTCCGCGCGCGCTGCGCGAAACGCAATCTGGAAAGGATCACGCGACATTGGCCGGCAATATTGTACGTGGTGCCTTCGTGTGGCTCCTGCTCGTGGGCATTGTCGGTCTGCCGTACTGGATCGTGCTGATTCCGCTGCACGATCTTCTCCTTGGCAACCAATTGTGGCGCCAGCTCGCGCAATCTCCGGTGCTCTGGTTCACTTTCGGCTCACTCGCAGCGAGTCACTTCTGGAAAGCGTTCCGGATGGGCTATGACATCATGCCTGACAAGGAGTTGAAACAGCGCGTGCGCTGGGATGTTTATCTCCTAATTCTGCGCGCAATCGCGATGTTCATCATGGCCGCACACGGACTTTACTTTGTTTTAGTGCCGCTGATGGCGTTGCTTTTGAGCTATCTCGAGATCTGGCCGGAGCGCGCGCTCGGTGCCGTTTTCGGCGATCCGTCGCGGCTTTGGGAATACGATCCTGGCAATACGCCGTCGAACAGGCGCGTGCCGTGACGCGCATCTTAGCAGCGCATAGGCATCCGCGACCGAATCTCTGTTGCTCATCGGCAAGCTAGAAGCCGTCCACTCTGTTTTCGGGTGGGTGCGGTGGCGGCGCAGGAGAATTTCGATCTGACGACGACGTTGTGCTATTTCCCGCAGCGGCCCTCTTTGCAGCCCACCGGGCTTTCATCGCGGCAGCGAGTTGAGCGCGCCGTTCTGGTGAGAGATTCAGTTTTCTTTTTGCTTTCCTGGTACCCGTCGTCTGCTCCGAAGACTTCGTTTCCGCTGATGCAGTGGCTCGAACGGCCGATTTTCTCGCAGCTTTCAACGCCTTTGCCGATTCTGCCTGCTGCAGTTTGCGCTTCAACCTTGCCAGCTTCTCTGGGCCTTCTCGCAGGCGTTTCTCGAGTTGCTGGATCTTTTTCTTTAACTTCTTCAGCTTCATGATTCTCCCTCCCGGTCGTGCCGATGGCGATTAACTTGAGTTTTGACTTAATGTCAGAATCGCGCCGATGTCACGTCCTTGTTTCGCCGAATGTCGATGAGCGCTACTGATGGCCCATAACCGAAAACCGAGACCGACGGAGGAATACGGTCGTGGCGGCTAACTGCCGTTTTCTGGTGAGTAGTGTTGGTAACCCAGGCGGCCACGCGTAAAGAAGATCAACAACACTGCTGTGGCTCCAAAGCCGACGATTAATCCGAGATACCCATAGAGGAAGCCATATTCGGTGAGCTTCGTAGCCGCGGGAAATAACGGCCACAGAATCGCGTTGGGAAACGCGTCCATCGATGCGTGGGCCAGAATCGCCATCAGCAAGCTGCCTTTGGTGTTGTTGAAGAGCCACGTGTAGATAAACGTCGCTGCTGAGATCCATGAGAGGAAAAAGAAGATGTTAGAAATGGTGGGTTCCGTCCACTGCCCGCTGAACCAGACCGGCATGTGCCAGATTCCCCAAACGATCCCAAGCAACAGGCTGGCCGCCATCGGGCCGCAACGCTGCTCAAGCCGTGGCAGAGCGAAGCCGCGCCAGCCGATCTCCTCGAAAAGCGGTCCTCCAATAATTAAGGCGGGATAGATATAGAAGATTAAGTACTGGAGCAGTTCGGACAGTGGATGCTCAAATGGCTTAAACGAGGGTAAAATTCCGGGAAGGACGATCGTGCCGAACGTCATGATTGCCGGAATCCCAACCAAGACCAACAGATACCAATGTATCCCAACGCGCCATTCTATGATTCGACGGAGAAAACGACGAAGGCCTGGCTTTCCTTCCATAACGGCTGTCATAACAAACGCCGCCAAAGTGGGCCCGAGCAACCTGGCCCAGGAACATGATCAGCATAAAGCTCGTCGGACTCCGAAACGGCAATAAACCCGCGCCATCTTGCGAGAGCACAAAGAGTGACCAAACGATCCACGTGCCTCCGAAGGCGATTACGAAATAGAACGTCAGCGGACAACGGGCGAATAGGTTTGTCCGTCGGTCGCCCGGCCGAACGTCGAACTTATCAACGGCCATAGTCGATGCTAAAACTTCTCGCTAGGCAAAAAAATCGGAGCTGCGCCCGGACCCAAGTCTTACTTTGCGGCGGAGGAGGCAACCAATTTCTGAAATCGGGGGTCCTTGCGCAGCGGTTCGAACATTGGGTCTAGCCGGAGCAACGCAGGAGTGAGCGGCGGGTTGGCGGCCAACGGGGCTTCATAGGGAATCGAGAGGAGCTTTTCCAATGTGGAGATCGACCTCTCGATGTCGCCGGTGCGAGCTGCCACGCGTGCGACGATTTCCAGCGGCCTGGGACCTGTAAGCGCATCCTTTTCTATGGGGCTCATTTCTACCGCGCGCTCAGCTAGAGCCAGCGCAGCGTTGTTGTCCCCAAGAGCGACATTTGTAAGCGCAAGATCTCCCATTAAGATAAAATTTTCAGATTGTTCCTTGAGAAAAGATTCCAGCTCGGCCCGGCCCTGAGTCCAACTTTCACGCGCGGCAGCAGTATCACCAGCGACTTCCTGTGCCCAGGCTAACCAAAAGCGGAGTTCGCCAGCGTAGAAACCTAGTGTTTGATCGGGCTTTGTTAGTATCTCCTTTAGCTGAGTAATCACCGGCGCCGGGCGTGACTCAAGAATGGCCTGGTAGACCTGTGTTTCCAACGCGTTCACGTAACCAACTCCCGGGTGGAGCGGAGAAAGCAGAGCAGCCGCGCGCGGAAGATCGCCTTGTGCTTGTGCGATTCGCGCCTTTAACACAATTGTGTCTGTGTCGTCGGGACTGATATTTAGGATCTGCTCAAGCCTCGCAAGTGCCTCCGGAAAATGACGACGGCAAATATAGGAACGGGCGTGTTGTGACAGCAGATTAACATTGCGTGGGTCGACTTTCTCGGCTTGCTGAAAATACGCTTCGCTCTTACCCCAGTCGCCTCTTCGTCTTTCAACAAAGGCGAGGCCTTGAAGAACACGGCTGCTTTGGGGCAAAACCCGCTGTGCCTGCTCAAGGTACTTCAACGCAGTGTCATACTCCTTCAAACAGGCGTAGTGATAGAAACCTGTCGCTAACAGTCCCTCGCCAAGATTAGGCTGTAATCTCAAGGCGGTCTGCGCCGCGTCGCGCGCTTCTTCGCGAAGAGCGACCGTTGGTTGAAGACTCTGTGTAAGATAACCACTCGAATCGATATAAGAGAGCAGCGCCCAGCTCAGAGCGAAGTCAGGGTCCAATCGCACTGCTTCTTTGACGTATTTCTGTGCTCCAAGTGAGTTCTCCGGGGTGAATGCAGTCTTTAGCGTGTAAGCCAGGCCGCGCAGATAATAATCATAAGCTTGAGGGTTGCTGGTAGGCCTGGCAGCGATGACTTGTTGTTCGTCACCTGTCAGTTTGGCTCGCAACTGATCGGCGATGGTTTTGGCTACCTCACTTTCGACTAACAAAATATCGGTCAGCTTGCGATCAAACGTATCCGACCAAAGGTGTGAATCATTAGCCGCATTAATCAGCTGCACGTTCACGCGGACCGTGTTCGCGCTCTTCTGCACACTTCCTTCCAGAATGTGGGCAACACCAAGTTGCTTTGCGATCTCGCGCAAGTTTTTCGGCGCGCTGTCATAATGCTGTGTGGAAGTGCGCGAAATAACCTTCAGATTGGCAATCTTTGCCAGACGCGTCAGGATTTCATCCTGTATTCCCTCGGCAAAATACGCGTTCTCTTTGTCGCTGCTGAGATTTTCAAAAGGAAGCACGGCGATTGATCGCTCCTCGGGAGTGAACGGGCGCAAGCGTTGATATAGCCAGATCGCACATCCAATGGCTACGATGGCTAACATCAAAGCCGCATTTACCGATAGAGCTTTCCTGCGTCGCCGGCGCGCGTCAGGATTGAACCGGTCGCAACAACTGTGAACCGCAAGAAGTAAGTCGCGCGCGGATTGGGGTCTGTGGTTCGGATCTGTCGCGAGCATCGATTTCACCAATGCGATCACCTGGCTGGGGATGTGCAGACCTTTAAGTTGTTCCAAGGGCAGGTCGCTTGTTTGCCGCGCACGAATTTCCTCCATGGTCCGGCCGACAAATGGTGTGCGCCCGGTGAGCAGATACCACAGTGTGACGCCTAACGAGTAAATGTCGGATCGCGTATCCACGGGCAATTGTCCCGCGCCGGCGAACTGCTCCGGGCTGGCAAACGCCGGCGTGCCGATGAAACCAGCATGCGTTTGCTCCGCACCCGATTGACTCTGAGGACCCATGACTTTCGCGACGCCGTAATCAATCAGCTTTACTCGAAGCGTGCCGCTTGAATCGGATTCAAGCATGACGTTCGAAGGCTTGAGGTCGCGATGCACAACACCGCAACCTTCTGCAGCGGCGAGAGCGCGTGCTGCTTGCTCGATCACGTCCAAGGCG
>Ga0310813_10002233_pt1 | contig 11787 bp, 9 predicted proteins | sample YN3metagenome_FD_203086 | JGI IMG/M metagenome (GOLD analysis project Ga0310813, IMG submission 203086) | Soil microbial communities from experimental microcosm in Duke University, North Carolina, United States - YN3 | ecosystem: Engineered > Artificial ecosystem > Soil microcosm > Unclassified ...
CACGATGTCGAGCGCGTCCTGTCCCTGCAGCCGCGGCCTGCCCATGCTGCATTCGATCGAGGGCCGTGTGCTGGACGCGATCCGCACCGTCGATGGCCGGACCGTTCCAGGGGAATTTTTTCCGCACCTCTTGAAAGAAGTGCCCGAGTTCGTTCAGTACCGCGTCGAGCAGCGCGCGTTGGATCACGTCGTCATCTCCGCTGTGCTTCAACGACCGCTGTCGGAGCGGAGCACGAGTCTGCTCCGACATGAAATTGGGAAGGTGTTCGGACCTGCGACGCGGTGGGAGATTCAGCCCGTGGCCGACATTCCTGGCCTGGGTTCCGGCAAACGGCGGGTCACGGTGGGGCTGCACGCATAGATGGCTCGATGGTCTTCGGCCGATATGGGAGAGCGGGCGTGATGTTGTTCGAAGTGGCTTTCAACGCGTGGAGCGGAGAGGTATAACGAGGTGCCGTTCTTCATTTTTCTGATCTACGTCGCCCTGATATACGTATACCCGGCCGAGATTTTTCCCGCATTGGCGCCTTACCGGATTACGTTGGGGGTCGGCATTGCGGCGCTTGGCGTATCTGCGCTCTGGATTGCCTTCAAACGATCGGCCGTGCTGTCGACCGTCCAATTCTGGTTTCTGCTCGCCTTGATGTGCAGTCTGGTCCTATCGCGAATACTCGGCGAGCGTTGGCTCGGAGCCGTTGTTCCAGCCGTGACACAGTTTGCTCCCTCGGCGGCGATGTTCCTGCTGGCGATCTGCGCCGTTGACAGCGTTCGCAAGATTCGGATTGCCGCTGCCTTCATTGGCCTCATGTCCCTGGTATTAGTGGTGCAGGGGGTCGCTGCATATCATTTCGGATACAACACCCGGATGTTCCTGTTCGATCCGGTCACGCGCGCGGAGTATGTCGCGACCGCCGACCCGTCGGAAACCGCCCAGAGCGATGAGCCAGCCGACGCTGATGAGTCCGAGTTTGATTCGGATATTGACCCTGGCAGCACGCTGGTTCGCATTCGAGGACTTGGCTTGCTGCACGACCCCAACGATCTCGCGTTGGGACTCGTGATGGCTCTCCCGTTGCTGGGCATCGCGTGGCGCAAGCGAGAGCATTCGCGGAATTTCTTCCTAGTCCTTCTGCCGTGCGTCGCGCTTATCTACGGTCTGTTCCTTACGCGTTCGCGCGGAGGCGTACTGGCGGTCGCAGTAACGCTCTGTCTCGTGGCGAGTCGCCGCGTCGGCCGCGCTGCCGCCGTCGTGTTGCTGGCGCTGATGTTTGCTGGAGGGCTGGCGGCGGATTTTGCCAGCGGCCGACAGCTTTCGCTGGCTGATGACTCGGCGACGGGGCGTGTGGAAGCGTGGAGCGAAGGACTCCAGATGCTCAAGAGCGAGCCGCTGCTCGGTGTCGGCTACGGACAGTTTCTCGATCATCATACCCTCACCGCCCACAATTCATTCGTGTTGTGTTTCGCCGAGGCCGGCCTGATCGGCTATTTCTTTTGGCTCGGGATTATCGTGGTGACCGTGATTCAATTGCAGGGTCTCAAGCATCTCGGCGGCGACGACCCGCCAAAGCGCGAGTTGCAGCAACTGGCGAGAGCCTTCCAATTGGCTCTCATCGCCTTCATGACCGCGGCATTCTTCTTGTCGCGATCGTTCATCCCCATGCTCTACCTGCTGACCGGATTGTGCGTAGCGCTGGTCTTGATCGCGCGAGACGCGAAACAGCCGGTGTGGTCGCCGTCTATTCCACAGATCGGCACGGTCATCCTGACGTGTGAGGTCGTCAGCATTCTCTTCATGTATGCGCTGCTGAAGGTCTATCGCGCATGACGTCAACAGTGGCCTCCGGCAGCACTGTCACTCGCGCCACCGCAGCTGTTCGATGATGCGCGGGACGATGACAGCGCTGCGCCGGGCCGCATGGATGGTTCGCGAGTACGTCGAGGGTCGTACTGCGGGAATGACGCTGCCGACGATCATCAGCGTCGGAATTCGCAACGTATCCGGTCAAATAGACGCGACTCAGGAAAAATACTCGTCGGGATTACGGATCATTGACAGGCGAGAAGATCTTGTCTGTTACGTCATCGAACACGGGCGACCGATTTGGGCGCCGGCAGCGAATGACCGGGAGGAAATCGCATTTCTCCTTGCGGAGCACGCACACGAACCCTACTTCGACGGTAGTCATCGTGTCCGACCAGGCGACGTCGTACTCGACATTGGTGGAAACATCGGGTTGTTTACGCGGGCGGCATTGGATCACGGTGCCGCTCATGTCGTCATCATGGAACCGGCTCCGGAGAATATCGCGGCGCTGCGGTTGACCTTTCGAGATGAGCTTGCGGAGGGCCGCGTTCGATTGGTGGAGTACGGAGCGTGGCACGAATCAGCGAAGCTGACGTTCTTCATCGACGATCGCGGATCGGGTCACAATTCCTTACTGAGACACAGACCAAGCGGGACACGCCCGATCACAATTCCTGTCACGACCGTCGATGCTCTGGATCTTCCCCGCGTGGACTTTATCAAGATCGATGTTGAGGGCGCCGAGGCGAACGTGTTGAAAGGCGGCCGTCAGACATTGGACCGCGCTCGTCCTCGTCTCTCCATCGCGACTGAACACAGTGTCACGAATTCACGCGAAGTGCGCGCGGTGCTGGCGCAATACCGCACGTGGATCAAGTCAGCGGCACGCGTGGATCGCATTTGGGTGCCCGAGATCGTGTTCGCCAGCGCGCGCTAGCGCCGTCCACTCTCGTTCTTTGCGGTCTGCCGCATTCAAACGGTCTGTTCCGCGACTTTGGTCAGGCGGGCGCCAGTCCGGAGGCCGGCATTGACACCAATAGCCGGGGTCCAACCGAGTACCTCTTGCGCACGTGAGCAGTCGAACCGCAGCTCTCTGATGGATTCAATCCGGTAGCGAGACAGCGGCACACCCCGTTTCAGCATTCTGCCCACAATCTCGAGCCCTGCGCCCGCCGTATACAGAAGCCAGCGCGGCGTGTGGACAACGCGTGGCGGCGTGGCCAGAGCACGCCGGCACACGTCGATGTATTCATCCTGTGTGACCGGTGTCCCATCGACCAGATGAAACACCAGACCACAGGCGTCCGGTTCCGTAGCCGCGGCCACCAGACCATCGACCACATCCTCAACAAACACGAGCGGACATCGCAGTTTGCCCGAGCCGATCACCACCCAACGCCCGCCAAGCGCGATCGTCCCGTACGGCGGGACCGATTCCGCGCCGGGACCGAAGATCTGGCCGGGGCGAACGATCACGGCAGGGAGGTCGCGCTCGCGAATGGCATCCTTGACCAGGTTCTCCGCCTGCAGCTTGGCCTGTGTATACGCTCCGCGGCGTTCCGGGAACGGCTCGAGTCTCGCGTCCTCTCTGACCACGGTGCCCGAAGCGTGCGTGGCGTAGTCGAGCACGGTCAACGAGCTCACGTACACCAGACGGCCGACGCGGTGACGCAAGCACGACTCGACGACATTCTTCGTCGCTTCAATAGTGCCCGACTGAAAATCGCCCCAGCCGCGCCCGCGCATCGTTGCACCAACGTGGTAGACGACCTCCACTCCGTCGACGGCGCGGTCAACCGCATCGGGATCGCCGAGATCGCCGTAGACGACCTGGACGCCCGGAAACTTGTCGAACTGCGATGAAGGCCGGCGCGCGAGCACACGAATCGACTCACCCTGTGCGGTGAGACGTGCGAGCAGAGCGCTGCCGAGGAACCCGGAGGCGCCGGTGACGAGGATCCGCGCCGGCGGCACCCGCTTATGAATCGACAGCGCGGCATCCTTGTCGGTGTCCGCTGCGCGGCATGCATCCTCGATCCACCCGACCATCGTCCGCCCTTCCTCCATGCTGACCGGCGGAGCGATGCCGCGCTGCAGCGCATCGTGAAACTGCACGACGCCGGCGTGGATGCCGGGAGAAGGACGAAGCGCGCCGGTGGCGAAGCTGACCATGTTTCGCGGGACGCGATACAGCGTACCCACGGCCTTGGTGGTTGCATCGACGCAGGCGGTGATTGCCTTCGGTCCGGGGAGCGACTTGTGCACCCTGCACGTTTGCAGAAAGCAGTCGATGTGCAGATAACCGCGGGTGCCGTGGACGGTCAACTCGTTGCGCAGCGGGCGCGTCGACCAGGACAGGAACATCTGCCCCACACCATTGGCGCACTCGACGGTCGCCCGCCATTCGTCGAAGTAGATGTTTGGATTCCGTCCGGTGGTCCGATACCGCACGTTCAGGTCGCGGATGGTTCCAAGGAACGCCTCGACCAGGTAGAGACCGTGGATGCCGATGTCCTCGAACGGGTAGCCGCCGAGACGGTACGGTGCCGGAAGAGGACCGCCCTCATAAAGCGGGTAGTCGGAGCTGCGGCAGAAGTCGACGGCGAGCACGTCGCCGATTGCACCCGACCTGACGAGGTCGAGCCCCCGCACCACGACCGGATCCGCCTTCGCCGAGTGATTGACTGAAAGTACGCGGCCGGTGCGTGTGGCCGCGTCAATCATCTGATCGCATTCGCGCCGCGTTGGCGCCATTGGTTTCTCAACGAAGACGTCGCACCCCATGGCCAGCGCTTCGAGCGTCACCTGGCAGTGCGACGACGGTGGCGTCAGCACGTGAATGACATCCGGTTCCGCAGCCGCCATTTCGGTAACCGTCGAGAAGATGCCGGGAATCGCGAACTGGTTCGCAATCGCCTGGGCACGTTCAGCAGACTTGTCCGCAATGCCGACGATCGACACGTATGGAAGCGTCTTCAATGCGCGGACGTGATACGTGCTCACATATCCGGCTCCGACGATGCCCACCCTGCGCTGCCGTGATGTATCCATTAGTGGGGAAGTAACCTTTCCGTGAGTCGCTGTTCGACAATCCGCACGACCTCGTCTATCCGAGTGTCCCAGCTCTGGCTGGCGACGCATTGCATGCGGGCCTCCTGGCGTGCAGGAGTGTCGCTTGTCAGTGCGGCTTCGATCTGTTCGAGAAATTGCTGTGGAGTGGTGGCGATGCGCACATGCGCCGCGAAGCGGTCGATCTCCGGCGCCGATACGGCGACGATCGGCTTGCCGGTCGCGAGGTATTCGCGAAGCTTCAGCGGATTCGAGTTCACCACCTGTCGCGTCGGGCGATAGGGAATGATGGCTACGTCGAACGCTTTGGCCCAGCGCGGCAGGGTCTCGTACGGCTGCGGTCCGGTAAACACCACATTCGGCAAATCGCGGAGCGGGCCGGCGTCAACGGCGAGGCGGCCAATCAGCAGGAACGTCCACTGCGGCCGCTGCCTCGCAAGCGAGGCGATCAGGTCGAGATCGATCCAGGCCTCGATCAAACCGTAGAAGCCGATGATCGGCCGCGGCAAACCTATTGTTTGCTCTGCTGCCGCAAGCCGCGGGTCGGATGCCTGGCGGAACAAATCGACGTCGACGCCGTGCGGCGCGTGCAGCGCCGAAGCGTTCGCTTGCCGTTTCGATTCGAGCAGCAGGCCTGAGGCGACAAAGACCTGATCGGCCGAGTGCAGCAGGTGAGCGTCCATAGCGGAGACCGCATCGGCGTCCACATCCGGCAGTGCGGCGTAATCGTCGATGCAGTAGTAGACGGTCAGCGCTTCGTCGAGCTTGCGCGCCAGGACGCCGGGATGCGGAACCGCAAACCAGGTAATCGTCCGATCGAACCCGAGGTGTTTCATGGCGCGGCGCACGATGAATCGCCCGGCGGCTCGGTTCAGGTCTGCCACTGCCGGCAACCGTCGAAACGGCACCTGCGGCATCGTGATGTGCCACATCTGATCCGCAATCTGACGTGGCTTCGCTGCCGCCATCAGCAGCTTCCGCCGCAGCTTGCGCAGATCGCGGCCCGTTGCTTTCGGCGCGCGCAGGCCTGGTGAATCCACATAGAGGACGCGGGTGCGCCTTGCCAGCCGCATGGCCACGTGGTGGCTGCTCGTCCGGTTTTCCGCGAACCAGTCGTTGCCGAAATAGACGATGCCGAAATCGCTGAGCGAGATGATTGAATCGGCGACAGCTTCGCGGACCGCGACGCCCGCCGACATTACGTGCCTCTCCGAAGGACGACCGTCTTGATTGTCTCGACGATGATGAGCAGATCCAGTGCGAACGATAGGTTCTTGATGTAGTACAGGTCGTACTGGAGTTTTTCCAGAGCGTCTTCTTTGCTCGCCCCGTACGAATAGCGAACCTGCGCCCATCCGGTGAGACCGGGGCGTACGACGTGCCGCTGGCCGTAATACGGAATCTCCGCCGTCAGCTCGCGAACGAACTCCGGCCGTTCCGGTCTCGGTCCGACAAAACTCATTTCACCGACGAGCACGTTCCACAGCTGCGGCAGCTCGTCGAGGCGGGAGCGGCGGAGGAACCTGCCGATTGGGGTGACGCGCGGGTCTCCGGTCTTTGCCGCCCAGACAGGTCCGGTCAACGCTTCCGCATCGTGGCGCATCGAGCGGAACTTGTGAACGGTGAATATCCGTCCATTCAGGCCAACGCGCTGCTGGTGGTAGAGCGCTGGGCCGCGCGACGTCATTTTCACCGCGGCCGCCACGAGCAGCATGATCGGTGCGGCGATGAACAGCCCTATGCATGCGACGACGATATCAAGGAGCCGCTTGACCGCACCGAGCATGCGGCTCTTGCGAAAACCCTCGGAGAAGATCAGCCAGCTTGGCCGCAGGTTCTCGACCGCGATCTTGCCCGTGTACTCCTCATAGACTGACGCCAGATGATCGAAGGTGACACCCGCCAGCTTCATGTCGAGGAGCTGGTCCATCGGGAGTTTGCCGCGCGCGTCGGACAGGCTCACGACGACGCGATGCACGCCGCAATCGCGGACGACACCAGGAATATCCTCGATGGTGCCGATGACGCCGGGGTTGATGACCGGTGCGCCGACTCGCGCCGGGTCGGGATCGACGAACCCGACGATGTCCACGCCGAGCTCGTGGCGCCGTTCGAACAGTTCGCGCGCGAGACTCACGGCGGCAGAGCTGGTGCCGACGAGCAGCAGCCGCTCCCGCGGACCCATGCTCCGGCTCAGCCACTCGAACAGCACGCGCCAGCCGACGACGAGCACCAGTACCAGACCGGCGGCAATCATGAACACGCCGCGGCCGATGACCAGGCTTGGAAACCAGTAGTAGATGGCCGCGAGCAGGAACGACGCCGAAGCGAGCGCCTGCACGATGCGCACGAACAGCTCGCGCCGGTCGGCAACCTGGCGCAGGTTGTACAGGTCGGCGTAATAGAGGCAGATCTGCGCGACGAAGGCGACGAGCAGCGCTTTGACCGCGCCGTCCTCGTTCAGCATGATGTCGACCGTCTCCCCCTGCAGCCTGACGAACGACGCCGCCGCGACCGCCGAGACGATGAGCACCGTCTCGAGCAGAATGAGCGTGACGGAGCGGCCGCTGAGGCGCCGAAGGAGTGCCCGCATCAGGAGGAGATGACGCCAGACGGGTTGGCGCCCGCCGGCCGCGCATAGTGGTAATACTGGTAGTAGTAATCGTTGCCGCCGCTCGCGGTCGTCTGTGTCGCACGGTTGAGTACTGTCCCGATAATCTTTTCGCGCCCGATCGCATCGACAGCCCGCTGCACAAGCTGATACGACGGGCCGCTCGCACGGATTACGAGAATGGCGCCGTCGATCATCTCGCTGAGAAGATTGGCGTCGGGCAGCAGCGCGACCGGCGGCGTATCGATGATGATCCACTCGAACGTTTCGCGCGCCTCGTCAAGGAGTCTGCGCATGCGTTCGGAGGTGAGGCGCGAAATCGGGTCGCTTATGGGACGGCCCGCCGTAATGATGGAGAGCAGCGGCGAGACTCGATGCACCGGCATTTTTCTGCCGCTCGTCGAGATCAACCCTTCACCGAGGCCCGCGCCGTCTGGAAGTCGAAACACGCTCTGCACCGCCGGACGACGAAGGTCGGCATCAATCAACAGCACCTTCTTCTGGTACGATTCGCTCAACGTCAGTGCGAGATTCGCAGCGGTGAGCGTCTTGCCTTCCCCCACCGCGGCGCTCGTAATCATGACGACGCGTACACCCGTCAGGTCGCGGCTGCGATGGAGAGCAGCTGCAAGACGCCGGTACTGCTCACGCGACACCGGCGAGGTATTCTCATCGACGACAATTTTGCCCGCGAGCTGCGCGTCAACATGATGGAGAAGTGATCCCTCCGAACGGTCCTCGTTCGACTTGCGTTCGACCGGCATTGCAACGGGTGGCGTCGGTGGTGGCGCCTCGACGATCTCTGGAGGCGCGATCGGCGGCGCCTTCGCCTCGACAGGAAACGGCTCCTGCGCGAGCTCCGCAACATCGCCGGCAACCGCCACTCCACTGATGGGACTGTGAATGGTTTCGGCCAGCCGTGTACCGTCTTCCGCAGCGCGCCGCAGCGCCTGATCGACCCGACTCATTGCTTCTCCTTAGAAGAAAGAAAACAGCCGGCGCTTGCCTTGTACGGCTTCGAACATCGCCGGCCGGGCCGATTCATCGTCGGCCGCATCGTCCTGAAGAACGCGCGCCGGCCCGCTGCCATTGCCGGGCGTCGCCAGCACCGGCTTCTGCGCCGAATACGCGACCGTCTCGCGCGAACCGTCTGCCCGCGTCTGCCTGGGTGCCGTGGACGCGTCGTAATCGAAGTCGCGGCACACTTCGTTGACGATGCGCGTTCCGACCGGCCGTTCGCCCGTGGCGAAGCCCGCCAGCAGCGCATTGTCCGCAAGGACGTTGATGGTGCGCGGAACGCCGCGTGCCTGTTCGTGGATTACCACCACCGCTTCACGCGTGAACACCTCGGAGCCTGTACCTCCGGCGGCTCGAATGCGGCCGGTGAGATAGGCTGCGGTTTCGCGCAGTGCCAGCGGCTTCAGCTCGCAGCGCAGCACGATGCGCTGCTTCAACTGGCGCAGCGAAGCCTCATTGAGGCGCATGGCGATTTCCGGCTGGCCGGCGATGATGACCGACAGCAGCTTGTCCGACTCCGTCTCGATGTTCGCGAGCAGGCGGATTTCCTCGAGCAGTTCGAGCGGCAGACTTTGCGCCTCGTCGACAATCAGAACCGTCGTTTCGCCTACCTGCTGGCGACGCCGCAGCAAGTCCTCGAGCTCGATCAGCAACGCCGCTTTCGACTCCCGCGCATGAATGCTGAGACCAAAGCGGACGGCTAACAGCTCGACGAACTCGTCGCGCGTCAGTGCTGGGTTGTTCACGTGAACGCAATGGACCCGCTGTGGCTGATCCTCGAGCGCCGCGCGAATAATGGTGGTCTTACCCGCCCCCGCTTCGCCGACCAGCAGCGTGACACCCTTGCGGCTGGCAATGGCGTACTGCAGGTTGCTCAGCGCCTCACGGTGCATCGGCGTAAGCACGAGATAGCGCGGGTTCGGCGTCAGGTCGAACGGGCGCTCACGAAAACCGAAGAACTGTTCGTACATCAGCGGCTCATCGAACCAGGGTGTAGACGACCACGGCGACGCAGGCGACAAACGACGCGGCGCATCCGACGTTCAGGGCAATACGCCTGCGCCGGGCGCGGCGATGCTCGTCGCGTGACTGCATGAACGGCACGGTGGCAAGGACCGGCAGCGAGAGGACGCTGTTGATTTCGTCGTCGGTATTGAAGCTGGCGTCGCGGTACTCGAGCAGGGCGATCAACAGCAGACCGCCCGCCAGGCCGCCCGCCATGCCAAGCAAGCTGATCGCCAGCCGGTTCGGGCTGTACGGTTTTTCCGCCAGACGCGCCGGGTCGAGCAGTTTGAACTGTTCGCCAATCTGGCGACGCTCGAGGTTGGCGGCGATGCGCGATTCCTCCTTCTTCGACAGCAGGCTCGCATACATAGTCTGCATCGTCGTGTAGTCGCGCGTGAGCTCGGTCAACTCCGACTCGCGAGTCGGCACGACATCGACGCGCTTCTGGTACGCCGCGACGAGCGCGCGGAGACGCTGTTCGTCCGCTTCCTTGAGGGCGATCTGACGCTTCACCTGATCCAGATCGGACTGCAGGTCCTTCAGGCGGCCGCGTCGTTCGGCCTCGGCGGGAGTAATCTGCTTGTCCGGATCCGCCGCGTCGGCACCGAACTTCTCTTCGAGCTCGTGGACGACGCGCTGCATCCGCAGCACGTCCGGGTGTTCCGGCTTGTAGCGGCGCTGCAGGGCGGCGAGCCCGGCTCGCGCGGCGGCGAGCTGCTGCGCGGGTGTGGCACCCGGTATATCCCCGTCCGGCGACGCGAGCTGGACAGTCGCACTGTCTGTAGGCGCCTGCTGCTCGACATCCGCGATCTGACGCTGCAGCAGCAGCTGCCGGTCGCGGTCGCGATTGAGAGACTCGACGTTGGCTTGAATCTGCAGCTGCGCGTTCTGAATGGCCTGCATGTTGGACTCGAGCTGCGACGGCAGTTCGCCGGTATGCAGTCGCCGGTACTCCTCCAGTTTGCGCTCCTGTTCCACCAGACGGCGCCTCGCGTCTTCGAGCTGCGCCTCGAGGAACTGGTTGGTTCCGTCGGCGAGCACTTCGCGATCGTGCAGATTCTCTTCGATGAAGAGCCCTGCCAGCCGCTCGGTCACTCGCATCACGGTGCGCGGCTCGGTCCCTGAGTAGGTCACGCGGAACGCATCGCCCTTGACGACCTGGATGTTGATGTCCTTGCGCATGCCTTCAACGACATCCTCCATGATCCCCGCGCGCCGCTCCTTCTCGTACAGATTGAAGTCCTGGATGATCCGTTCCAGCCGCGTGCGGCTGAGGATCTGCTGTGCGATCGACTGCAGCCGATCCTCGATGCGCGTGGTGATGGTCGATCGGACGTAGCTCTCGGGCACCTGCTGCGGCACCACGAGAATGAGCGTTTCCGACCTGTACTTGTCGGGAAGCAGACGCGCGATCACCGCCGTGGCCGCGGAAATCAGCGCGAGCGGAAGCAGCAGCATCCAGATTCGACGCCGAATCATATAGACGGCATCAGCAGCCGTAATCGTCTTACCGGGAAGCATCTGTTCTCCTCGCCCGCGATGTCGGTGTGCGCGACATGAAGTGCGCCATTACGGCACGATCACCGTGTCGCCCGACTTCAACTCGATGTTCTGCGACACGTTCTTGCCCTTGATGAAGTCCTGATAGTTGAACTTGTGGCTGACCGGTTTGCCGTTCTCGGTGCGCACGATCTGAATCTTCTTGGAGTCGGCGTAGTCGCCCACCCCTCCGGCCATCGCAATCAGCTGCAGGACGGTCGTTTTCTCGAGCAGCGGATAGATGCCTGGTTTGCCGACCTGCCCTGTGATGTAGATGCGACGGCTGTTGATTGTCTTCACGACAACGCTGACCGAGGGGTCCTCAATCAGCTTGCCCGCCTTGTCGACAATGCTCACGCGCAGCGCCTCTGGTGTCAGTCCCGCTGCCTGCACGTCGTTCAGCAGCGGCAGCGAGATCTTGCCGTCGGGCCGCACCTGCACCTCGGTCGACATGTCCTTGTCGCGCCAGAACACGATGTTCAGCACATCATCGCTGCCGATCACGAAATCGGGTGGTGTCTGGATGGCGCCGTTGATGACCGGAGCGGCCGTGACGGCCGCAGTCGCCAGGCCTGGAGCCGGTGGCTGCGGTGGTCTCGCGGGCGGTGTCTGGGCGTCGGCAACATTCGCCCATGCGGCGCACGCGAAGACGAGAGCGGCGGCGAAGATGATTCGGCGCATCAGCGATACTCCTTGAACGGCACCTGGCAATCGTGTTTGCGGAGGAAGTTGAGGAATCGCT
>Ga0310813_10002234_pt1 | contig 11785 bp, 12 predicted proteins | sample YN3metagenome_FD_203086 | JGI IMG/M metagenome (GOLD analysis project Ga0310813, IMG submission 203086) | Soil microbial communities from experimental microcosm in Duke University, North Carolina, United States - YN3 | ecosystem: Engineered > Artificial ecosystem > Soil microcosm > Unclassified...
CACGTCGCGCGCAGTGGGCCGGGCGAGCGCGCCTGACCGCACGGCGCCGCGCGCCGCGCGGCTTCACGCTGATCGAGCTGCTCGTCACGCTGGCGATTCTCGGCGTGCTCGCCTGCATGACCGTGCCGGTCGCGCAGGTGATGCGGCAGCGCGAACGCGAGCAGGAATTGCGCGCGGCGCTGCACGAAATCCGCGACGGTATCGACGCCTATCAGGTCGCCAGCAAGGCAGGCCGCATCCAGAAGGATGCGGGCGCAACCGACTACCCGCCGAGCCTCGATCTGCTGGTGGCGGGCGTGCCGGACCAGACCGACCCTAAGGGGCACAAGATGTATTTTCTGCGGCGCATTCCGCGCGACCCGCTGAACAACGACCCTGAACTCGCCGACGCGGCCACCTGGGGCAAGCGCAGCTACGCCAGCGAAGCAGACGACCCGCAGGAAGGCGACGACGTGTACGACGTGTATTCGCTATCGAAAGCCGTCGGACTCAACGGCGTGCCGTACCGGAAATGGTGATGCAGATGACCAGACGCTCGCGCCGCGCAGCGGGTTTCACGTTGATCGAACTGCTGATCGTGCTGGCGATCATCGCGACGATGCTGACGCTGGCGCTGCCGGAGTATTTTCATTCGATCGATGCGTCGAAGGAAAAAGTGCTCGCGCAGAATCTGCACGTGACGCGTATCGCGATCGACCAGTTCTACGGCGACCAGGGGCGCTATCCCGATTCGTTGCAGGAGATGGTGGACAAGCATTATCTGCGCGCGTTGCCGTTCGATCCGGTGGCCGACAGCGACACGACATGGCACATCGTGCCGCCACCCGACGAACAGTTTCCGGGCAACGTGTACGACCTGAAGAGCGGCGCGGAAGGCACGGACCGCGACGGCAAGGCGTATGAGAGTTTCTAGAGGTGACTGACGTGCGTCGAATCGGCAGCGGCAGACGCGGTCCACGCCGGGCGCGCCGCGCTTGCGCCCCTGCGCGGCGCCATGCCGCTTCGCAAGGCGGTTTCGCGTATCTCGCGCTGCTGATCCTGATCGCGATCATCGGCGTGACGGCGGCGGCCGAAGCGGAGCTGGGTGCGCTGTACCAGCGGCGCGCGGCCGAGCGCGAACTGCTTTGGGTTGGCAACGCGTACCAGCGCGCGCTGCTCAGCTACGCGAATGCCACGCCGCTCGGCCAACCGGCGCAACCGCGCACGCTCGACGACCTCGTGCGCGATCCGCGCTATCCGAATCCGGTGCGGCATCTGCGTCAGCTGTACGCGGATCCGATGACGGGCAAGAACGACTGGGTGCTGATCATGTCGCCGGATGGGCAGACGATCGTCGGGTTGCATAGTGCGTCGACGGCGCAACCGATTCAGATCGCGCGGTTTCCGGCGCAATTTCAGGGGTTCGAGGACAAGAAGCACTACACCGAATGGGTGTTCTTTGCGCGCACGCCGGTATTGACGCAAGGGGCGCGGCCGGACTCGGCTGGCGATGGTTCGGCGAATACGTTGCCGGTAGGCGGCGCGCAGACTGGGAGTCCGCCGACTAATGGTTTGTCGTTCAATGGTGCGCCGGTTGGTGGGTCACCGGCGGGGAATGCGTCGTCGGCGAATGGGTCGCCGTTCGGTGGTTCATCGTTTGGCGGTTCGTCGACAGGTAACGGGGCGACGAATAGCTCGCCGTTCGGGTCGCCTTCCGGCTCGCCCTCCGCCTCGCCGTTCGGCGGTTCTTCATTCGGTGGTTCGATGCTCAACAGCGCGCCGGGTAGCGGCTTCGGCGGCGGCAACAGCAACGGCGGTCAGTAAGCGCAGGCCGCTGTATCGTCGTGCCGCCGATGGCTGGATATCGACGACCTAAGCAAGCGATTTGTCGGCAAAAGTTAACTTGTAGAACTCGCTACGTGCGAGTAGTTTACTCTACATGGATACTTCTCTGACCTGGTCGCTCCTCGTTCTGACGCTGCCCACCGAGAACGCGACAGCCCGCATGCGCTTCTGGCGTGCGCTCAAGGCAAAGGGGTGCGCCGTTTTGCGCGACGGCATCTATCTGTTGCCTTACACCGAAGCACGCGAAGGCATGCTGCGCGAACTGGCCGCTGCGATTGCCGACAGCGGCGGCACGGCGCATCTGCTGCGCGCGCCTGGCCTCGACGCGGCGCAGGACGCGGAATTCCGCTCGCTGTTCGATCGGGCCGATGAGTACGACGGTTTCAATCGCACACTGGCCGATGCCCGCAAGTCCGTTGCCGGCCAGTCCGCGGCCGAGCTGACCAAGCTGTTGCGGCGCTTGCGCAAGGACTACGACAGCATCGTCGCGATCGACTATTTCCCGGGCGAAGCGGCGACGCGTGCCGAAGCGGCCTGGCAGGATTTCGTCGCGCACGTCGATACGGTGCTGTCTCCCGGCGAGCCGCATGCCGCTGACCGTTCGATCCGCTCGCTGTCCGTCGCGGACTATCAGCGCCGCACGTGGGCCACGCGCAAGCGCATGTGGGTCGATCGTGTCGCGAGCGCATGGCTGATCCGCCGCTTTATCGATCCTGACGCGCGCTTTATCTGGCTGAAGTCGCCGGACGCCTGCCCGGCCGACGCGCTGGGCTTCGATTTCGACGGTGCGGCCTTTACTCACGTCGGTGAGCGCGTCACGTTCGAAGTCCTGCTCGCGAGCTTCGGTCTGGACAAGGACCCGGCACTGCTACGGGTTGGCGCGATGGTCCATGCGCTCGACGTGGGCGGTGCGCCGGTGCCCGAGGCGATCGGATTCGAAGCGATCATGGCCGGCGCCCGCGAGCGCGCAGCCGACGACGACGAACTGCTCGACGATATGAGCCGCGTGCTCGATTCGATGTACACGCACTTTGCGGCGAGCGACAAGAACAGCGACAAGGGAAGCCGCTGATGGATACGACGACAGTCAGCACGCCCGGCTACACGCTCGGGCAAATGATGCTCTACATGCTCAAACTCGGCACCTTGGGGTTTGGCGGACCGGTGGCGCTGGTCGGCTACATGCGGCGCGATCTGGTCGAGCAGCGCGGCTGGATCACCGAAGCGGACTACCGCGAAGGACTGGCGCTTGCGCAAATGATGCCCGGCCCGCTTGCCGCACAGCTCGGCATCTATCTCGGCTACGTGCATTACCGGATTCTGGGCGCAACGGTCGCCGGCATCGCCTTCGTGCTGCCGTCATTCCTGATGGTGGTCGCGCTCGGCTGGGCCTACGCGCACTTCGGCGGTCTTTCGTGGATGCAGGCGGTGTTCTACGGCGTGGGCGCCGCGGTGGTCGGCATCATCGCGATGAGCGCGTACAAGCTGACCACGAAGACACTCGGCGCAGACCGGCTGCTGTGGGTCATCTTCGTGATCCTGGCCGCCGTGACCGTCGCCACCGAATCCGAAATCGCGTGGCTCTTCATCGCGGGCGGGCTCGCCAACTGGTTCCGCAAATCGCCGCCGAAATGGTTGGGCAACGGCGGACTCAGCGCAGTCGCGATCGGCCAGGCACCCGGCTTGAGTGGTGTGCTAAGCGGCCTGGATCTGTCGCTGCTCAGCCAGCTCGGACTTTTCTTCGCGAAGGCCGGGGCGTTCGTGTTCGGCTCGGGTCTCGCGATCGTGCCGTTTCTGTACGGCGGCGTGGTGACCGAACATCACTGGCTCAACGACAGGCAGTTCGTCGATGCGGTGGCCGTCGCGATGATCACGCCGGGGCCGGTCGTGATTACCGTCGGCTTTGTCGGCTATCTGGTCGCAGGTTTTGCCGGTGCGTGCGTCGCCGCGCTCGGTACCTTCCTGCCCTGCTATCTGTTCACGGTGCTGCCCGCACCGTACTTCAAAAAATATGGCCGCCTGCCAGCCGTCAAGGCGTTTGTCGACGGCATCACGGCCGCTGCCGTGGGGGCGATTACCGGCTCGGTGATCGTGATCGCAAGGCGTTCGGTCGTTGATTGGCCGACCGCGCTACTCGCGCTCGCCACCGTATTGCTGTTATGGCGCTTCAGGAAATTGCAGGAGCCTGTGATCGTCATGGCGGCAGCGCTGATCGGTCTTGCTGTCTATCCGCTTGTTCATCTGCACGCGCTATGACTGAACGCGTGCGCGAAACTTCGAGGAATGCAATGGCAACACGTCGTAACTTCCTGCAGAACACCGCTGCAGTCGGCGCAGGTCTGATGCTGGCTCAGGCACAAACAACCGCATTTGCCGCGCAAGAAACCGGCTACGTCGACAAGCTGGTCGATGCCGACGGCAAGTACGTCGCGGCGCCGCTGCCGTTCGACTACGGCGCGCTCGAACCGGTCATCGACGCGAAAACCGTCGAGCTGCACTATAACTTTCACCACAAGCCCGCCGTGGCCGCTGCAAACAAGGCCGAGGAGGCGTTGGCCAAGGCGCGCGAGACGAACGACTTCGCGCTGGTCAAGTTCTATGAAAAGGAACTCGCGTTCCAGCTGTCCAGCCACATCCTGCATACGGTGTACTGGACCAGCATTTCCGGCAAGGGCGGTGAGCCGAAGGGCGATCTTGCCAGGGCGATCGACAGTAATTTCGGTTCCTATGCGAAGTTCAAGGCGCAGCTCGCCGCGGCGACGATCGCCACCGAAGCATCGGGCTGGGGCGTAGTCGGCTATCACCCGGCAACGGGCAAGCTGATGATCCTGCAGTGCGAGAACCACCAGAAGCTGACGGCCTGGGGTGTGCAGCCGATTCTGGTCCTCGATGTGTTCGAGCATGCCTATTATCTGAAGTACCAGAACCGCCGCAACGAATATGTGAACCAGTTGTTTAGCCTCGTCAACTGGGACAACGCGGCGTTGAGACTGCAGGCCGCGATGCCATTGCGCAGAGCGGCTTGACACAGGCCACTCGGGGTGCGAGGCCGACGCCGAGACCTGATCAGTACGCTAGCCATGCTACCCGGCCAAGTTCCCCTCGTTGAATTGCTTCTGCCGGCGGGCGTCGACCGGAGCGCGTCGATGCTGCTGGCCGCAAGGGGACTGCGCGGCTTTTGTGACGGCTTTATCGCCGTGCTGTTGCCCGGATACCTGCTGGCACTCGGTTTTTCGCAGCTTACGGTCGGTCTCATCAGCACCGCGACGCTGACAGGATCGGCGGTTGCGACGATTCTCGTCGGCGTGCTGGGCAACCGCTATCCGCAGCGTGCGCTGCTGCTCTTTGCCGCGAGTTTGATGACGGTCACGGGTGTCGCGTTCGCTAGCGCGTCGTCACTGTGGCCGCTACTCGCGATTGCCTTTGTCGGCACGCTGAACCCGAGTTCAGGCGACGTGAGCCTGTTCCTGCCGCTCGAACACGCGCGTCTTGCCGAGTCTGCGGACGCTAATGCCAGAACCGCGCTATTTGCCCGCTACAGTCTTGCGGGTGCATTGGCGGCCGCCCTGGGCGCGCTGCTCGCCGGATTGCCGGACTGGATCGCAGCGCATTCCGCCGTTTCCGCACGCGGGGCCATGCGTGGCATGTTCATCTTCTATGCGGCGATCGGCTTGCTCATTTACCTGCTGTATTTGCGTCTGCCGAAGCGCGAGTCGCACGCCGCCGCTATCCGCGAACCGCTCGGCCCATCGCGCGGGATCGTCATGCGCCTCGCGCTGCTGTTCGGCGTAGACGCGTTTGCCGGCGGTCTGCTCGTCAATTCGCTGCTTACGCTGTGGCTCATTCAGCGTTTCGGCGTTTCGCTGGCCGCGGCAGGGCAGTTCTTCTTCTGCGCAGGCCTGTTGAGTGCGGGTTCGCAGTTGGCCGCCGCGCCCATCGCCCGCAAGATCGGCCTGCTCAACACCATGGTGTTTACGCACATTCCGTCCAGCGTGTGTCTGATCGCCGCTGCGTTCACGCATTCGTTGCCGCTGACGTTGGCGTTGCTGTTGCTGCGCAGCGCGCTGTCACAACTCGATGTGCCGACCCGCAGTGCTTATGTGATGGCGGTGGTTACACCCGCCGAGCGGCCGGCGGCGGCCAGTTTTACGGCTGTGCCGCGAAGCCTCGCGGCCGCCGTCGCGCCGACGCTCGCAGGCGGACTGCTGGGTGCGGGCTGGATCGGCGCGCCGCTGATCGCGTGCGGTGTGCTCAAGATTGCCTACGATCTTGCGCTGCTCGCGGTATTCCGTCGCGTCAGGCCGGATGGAGGGTCATCATGAAGCGCTTGTGGACAAACCGCCTCGTCGGCGTGGCGTCGATCGTCGCGGTTTGCGTGGTCGTGGCGGCTGGAATGGGTGAGGTCCGTCCTGCCGTCGCGTCCGACGAAGCTTCGCTCGACCGTCTTCCGCTGAAGCACGTCGCCGACGTGCCGTTGCCGGGCCGCGCCTCCCGCTTCGACTACGAAAGCTACGATCCGGGCCGCCATCTGCTCTTTATTGCGCATCTAGGCGACAGCGAGGTGGTCGTATTCGACACGTCGGCGTCGCGCGTCGTCGGCCGGATACCGGGAATCTCCGCCGTTCACGGTGTGCTCGTCGTGCCCGAGTTGTCGCGAGTGTACGCATCGGCGACCGGCACCAACGAGGTCGTCGCAATCGACGAAGGCACCCTGAAGGAAGTCGCACGCATGCCGGGCGGCGTATATCCCGACGGCATGGCGTATGCGCCCGATGCGCACAAGCTCTACGTTTCCGACGAAACCGGAGAAACGGAGACGGTGATCGATGTTCTCGCAACGAAGCGGATTGCGACCATTCCGCTTGGCGGGGAAGTGGGCAATACGCAATACGACCCGGTGTCGCGGCATATCTTCGTCAATGTGCAGACACGGCGGCAACTGGTCGAGATCGATCCATCCACCGATGCCGTGGTGGCGCGGATCGACCTGCCAGGCGCGCGAGGCAACCACGGGCTGCTTATCGTTCCGGCGCTACGCCTCGCGTTTATCGCATGTGAAGACAATGCCCGGCTGCTGGTGCTCGATATGCAGACGATGAAAATCGCTGCGACGTTCGACGTGGGCGACGATCCAGACGTGCTGGCGTTCGATCCCGGCCGAGGCACCGTATATGTGGCCGGGGAGAAGGGCATTGTGTCGATGTTCGGCATTGCCGGTTCAAGCGTGTCGAAGATCGGCGATGGCTACGTCGGGCCGAACGCGCATGTCGTCAATGTCGATACGACGACGCAACGATCGTACTTTCCGCTGAAAAGTGTCGACGGACACCCGGTGTTGCGTGTCATGGCGCCTCGCTGATGCCGACGGCTGCCACAGCCGACAGCGGAATGTGCCTATGCACCGATCCGCCGATCAGCTCAAGATTTGCATTTTACATGCCGTTAACGCATGACAGAGTGGCGCCGCCTCTGAGCATCTCACCGGTAAGCGCCCAAAAGGAATGCAATCGGGAATGCAATCGGGGAGCCAATTTTGCAACAACAGCGGACATCGTGGACAAAGACTGTAGCGCCTGGTGAGGTCATTTACGCCGAGGGATTTTCCGCGGAACCGGTCCTCTATGTGATCGCTGACGGCAAGGTCGAGATCTCGACTCAATGCGACGACAAGAAGGTGGTCGTTGCAACCTTGGGAAAAGGCGAGTTTTTCGGCGAAGCGACGCTGCTCGGTGCGGAACCCAGAAGCAACACCGCAAAGGCACTGACGTTTTGCCAGCTCACGGTCATCGATACGAGCGTGATCGACCAGGAACTCGAGCGGGTATCGCCGCTGCTGCGGCACATCACCCGCACGATGATCCGCCGCTCGAAGAAGAAAGACGATCTTCTCGCCACCTATACGCACGCCGATTTTCTGCCGGGCATGGTCTCGTATGCGCATGTGCTGTCGCTGATGGCCGGTAACGGCGGCGAGGACGGCCGCACCTGGCGAGCACGGTCCGACGAAGTGTCGGTGCCGCTGCGCGAAGTCGTCAAGAAATGTCGTGCGATTGCCGGGCACTCGCGTTTGCACGTGATGGTCATGCTGAAGCGGATGGAGCGATTCAATCTGATCACGCTCGAAGCCAGCGGCCTGGAAGGTGTCAGCGGTCAGCCTGGACGACGCGCCGGCGAGGAAGGTGCGATCGACCGTCAGCATGTGAGCTTCGATCCGCGGCGAATCACGGATAGAGCGCAGCTGGTGGCCGACCATGAGCTCGATCTCGCAGTTACCAGTGAACTCGAACTGATCGAGCTCACTGACCTTGAAGCATTGATCGGGGTCGGCAAAAACCTGATCCTGAACAAGCTTTCGCGCGCGGAAATCGCCGAGGACGTGTTTGCGTTCAGAAAAGCGCGAGTCCTGCACTTCGTCGAAGAGAAGGGTGTGTCCTACTTTTCCCGACCAGAGCGGCGCGCCGCGCGCGAGTTGCGATCGCTTGACGACCTCGACGTGGTCGACGACCGGTCGCTGGCTGAAGCGGTCGGTGGCTTCGATACCTACGACATGGCCAAGCTGCTGGCCTCGCTGCCGCAACGAGCTGTGACCGACCGGCTGCTAGCGGCGATGAGTGAAGCGCGCCGCAAAGAGGTGTCGTGGATCATGCGCCGCGATATCAAGACCGATCCCGTCGAGGTCGCCAATATCGAGGACCGGTTCGTCGAGGCCGTCAGAGCGATTGCAGGGCTTCCCGCGCTGGCCAGCCAGGCGCCGGATGCAACCTCTGGCTCTTAGCGCAAACCCATGGATCTTCTGACGTTATTCGGTGCGGTCTTTGGCATAGCTGCGATCGCGGTCGGGTTTTCACTCGAAGGCGGCGAGTTTGTCGCGCTGCTGCAGCCACAAGCTTTGGTGATTGTCCTTGGCGGCACGCTCGGGGCGGTGATGATCCAGAACACGTGGACCCGTTTTTCCGACGGTGTAGGGCAGCTGCGGCTTGCTTTCCGCACAGCGCGTCAGGTCGACGGAGACCATCTTGCGATGCTTCTCGAATGGGGCGACCAGGCCAAGCTTCATGGCATGTCGGCGCTGGAGTCGATCGACACTAGCGGGTTGGATCCGTTCGCGAGACGAGGCCTGCAGTTATTGGCGGATGGCGTATCGACCGCAGTGCTGGAAGACGCGTTGCAACGCGAGCTGGACGCGTACGAACGCAATCATCTGGCGGCGGCGAAGATATGGCAACAGGCGGGCGGTTATGCGCCGACCTTCGGCATTCTCGGCGCGGTGCTCGGTTTGATCCAGATTACCCATCATATTCTCGAGCCTTCTCTGCTGGGGCGGGGTATTGCGGTCGCTTTCGTGGCGACGCTTTACGGTCTTGCATCGGCGAACCTGATTTTCCTGCCGATCCACGGCAAGATCAGGGCGCAAATCGACAGTGAATTGCGCTTCCGCCAACTGTATGCCGATGGCCTGCTCGCCATTTCGCGCAAGGAGTCGCCGCACATCATCGCCACGCGGCTCGCCGGGGACACCCGCACGAGTGCTGCGGAATGGCTGACGCAGTAGCCGGTTCGGGATCCTTGATGGAAAACCTGTCGAATTACCGGCGCCGTTCTAATGCAGCGCGCGACGACGACGCGAATGAGGACGGTCACGCGGCGGAAGCGGCGGGACGTTGGCTGATCTCGTACTCGGATCTGATCACCACATTGATGGTTCTTTTTCTCGCGCTTTACGTGCTGGCGCTGGCGAAGAACAAGGATCTCGAGATCAGGGCGGTGACGGCGACGGCGGGCGCCCACCCGGCATCGGCACCTGCTGCGGACAATGGCGGCGTGCCTGCGCTGAGTCGGGAACAGGAGCGTGCGCGCTCGCATCTGCTGTCGCTTCTGACGGTTCTTCAGGACCGCAAGCAGATCACGGTGAAGAAGAGTTCAAAGGGAATCGAGATCAGTATCGATGCGCGGGTCCTGTTTAACTCGGGGGACGCGCGGTTGTTGCCGCAAGCGCTGGGGGTTCTCGGACAGGTGGCGGCGGCATTGCGCGAACAGTCCAGCGATGTGCTGGTGGAAGGGCATACCGACAGTGTGCCGATCAGCAACGCGAAATTCGAATCGAACTGGGAGCTTTCGTCGGCCCGTGCTGGGTCGGTGGTGCGCTTCCTGGTCGAACAGGGCGTGGCGCCTCACCGGCTTGCGGCGGTCGGACGGGCGGATAATTTTCCGCTGGTGTTGGGTGATGACGCGGCTTCTTTGGCGATGAATCGCCGCGTCACTATCATCGTGCAGTATTAGGCTGGTGGTTGGGCGCGATCCGCCTTCCGCTTGACGAATGACGCTCTGCTTAACGCATGCCGTTGTGCATATCACGTGGTTGCTCGTTTCCCTTTCCAGATAGGGTCATCGTTGGCTCTCCGGTTGCGGTATTCGTATCCCTTGTGATCGGGGTGCATGATCGGAATACGTTTGTACGGCGCCGTTTGCGTGCCCGTCGTATCGGTAAATGATGTACTGCTTGCTGGACTCGTTTCTTCCGCTGTTTGGTATGAGCACGGTCAAACCTTTCGCATTGAGATAAACGCGAGCCGGACGGGTTCTTTCGGCAAAGCTAACTTGCTCCCAGCGCTTCGCCGCGTCGTTGTAGCGAATCGCAACGCCCTGCAAATAATTCGATCTGAATTCACCCGACACGACGAGTGCCCGTTCCTTCGAACCAACGCAAGCTGCATGTATATCATCGCCGCGTGATTGATCGGCGTCCCCGGGGTAGAGGCGCACTGGCGCACCGCCGTCTTTGCTCAGATAGTAGACCGCAGTGGTGTCTATGGCGTGATCGCGCGACAAGGCGACCATATGGCCTCGGTCGCGTCCAAGTGTGCAATGTGCCACTGTCTCCATGCCGTGAGCGGCAGGTGAAGCAGCCACAAGGCAGAGAAGCGACACGAGATCGGTTATTTTCATTTCACCATATCGCGTAAAAGCTGCATCGATTCAGGGTCCGCTCGCAACTTGTCCGCACACGACCTGATCTTCTGGTAGTAGATACCATTGGACAGGCCACGATAGAGCTTATAGGCACCGGCGACAGATGAAGCGTTGTCTATCCAGTATTGCATATACTCCGTTCCCAACCCTACGTTCGTCGCATCGTCGTTGAGTTGCCTGGAACCATGTACCGCCGCAGCCTCCACAAATATCTGGCGCGTTTGCGTGTCGCTCGGCATATGCCCTAACGCTTTTTGCGCCCGATACTTATAGACTTGCTGCACAGCGCCTTTTGTCATTTGCATCAAACCTTTTGCGGTGCTGCCGCTTGCCGACGCGTTAGAGTCAAAACGCGACTCCATATAGATTTGACAGATTACCAGGTTCTCGTCGAGTGTCGATTGATTGTTCGCGCGTACCAACTGGCGAATCTCGCGCAAGCGCGCGGAGTCATCCACCTGGACTGTGACTGGCTTCGTATCACTCTTTGGCGTCAGGCGTGCAGTATGTGTTTTGATCGTTGTCCGCTTCGTCATAGATACTTGTCCCACTCTGGATGGATGAGGGGTATTTCCTCGATAACATGGATGGTTGCGGTATTGGCCTGATTTCCACATACACTGATAGTCCGGCCTTGCGTGTCCGTGCGGTCTTCATAACTTGTGCCGTCTTCGGTGACAATCATGTACAGAACGCCCGCAAGTGGCTTTTGCGTTTTTTCATCGCGCAACACAAATGACTGGTCGAACGCCGATTGATCGGCGGAGCGACGTGTTACCTTCGCGCCGTCCACTGCGTCGGTGTTCTCACGGTCGTGAAGAACGTGAATGAAACAGCCCGCATCCTCTCCTGCTATGACACGGTTCGAACCGCACGGGCACGCGACATGATCGCCGTTGATAACAACTAAACGGCCATTTTCACCCATGCCTTCTCCGGTGCCTACGATGTTCCATAGACCATCGCAGTTGCCGCACGTCGCCTCATCGCC
>Ga0310813_10002235_pt1 | contig 11779 bp, 10 predicted proteins | sample YN3metagenome_FD_203086 | JGI IMG/M metagenome (GOLD analysis project Ga0310813, IMG submission 203086) | Soil microbial communities from experimental microcosm in Duke University, North Carolina, United States - YN3 | ecosystem: Engineered > Artificial ecosystem > Soil microcosm > Unclassified...
CTCGCGTGTCAGCGCTTGCGTTGTGGGTCTCAGTCGTCGGAGTGGGCGTGCTTGCCTCATCGACGGGCGCGTGGGGGGCGGGGGCGATTGATCAGCCTGGGTATGCGAAGGCGGTGGTGTGCTCCTCGTGTCATGGGTTCGGGGGGAATAGCCGGGTGGAGGCGGTGCCGATCATTGCGGGGATGGATCCTGGGTATTTCCGAAAGGCGATCGACGACTACGCGGCGGGGCGGCGGCTGTCGGCGGAGATGGAGCCGTTCGCCAAGCAGGTGAAGCTGCTCGGCGTGGACGAGCTCGCCACGTTCTTCGCCGCGCAGCGGCGTACCTTGGGCACCTCGCGCCCCGATCGCGCGGCCGTGGAGCGCGGGCGCACGGCGGCGGCGCCGTGCCTGACCTGTCACGGGCCCGAGGGCCACGGCGATCCCGCCAAGCTGGTGCCCCGCCTGGCCGGCCAGCCTGCGGTCTATCTGCGCAACCAGCTCCTGCTGTTCAAGGCCGACCGGCGCAGCCCGGGAGACGAAGCCGTCAGCAAGATGAAGACCGCGCTCAAGTCGATCGGTGACGACACGCTCGCCGACCTCGCCGCGTACTTCGCGAGCCTGAAATAGCTGCGCCTGCGTGAGCGTCGCCCTCGCGCTGACCCTGACGTCGCTGGGACTGGGCGGCGCCATCGTTGCCGGCACGCTCGGCGTCGGCGGCGCCATCGTGATGGTCCCGCTGCTGCTGTACGTGCCGCCGCTGCTGGGGTTGCCGCCGCTCGAGGTGAAGGCCGTGGCCGGGATCACGATGGTGCAGGTCCTGGTGGCGGCGGCCTCCGCGGTCGTGGCGCACCATCGCTTCGGGGCGGTGCACCGCGAGCTGGCCTGGGTGGGCGGCTCGACGATGGCGATCGGCTCGTTCGCCGGCGCCGTTGCCTCGCGCTACGTGGACGATCGCGTCGTGCTGCTCGTGTTCGCGCTCATGGCCACGAGCGCGCTGGTGGTGCTCGCCGTGCGCGTGGACGCCGGCGCCAGGGCGGGCGAGGCCTCGGCGGTGCCCCTGGCCCGCGGGCGCGCGGTGCTCGTGTGCCTGACGGTCGGGGCGCTCGCGGGGCTGGTGGGGGCCGGGGGCGCGTTCCTGCTGGTGCCGCTGCTGATCACGATGGTCGGCGTGCCGATCCGCGTGACCATCGGCACCTCGCTGGCGATCACGGCGATCTCCGCCGTGACCGGATTCGGGGGCAAGCTGCTCACGGGCCAGATCCCGTGGGCGCCGGCCCTGTGCGTAGCGCTCGGCGCGGTGCCGGGCGCCCAGCTGGGCGCACTGGCCAGCCGGCGCCTGTCGGGCGAGTGGCTGCGGCGGGCGCTGTTCGTGGTGGTCCTGCTCACCGCCACGCGTGTGTGGTGGGACCTGCTGCATCATTGACCGGGGAGGGATGAGGGCCACGTGCGCTACGGCTTCGTGATCGATCATCGCAAGTGCATCGGCTGTCACGCCTGCACGGTGGCGTGCAAGGAAGAGAACCGCGTGCCGCTCGGCGCCTTCCGCACCTGGGTGAAGTACGTCGAGCGCGGCACCTTCCCGGACACGCGCCGGTTCTTCTCGGTGCTGCGCTGCAACCACTGTGACGACGCGCCCTGCGTGACCATCTGCCCCACCGTGGCGCTCTATCGCCGAGACGATGGCATCGTCGACCTCGACGGCCGGCGATGTATCGGCTGCAAGTCCTGCATGCAGGCCTGCCCCTACGACGCCCTCTACATCGACCCCGACAGCCACACCGCCGCCAAGTGCCACTACTGCGCGCATCGCCTGGAAGTCGGCCTGGAGCCGGCGTGCGTGATCGTCTGCCCCGAGCGCGCGATCATCGCCGGCGACCTCGACGATCCGCGCACGGAGATCGCGCGGACCGTCGCCCGCGAGCAGGTGGAGGTGCGCAAGCCGGAGCAGGGCACGCGGCCCAAGGTCTTCTACGTGGGTGCCGACTCCTCCGCGCTGTCGCCCGCGCTGCAGAGCCCGGCGACGAGCTACGTCTTCGGCCAGCGCCCGGCCGCCGAGCTGGATCTGATCACGATGGTCGCCGCGGCGCGCGCCCAGGAGACGGGCGGCGACGGCGCCATCAGCCGGACCGTCTACGATGCGCCGCACGCGCCCCGCCCGTGGGGCTTCAAGGTCGCGAGCTACCTGTGGACCAAGTCCATCGCCGCCGGCGCGCTGATGGTGGCGACGTGGACGGCGCGCTTCGGCGGCGTGGCCGGCGATGCGTTCTTCGGTGTCGCCGCGCCGCTGCTGGCCCTGATCCTCCTGCTGATCACGACGGTGCTGCTGGTCGCCGACCTCAAGCGCCCCGATCGCTTCCTCTACGTGCTGGTGAAGGGTAACCCCCGCTCGTGGCTGGCGCTCGGCGCCTGGATCCTCATGGCCTACGGCGCCATCGCCACGCTGTGGCTGCTGGTGGGCCTGGGCTTCGTCGGCTGGCCGCCCCTGCTGCTGGCGGTCCCGGCGATGCTGCTCGGCTGCGCCGCGGCCGGCTACAGCGCGTTCCTGTTCGGCCAGGCCGAGGGGCGCGACTTCTGGCAGAGCCCGCTGCTGCTGCCGCACCTGCTGGTGGCGGCCGTCGTCGCGGGCTCGGCGGCGCTGACGATCATCGGCGCGCTGATGGCAACCGACATCCGCGCGCAGGTGGCGCTGTGGACGACGATGCTGGTCGCGCTCGTGCTGCACGCGGTCCTGCTCTTCGCCGAGCTGGGTGTGGCGCACGCCAACGTCGACGTGCGCCGCGCCGCCGCGCTGATCACACGCGGGCCGATGAAGACGCCGTTCTGGCTGGGCGTGGTGGCGCTCGGCATCGTCGGCCCGTTCGTGGCGCTGCTGACGATCGGCGCCATCCCGATCCTCGCCGCCGCCCTCGCCCTCATCGGGCTGTGGATCTACGAGGATCTCTGGATCAAGGCCGGGCAGTCGATCCCGCTGAGCTGACGCCGGACCACGAGGAGACCATGACGACGACGTCGCGAGAGCCGCTGCACCCGGCCGCCCGCGAGCTGCCGCCCCGCGAGGGCGGCCTCGCCTCCTATCCGCCCGTCGAGCGCTGGGGCGACTGGGAGGAGTACGACCCCAGGGCCTGGCCCGAGAAGGTCAAGCGCCGCTACGAGCTGATCCCCACCATCTGCTTCAACTGCGAGGCCGCGTGCGGGCTGCTCGCCTACGTCGATCGCGACACGCTGAAGATCCAGAAGTTCGAGGGCAACCCGGTGCATCCGGGCAGCCGGGGCCGCAACTGCGCCAAGGGGCCCGCCACGCTCAACCAGGTCGAGGACCCCGAGCGCATCCTCTACCCGCTCAAGCGCACGGGCGAGCGCGGGGGCGGGCAGTGGGAGCGCGTGACGTGGGACGAGGTGCTCGACGACATCGGCGGACGCATCCGCCAGGCCCTCATCGAGGGACGTCAGAAGGAGGTCATGTACCACCTCGGACGGCCCGGTCACGAGCTCGTCTACCTGCAGCGCATCTTCCACGCCTGGGGGATCGACGGCCACAACAGCCACACCAACGTCTGCTCGGCCAGCGCCCGGGCCGGCTACGCCTTCTGGCACGGGATGGATCGGCCCTCGCCCGATCACGCCAACGCGCGCTTCATCCTGCTGCTGTCCTCGCATCTGGAGACCGGCCACTACTTCAACCCGCACGCCCAGCGGATCATCGAGGCCAAGCAGCGCGGCGCCAAGGTGGCCGTCATCGACTCGCGGCTGTCCAACACGGCGTCGATGGCGGACTACTGGCTGGCCCCCTGGCCGGGCTCGGAGGCCGCGGTGCTGCTGGCGATGGCCCACGTGCTCATCCGCGAGCGCCGCTACGACCGCGAGTTCGTCCGGCGCTGGACGAACTGGGAGGAGTACCTCCGCGAGGAGCGGCCCGACCTGCCGGTGACCTTCGACGCCTTCCATCAGGCGATCGACGAGCTGTACGCGTCCTACACGCCCCAGTTCGCGGCGCGGGAGAGCGGGGTCGACGGCGAGACGATCGTGCGCATCGCCCGCGCCATCGGCGAGGCTGGCTCGGCGCTGGCGACGCACATCTGGCGCAACACCGCGGCCGGCAACCTCGGCGGCTGGCAGGTGGCGCGGGCGCTGGAGTGGCTGGTGGTGCTGGTCGGCGCGGTCGGGACGCCCGGCGGCACCGCGCCCAGCGCCTGGAACAAGGCGGTCCCGGCGCCGCCGATGATGCCCCCGCCCGGCAAGATCTGGAGCGAGCTGCTCATGCCGAAGGAGTACCCGCTGGCCTTCTTCGAGATGAGCTTCCTGCTGCCGCACATGATCCGCGAGGGCCGGGGCAAGCTCGCGATGTACTTCACACGCGTCTACAACCCGGTGTGGACCAATCCCGACGGCCTGTCGTGGATCGAGATGCTGACGGATGAAGCGAAGGTCGAGCGACATGCCTGTCTGACGCCGGTGTGGAGCGAGACGGCGTGGTTCGCCGACTATGTCTTGCCGATGGGCCACGCCTCCGAGCGCCATGATCTGATGTCGCAGGAGACGCACGCGGCCCGCTGGATCGGCTTCCGCCAGCCGGTGCTCAGAGTGGCGCTGGAGAAGCGCGGGCGCACGTTCGATCTCACGTGGCAGGCCCACGAGGCGGCCGGGCTCGGCCAGGTGTGGGAGGAGGACGAGTTCTGGATCGAGCTGTCGTGGCGGATCGATCCCGACGGTGCGCTGGGCATCCGCAAGTACTTCGAGTCGCCGTACCGGCCGGGCGAGAAGCTGCGCATCGAAGAGGTCTATCGCTGGATGTTCGAGCACAGCGTGCCCGGGCTGCCCCAGGCCGCCGAGCGCGAGGGGCTCACCCCGCTGGCGTACATGCGCAAGTACGGCGCCTTCCTCGTCGAGGACAACGTCTATCGCACCCACGAGCAGGCGCCGCCGGCGAAGGACCTCGAGAGCGCCACGGTCGATCCCACGACGAAGCTGATCAGCAAGGGCGGCGCGGTGGTCGGCGTGGAGATCGACGGCCAGGCTTACGCCGGGTTCCCCACGCCCTCGCGCAAGCTCGAGTTCTTCTCCAAGACCCTCAAGGACTGGAAGTGGCCGGAGCAATCCACGCCCGGCTACATCAAGAGCCACGTGCACTGGTCGAACCTCGATCGCGGCAAGGGCGAGATGGTGCTGCTGCCGACCTTCCGGCTGCCGACGCTCATCCACACGCGCTCGGGCAACGCGAAGTGGCTCTACGAGATCTCGCACACGAACCCGCTGTGGATCCATCCCGACGACGCCGGGCGGCTGGGGGTGGCGACGGGTGATCTGCTGAAGGTCGCCACCGCGATCGGCTTCTTCGTCGACAAGGTGTGGGTGACGGAGGCGATCCGGCCCGGGATCGTCGCCTGCTCGCACCATCTGGGCCGGTGGCGGCTGTCCGAGTCGATCGGCGGCGAGCGCTGGTCGACGTCGCTCGTCGATCTCACGAAGCTCGGGCCCGGGCAGTGGCGCATGCGGCACGTCCACGGCATCCGCCCGTGGAAGAGCGACGACCCGGACTCCGAGCGCGTGTGGTGGGAGGACGCGGGCGTGCACCAGAACCTCACGTTCCCGGTGCAGCCCGATCCGGTGAGCGGCCAGCACTGCTGGCACCAGAAGGTGACCGTCACGCGCCCGGGGCCGGACGATCAGTACGGCGACGTCTTCGTCGACACCAACCGCTCGTTCGAGGTCTACCGCGAGTGGCTGGCCAAGGCCCGGCCCGCGCCGGGACCGGGAAACATGCGCCGGCCGTTCTGGCTGCCCCGGGCGTTCAAGCCCGACGCGAGCGCGTACCGGATCGAGTGATCCACATCCGTCCCGCCGCCGCGCGGTGCCCGAATCCGATCGACCGGGACGAGATCGGGCATAATGTGCGGCCGAGGGGGACGGCAATGCGGGACGAGAGCATGACGCGCCGGCAGGTGCTGGGCGCGCTGGCAGTGGGGGCCGTCGTCGGGATGACGGTGGTGCCGAGGCCCGCGGCCGCCCAGACCTTCGGCCAGAACGAGACGGTCGAGGCCGCGCTCAAGCGGGTGTTCGGCGGCAAGCCGATCAAGGACGGCAGCGGGATGATCACGCTCGATATCCCGCTGATCGCCGAGAACGGCGCGGTGGTGCCGGTGTCGGTCGAGGTCAATGCCCCGATGACGCCGCAGAGCTACGTCAAGCACATCTACGTCGTCGCCGACAAGAACCGCATCCCCGTCGTCACTCGCGCCGTCCTCTCGCCGGACTCCGGGCAGGCGTACATGGGCGCCAACATCCGGCTCGGCGAGACCGGCGACGTCCGGGCCATCGTCGAGCAGAGCGACGGCACGCTCTGGCAGGTCAAGCGCGAGGTGAAGGTGACCGTCGGCGGGTGCGGAGGCTAAGGTGTCCGACATTGGCAAGGTCCGGCTGCGGCTGCCGTCGAGCATCAAGGCGGGCGACGTCGTGCGCGTGCGCTGCCTGGTCATCCATCCCATGGAGCGCATCGAGCGCGACAAGTCCGGCAAGATCATCGACAAGAAGTACCAGTACATCGACAAGGTCACGGTGACCTACCTCGGCAAGACCATCGCGACGTTCGACACGACCCAGAGCGTGAGCGAGAACCCGTTCTTCGCCTTCACGTTCAAGGCGACCGATCCCGGCAAGCTCGTCGTGAGCTTCCACGACACGATCGGCGCCATCTACGAGGGCACGGCCGACGTCGCGTTCGGCTGACCCGCCCGTGAAACGCCGGGCCGGCCGCTGGCTCGCGCTGGCGGTCCTGGTGGTCGGCTGCGCCAGCGCCGCCGATCGTCCCGACCACGCGTCGGCGCCCCGCTGGACCACGCGGGCCACGCCCGAGGCGCGTGGCGACGTGCGCACGGAGGCAGATGGCCGGCGCGTGGCCGTACGCTACGCCGGCTGGACCACGACCGACTTCGGCCGCTTCCGCACCTACGCCTACGACGACGTGCGTCCCGAGCCGGCCGTGCAGCGCGCGGCGATGCCGGCGGGAATCGCCGGCGATCCGGCCAAGGGCCGCGCGCTCTTCCTCAATCGCAACAAGGGGCCGTGCACCGGCTGCCACCTGGTGCCCGGCGAGGATGTGTGGCCCGCCGGCAGCGTGGGCCCGGACCTCTCGGCGGTGGCCGACCGCAAGCTGCCGAGCGAGTACCTGTTCCAGCAGCTCTGGGATCCGCGCGTGACCTTCCCGAAGACCGTGATGCCGCCGTGGGGCGCGCAGGGCGCGTTCACCGCCGAGGAGATCGTGCATCTGGTCGCGTATCTGCAGACCCTGCACGGGCCGGTGGCGCCCGAGCGCGACGCCGACCGCAACCCGTTCACGCGCCGCCGGCCCGTCGGCTTCGGCGACAACCTCGATCCGACGAACAATCCGGCCGTGGTCCGTGCCGAGGATGCCGAGGCGCTCTGGAGCGCGAAGGGCCCGGCCGGCAAGGCCTGCGCCGACTGCCACGCCGGCGGCGCCGCCACCTCGATGCGCGGCGTGGCGACGCGCTACCCCAGGCCGGTCGCCGCCCACGGGCGTGTGATGGCCATCGAGGACTTCCTGTCGGTGCACGGACCGGAGAGGACCGGCACCGCGCTGCCGGTGGAGAGCGCGCCGAACGTCGACCTCACGATGCTGATCAAGATGGCCTCCAACGGGATGCCGGTGGCGATCGACACGACGAGCCCGGCGGCGCGGGCGGCCCTGGAGCGGGGGCGGGCGACGTTCGCCAAGCGCGTCGGCGAGCGCAACCATTCGTGCGCCGACTGCCACACGCACGATCACGGCGCCGACAAGTTCCTGGGCGGGCGGCTGCTCGCCGACGTGCGCGCCGGGCTCACGCGCCACTTCCCCACGTGGCGTACGAGCCAGAACGACGCCTGGGACATGCGGCGGCGGTTCCAGTGGTGCATGACGCCGCTCGGCACCAACATGCTGCCGGCCGACGCCGTCGAGTACGCCGAGCTCGAGCTTTACCTCGCCCAGTTCGACGTCGGCAAGCCGATGAGCGTTCCGGGCATCCGCCATTGATCGGCCGCGCGCAATCTCCACCCGGGCAGGGACGCTGAGTGGAGGTCACGCGGCGAGATCTGCTGAGCGTCGTCGCCGCGGCCATCGCGAGTGGCCTCACGCCGCGGGCGCTGCTGGAGGCGGCGAGCGCCCCTGCGCAGCTCACGGACTTCGAGCCTCTGGGCAACGTCACCCTGCTGCACCTCACCGACACGCACGCGACCCTGCTGCCGGTGTACTTCCGCGAGCCCGACACCCTGGTGGGCGTCGGCGACGAGCGCGGCAAGCCGCCGAACCTGACCGGCCGCGCCCTGCTCGCGCACTACGGGATCGTCCCGGGCTCGGCGCTGGCCTACGCGCTGGCGCACGTGGACTTCCCGGTCCTCGCCGCGCGCTACGGCCGGCTGGGCGGCTACGCCCACCTGGCCACCTTGATCGAGCGCGTGCGGGCCGAGCGGGCGGGCCGCAGCGTGCTGCTCGACGGCGGCGATGCGCTGCAGGGCTCGGCGACGGCGCTGTGGAGCCGTGGCGAGGACATGCTGCGCGCCACCAACCAGCTGGGCGTCGAGGTGTTCACGGCGCACTGGGAGTTCACCTACGGGCTCGATCGCGTGCGCGAGCTCTTCGGCGACCGCGAGCGGCGCGGCCCCTTCGCCGGCGACTTCATCGCCCACAACGTCAGCGAGGCCGGCTGGGGCGAGCCGGTGTTCCGGCCCTCCACGATCCGCGAGGTCGGCGGCGTGCGCGTGGGCATCATCGGCCAGGCGTTTCCCTACACGCCGATCGCCCATCCGCGCCGCTACGTCGCCGACGTCACCTTCGGCATCCGCGAGGACCGGATCCAGCGCCTGGTCGACGAGCTCCGCCAGACCGCGAAGGTCGACTGCGTCGTGCTGCTCAGCCACAACGGCAGCGCGGTGGATCTCAAGCTCGCCGGCCGCGTGCGCGGCCTCGACGTGATCCTGGGCGGCCACACCCACGACGGCCTGCCGCAGCCGATCACGGTCGGGCGCACCCTGGTCGTGAACTCCGGCTCGCACGGCAAGTTCCTGAGCCGGCTCGACCTCGACGTGCGGGGCGGCCGCGTCGTGGCCCACCGCTATCGCCTGATGCCGGTGCTGAGCGAGACGATCGCGGCTGATCCCGACATGGCCCGGCTCATCGGCGAGATCCGCGCGCCGCACGAGGCGAGGCTGGCCGAGCGGCTGGCCGTCTCCGAGTCGCTCCTCTACCGCCGCGGCAACTTCAACGGGACCTTCGACGAGGTGATCCTCGATGCGCTGCTGCGCCGGGCCGACGCCGAGGTGGCGTTCTCGCCCGGTTTCCGCTGGGGCGTGACGCTCGTCCCCGGCCAGGCCATCACCCTGGAGGACGTCTACGCGCACACCGGGCTCACGTACGCGAACACCTGGGTGCGCGAGATGACGGGGCGCGAGATCGTGCACGTCATGGAGGATGTCGCCGACAACCTCTGGCATCGCGATCCGTACTATCGCCAGGGCGGCGACATGGTGCGCATGGGCGGTCTCACGTACGCCGTCGATCCGGCGCAGCCGATCGGCCGTCGCATCCGCGACGTCCGGGTGGGCGGCCGCCCGCTCGATCCCGAGCGCCGCTATCGCGCGACGGGCTGGGCCTCGGTCGGCGAGGCCGATGGGCCGCCGGCCTGGGACGTCGTGGCCGATCACCTGCGCGCGCTCAAGCACGTCAAGCTCGACCCGCGCCCGCGGGTGCGCGTGCTCTGATGCCGCTCTCGCGCCGCGCTGCAGCCGGGACTCGAATCGCAGGACAGGGAGGACAGGTGATGAAGCGCTCGGTGCTGGTCGCGCTCGTCGGGCTCGCGGTGATGGTCTCCGCGGGACCTGGCCAGGCGTCACATCTGAAGGAGCAGCCGCGCAAGCACAAGGTCGTCTATCACCTGAGCGAGCCGGGCCTGGACAAGGCCCGCTTCGTGCTCGGTAACATCCAGAACACGCTGACGGGCGTGGGCGGCGCGGTCAACGTCGAGGCCATCGAGCTGGTCGTGCACGGCCCGGCGCTCAAGACCTTCGTGACGGCCACGATCGATCCGCAGCTCAAGACGATGCTGGCCGACCTGCAGGTCCAGGGCGTGGTGTTCGGCGCCTGCGGCAACACGATGAAGGCCTTCAGCCTCTCGCTGGAGCAGCTGCCCAGGGGCGCCCACCATCTGCCGCAGGGCGGGGTCGTGCGGATCATGGAGCTGGTCGAGCAGGGGTACGTCTACCTCCGCCCCTGATGGGGTAGAGTGAGGAACGCTCGACGGAGGACGAGGAGGCCGGATGAAGGTTGCGCTCGCACTGGGACTGGCCCTCGCGCTGCTGATGGCGCCGGCGCCGACGCCGGCCGCCGACAAGGCGCTCGAGGACCTGATGTTCGATCTGCAGCTGGTGCCGATGCAGGGCCAGGTGCCGCCGCCGCTGGAGCTGGAGCGGTACAGCGACGGCAAGAAGGTCTCGCTGGCCGAGCACCGCGGGCGGCCCGTCATGCTGTACTTCTGGGCGACCTGGTGACCGTACTGCACGAGGGAGTTGCCCTCGACCATCGAGAAGCTGCACCAGGAGTACCAGGAGGCGGGTCTCGTCATCCTGCCCGTGAGCATCGAGGAAGGGCGCGCCAAGGTCGGCGCGTGGCTCAAGAGGCAGAGCACGGTGAGTTTGCCGACCCTGCTCGATCCCGATGGCGACGCCAGTGCGGCGTATCACATCACGGCCACGCCGACCGTCTATCTGGTCGGGCGCGACGGCAAGCTGGTCGCGAAGGCGCTCGGCACCAAGGACTGGACCTCGCCGCAGGGACGCGCGCTGCTGCAGATGCTGCTCCGCAAGTGATCCGCCGGCCGTGATCGCCGAGCTCGAGACCGACGTCCTGATCCTGGGGGCCGGCGGGGCCGGCCTCACCGCCGCGCTGCACGCCGCCGACGCCGCGCCCAGGCTCGCGATCACCGTGGCCGTCAAGGGCCTGCTCGGCCGCGCCGGCTGCACGCGCATGGTGCAGGGCGGCTACAACGCCGTGCTCACCGAGCCCGATTCACTCGACGCGCACCTGCTCGACACCCTGGCCGGCGGCGGGTGGATCAACGACCAGGAGCTGGTGTGGACCCTCGTCACCGAGGCGCCCCGCCGCGTGCTCGAGCTGGAGTCGCGCTACGGCTGCCTGTTCGACCGCACGCCGGCCGGCCGCATCCACCAGAAGCCGTTCGCCGGGCAGAGCCACGACCGCACCATCCACAAGGGCGATCTCACCGGCATCGAGATCATGAACCGCCTCACCGAGCAGGTGCTGGCCCGCCCGGCCATCCGCGCGCTCGAGGAATGTCGCGCGGTCGAGCTCGTGCTCGACGACGCCGGCCGCGCCGCCGGCGCGCTGCTGCTCGACATGCGCACCGGGACCTTCGTGCTGGCCCGGGCCCGGGCGACCCTGCTGGCGATGGGCGGCGGGCCGACGATGTATCGCATCATCGCGTGCTCGGCCGACAAGTCCGCCGACGGCATCGCCCTCGCGTATCGCACCGGGCTGCCGCTGCGCGACATGGAGATGGTGCAGTTCCATCCCACCGGGCTCGTCATCCCCGGCTCGCTCATGACCGGCGCGCTGCTGGAGGAGGGCCTGCGGGGCGCCGGCGGCCATCTCCGCAACGGCCACCACCAGCGCTTCATGGAGCGCTACGACGCCGCCCGCATGGAGCGCTCGACCCGCGATCTCGTCTCGCGTGCCTCGTTCCTCGAGGTGATGGAGGGCCGCGGCACCCCCAACGGCGGCGTATGGATCGACG
>Ga0310813_10002236_pt1 | contig 11776 bp, 9 predicted proteins | sample YN3metagenome_FD_203086 | JGI IMG/M metagenome (GOLD analysis project Ga0310813, IMG submission 203086) | Soil microbial communities from experimental microcosm in Duke University, North Carolina, United States - YN3 | ecosystem: Engineered > Artificial ecosystem > Soil microcosm > Unclassified ...
AACATGGTGTCGGCCACGCCGTCGGGCGGCTGGCTGCAGGCTTCGCCGGCCGTGCCGAGCCTCGGCTTCAACGTGACCACGCGCGCGCAGATGTTCTGGATAGAAGAGGGCTTGCCGTCTTCGCTGGGGCCGGGCCGCCGGCCGCGCACTACGCTGTCGCCAACGCTGGTCACGCGCGACGGCAAGCCGTATGCGGCGTTCGGTTCGCCGGGCGGCGATCAGCAGGATCAGTGGTCGCTGCAGCTGTTCTTGCGGCATGTGCATGCCGGCATGAATCTGCAGGCCGCGATCGACGCACCGTCGTTCCAGACCGCGCATTTTCCCGGCTCGTTTTATCCTCGCGCGATTTCGTTGGGCAAGATGTCCGCGGAAGCGCGCTTTCCGCAAAGCACGTTGGCCGAGCTGCGGGCGCGTGGCCACGATCTGACGGAGGCTGGCTCCTGGTCGCTTGGCCGCGTCTGCGCGGTCGGTTTGCGCGACGGCCTGATGCGCGGTGCCGCGACGCCGCGCCAGATGCAGGCGTACGCAATCGGCCGTTAGCGCGCACGGCAAACGAATTACAGACTAACCAACCACAGGCCAACGAGCCGCGCGTCGCGCCGGATATCGATCATCAGCAGGTTTTCAGGGGAGTAGCGCCATGTCTTCGATTGCAGCTCGGCTCGAGCGGTTGCCGCTATCCGGCTTCCATCGCAAGCTGCTGATCATCGGCGGGCTCGGCTATCTGTTCGATGGACTCGATTCGTCATCGCTGGCGTTTCTGCTGCCGATCGTCAGCAAGCTGTGGCATCTGAGCAGCGCACAGACCGGGCTGGTCGCGAGCAGCACGTACATCGGCTATTTCTTCGGCGCGTTTCTGTCCGGCGTGACCGCCGACCTGATCGGCCGGCGCCGCATCATGATGAGCGCGCTGTCGATCTATTGCGTCGCTTCGTTCGCCAGCGCGCTCGTCAACGACTGGCACACGTTCTTTGCGCTGCGGATGGTCGCGGGTTTCGGCTCGGGCGCGGAGGCCGTCGTAATCGCGCCGTTCCTCGCGGAGTTCGTGCCGCGCCGCTATCGCGGCATTTTCTGCGGTTCGCTGGTCGGCTTTATGTCGTTCGGCTATCTGAGTTCGTCGATTCTCGGCTTTACCGTGGTGCGCAATTTCCCGGACGGCTGGCGCTACGTCGCGATGATCACCGCGCTGCCGGTGCTGATGCTGCTGTGGTGGCGCCGCTCGCTGCCCGAGTCGCCGCGTTGGCTGGAGAGCCGCGGTCTGGTGCAGCAGGCGCAGCATATCGTCACTAGCGTCGAAGACTGGTTTATCAAACGCGGCATCGCGTTGCCGCCTGCCGCCGCTACCGTCGCTGCACCGCCGGCCCGCGACGCGCGCGGCAGCGCACTCGGCAACGTCGCGGCGCTGTGGTCGCGACGGCTCGCCGGCGTCACGGCGATCAGCTGGGCGATGTGGTTCTCGGTCGCGTTTGCGTACTACTCGTTTTTTTCGTGGATCCCGAGTCTGCTCGTCAAGCAGGGGCTGACGATCACGCAAAGCTTCGGCTATTCGATTGCGATCTACGCATCGCAAATCCCCGGATATTTCTCGGCGGCGTGGCTCAACGAGCGGATCGGCCGTAAGGCGGTGGTGTCGTCGTATATGCTGCTCGGCGCATTCGCGGCGGTGTGTCTCGCGCTGTCGCACGCGGAGCTTGAAATCATGGCGGCCGGCATGTGTCTGTCGTTCTTTATGAACGGCGCGTTCGCCGGCGTCTATGCGTATACACCGGAGATTTTTCCGACCGCGGTGCGCACCACCGGCGTCGGCTCGTCGTCGTCGTTCGGACGCATCGGCTCGGTCAGCGCGCCGATTCTGGTCGGCTTCGTGTATCCGGCGTTCGGCTTTGTCGGCGTATTCGGCATGACCACGGCGGTGCTGGTGGTGGGCGCATCGATCGTATTCTTCCTCGGTATCGAGACGCGCAATCGCTCGCTCGAGGACATCGAAAAGCAGGAACTGGGTGCAAAGCGCGACGTGAGCGGGCTGCGCGGCTCAACGGAACTGCACCGCTGATTGGCCGACGGGATCTTTATGCACGCTGAACCACGCCCGCTTTGCGTTGCCGATCTGTTGAAGCTCGCGCGGGTGCTGCGCTGCGCGCCGCAGCCCGAGGCGATCTTTCGCGAAGTTTATGAGCTCGCCTGCGAAACCATCGGCTGCAAGCTGTTCACGATCATGTCGTTCGATGCGGATTGCTATGAAGTCGAGCGGCTGTTCACCAACACGCCGGCGATCTATCCGCTCGGCGGCCGCAAGAAGAAGCGCGGCAGTGCATGGAGCCTGCAGACGCTCGAGCACATGCAACCGTTTCGCGCGACGACGCCCGACGGTATTCGCGCCGCATTCGACGATCATGCGGTGATGTTCGACATGGGGCTCGGCTCGATTCTGAACATCCCTGTCGCCTATGACGGGCGCTGCGTCGGCACGATGAACCTGACGCACGTCGAAGGCTGGTACACGCAAGCACACGAGGAAACCGGCATTCTGCTGGCGTCGTTCCTCGCCGCGCCGCTTGCGTTGTATCGCGGCGGCGGCGCGCGGCAGCCCGCCGCCACGCATGCCGCGATAGCCGGGTGCACCTGAACGGCCGTTCACGGTCGAGGTAAGGCCAAGCGCGATTTCCGTTCGGCTGGCAGAATGACAGCTTCAGGTGCACGTGCACACGTGTCACCGCTGCCTCCCCCTCGCAATCAAACCTGCTTTCACTACGACATGACCGAATCGCGCCAGTCCGGACGTGCGCTCGTCATTGCTGCCGTTATGGCATCGATGGCGATGATTGCGATCGAGATGACGATCGTTTCTACCGCGATGCCGCAAATCGCGACGCAATTGGGCGGCTTGAATCTGTACAGCTGGGTATTTTCGTCGTTCCTGCTCGCGCAAACCGCGATGACGGTGGTGTTCGGCAAGCTCGCCGATCTGTTCGGCCGCAAGCCGGTGATGCTGGTCGGGATTGCGGTGTTTCTCGCCGGTTCGCTGCTGGCCGGTTTCGCGTGGTCGATGCCGGCGATGATCGTGTTCCGCCTCGTGCAGGGCATTGGCGCCGGCGCGATCCAGCCGGTCGGCATGACGATCGTCGGCGATCTGTATCCGGCCCACGAGCGCGGCAAGGTGCAAGGCTATCTGGCGAGCGTGTGGGCCATTTCCGCGGTGGTGGGGCCGGTGGTCGGCGGGCTGATCATCCGCGACCTGTCGTGGGCATGGATCTTCTGGATGAACATCCCGATCGGCCTGCTGGCCGCCGCGGGCTACATCGCGTTCCTGCATGAAGCGCCGCGCAACCAGCGTCCGTCGATCGACGTGATCGGTGCGGGGCTGTTCACGATCGCGATGGCGGCGTTGATGATCGCGCTCACCGATGCCGGCACGTCGGCCACCGAACATGCGCTGTACGCGTGCGCGGTATGCGTGGTGGCCGCCGTGTTGTTCGTGCTGCAGGAGCGCCGCGCGCCGGAACCGATGATTTCGTTCGAACTGTGGGCGCGCCGGCCGATCGCCGCGACCAATGCGTCGACGCTGTTGACCGGCATGGTGCTGATGGGCGCGACCACCTTTCTGCCGATCTACGTGCAAGGCGTGCTGCAGCGCTCTCCAGTAGTGGCCGGCATGGCGCTGACGATGATGATGTTCGGCTGGCCGGTCGGCGCGACGATTTCCGCACGGCTGTTCCGGCGCTTCAATCTGCGGGCGATTCTGGTGGTGGGCAGCGTGTTTATCCCGCTAGGCGGTGTCGTATTCGCGCTGATGAACATCGACGCGTCGCCGCTGTTGCCCGGGCTCGGCTCACTGGTGATGGGTTTCGGCATGGGGCTCGCGGCAACCTCCGCGCTGGTGCTGATCCAGGAAATTGTCGAAGCAGGGCAGCGCGGCAGTGCGACCGCGTCGAATCTGTTCTCGCGCAATCTGGGCAGCACGCTCGGCGCGACGCTGTTCGGCGCGGTGTTCAACTATGGGCTCGCCCATGCGAAAGGGCTCGGCGCGGTATCGACCGAGCAGCTGCGCGGCGCGCTCGACGCATCGTCCGGCAAGCTCGGCGTCAGCGGCGATATGGCGGTGCGGCTCGCGTTGCAGCAATCGCTGCATCTGACCTTCGTGATGCTACTGGTGGTGGCGGTTGCAGTGTTGCTGCTGGCGATGCTGGTGCCGGCCGTGAGGATTCGCCACGCACATGAAGTGACCACGCCGGTCGCGCACTGACGTCGCAGCGATCGCCGCGCTTGCGCGAGCGGCCGCGCTCATCCATGCAGCGCATCGATGATCGCCTGCGTGATCGCCGGCCGGCCGTACGACGCGCGCTGGATCATGCCCACCGTGCGCAGCAGCGGCGGATTCGCAATCGACAGCACGCGCAGCGACGGATCGTTGCGCCAGTTACCCCGATGCAGCAGCGGCAGCACCGCGACGCCGACGTTCTCGCGCACCAACGCGACGATGGTTTCGATCGAATTGAGTTCGAGATACTCGTTGACGCTCAAGCCCGCCTTCTGCAACGCCTGATCGACGACGCGGCCGGTGCGCACGCGCCGGTCGAAGCGCAGAAAGCCGTGGCTGCGCAAAATGCGCTGCGGATCAGTATCGGCCACTTCGCTGCTGACCACCAGCACCAGCGGCTCGCTATACAGCGTGGTCCATTTGAGCGTGTCGGCGAGCGTCGCATCCGCGCGCGCAACCACCGCCGCGATATCGACGTCGCCGGCTTCGACCATCGCGGCGAGTTCATCGGAACGCGCGGACAGGAGCCGCACGTCGAGTTGCGGGTGCACGGTTTTCAGGCGCGCGACCACCAGCGACAACGCACCGATCACGGACACCACTGCGCCGATCGTTACCGGCCCGATCATCGAATCGTTGCGGTCCGAGCTGAGTTCGTCGAGCAGATCGAGAATCTGCTCGACCTTCGGCCAGATTTCCTGCCCGTAGCGGCTCAACACCACCTGGCGGCCGCTGCGGTCGAACAGCTGGCGGCCGAGCGCTTCCTCGAGGCCGCGCATCTGCAGGCTCACGGCGGCCTGCGTCAGCGCGACCCGTTCCGCCGCGGCAGCGAACGATCCGGTGCGCGCGACGGCTCGAAAGGTCTTCAGCATGCGCAGCGTAGGCATCGCTTATTCAAGTAAAACTTAAGTGTCGGCAAGAAATATTAATATTTTCTGTCATGAAGCGCACGCGATAATCACGCGTCTAAAAGCGTTTAGAGGCGACCAGCCCCATGTGGAGTCTGTTGGCATGAACGGCGGCGAGCACCAGCCCGTACTCGCGGTCGACGGCTTTTCCCTGAAGTTCTCGCGTGCCCCCGGCGTACCGAATCTGGTCGACAACGTGTCGTTTGCGGTCGGCAGCGGCGAGACGCTGTGCATCGTCGGCGAATCGGGATGCGGCAAAAGCGTGACTTCGCTCGCCTTGATGGGGCTGCTGGCGAGCCCGCCGGCACAACGCGTGGCCGGTACCGCGTATTTCGACGGCAAGGATCTGTTCGCGCTGTCCGAACGCGAACTCGCGGATATTCGCGGCAACCGGCTGTCGATGATTTTCCAGGAGCCGATGACGTCGCTGAACCCGGCGTACACGATCGGCGAGCAGATCGCGGAAAGCATCCGGCGACATCGCGGTATCGATCGTAATGAGGCGCGCGAACAGGCGCTCGAAATGCTGCGCCTCGTGCGCATTCCGGCGCCTGAAACGCGGCTCGATGCGTATCCGCATCAACTGTCGGGCGGCATGCGTCAGCGCGTGATGATCGCGATGGCGCTGGCGAACCGTCCGCGTCTGTTGATTGCCGACGAGCCGACCACCGCGCTCGACGTGACGATCCAGGCGCAAGTGCTGTCGCTGATCCGCAATCTGCAGGCCGAGACCGGCACCGCGATGGTGTTGATCACGCACGACCTGGGCGTGGTGGCGGAAGTGGCCGACCACGTCGCCGTGATGTACGCGGGCCGCATCGTCGAATACGGCACGGTAACCGACCTGTTCGACGACCCGCAGCATCCGTACACGATCGGTCTGATGGGCGCGATTCCTTCAGTGGGCAAACGCGAAGGCGCGCTCGCGACGATTCGTGGTTCCGTGCCTTCGCCGGAACAGATGCCGAACGGCTGCCGCTTTGCGCCGCGCTGCCCGTTCGCCGAACAACGCTGTATCGATGCGGCGCCGCCCGACCGGACGCTGGCCGGCGTGCATCGCGTCGCATGCTGGCTCGCGCCGGTCGAGCAAAGCGCACCCGCCGCAGCGTCGCACAACGGCGCCGCTGCTTCGCGCCGGGAGGTCGCATGAGCACCACGAACCCGCGCACACCGATCCTCGAGGCCCGCTCGCTGACCAAACATTTCGGCGGCACCCGTCAGCTGTTTACGCGCACGCCGACGGTGTACGCGGTCAACGACGTGTCGTTCGCGGTCGAGGCGGGCGAGACTTTTGCGATCGTCGGCGAATCGGGCTGCGGCAAGTCGACGCTCGGCCGCATGCTGCTGCGCCTGATCGATTCGACGCAAGGCCGCGTGTTCTATCAGGGCAAGGACATCACGCATCAGCAGGGCGCGCCGCTGCGGCGGCTGCGCCGCGAGATGCAGATCATCTTTCAGGATCCGTTCGCGTCGCTGAATCCGGGCATGACGATCGGCCAGATCGTCGGCGAGCCGATCGCGCTGCACGGCCTGGCGCGTAACGGCGCCGAGCGGCGCGAGCGCGTCGCGGATCTGCTGCGCACGGTCGGCTTGCAGCCCGCGTATGCGGACCGCTATCCGCACGAATTCTCCGGCGGCCAGCGGCAGCGCATCGGCATTGCGCGTGCACTGGCCGGCGAACCGAAGCTGATCGTCGGCGACGAACCGGTTTCAGCGCTCGACGTGTCGGTGCAGGCGCAGGTGATCAACCTGCTCGAAACGCTGAAGCAGGACCTCGGCCTGACGCTGATCATGGTCGCGCACGATCTGGCGGTGATCCGCCATATGAGCGACCGCGTCGCGGTGATGTACCTCGGCGAAATCGTCGAACTGGCCGACGTCGATGCGCTGTTCGACACGCCGCTGCATCCATACACGCAGGCGCTGCTCGGCGCGATTCCGGCCAGCAGTCCGCACGAGCGGCGCTCGCGGCCCGCGCTGTCCGGCGATTTGCCGAGCCCGACCAAACCGCCTTCGGGATGCCGTTTCCATACGCGCTGTCCGCATATGAAGCCGCAGTGCGTGCAGCAACGGCCGGTCAGCGAGACGCTGCCGGACGGCCGGCGCGTCGCCTGCCATTTCTGGCGCGACATTCAGAACGCAGGCAGCGGCGCACCGTTGAGCGCGCGCGTCAGCGACAAGCTGACCGAGCGTCTCGCGCTGTATCGCGAACGCCAGAGCGCGCAAGCGGCCGCCACCGCAGCCGCGGAATAGAGGATCGAAGCCCGATGGAACACGCGTCCGCGCCGGCCATCGGCACCACACCGCTTCATGTACAGACCAGAAAAGGGATAGTCCGCATGCGAAGAATGTTGATAGGCGCGGCGCTCGCGCTGTGCGCGTCCGCCGCGATGGCACAGACCAGCCAGATCCGGATCGGCCTGCAGGACGATATCGGCTCGCTCGACCCCGCACGCAGCGTGCAGTTCGTCGACCGCGTCGTGTTCGCGTCGCTGTGCAATTCGCTGGTCGATATCACGCCGGACCTGAAGTTCACGCCGATGCTCGCGACCTCGTGGAGCACCAGCGCCGACGGCAAGACGCTGACTTTCAAGCTGCGCCAGGGCGTGAAGTTCCAGGACGGTGAGCCGTTCAACGCGGCGGCCGTGAAGGCCAACCTCGAACGCGATCGTACGCTGCAAACCAGCAACCGCAAGAGTGAACTGGCGTCGATCGATCATATCGACACGCCCGACAACTACACGGTGGCGATCGTGCTGAAGCAGCCGGACGCGTCGCTGCTTGCATCGCTGTCGGACCGCGCCGGCATGATGCTGTCGCCGAAGACCTTTGCTGACCCGGCTGGCGTCGCATCGCATCCGGTGTGTTCGGGGCCGTACAAGTTCGTGCAGCGCGTGCAGAACGACCGCGTCGTGCTCGAAAAATTCGATGGCTACTGGGATGCCGCAAAGTACCCGATCCAGCGCGTGATCTTCCAGCCGATTCCGGATGCGACCGTGCGTCTTGCGAATCTGCGCTCGGGCTCGCTCGATATGCTGGAACGCCTCGCGCCTTCGGACGTGAACTCGGCCAAGGGCGATTCGAACCTGAAGTTCGTATCGATTCCGGGCCTCGGTTACTACTACGTCGCGTTCAATCTGAACAACGGTCCGCGCGGCAATTCGGTGCTGCGCGACAAGCGTGTGCGCCAGGCATTCGACCTCGCGATCGATCGCGACGCGATCAACCAGGTGATCGGCGCCGGCATTTTCGCGCCGGCCAACCAGGCGCTGCCGAAGTCGAGCCCGTACTTCGACGCCGCGTTGCCGGTCGAGCATCGCGACGTCGCGAAGGCCAAGGCGCTGTTGAAGGCCGCCGGCCACGAGCACGTCGAGATCGAGTTCGCGTACCCGAACAACACGGTGTCGAGCCAGATCGTGCAGATGTTGCAGGCGATGGTCGGCGAAGCCGGCTTCACGCTGAAGCTGCGGCCGACCGACTACGCGGCGCAGCTGAACGCCGCGCATAACGGCGACTTCCAGGCGATGTATCTGGGCTGGTCGGGCCGCGTCGATCCGGACGGCAACCTGCATCAGTTCACCACCTGCGCCGGCAACCTGAACTACGGCAAGTACTGCAACCAGCAGGTCGACGACGCGCTGAACGCCGCTCGTGTGAAGCAGAGCGTCGCGGACCGCAAGGCGCAATACGATGCCGCGGCGAAGATCCTGGCCGACGAGGATCCGCTGCTGTTCATCTACGTGCAGCCCTGGCCGTTCGTGCTGTCGAAGAAAGTGCAGGGCTTCACCGCGTATCCGGACGGGTTGATCCGTCTGCGCGACGTGAGCGTCAAGGGCTGATCGATCATGCTGCGGATCATTGCGAATCGGGTGCTGGTGGCCGTGCCGACGCTGATACTGGTGTCGATGCTGATCTTCGGCCTGCAGAAGCTGTTGCCCGGCGACCCGGTCACGGCGCTCGCCGGCGAAGACCAGGATCCGCAGCTGATCGCGGCGCTGCGCGTCAAATATCACCTCGACGAACCGGTGCCGACGCAATACGCGCTGTGGGTCAAGGACGTGGTGCGCGGCAATCTCGGTGCGTCGCTGCGCACCGACGTGCCGGTCACGTCGCTGATCGCGCAGAAGCTGCCGGTGACGATCCAGCTCGCGGTGATGGCGATGATCTTCGCGATCGGCATCGGCATTCCGGCCGGCGTGCTGTCGGCGGCGAGCCGCGGCGGCCCGCTCGACTACGGCGCCAACATCTTCGCGTTGTCCGGCATGTCGATACCGAACTTCTGGCTCGGCATCATGCTGATCTTTATCGTGTCGGTGCGCTGGCATCTGCTGCCGTCGTCCGGTTACGTGCCGCCCAGCGAAGACTTCTGGATGAGCATCAAGACCATGCTGATGCCGGCCTTCGTGCTCGGCGCCGCGCTCGGCGCGCAGCTGATGCGGCATACGCGCAGCGCGATGCTGAGCGTGCTGCGCACCGATTACATCCGTACCGCGCGCGCGAAGGGTTTGCTGCGCGGCACGGTGGTCGTCAAGCACGCGTTTCGCAACGCGCTGATTCCGATCGTCACGGTGCTCGCACTGCTGTTCGGCGAACTGCTGGCGGGCGCCGTGCTGACCGAACAGGTGTTCACGATTCCGGGCTTCGGCAAGCTGATCGTCGATGCGGTGTTCAACCGCGATTACGCGGTCGTGCAAGGCGTGGTGCTGGTCACTGCGCTGTGCTTTATCGTCGTCAATCTGTTTGCCGACGTGCTTTATATCCTGCTCAATCCCCGCATGAGGCGCAGCTGATGGCTACTCCTGCAGCCCCCGTCCGCACGCCGGCCGTGCCCGCCGCGCTGCCGCGCCGCAAGCGCCGCGGCCTCGCCAAGTTCATGCGCAATCGCGCTGCGGTGTTCGGCGCTTTTCTGGTTGCGCTGACCGTGATCATGGCGGTGTTCGCGCCGCTGCTCACGCACTACGATCCGGTGCAGGCAAGCTTTCTGACCGTGCGCCAGGCGCCTTCCGCCACGCACTGGTTCGGCACCGACGAGCTCGGCCGCGATGTGTTGAGCCGCTTGCTGTACGGCGCGCGCGCGTCGCTGCTGGCGGGCGTGGTGTCGGTGGGTATCGCGGTGGTGATCGGCGTGCCGCTCGGGCTGGTGGCCGGTTATTTCGGCAAGCTGGTCGACGGCGTGATTTCGCGTATTGCCGATGCGCTGCTGTCGATCCCGTTCCTGATTCTTGCGATCGCGCTCGCCGCATTCCTCGGCCCGAGCCTGACCAATGCGATGGCCGCGATCGGCATCTCCGCGATGCCGCGCTTCGTGCGGCTCACGCGCGGCCAGGCGCTGGCGGTGAAAGCGGAGGAATATGTCGAAGGCGCGCGCGCGATCGGCCTTGGCCATGGCCGCATCATCGTGCGCTACATCCTGCCAAACGTGCTGCCGCCCATCATTGTTCAGGCGAGCCTGACGATTGCCACCGCGATCATCGCCGAAGCGAGTCTGTCGTTCCTCGGCCTCGGCCAGTTGCCGCCGGCGCCGTCGTGGGGCTCGATGCTGAATACGGCCAAAGACTTCGTCAGCCAGGCGCCATGGATGTCGATTTTCCCTGGTATCGCGATCTTCCTTGCGGTGCTCGGCTTCAATCTGCTCGGCGACGGATTGCGCGATGCGCTCGATCCGCGCGAGTCGTAAGGCGAAAGCCATGACTTACTGCAGCCGCCTTTGACTCTGCCATTGCTGCTGCGTCCTTTTCATCTTTTATCTGTACGAGTTTTCCGATGACTAGCTTCAACTGGCAAAACCCCTATCCGACGCAGCGCCTGCCGGTGTTTGCGCGCAACGTGGTGTCGACCTCGCATCCGCTCGCTTCGCAGGCGGGCCTGAAGATGCTGTGGAAAGGCGGCAACGCAATCGATGCGGCGATCGCCGCCGCCGCGATGCTGACGGCTGTCGAGCCGGTGTCGTGCGGTCTGGGCAGCGATGCGTTCGCGCTGGTGTGGGACGGCGCGAAGCTGCATGGTCTGAATGCGTCGGGCACGGCGCCGGCGGCGTGGAGTGTCGATTACTTCAAGCGCAAGTACGGCGAGCAAAACGGCATCGCGATCCAGCCGAAGCGTGGCTGGGATAGCGTCACGGTGCCGGGCGTGATCGCCGGCTGGGAAGCGCTGCACAGCAAGTTCGGCAAGCTGCCGTTCGCCGATCTGCTGGAGCCGACCATCGAAGTGTGCGAACGCGGCCATGCGGTGGCGAGCGTGGTGGCGCACAAGTGGGCCGCCGCGGTGCCGGAACTGAAGGATCAGCCGGGCTACGCGCAGACCTTTATGCCGCACGGCCGCGCGCCGAACGTGAGCGAACTGATCCGCTACCCGGGCCACGCGAAGACGCTGCGCATGCTGGCCGAGCAAGGTCCGCGCGCGTACTACGAAGGCGAGATCGCCGAGCGCATCGCCGCGTTTTCGCGTGAGTGCGGTGGCGCGATGACGCTCGACGATCTGCGCAGCTATCGTGCCGACTGGGTCGAACCGATTTCGAAGCGCTATCGCGGCTATGACGTGCATGAAATTCCGCCGAACGGGCAGGGCATTGCCGCACTGATCGCGCTCGGCATTCTCGAGCAGTTCGACG
>Ga0310813_10002238_pt1 | contig 11774 bp, 10 predicted proteins | sample YN3metagenome_FD_203086 | JGI IMG/M metagenome (GOLD analysis project Ga0310813, IMG submission 203086) | Soil microbial communities from experimental microcosm in Duke University, North Carolina, United States - YN3 | ecosystem: Engineered > Artificial ecosystem > Soil microcosm > Unclassified...
CTTCGCCGAAAAACTCCTGGAGGGATGGGAGCGGGCTTGTAAGCAGATGTCCGCGAGGGCGCCGGTGATTTTTACGGCGCACAGTGTTCCGCAGCGCACGATTGCTGAAGGCGACCCTTACGAGGCGCAGACCAAGGAAACGGCCATGCTGGTGGCGCGGGAGGCGGGTCTCGAGCCCGGGGATTGGACATTTGCCTTCCAGAGCCAGGGTATGTCGGGCGGCGCGTGGCTTGGACCCACAGTCGAAACCACAATCCTCGATTTGAAGCGAAGTGGACATCGTGGCGTATTCATGCAGCCGATCGGTTTCCTCTGCGATCACGTCGAAGTGCTATACGACATCGACGTCGTCTTCAGGCAATTCGCTGCGAACGAGGGAATGCGGCTCTGGCGCGCGGATTCTCTGAACGACTCGCCTTTGCTGACCTCGGCGCTTGCAGCGATCGTGAATTCGCGCCTGCGCTCAACCCGTGAAACTCATTAATCCAAATGAAAAGGATCGCAATCATCGGCGGCGGCATCTCCGGCCTCTCTGCCGCATTTAGGCTCGAAAAACGGAAAAAACAAAGCGAGCCGTTGGAGTACGTGCTTTTCGAGTCGGCTCCTCGCTTCGGCGGCGTCATCCAGACAGAAGAGGTAGTAGGTTGCGTGGTCGAAGCCGGGCCGGACTCGTTCCTGACTGAAAAAGCCTGGGCCGCAGACCTCTGCCGTGAGCTCGGCCTTGGCGATCAATTGGTCGGGTCGAATGACTCCGAACGCAAGACCTACATTCTGGTGAAAGACCGGCTGCTCCCGCTTCCTGACGGACTGATGTTCATGGTCCCCACCAAACTGCTCTCGACGTTTTCTTCTCCGCTGTTTTCGTGGACAACAAAGCTTCGAATGGTTCGCGAATGGTTTTATCGTCCCGCGGAATCTAGCTCGGATCTGTCGGTCGCCGAATTTGTCGAACACCACTATGGCCGCGAGATGGTGGACCGCGTTGCCGATCCCTTGCTTGCCGGCGTCTATGGCGGCAGCGCCGACACCTTGAGCGTGCAGTCGGTCCTGCCCCGCTTTCTGGACATGCAGGCACGATATGGGAGTCTGGGCAAGGCAATGGTTTCTGCCCGGCGCAATCAGCCGGATTCGCCCCGGCCGCTCTTCACCTCATTGCGCGGCGGAATGCAACAGATGATCGATGCCCTGCTCGCGCGCATACCGGATTCGGCCAGACGCGCAAATTCGGCAGTTGCGAAAATCAGTTCGGAATCAGGCAAGTGGCTGGTTGTAAGCGGCGGGCGTACCGAGGAGTTCGACGCGGCGATCGTGGCGACGCCGGCCTATGTCGCGAGCGCGCTTCTGTCGGGCGCCAGTAGCGAGTTGGCGTCCCTCCTCTCCGGAATTCGTCACAGCTCCTCGGCAACCGCGGTGCTTGGATACGGCAGCGACGTGCGCTCTGCGTTGCCACCGGGCTTCGGATTTCTGGTTCCCCGCACCGAATCCCGCCGCATCATCGCAGCCACCTTCGTTCACAACAAATTTCCATTCAGAGCGCCGGAAGACCGCGCTGTCGTCCGATGCTTCCTCGGAGGAACCCGCGACGAAGAAGCCGTGCAACTCTCAGATGACACCCTGCTTGCCATCGTGAAAAGCAACCTGTCCGGCGTACTAGGGATCAAGTCCGAGCCGCAATTTGCTCGGATCTACAGGTGGAATCACGCTATGGCGCAATATGAGGTCGGGCACCGCGATCGGGTCGAGAGCATACGAACCCTGCTTTCCCGAATGCCCGGTCTGGCTCTTGCCGGAAACTATCTCGGCGGCATCGGAGTTCCGGATTGTGTGCGCACGGGAGCAGAGGGCGCGGCGAAAGTCCTGGCGGACATGAAAATCGTACCTACGGATTGAACAGGCGAACCATGGTGACCGACGCAATACACCTCTTTACTGATCTTTAGGAACATTCCTTGAATATCAGTGTTAGTTTCTTGGCAAGGGAGATGCCTATGCGCTCTTTGCTCCTCGCAATTTCAATCTTCATTGCGTCGGTTGTGGTTGCACAGAACCAACCCACTGAAATGGACATGTCGCACGTATCCACACAAGACCAGTCGCACAGCATGCATGACATCCCGGGCATGGAGGGCGACGGCGCCGCGATGGCCATGCATTCCATGGAATCGAAACACATGGACATGGGCCCGCATATGAAAATGACCGAACTGCGGACGGTCCAGCGCGGCGATCAGGAAAAAGCTGGCGAGATTGTCAAAGCCGCACGCGAAGCCGCTGAAGAATACAAAGACTACAGGGCCGCTCTCAACGATGGCTTCAAGATCTTCTTGCCGAACGTCCCGCAGAAGCAGTATCACTTCACAAATTACCGCTATGCCTTTCAGGCCCGGAACCATTTCGATCCGTCGCATCCGACTTCGTTGTTGTACGAGAAAACCGGCGACGGCTACAAACTGATCGGCGTCATGTACACCGCCAGGAAAGACGCTACCGAAGACGAACTGAATGAACGCATCCCGCTGAGCATCGCCCAATGGCACGCGCATGTAAACCTGTGCCTGCCGTCCGGCTATAAGAGAAAAGAAGATGTACTCCCGAACAGCTCCCAATTCGGGCTACGGGGTTCGATCGCAACCAAGGAAGCCTGCGATGCCGCGGGCGGGAAATTCTATCCGCAAGTCTTCGGCTGGATGGTTCACGTCTATCCGTTCGAGCAGAAGCAGGCGGATATCTGGTCAGTCGAGCGTCAGCACAACCACATGGATTAGCAGAGACGTTGCTTGCAACGTCTCCTGCCGGCATCGGGCCCTGTGCCGCCACAAGCAAGACGTGGCAAGCTACGTCTCTACACTCGTCGAATCGGTTCCTCTCGATACAGTCGGACAATGTTCATTGTCGTGAAAGCGACCATCATCGCGGTCATGCCGGCAATTCCTATAACACCGCCGACGTCGAACAAACGAAAGTGCCGGTGCAGTACCCAGGGCCACCGCAACAGGGCAAGGTTCCCGACCATTAGCAACAGCCGCAGTTCTGTCGGTCCAAAACTCCAGAACGACATGCGGAATTCGCCCAGCGTGTAGGTCGCAAGATAAGACTGGACGGAAAGCAACAGAAATAGCACGAGCAAGCCAACCGCAATCATCGGGCCCATGTAACCGGAAAGCGCTAATCCGCCCATGAGCGCGACAGCGCCAATGCTGTCGAGTATGTGGTCCACATAAAATCCGTACCGTGGCCGCTGTTGATTGCGCACACGCGCGAGTGTTCCATCCAGGCTGTCGCCGAACCAGTTCAACACTAGCAATCCGATGCCGACAATCAGCCATATCTGGTTCGATCTTGCCATCGCATAGCTGAGCCCGGTCAGCAATTGGGCAACGAAGCCGAGCGCGGTCAGGTGGTCGGAATTGATGAAGGCGGGAATGCGTTGGGCTATCCAGACTAGAACCTGTTTTTCCACACCCGCCGTCAGACTCTGCTGAAGCCGTCGAGCGGGACGGAAGCGGCTGGAAGTGACTGCAACCTGAGTGGCCATTTGTCTTTCCGAGTTCATCTTGGGCGAAAGCTGGGGCCGTGCGCAATGCTTGGCGGGTAAAACATATCTCAATTCGTAAGTTGCTGAATTTGGATTAGTTAGCCGATGCCATCGTCTACTGAAGCTCGACGCTGCGCGCAACCTTTGGAGAGGAAACGAGCAGTTCTGCGTGAACCGCGCTGGATTCCGCGGCTCAGGGCATCTCGTGTCAACCTCGTTTCGGAACGTAGATCAGTTCGTACTCGACAGTCCAGTCTTTGCCATCCGGCGAGACCTCGCCCCGCTGCCTCACTCGCCCGCCGTCCAGCCGGGTAAATGTCATGCGACGCATCGTGCGGTTTCCGGCACGATCGCTCGCTGGCCCCTCGAACCGCATTTCGCCGTTTACCAGTCTGCCAGAGTATTCGTGAACATCGCCGCCGCTATCAACCCAGAACTGCTGCCACAGTTTCTTGCTGGCGTTGTAGATGTTCAGGCTCTTGCCGTCTCCGCCGCCACTCCAGTTCTCGAGCAGCGCGCATCCATTCAGAATGCGCTCGACTTTGGAAGCACCCGCTTGCTGGCCGCTGGTCGTCTCCACCGTCCATTCTCCAATCCAAAAATCGAATTGCCGGTTTTCATCCGTGTGCTCGCATGGAGTCGCGTTGGCGGTAGTTGCAGCCAGCACATCGCTCCAGCGGCGGTCTGACTGCAGCGGTTTTAAATCGCTATCGGAAGCAAGGCTGTTCACGTTGGGAAAGCCGGCTTTATTAAGCTGATTCAGAACCTCGAAGCTGCGGTCGATTTCGCCGGCTCTGGCCAGAGACTTTACTTCTCTGAACTGTGACCGCGTGGCCTGAAAACCCGCGCTTGAGGCATGGTCAAATGCGTCAGCGGATGCGGAAAACTTCTCCTCACCGTAAAGCGCTTCTCCCAGATGAAACCAGGCCTCGCCGTTCTTGACGTCGGCGCGGGTCTCATCTCGGAAGATTTGCTCTGCTGTGGACCAGTTCTTGTTTGCGAGAGCTTGTTCCCCGGCGTTCGGTTGTTGACCTGCAGAAAAATTGGTTAATCCCAGTATTCCCAAGATGAGGAAGGAGACAGTTGAATGCTTCATGGCGGCAAAGTATAGACCACGCTGCCGTCGAGAGAGAAGCTAGTGGTACAAACAGCGGGAGATCAGGGACGAACCGTGGATTCATCGATTGCGGCAGCCAACTGATCGACCGCCCAGGAAACCTGCTCACTCGAGATGACAGCAGGAGGTGCAATCAAAATATGATCTCCGCTGTCCCCATTCGCACACCCCTGCACGGGGTAAACCAGCAACCCGCGCGATATTGCCGCCTGAGCCACACGTCCGCAGAAATTCAGTTCGCTCGCGAACGGCTGTTTGCTGGCGCGATCCGCGACAAACTCCACCGCCCACAGCAATCCAATACCCCGCACATCGCCGACGCAATGATGCTCGAACAATCTGCCCAGACCTTCACCCAGTGCCTTTCCTGCTCCTTCTTTTCCTGAATGTGCGGCCTCAACCAGCTTCCGCTGCGAAATGTAATTCAACACCGCCCGCCCGGCAGCCAGAGAAATCGGATGCGAGCTGTATGTGAACCCATGAATAAAAGATCCCGAGCCATAGGCGATTACATCAACCACCCTCTTGGAAACGATCAGCGCTCCCAGCGGAGCGTAGCCACTGGACAGGCCTTTCGCGGTAACGAGGATGTCAGGCGCGACTCCCCAGTGATCGACGGCAAAGTTGCATCCGGTCCGCCCCACACCGCTCATCACTTCATCAGCGATCAGCAAAACGTCGCGTTGACGGCAAACTTCGGCAACTCTCTCCAGATACCCTTTCGGCGGAACCACCGCGCCGAGCGTTGCGCCACTGACCGGCTCCAGTATCACGGCCGCGACCCGGTCTTCTGAATCTGCGATGGCCTGCTCGATCTCAGCCGCATATTGCTGGCCGCAGTTGAAACATCCATCCGTGCAGTCGAAAGCACAACGGTAACAATACGGAGCGCTCACCGCGACGAACTCTCGCAGCATAGGACGATAGATTTCCCGCCGAAGCTTATTTCTCGAAACCGCGACCGCCCCGAGCGTCGCACCGTGATAACTCTGTTCGCGGCTGATGATCTGCGAACGCTGCCGCTCACCCATCTCCACCTGATATTGGCGAGCTAGCTTGAGAGCGGTTTCGATCGCCTCCGATCCGCCGCTGCAAAAATAGACTGCGCCTCCGCGAAAGTTCTCTCCGGCGAATTCCAGCAGTTCGCTTGCGTATTGCTCCGCAATCGGGGTGGTGAATTGGCTGCCGTGAATGAACTCCAGCGAGCGCGCCTGCTCGGTCATTGCCGACACTATTTCCGCTACGCCGTGGCCGATGAAGTTAACCGCGGCCGAACCGGAGAAATCGAGATAGCGTTTGCCGCTCGCGTCCCACAAATATGCGCCCTCGCCCCGCACTGCGCACGGCAGCGCTTTGCGAAATGAACGACGCAGCAGGGCGGAATCCACCCTGTCCTGAATGGCTGCTTGACCCGGCACGTTGGGGATTATATCCGGCCTATTGATTCGGGATTTCAGAAAAAAGTTGCAAAGAGCCGGTTTGGCCGCTGCTTGCGAACCCAACGTAATACGTTCGCCGGGAAATCCGCCATGTAGAATCGCCCCAGATGCCGTCCTCCCCAACCTGCGCATGACTTCATCTCTACAAACAATACCGCTCTCACGCCGCTTCCTGCGCCTGCTGAACCCCTCGCGCGAGCACACGGCATTTTCGGCAACGGTCCTGCTGGTCACGACCATCATGCTATCCCGGATCGTTGGCTTTCTGCGTGAGATGTACATCGCCTGGGCTTTTGGCGCAACCAAAACCACCGACGCATACCTGGCTGGCTTCACCATTCCCGACTGGGTGAACTACCTGGTCGCCGGCGGCACCGCTTCGATCACATTCGTTTCGATTTACACCCGATTTCTGGCAGAGAAGCGCGAAGACGAAGCCCGTAAGACGTTTTCCGCCGTGATCACGATCATGACCGTCGTCCTGGCCGCAGCGATCGTCGTGGCCGAAATCTACGCGCCCGAACTGAATCGGCTCATGTTCAGCAAGTTCGATCCGGATCAGTTCGCCCTGTGTGTGCACCTGACACGCATCCTTCTTCCAGCGCAGCTCTTTTTTTACGTTGGCGGAGTCGTGTCCGCGGTCCTGCTCTCGCGCCGCATGTTTCTGCTTCCTGCAATCGGCCCCATCGTTTACAACGGCGGCATCATCGTCGGCGGAGTCCTCTTCTCCCGGCGAATTGGAATCTCCTCCCTGGCGTACGGCGCAGTCGCAGGCGCGTTCGTGGGAATTTTTCTCATTAATGCGATCGGCGCCGCGAAGACCGGAGTCGGCTACAAACTTTCCTTTGATTTCCGCAACCCCGCGTTTCTTGAATGGGTCAAGCTTTCGATTCCGTTGATGCTCGGGGTTTCTCTCGTCACCGCCGACGACTGGATCCTCCGCTACTTCGCCTCCGGCAGCACCGGCGACATCACCCGCCTGAATTACGCCAAGCGCTTGTTCCAGGTTCCGATTGCCGTGCTGGGCCAGGCGGCAAGCCAGGCGTCGTTGCCGTTTTTCGCGCGGCTGTTTGGGGAAAAGAAGCTGACTGAGTTCGCCGAGACCGTGAACGCTTCGATCTACCGCATCGTCGGCGCTTCCCTGCTGGCCTCGAGCCTGATGGCCGTGTCGGCGTTACCGCTGCTTGATCTCGTTTACCGCCGCGGCCACCTGCAGTTCGCCGACTCACAGGCCAACGCGGTTTACTTTTTCTGGTTTTCTTTGTCTTTGGTGTTCTGGTCCGCGCAAGGACTCTACGCTCGCGCGTTTTACGCGGCCGGCAACACACTCACACCCATGATTGCCAGCACCGTAATCACGCTGGCGTCGCTGCCGATTTACTCCTTGCTGTACCGGCAATTCTCGGCGATTGGCCTGGTGATCGCCTCGGATCTCGGCATTGCCGGCAATTGTCTGATCACCGCCTATCTCTTGAATCGCCGCGGCCTGGTGCCAGCAAGCGGATTGAATTGGAAAGAAGTAGGCAAGATCTTTGTAGTTTCCATCCTTGCCGGACTGCTGAGTTGGCGAATCACAATGCTGATCACCCTCAGCGGAAGCCGCATTGCCGACGTCAAAGCACTGGCGCTAACAGTCTTGACCTGGGCAGCAGCGGTCGCGGCCGGGTTATGGCTCACGAGATCTAAATTGCCCATGGACTTACGAACACGAAAATCCTCGACCTGAAGACAAAGTAACCCGTAGGTGCCCTATTTTGATTGGTTTTCACCGCTCCGATTCAGTGCGTCAGCACGAGAATGCTCGCTAGCCGCTCCGGCCGTGTTGCCCGCCTGGGAGTAGGCGTCCGCCAGAAACGAATGGCCCTCCGCGATGCGCGGTTCTGACTCAACCGCCTGCTTGAGATAAGAGACAGCGTCATCAGTTCTTCCCTGGAGCGTGTAAATGCGTTCCAATAGAAGGTTGGCGCGAAAGTGCTGCGGTTCCTGTTTCAATACGCCCAGCAACAAATCAATCGCTTCCGGCACTCTTTGAATTCGCGCGTACACTGAGGCCAGCGAATACTGCGCGTCGGGAAACTTGGGGCGCTTCTTCGCTACAAATTCAAAATAAGGCGCAGATTCCCTTCACTGAAACCCGATGGGATTCGTTGAAAACGTAATCGAACTTTACGTGAAAATTATTGTTATCAAGTGAGTCATTCGCCGCTATGTTAGCAAGCCCGGACTTGGACTTTGGAATCAAAATTTCAGGTAAGCGCAGCGTGTAACCGTCCCCACCATCCCTAGAACGCGCACCAGAAACACACGCAAACAGTGGCGTGCGACCGCTGCTTCGGGCTCGCGCTACAAACCCGCACGTTGTCTGAAGCATCAAAAAGCGTGTCCCTCGGCCAGCAGGTTTCAATCCTATTTCTTCTCGCTATTCCAATCGCGTGTATCGCCTGGACGCTCACGCACGAAGCCATCTTTCGCGAACCACGTGAGTTTTGCAAAACCCAGAGCGAGAATGCCAAGCCCTACCTGCAGCGCAAGTTCTTCTACATCTTTACCTGCGAGTATTGCCTCAGCCACTACGTAACCGCAGTAATTCTCGCCATCACGCGGTTCCAACTGATCTATGGGGGCTGGCGCGGCTACCTTATATCGCTGTTTTCACTGGTGTGGATCGCGAACTGTTACATGAGCATTTATGACCGGCTGCGGCTCACCATCAAGCATGAACACGTTGCCATTGACGCGGATAAGAAGCAGGCGCAATCAACTTCGGAGCAACAGACGAAGAAAGCGGCTTAATCTGCGAATTAGACGCGACGCCATGAGCCAGGTTTGGTGCTCACGCGGGAATGGTGACTGAAAAACAAAAGGCCGGACACGGGTGCCCGACCTTCACGTCCGATTTGAATTGAAGCTTACGCGCGCGCCGCCACGGCCTCGTTGCTCGAAACCGCTGCCGGCTTGTCTTCGCCGTTGGCCTTCGCGGGTTGTCCGGCTTTGCGGATGTCGATTCCGCCCTTGAAGAACGCGCCGTCTTCAATCGAGATGCGAGCTGCCACGACATCTCCGGTGAGCGAACCGTCGCTGCGGATATCCACGCGATCGCTCGCGGTCAGGTTGCCGCGAACTTTTCCGAGCACGACGATCTCACGAGCATTGATGTTCGCCGCGACTACGCCGTTACGTCCAACAGTCACGCGATTGCCCGCAAGGTTGATCGAGCCTTCGACGCGGCCGTCGATGTAAAGCGACTCGGACCCGGTGACTTCACCCTTAATGACAAGAGACTTCCCGATGGTAGCCTGGTCGGCGGTGCTGGCCGCAACTGGTCGCGGAGCACTGGCGGCCGTTTCCGTTACCGCAGGAGCGCTCGGCGCTGAAATTGGTGTACGCTCCGGCTCGGTCGGACGACCGGGTGCCGTGGGCTGATTTGTAGGCTTCCACATGTGAGAAGAACCATCCTTTTAAGGAAAATGTTGTTTGGGAACCGAATTACGCTTCGGTGGCCATAGAAATTCTACTCTCCATACATGCCTTTGTATTGTGGAAAATGGGAATACTTTGTGCATATCTGGTTACTTGACAGGGGTTTTCAGGCGAAACTCCGGGCAAAACCTTAGGAAAAGATCGATCCCACAGATATTCGGAGAGTTCTCGCAGCGCAGCACCTAAGGCCGTAGGTGAGAATCAACAAATGTCCAGTGGGGAGTCTGGTCGTTGCGTCAGACCGTGCGTCGCACGCTACGCACACAGGTGGCTTAGCGCACGACGCACAAGACGGCTTAGTTCTGCCGCAGCGCCGGCATAGGCAGCGGAATGCTATACGTCGTCGCGCCTCTTCCCACGCCTGCCTCGCATGTATTTGGTGGAGTCGTGCAGACCGAGTGCGTGCCCTGGCACTCAGCCGCCCAGAACATCAGTCCGAGCATGCCGCGAGTTGTGCCGGCACCGTTCGGTGCTACCGTCTGGACGTAGCTCCCGGTGCTGTTCTCCAGCGACGAAGTGAAGTTGTTGCACTCGGGAGCAGGATTTCTGCCGGTCACAATGTACAAGCTTCCCGTAAACCGGTTGGGCGCGAGCGGCGGCACGGGCGGCGCGTAGTTCGGTTTGCCGTCGATGTGCTGCTGCCAATTGCCCTCGGCTGAAGACGCGCTAGGCGGCTGCTTGTTCGGCACCATCGCATTGGCGTAATCAAGCACCGGCGATGCGTTGTTGAGCCAGTTGGCGGTTGCGTAACGAGAAAGGTCCGTAAGGAATTGATCGCCCGCGCCGAGGTCAATCGTCAAACGCGCCGCTGGGTTCGTTCCCGTCGCGTCGTAGGGAATCTGCGACCGATAGGCATTCACAAACGCCTGCAGCCCAGTTAGATTGGGACTCGAGCTGTTCTCATAATCAATCTCGATTCCAACTCCGAGACTCTGCGCAACCGCGGCCGCATTTAATCCCAGCTGAGTGGGGTTGCTCGAAAGCGCTTGGTCCCAAAAATTCGTGTACGTGATTCCGCCGATCGAGAGCATCACGCGAACATTGTGGCTGGTGAAATACTGCACCACCGCCGCATTCATGCCAATTGGCACGCCGTTCACGTCGCCAGCATCGTTGGTCTTGTTCAGGAGCTTCATCGGCTGCACAAAGCTAAGTATGACGAGATTGACCGAAGGTTTACCCGACCCGTCGCCGCGATCAATGATCCAATGATTTTTCGTATCGAAGTCAGTCATGTTGCGCACACTGGCCCACGTACAGAAATCGCTTCCGCAATGCCATGAGCCGTAAATCTGCATTTGGCCTTGCGCAACCATCGACGAAACCAGTATCCCCAGACCAAGCACGAACGAACGTCCTTGCATACTGCCTCCTTTTGCCCCTCGATGCTCTTGTGCGACTGAGCAGAACTGAAGCCTGTTTACAATGGCCCACCAGCTTTATACCCGCAAGTAAAACGTGTCAATACCCGGAAGCCTGCAGGCCCGAGCTGTCCCCGAAAGTGAACTGAACGGTACTCAAATAGAATTGTTTTGCGCATTCGTGATCCGCGCGGAAAATGCTCTCAGATTCTGCAATCCTGAAAAAACTCGAGCGTCAGCCGAAAAAGGCTGCCGGCTATAAGCAACTGGTCCGCGAACTTGGACTGCACGGAGACGAGCGAAAGCAACTCTCCGGACGCTTGCAGAAGATGGTCGCGCGCGGGGAACTGGTGCAGGTTGACTCCGACCGCTACGCCATTCCCCAGGCAGCAGCAGGGAAAAACACCGTCCTCGGCAAGCTCAGCCTGCACCGCGACGGCTTCGGATTTGTGACCCCCGACCCGTCCTCGGCCGCGGCAAACCTCAAGTCACGACTTGCGGGCGACATCTTCATTCCTCCACACGCCGTCGGCTCAGCCATGAGCGGCGACCGCGTTCTGGCCGAGATCACCGCGTTTCGCAGCGATGGCCGCGCCGAGGGACGAATTCTCCGCACCGTGATGCGCGCCCACCCGACGGTAGTTGGCATTTTTCATTACGGATCGCGCGGCAACTACGTCGTTCCCATTGATCAGAGGGTCGCTCAGCAGATTGTGATTCCGCGGGGCATGGAAGAGCCGTCGTCGGCCCTCGGTCGTCGGTCGTCGGCAAGAACGAAAGATATAGAGCACATTGGGCGTGATCGGCAGCGTGAGGAAGAAACCTCAGATTCGCGGGTTGGG
>Ga0310813_10002239_pt1 | contig 11772 bp, 10 predicted proteins | sample YN3metagenome_FD_203086 | JGI IMG/M metagenome (GOLD analysis project Ga0310813, IMG submission 203086) | Soil microbial communities from experimental microcosm in Duke University, North Carolina, United States - YN3 | ecosystem: Engineered > Artificial ecosystem > Soil microcosm > Unclassified...
TATTCAATAATTATGAGCTGGACTGCGAGCGCCGTGAGTTGCGCAAAGGTGACGCCGCGGTCGCTCTCGAGCCACAGGTTTTCGATCTTCTCGTCTATCTCATCGAAAATCGTGATCGCGTTGTCAGCAAAGATGATCTGATTGCCGCGGTCTGGGCCGGCCGCATCGTTTCTGACTCGACGCTGACCAGCCGGATCAACGCGGTGCGCAAGGCCATCGGCGACACTGGCGAGAAACAGACCTGCATCCGCACCTTCGCGAGGAAAGGCTTTCGCTTTGTCGCGTCCGTCGAGGCGACGGACACCGCAAACCAAATGACAAACGTGGAGGCCGATCCCGGCCTCGCGCTTCCACAAAAGCCATCCATCGCGGTCCTGCCCTTCAGCAATATGAGCGGCGATGCGGCAGATGATTCTCTCGCGGATGGCGTGACCGAGGAAATCATCACGGCGCTGTCGCGCGTGCGCTGGTTCTTTGTCATCGCGCGCGGCTCCGCCTTTGCGTACAAGAGCAGAGACACCGACCCCAACGACATCGCTCGCGAGCTTGGTGTGCGATACATCCTGATGGGCAGCGTCCGCCGTGCCGGCGATCGTATTCGAGTGACCGCCAAGCTCATCGACGGCAGCAATGGCAGCAGCGTCTGGGCCAGGAGCTACGATCGCGCGCTGTCCGATATCTTTTCCGTCCAGGATGACATCACGCAGACAATCGTCGGCGGCATCGAGCCGGAGCTTGGCCGTGCCGAGCGCGAAAGAGCCCGCGTGAAACACCGCGAGAGCATCGATGCGTGGAGCATCTATCAGCGTGGCATGTTTCATCTCTATCGCTATACAAAGGACGACCTTGTCGAAGCACGCAAGCAGTTTGCCGCGGCAATTGCGATCGACCCCGAGCTTGGGCCTGCCTACTCAGCCACGGCCGAGGCCTACTACTACGAAGTCGTCTACGGATTCGCCGAATCGATCGCCCACAATCGCGAACGCGCCATCGAGTTCGCGCAAAAGGGCCGTTGCACTTGACCGCGATGACGCAGGGGCGCACTGCACATTGGGACGCACGCGCTATCTGCGACGGGAATATGCGGCGGCCATTTCCGAGCTCGAACTCGCCCTCGATCTCAATCCGAGCCTGGCGCTTGCGCATTATGGCCTGGGCGCCGCATTCGTGTTCTCGGGAAAACCGCACGAAGCCTTCCCGCATCTGGAATCCGCGATCCGGCTCAGTCCGCAGGACCCCAATATGGGCTCGTATCTCGCACGGCTCGCCGAGGCCAAATATCTTGTCGGTCAAGATGAAGCCGCGGTGCGTTTTGCGCTGCGGGCTTTGGGGCAACCAAGCTTCCAGTGGTCGCGCTACGCGGTTCTCATCGCGGCATTGGGACAATTGGGACGCGAAGACGAGGCGCGGCGTTATCTCGCCGAGTTGACGCGGATACGACCGAATTTCTCCGTCGCCTTCGTGCGCGATATGCATCCCTTCAGCCGCGATATGGGCGCAGATCGCTACTATGAGGGACTGCGCAAGGCCGGCGTGCCGGAAGGGCCGGAATAAGAGTTCGCCAATTCAATGAAACCGATTGATGCGAAATGGCTTCACCCGTGCGGGCCGCATTGCCCAGGCGCGCAGCGCGGCGACGCATTGCAGGAGCCAATTCCACAGGCTGATTTGTCGCAGTCGAAACATGATGGCTCGCGGCTTGCGTGAGCCAACACCATGACAAGGCTCTTTTCCGGTGTCGTTGCGGAAGCATTGATAAGCCATTGAGGCGAGATTGATTTCTCATCAATGCACGCGTGAGTTATAATCCCTATGTCATTTTGCGGGCGACAACATGCTGTTTTCATTCGAGAACTTCGCGCTCGACTGCGAGCGCCGGGAGCTGCGCACGCATGGCGCCATCGTCCCGGTCGAGCCGCAGGTTTTCGATCTTCTGGTCTATCTGATCGAGAACCGCGATCGCGTCGTCAGCAAGGATGACCTTATTGCATCGGTTTGGGGTGGCCGCATCGTGTCGGACTCGACCCTTGACAGCCGCATCAATGCCGTGCGCAAGGCCCTCGGCGACAGCGCAGGGCAACAAGAATTCGTGCGCACGATTCCCCGCAAGGGTGTCCGGTTTATCGCGAGCGTTCGAGCCCCGGAACCGGCGCCTGACCCCCCGACGGCATTTGCCCATAAGCAGGAAATTTCATTCTGCCGCTCGGCCGACAACATCAATATCGCGTATGCGGCAGTCGGCAGCGGCCCCGTGCTTGTGAAGGCCGCAAACTGGCTCACGCATCTTGAATACGATTGGGAAAGCCCTGTCTGGTCACCGCTGCTTCAACGCCTCGCTGAGAAAAACCGTCTCGTTCGCTATGACGGCCGGGGCAACGGTCTGTCGGACCGTGACGTAAAAGACATTTCGCTTAGTGGCTTCGTGCGCGATCTCGAGGCCGTCATCGAAGCGTCCAAGGTGCCGCCCTTTGCCATTCTCGGCATTTCGCAGGGCGCCGCCATCGCGATCGCATATGCCGTGGCCCATCCCGAGATGGTTACGAAACTTATTTTGTACGGAGGCTATGCGCTGGGCCGCAACAAGCGTGGATCGGCTGATGAAGCTGACAAGGCGCGCGTGTTCCTATCTTTGCTTCGTCACGGCTGGGGTGACCCTCACTCGGCTTTCATGCGCGCTTTTAGCTCCGTCTTCATTCCGAATGGATCGCCCGAGCAGATTAAGTGGCTTGCGGAATTGCAGCGGAAAACCACAACCGCCGAAAACGCGGCACGTATTCGTAATGCCTGTGACGATATCGAAGTTACCGAATTGCTGCCAAGAGTTCAGGTGCCGACCTTGGTGCTTCATAGCCGGCATGACAATGTGGTCCCGCTTGAGCAGGGCCGATCGCTCGCCGCATCAATCCAGAATGCACGATTCGTGACGCTGGAAAGCGACAACCATATCTTGCTGGCGGGTGAACCGGCGTGGGAACGATTCCTCGACGAGGTCGAAAATTTTCTCGCGACCTGACTGATCCAGGACATAGCCGGCGGCGAGCCGCTACCTGCGGAAATATTGCCAGACTGCAAAGCAAAGAAGCAGGAACGTGATCGTGGCGACCAGATATTTTTCGAAACCGTCGTCGAAGTTGCCGTAAGGGATTACGACCTGCGCCAAGGCGCTATTCATGTGCGTCCAACCATGAGCAGAGTTCGCCGGCGCCCGACGACACACCTACGAATGGATGTACCAGACCTGTGGACCGGTCTGCGGTCCGGGGGGCGTTTCCTTGTTGAACGAAACGACCCAGGCGATGATCATCGTGCCGACGACGAATACGTAGGCTCCTCGAGCAATCTTTTCTACCATTGCCGCGCTCCCGTATTTTTTTGCGAGGATAGTCCAGCAAGCCCCGTCCGGCGTGGCCGTCGTTAATTTTTGGTTAATTGCGCTAAGCCGTTGAAATCGCGGGCAGCCCTCGCCTGTTCGGGTGGACGGCTGCATGCCGCTGTCGTAGTTTTCGCGCCCGTTCCGTTTTTTTGCCTGTGGAGTTTTTGATGGCCGGCCCCGTGATTGCAGTGACCGACAGCGTGTTCCCGTCCCTAGATCCAGCCAAGGCCGCGCTTTCGAAGCTCAACCCGACCTACCGTATGTCGCAGAGCGTCAACGCCGACGACATCCTCGCGGTCGCGAAGGATGCCGATGCGATCCTGGTGACCTACGCAAAGCTCACCCGCGACATTCTCACTCAGCTCACCCGTTGCAAGGCGATCGGTCGGTTCGGACTTGGAGTCGACAATATCGATCTCGTCGCCGCTAAGGAGAAAGGCATCGCAGTCAATTACGTGCCGGACTACTGCATCCGGGAGGTATCCGACCATGCGATGGCGCTGCTGCTTGCGCTCATCCGGAAGATTCCCTTGTCCAACAAGCTCGTCCAGGGCGGCCGCTGGGAAATGCCGGCGGTCGTACCAATCCGCCGCATTGAGGGCACGATGCTCGGTCTCGTCGGCTTCGGGCACATTCCACGGCTGGTCGCACCTAAGGCGCAGGCCTTCGGAATGAAAGTGATTGCCTTCGATCCCTTCGCAAAGCCGGACGTGTTCACGGCTGCACGTGTCGAGAGTGTGGACTTCAATACCCTTCTCAACAAATCCGACTATGTATCGGTGCACGCGCCGCTCACGCCGCAAACGCGCGGCATGATGAACGCCGCAGTCTTCGCCAAAATGAAGAAAGGCGCCTATATCGTGAACACGGCCCGCGGGCCGTTGATCGACGAGCCCGCCCTTCTCGCCGCGCTCGATTCCGGACAGGTGGGTGGCGCCGGCCTCGACGTGGTGGCAGCCGAACCGCTGGCCAAGGACTCACCTCTGCTCGGCCGCGACAACGTCATCATTTCCCCGCACACGGCGTTCTACTCGATCGAAGCGCTTGAGGAATTGCAAACCAAGTGCGCCAGCGATGTGGCGCGAGTTCTCGGCGGCGGGAAGGCGGTTTATCCGATCTCGGCCTGAATCATGCTCGACCGCACTGACCTCGATCCGGTTTTCTTCGCACCCTTCGTCTCATCGCTGATGCATGTCGAGCCGCAATGGATCGACTACAACGGCCATCTCAACATGGCCTACTACAACGTGCTGTTCGATCGCGCGGTCGATGAGGTGTACGAGCTCATCGGTATCGGAGTCGATTACCTCAAGCGCGCCAATCATTCGACCTTCACGGCTGAGGTGCACGTGCGCTACGTGCGCGAGCTGTACGCCAACGACCCCGTGCGTGTCACGTTTCAGCTGCTGGACTTCGATGCAAAGCGCTTCCACTATTTCGAGCAGTTGTTTCACGCGACCGAGGGCTGGGTATCCGCGACCTCGGAGAACATGACCCTGCACGTCGACATGGGGGCAAAGAAGGTCGCCCCATTCCCCGATTCGGTCATGCGCTCGCTGGCGCGAATGAAAGCAGCGCACGGCCAATTGCCGCGGCCAGAAGCGGTCGGGCGCCGCATCGCGATGCCGGGGCGGTGACGCGCACTATTTCCCCGCAATCTTCGCAGCATCGGCGTTCACGGTCTTGTCGACGATCGACTCGATCGGCACCGTCTGCTTGATCACGCCGGCCTTCAGAAACAGGTTCTGCATCCAGTCGAGGCGGTCGAGCGGAATCGACAGCGTCGGATCGATCTGCTTGTCCTTGATGGCCTCATCGGTGATGAACTCCGCGCGCTTGTCGTCCGGCTTGGCGTGAGTCATTTCCTGGGAAACCTTGATGGTCTCGGCGCGGTTCGCCAGCGCGAACTTGTAGGCGTCCATCTCGGCGGCGACAAATTTCACGAGGTCGTCGCGGCGTTCACTCAGGACTTTGCCGCTGGTCGCGACACAGAGACGGAGGAAATTCGGCACCGCGCTGCTGCCTTTCGCCAGCACCTTGATGTTGGACGGCATCACTGCCTCGAACTCGTTCGACACGACGGCGGCGTCGGTGATACCCGCGACCAGCGACTTATAACGGTCGAGGTCTGCGCCCTGTGTCGCCAGCTTGACGTCTGCGAATGGCACATTTGCCTCGTTGAGCATGCCGCGGAACAGCAGGTCGGGCAGCGAGCCGGGTGAGGAGATCGCGACGGTCCTGCCCTTGAGATCGGCCAGTGACTTGATTTCGGCCTTGGCCAGGACGACCTGCGGCACGCCGGGCCAGCCGCAGCCGACGATCTTCACGCCGGTGCCGCGCGCGCCCGCAACGATCGATTCCGCCGCACCCATGTCGACGCTGTCGATCTCTCCCGAGAGCAGGGCCTTCATCAGCGTGGCGCCGGCCTTGATCTGCAACAGTTCGACTTTCAGCCCGCGTTTGGCGGCAAAGCCGCCTTTGTCGACCATGGCGATGAAGCCGGCATCACTTTTGGCTTCAAGGATGCCGTGTTTCCAGACTTTCTCTTGCGCTTGCGCGCCGGTAAGGCTGACGGCGAGTGCAACGGCGGCCAATGCAAATGTCTTGCGCACGGATGAATCCTCCCGAGATCGTTTTGTTTGCCCGGAGGCTACGGTCTTCGGGTTTGGCGCGCAATATCCGCTAGATCCTGTACTCCCCGCCGCGCTTGCGCCCCGTATCGACGCCGAGAAACAGCTGATCGAGTGCCGGACGTTTTTTGATCAGCCCCTGTTCGTGCGAATAGCCGACCAGCGTCTCGAGCACCTTGCGGTTCTTCTCGGTTAGTCCGTACTCCCACGGATCAGTGCCGAGGATGCGCTCCTGCTCTTCCCAGGCGTCCCGATACCAGGCGAGCGGCACGATGCGCGGGTTCGCCATGCGCTTCATCGCGATTGCCTTTGCTTCGTTGAAAGCCCTGAACAGATTGACGGCGAGCCACGGGTGCTCGTCCGCGAGCGATTTGCGCAGGCCAACCACGTGCATGATCGGGAAAATTCCGGTGCGCTTGAAGTAGGCCATCTCTTCCGCCTTGTGATCCGGAAAAAGACGCGCCACGCGTGGATCCTTGGCAAGAAACGGCTTGACGAAGTCGGAATGAAATACCGCGTCGAGTTCGCCTTCCACCAGCATTGTCTCGACCGATTTGTCGTTCGGCAGGCAGGAGTATTTGATGTCTGGCGGCAGGCTGATCTTAACGTCGTCCTCGATCTCCGCGACCCACTCGATGCTGTTGAGCGGCACGCCATATTCGCTCTGCAGGATGCCGCGCATCCACAGCACGGCCGTTGTCATCATGGTCTTGACGCCGATCCGGCGGCCTTTTAGGTCGGCCGGCTTCTTGATCCCCTTCGACGTGTTGATGAACATGAAGCCGTGGCGAAAACGGCGATGCAGGAACACCGGGATGGCACGGAACGGCAGGTCATTGTCGCGCGCCGCGAGATAGGACGAGGCCGAGACCTCCGCGATGTCGAACTCTCCCTTGTTGAGGAAGCGCCAATGCCGCGTCGCAGAGTCCATGTCGGTGAGGATCGTGAGGTCGACGCCGTCGACTTCGACCTTTCCCCTCAGCAAGGGCCGGATGATTTCGTAGTCACCGCAGGCGAACGTGAGGTTTAGTTTTTGAGGCATCCCGTCTGTCATGGCCGGGCTTGACCCGGCCATCCATGATGAGTGGCAACGCAAGAGGGCCTTACGTAAGGCCGTCCTTGTTGAGAGTCATCATGGATTGCCGGGTCAAGCCCGGCAATGACGGCCGAGAGGTTAACGCAAAAATACTCTCAATGCCCTGTCGCCACGGCGGCCAGTTTTGCGGCGTCCGGCAAATAATTGCCGCGCCAGATCACGTGCAGATCCGGGCGCAACAGCAGAAGATCATGGCCATAGACGTCACGCGGGCCTGCGCCGGCGACATCGAGGACGCTGAAGGGCGCGCGATAGCGTGCAAAAGCTCTTGCCAAAAGCGTGGTGTCGGCCGGGGCACCGGCAAGGCGAAGGAACGTAAATCCGTCACCGATCCGGTCGTGCAGCGCCGTGCCGTCAGAGAGCCAGACGTGCGGCAGCCGCGCACCCGGCCACGACGTCGGCACGTATTTCATGAAATCGTCGGGCGGCCCCTCGCCCACTTCCGGCCAGATGATCGGGGACTCGCGGTAGCGGTAGCCAAGCTCGGCCCCGATCATCTCGTTGCTCTTGCGCTGCTCGACGTCGGCGATCGCCGCGAGCTTGGCGCGGGTCTCGGCGCCTTCGGGCGTCTTGTCGCGAATATTCGGCTTGAAAGCCGCGCGCCAGGCGCGCCGTCCACGCGAGGCGTGACGCGAGGCCTCAACATTACGCGCGCCGACCTGCCGGCGCTCGATTTCGTAGGACGCGAGGAGCTTTGGTCCGCCCCAGCCCCGGAGGGTTGCCGCGAGCTTCCATGACAGGTCGACGGCGTCACCGACGCCGCTGTTCATGCCGAGGCCACCGGTCGGGATCACCAGGTGCACGGCGTCGCCGGCGAGAAAGACGCGGCCCTGCCCGTAGCTGTCCGCCAGCAGCAAATTCTGCCGCCACGGCGCGCAGGACAGCATCTGATATTTCACCGGCATTGCGACGACCTGCTCGAACATCGCCTTCATTGCATCATCGCTATCCACCGTCGCGTGCAGGGTGAAATGCCTAGTCGAATCCTGCACAATCAGGAACGAATTGTGCGCATCGGCCACGTGATAGTGCCGGCCTTTCCCGATGGGGATGCGCTCAAACAGGTCATCGCAGCGGTAAAGCGCCTGCCGCAATTGCAGCAGATTGGCATCGCCACTGAGCTTGATGCCGAGCTGGCGGCGCACGCCGCTGCTGCCACCGTCGCAGCCGACAAGGTACTGCGCGGTGAGCTCAGACACCGCACTGCGTGTCTTCACCTTCGCACGCACGCCGGCGGCATCCTGCTCGAAGGCAAGAAACTCGCAGCCATAGCGCACGTCGACCGTCGGCAGAGTCTCCGCAACCGACTTGAGCAGCGGCTCCAGCGTGTATTGCGAGATCAGTTGGTACGGCTCCAGCGGCATCGAGCCGTCGGTGCACGCAGCAATCTCGGCCTGTGCCTGCGCCACCGACGGATATGGCAAATGAAGCAGCGGTGGCTCGATCAGCGAGGTAACAATAAAGACATCCATCGGTACGTCGCGCGGAAAGCCGGCGTCGCGGACTTTCTGCGCAATGCCGAGCCGGCGATAGATTTCCATTGTGCGGGCGTTGCACCGCTCCATTTTAGGCAGGAACTGCGGTGCGTCCTTCTGCTCCACCAGGATGCAACGCACATCGCGGCGGCCGAGATCGATCGCGAGCGTCAAGCCCACGGGTCCGGCGCCGACAATGATGACTTCTGTGTCCAAAATTTATCCTCGGCAGTGACCGGACTTACACCGTCATGGCCGGGCTTGTCCCGGCCATCCACGTCTTCTTACGCAGGGAAGACGTGGATGCCCGCGACAAGCGCGGGCATGACGATTGAGAGTTCGAACTAATCAATCCTCCCGCCCGAAAAGCGCCGCCCCGGCACCGTGAGGAAATAGCCGACCGCCTGGCCGCCGTCGGAGCCGACGACGCTGCCGGTCGTGTAGCGTGACTCGTCGCAAGCCAGGAAAACTGCTGGTCCGGCGATATCCTCGCCCGAGCCGATGCGGCCCATCGGAACGCCCTTGCGGCGGCCCTCGTAGATTTCCGGATCGGCGTACATCGCTTCCGTGCCGGGCGTGCGGATGTAGCCGGGCGTGATCGCATTGGCGCGGATGCCGTAGGGCGCCCACTCCATCGCCTGCAGCTTGGTGAGCATGATGAGCCCGGCCTTCACAACGCTGTAGGCGCCGGCCCAATTGTAGGGAAAAAGCCCGGCGATCGACGCGATGTTGACGATCACGCCGGACTTCTGCGCGATCATGTGTTTCGCCGCCGCCTGGCTCACCAGGAATGCGCCCTTGAGACCGATGCTCATCGTTGTGTCCCACGCAGCCTCCGGGAGCGCCTCGAGCTTGCCCGGCACGATCTTCATCGCGTTGTTGACCACGATGTCGATGCGCCCGCGCTCTTTGATAATGGTGTCGACGAGCCGGTTGATGTCGGCGGATTTCGCAACGTCCGCCACCACCGCTAGGCTTTTGCTTCCGAGCGCCGCGGCGTCCTTTGCGGTCGCCTCTGCGGTTACCGGATCGACGTCGTTGATCACGACATGCGCGCCCTCGCGCGCATAAGCGAGAGCAATGTCGCGGCCGATGCCGCGGCCTGCGCCGGTAACGAGCGCCACTTTGTCCTTCAATCGCACGGAGTTCCCCCAATACTGAAAATTACGCGGAAAAATCACGCTAAATCCGCGCCTCAGGGCGCACAAGGCCGCTTCCGGCCTCGAAATTGGCGCCCGCGAGTGCCATCTTTGCTATTGAGAATCATTCCGGCGCCAAAGTTCTGATATTGGCCGCCCACCCCGGACAAAATGGCCGAGCCGAAGCGTAACGACCCCGCTCCCATGAGCCCGCAGCCCGCCGCGGGCGGCATCGCCGCGCGCGCGCTCGGCGCTCGCGCCGCGTCCTATCTCGCGGACCTCAACCCGGAGCAGCGGCAGGCGGTCGAGACGCTCGACGGTCCGGTACTGGTTCTCGCCGGCGCCGGAACCGGCAAGACGCGCGTGCTGACCACGCGCATCGCACACATTTTGAATCTGAGCCGTGCACATCCGAGCCAGATCCTCGCCGTCACCTTCACCAACAAGGCGGCACGCGAGATGAAGGAGCGCGTCGGCCAGATGGTCGGACAGATCGTGGAAGGCATGCCCTGGCTTGGCACTTTCCACTCGATCGGCGTGAAGATCCTGCGCCGGCATGCCGAACTGGTCGGACTCAAGAACAACTTCACCATCCTCGATGTCGACGACCAGATCCGCGTGATCAAGCAGATCCTCGAGGCCGAGAAGCTCGACGAGAAGCGCTGGCCCGCGCGTGTGCTCGCGATGCTGATCGACGGCTGGAAGAACCGTGGCCTCACGCCTGAGCAGGTGCCATCGGGCGAGGCCGCGAGCTTTGCCAACGGCAAGGGGAAGAAGCTCTACATTGCCTATCAGGAGCGACTGAAGACGCTCAACGCCGCCGACTTTGGCGATCTGTTGCTCGAAAACATCCGGCTGTTCCGTCAGAACGCCGATGTCCTTCGCTCGTTTCAGCAGCGGTTCAAATTCATTCTGGTCGATGAATACCAAGACACCAACGTCGCGCAATATCTGTGGCTGAAGCTGCTGGCGCAGACGACGCCAGCATCCACGGCCGTCATTCCGGGACGCAGCGAAGCTGCGGACCCGGAATCCAGCGCTGCGACAGAACCTCTGGATTCCGGGTTCGCGCTTTCAGCGCGCCCCGGAATGACCGAAGAGCGAAGGCCCAAAAACATCTGTTGCGTCGGTGACGACGACCAGTCGATCTACGGCTGGCGCGGCGCGGAAGTCGACAACATCCTGCGCTTCGAGCACGACTTCCCGGGCGCGAAGGTCATTCGCCTTGAACGGAACTATCGCAGTACTGGCCACATTCTCGCTGCCGCATCCCATCTCATCGCGCACAACGAAGGCCGGCTCGGCAAGACGCTGCGCACGGAAGATGTGCTGGGCGAAAAGGTCCAAGTCACGGGCGCCTGGGACAGCGAGGAAGAAGCCCGCGCCATCGGCGAGGAGATCGAGCAGCTGCAGCGCGAGGCGCGTGAGCGCGGGGAGGACCATCCGCTCGACGAGATTGCGATCCTGGTGCGTGCCTCGTTCCAGATGCGCGAATTCGAAGACCGTTTCATCCAGCTCGGCTTGCCCTATCGCGTGATCGGCGGCCCGCGCTTTTACGAGCGCGCGGAAATCCGCGATGCGCTGGCCTATTTGCGCGTGGTGGCGCAGCCCGACGACGATCTGGCTTTTGAGCGCATCGTCAATAAGCCAAAGCGCGGACTAGGCGACGCGACCATCCAATCGCTGCACAATCACGCCCGCGCGGTCAGCGTGCCGCTATTCGCCGCCGCCGTCGAGCTGTCGGAAACCGACGAGCTGTCGCCGAAAGCGCGCGGCGCGTTGGCCTCTCTAACGAAGAGCTTCGACCGCTGGCGGCAACAGGCGATGCATCTGCCGCATGCCGAACTCGCGGAAATGGTGATGGAGGAATCCGGCTACACCGACATGCTCAAGGCCGACAAATCGCCGGAATCGGCGGGCCGTCTGGACAACCTCAAAGAACTCGTACGCTCCATGGAGCAGTTCGAAACGCTGGAAGCGTTTCTAGAACACGTCTCGCTGGTCATGGAGCTGGAGCAAAACGACGGTGAAAACGACCGCATCAATTTGATGACGCTGC
>Ga0310813_10002240_pt1 | contig 11768 bp, 9 predicted proteins | sample YN3metagenome_FD_203086 | JGI IMG/M metagenome (GOLD analysis project Ga0310813, IMG submission 203086) | Soil microbial communities from experimental microcosm in Duke University, North Carolina, United States - YN3 | ecosystem: Engineered > Artificial ecosystem > Soil microcosm > Unclassified ...
CGACCGCTACCAGACGCGGCTGCTGAACTTCGTCAACCGGACGATCGGTGATCGCGAGCGTGCCGAAGACCTGGTGCAGGAAGTCTTCATTCGCGTATTCCGCCACCTGCACCGCTTCGACCAGACCAAGAAGTTCTCGACGTGGATCTACACGATTGCGTCCAATCTCGCGAAGAACGAGCTGCGCAATCGCTCGCGGAATCCGCTGGTGTTGTTCCAAACCATCAAGAAAAACTGGGAAGCCGACCATCGGCCGCTCCAGTTCGAGGATACGACCGCTCGTCCCGACGACCTCTACCGCAAGCGGTTCCTGAAAGACGCCGTCGACCAGTGCGTGCAGCGGCTACCCGAGCATCATCGCGAGGTGTTCGTCCTGCGTGAGCTCGAGGGCAAGAGCTACCAGGAAATCGCGGAGATCACCGGTTGTAACCTGGGGACCGTCAAAAGCCGCCTGAACCGGGCTCGGAATAGCTTTGCGCAGCTAATCGGCCCGATCCTCGTCTAGCATCTCGCAAGACTTCACTCATCCCCGGCCCGGAACACCTCAGGGCCGGGGATGGTACACTTCCACCATGCTGTGCAGCGAATTTCTGGAGCGTCATAGCGAATTCCGCGACGAGCTGATCACCGCCCCGCGGGAGCTGCGGCGGTTCGCGCGCCATTTGGCGCACTGCGCCACGTGTCGCCGCTACGATGCGACGGTGCGTCAGGCGATGCGTGTGCTGCACGACGCCGCACCGATCGCCCCCTCTCCCGAGTTTCGCCAACGGCTCGACGCGCGTCTCGCGGTCGAGCGGCGCCGCGTGCCGCGCCCGCCGGCGCAAGCGGGAGTCTCGGCGGCGATGCTCGTGGTGGCGGCCGCAGCGTTGTTCATTTTCGAGCTCGGCGGGCGGCCACGCATCGCGCACGCGCCGCGGCTGCCGGCGGTGGCATTTCCCAAGCCGGTCGCAAACGTCGGCCTGCCGTTCGTGTCGTTCCAGGATCCGCGCGCCAGCATCGGCGGCGGCAACGCCCATCCCTACGGGACCGCCTTCGTGCAACCCGCGGCGGTGCGCTTCCCAGCCCCGCCCGCGCGCTGATCTCGAGCTTTTCGGACTTTCTCGGGGCTCGGGCGCGCGGTAACTTCCGGCCTGTATGGCCGCGCTTAGCTTCGACGCGCTCCTCCGGAACCTGAGAAAGAAGGGGGCGCGACCGCCCCTCGATCCCGTCTATCTCCTTTACGGTGACGAAGACGTCCTCAAGGACGAGGCGGTCCGCCTGCTCGTGGACGCCGCCGTCCCGGAGGCGCGTGACTTCAATTGCGATACCCGGTTCGCGGGCGACCTGTCGCCTGAATCCCTGAATGCGCTCGTGAATACGCCGCCGATGATGGCGGAGCGGCGGGCCGTCGTCATTCGCGGCATCGAGCAGCTCGGCAAGCGGAAGAGCGGAGTGCGCGATGAGCTGCTGCGCTATCTGGCGAATCCCAGTCCCGACACGCTCCTGGTGCTCATTGTTGTCGCCGGCGAGGATCCCGACCCCGAGTTCGTGCGCAACACGACCGCCGTCGAAATGGAACGCCTCGAACCCGATCGCGTGCCGCGCTGGTTGCAGCACCGTGCGGGCGCCCTGGGTGTCACGCTCGCGCCCGACGCGGCGGACTTACTGATCGCGGCGGCCGGGGACGATCTGAGCACGCTGTCGCGCGAGCTCGAAAAGCTCAGCGCTTTCGCCGCGGGTTCCGGCCGGACCGTGACGACGAGCGACGTCAGCGCTTTGGTCGGCGTGCGACGCGGCGAGACGTTGCACGACCTGGTGCAGGCGGCGCTGGAGCGCAACATCGCGCGCGCCGCGGGTCTCGTGGAGCCGGTGCTCGAACAGGCCGGGATGAGCGGCGTGAAAATGCTCTCGCTGCTCGGCACGCATCTCGTCGGCACGGCCATCGCGCGCGCCGAGCGCGACCGCGGGACGCCGCCCGCACGGCTTCCCGACGTGCTGTTCCGGCAGACGCTGGCGGCCCGGCCGTACGGTTTGCGGAGCTATAAGGAAGAAGCAGCGAACTGGACCAAATGGAGCGGGCTGTGGACCGCGCGCGAGCTCCGTCTCGCGCTGCGCGCGGCACTGGCGGCGGACAACGCCCTCAAGACCGCGACCGTGAGTGACGACCGCGGAATCGTGATGCAATTGATTCTTGGTTTCATCCCCAGCAAGCGGGAGGCTGCGTGAGAATGGCGGTTGGGCGGTTGGGCGGTTGGGCGGTTGGAACCGCGGCCGTGGCGCTACTAACCGCCCAACCGCTGAACCGCCTAGCCGCCCAGACCGATACGCGTCTCGTCGAAGCGCTCCGTCTCGCGCAGTCGGGGCAGGCCGACTCCGGACGCGTCATCGTGCGCCGCCTGCTCGCCGCATTGCCCCCGACCGACACCTCGTACCCGCAGGCGCTGCTCGCGGCCGCGAAGATCGCGCCCGACGCGCAGACCGTGGCGTCGAACCTGAATCGCATCGTGGTCGAGTACGGCACCGGCCCGTGGGCCGACGACGCGCTGCTGCTGCTCACCCAGCTGTACTTCGCGCAGCACGATCCCGTCCAGACCACGCAAGCCGCCGAGCGGCTGAACCGCGATTACCCCGATTCACCGCTCCGGCCGAAAGCCGACTTCTTCGCCGCGCGGTCGTACTTCGAGATGAAGAACGAGACACGCGGCTGCGAGTTGATCCAGCAGGCGCTCGACGGCGCCGGCGACGACGTCGAGTTCAAGAATCAGATCAGTTTCTACTCGGCGCGCTGCAGTCCTGCGAGTAGCACAACGGCGACAACCGTCACCCCCGACACGGCGAAGGCGACCCCCGCTCCGCCGGCGACGTCGGCAACGAAGACGTACGCGGTGCAAGTCCTGGCGGTGAAAAGCGCGGCGCAGGTCGACGACATGCTGACGCGACTCAAGGTGATGGGGTTCGACGCGCGCGTCGTGCGCGACTCGGCGGGGTTCTTCAAGGTGCGGGTCGGTCGCTATGCGACGCGCGAGGAAGCGCAGCGCACGCAAGGACGCCTCAAGACGAGGCTCGGCGGCCAGCCGTTCGTCGTGGAGGAGCCCTGAGCGCGGTGACCGATACGCCGCTCATGCAGCAGTACCGCGACATGAAGGCGCGGCATCCCGATACGATTCTGTTTTTCCGGATGGGCGACTTCTACGAGATGTTCGAGGATGACGCCAAGCTCGCCGCGCGCGAGCTCGGCCTCACGCTCACGTCGCGCAACAACGGCGGCGCCGCCGAAGTCCCGCTCGCCGGCGTGCCTGTCAAAGCCGCCACCGAGTACCTCAGGCGTCTGATCGCCAAAGGCCACCGCGTCGCAATCGCGGAGCAGATCGAGGATCCCAAGCTCGCCAAGGGTCTCGTGCGCCGCGCCGTGGTCGAGACGGTCACGCCGGGCACCGTGCTCACCGATGATTGGCTGATCACGAACCGCAACAACTACGTCGTTGCGGTGCAGCTCAGCGGCACGCTCGCCGGCCTCGCCGCTTTGGACGTCACCACGGGCGAGCTCACCCTGGAAGTCGTCGCGGCCCAGGACTTGGGGCCGGTGCTGGGCCGGTATGAAGCGCGCGAGCTGGTGATTCCCGGCGAGGCCGCCATCGCGCACGAAGGCGCGACGACCGTCTCGCGTGAAGCGTGGGAGTTCGATCCGGAGCTGGCGCGCGAAGACTTGCAGCGGCTGTACGGGATCGCCTCGCTCGACGGTCTCGGCGTCGAGCCGGACGACCGCGTCGCCGTCGGTGCGGCCGGCGCGCTGCTGCGCTACGCCAAGGAGCTCAAGCCTGGCGGCCTGCCGCACCTCGCCCACCCCGTGATCCGGCGCCGCGGCGACGTCTTGCCGCTCGATGAGATGACGCGCCGTAACCTCGAGCTGGTCGAGCCGCTGCGCGCGGGGGCTGAAGGTGCCACCCTCCTCGAGGTGATCGATCGCACGCTGACACCAATGGGGGGACGGCTGCTGCGGCGCTGGCTGCTCGCACCGCTCGTGGATCCCGGAACCATCAACGCGCGCCTCGACGCCGTCGCAGCCCTGGTGACGGACGGCCGCGGCCGGGCACGGCTGCGCGAAGCTCTCGACGGCGTCCGCGACCTCGAGCGGCTGGCGGGCCGCGCCGCCCTCGGCCGTGCGACCCCGCGCGAGCTGGGCGCGTTGCGCGACTCGATTGGGCGGCTCCCCGACGTGGCGGGCGCCTTGAGCGCGCTCGCGAGCGACGCGCTCGCACTCGAACCGGATCTCCTCAGCGACTTGGGCGAAGAGCTCGGGCGCGCGCTCGTCGACCGGCCGCCTGTCGGACTCGAGGATGGCGATGCAATCCGCGCGGGATTCGACCGCGCGCTCGACGAGCTCAAGGATGCGCGTGATGGCGGCAAGCAATACATCGCCGGCTTGCAGGCGCGCGAGCGCGAGCGCACCGGGATTGGGTCGCTCAAGGTCGGGTTCAACAAAGTCTTCGGCTACTACATTGAAGTCACCAACCCGCACAAAGAGCGCGTGCCCGGCGATTACGAGCGACGCCAGACGCTCACGGGTGCCGAGCGTTACGTGACGCCCGAGCTCAAGGAATACGAAGCAAAAGTGCTCGGCGCCGAAGAGCGAATCGCGGCGCGTGAAGCCGACGTGATCGACGCGCTGCGGCACCGCGTGGGAGCGGCCATCGGTCGGGTGCAGGCGAGCGCCGGGATGCTGGCGCAGCTCGACGCCTGGGGCTCGCTCGCCGAGGTCGCCGAGCACGAGCGGTACGTGCGCCCGGAGATCACGGCCGGGTTTGCACTTCAGCTCGAGGGCAGCCGCCATCCGGTCGTCGAGCGAATGATGCCGCGCGAGACGTTCATTCCGAACGACGTCGTCCTCGATGACGCGGGGCGGGTGATTCTGCTGACGGGTCCGAACATGGCGGGGAAATCCACGCTGCTGCGCCAGGTCGGCCTCGCCGTGGTGCTCGCGCAGATCGGGTCGTTCGTCCCCTGCCGGCGCGCGACCATCGGCGTCGTGGATCGGCTGTTCACGCGCGTCGGCGCGTCCGATAACCTGGTCCGCGGCCAATCCACCTTCATGGTGGAGATGAGCGAGACGAGCGCGATTCTGCACGCCGCGAGCGCCCGGAGTCTCGTCTTGCTCGACGAGATCGGCCGCGGGACGTCGACGTACGACGGCGTCGCCATCGCCTGGGCGGTCACGGAATGCCTGCACAACACGATCGGCTGCAAGACGATTTTCGCGACGCACTACCACGAGTTGACGCAGCTCACGGAAGAGCTGGAGCACGTGCGCAATTTTAACGTGGCCGTGCGCGAGGTCGGCGACAACATCGTGTTCCTGCATCGGCTCGAGCCGGGTGGCGCCGACCGCTCGTACGGGATCCACGTCGGCCGGCTGGCCGGTCTCCCCGATCCCGTGGTGACGCGCGCGTGGCAGGTGTTGAAGCTGCTCGAAGCAGGCCACCACGTCGCGAAGCAGCGACCGCCGTCGCCGCTCGACGCAACGCAGCTCGGCCTCTTCGCGCCGGCGCCCGACCCGCTGCTCCTGGAGCTCGATGGATTGGACGTCAACACATTGTCGCCGCTCGACGCCCTGAACCGGCTCGCGGCCTGGAAGCAGCGCCGCAAAGAAGGAGGCTGCTGAGTGCGGTCTGTGGTGCTGATGGCGCTGGCCCTCGCCGCCTGTCGCGGATCGGGCAATGAGAGTGGAACGCAATCGGGAGGGGCCGGTGCCGCGAGCCAACCCGCGCCGCCGCCCGAATCGGAAGCGCCGGTCGCGCTCAATCCCGACGTGCCGATCGCCTACCCGCCCGCGCTCTACGAGCAGAAGGTCGAGGGTGACGTGACGCTGCGGCTGTTCGTCGACTCGACGGGGAAACTCATCCCCGAGTCCACGCGCGTCGCCGAGCCGAGCGGCTATCCTGCGCTCGATTCGGCCGCGCTGGCGGGAGCGCGCACGCTGCGGTTCGCGCCGGCCAAGCGCCATGGGGTCCCCGTTGCGACGGCGTTTCTCCAACCGATCGAATTTCGTCAGGTCGGCACGACGCGTGCCGGGGGGGGCACCGTAACCGCACCGCCGGCGTTGCCGCAAACGGTCGTGCCACCGCCGCCGGCACCGATTCAGCTACCGCCTCCGCCGCCGGTCGCGCGGCCGCGACCACGGCCGCCAGTTCGGCCCGACACGACGAAACGCGATACGACCCGCGTCCGCGCCGATACCACGCGCCCGCGTGCCGACTCGACGGCGTCTCGACCCGACACCACAAAGGCTCGCCCGGATAGTGAACCGGCCCCAGCACACTGAGCCGTACGACAACGTCCTCGAGACCATCGGCTGGACGCCGCTCATCCGGTTGAACAAGGTGGCGCGCGGCATTCGCACGCCGGTCTACGCCAAAGCGGAGTTCTTCAACCCGGGCGGCTCGGTCAAGGACCGCATCGGGCTCGCGATGATCGAGGCAGCGGAGCGCGCGGGAAAGCTCAAGCCTGGCGGGTTGATCGTCGAAGCGACGTCGGGCAATACCGGCGTCGGTCTCGCAATCGCAGCGGCTGTGAAGGGCTATCGCTGCATCTTCACGATGCCGGACAAGATGTCGCAGGAAAAAGCGCGCTTGTTGCGGGCGCTTGGCGCCGAAGTCATCATCACGCCGACCGCCGTGCCGCCCGACCATCCCGACAACTACATCATGAAAGGCCGCGCCATCGCCGCGGCGCACGAGAACGCGATCTTCGCCGACCAGCACTACAACCCCGTGAACCCCGACGTCCATTATCACACCACGGGGCCCGAGATCTGGGAGCAGACCTCCGGCAAGGTGACGCACTTCGTGTGCGCGCCGGGTACCGGCGGTACGGTGAGCGGTGCCGGTAAGTATTTGAAGGAGAAGAACGGCAAGATCCGCGTCGTCGCGGGCGATCCCGTCGGCTCGATCTATACCGACTACGCGAAGACGCATCATAAGGGCGACGGTGCGCCGTACAAGGTCGAGGGCATCGGCGGCGACAAGATTCCCACGTCGCTGCACTGGGACGTGATCGACGAATGGATCGTCGTCAGCGACAAGGACGCCATGCAAATGGCGCGGCGGTTGTCGAAAGAAGAAGGCCTGTTCGTCGGCGGCTCGACCGGCGTCAACGTCGTCGCCGCGCTCGAGGTCGCCCGCCGGCTCGATGATCCCAAGGCACTCGTCGTCACGGTCCTCGCGGATACCGGCGAGCGCTATCTCAGCAAGGTCTACAACGAAGAATGGCTGCGTGAGAACCAGCTGATCGACGACGAACGACCGACGGTCGGGCGGATGATCGCGGCCAAGAATACCGACGCGCCGCCGCTCATTCACGTCGCGCCCGAGGCGTCGGTGCGGCAAGCGCTCAATCTGATGTCCACCTACAACGTGTCCCAGCTCCCGGTGCTGGACGGTGGGGACGGTGTCGGCGCGATCTCCGAGCAGGCGCTGATGGCGCGCGCCATCGGCCAGCCCAAGACACTCGATAGCCCCGTCCGCGACATCATGGATCCGCCGTTCCCAGTGGTGGACGACGAATCGCCGGTCACCCTGCTCACCACGCTGCTCTCGCGCACCACGCCCGCCGCGCTGGTGCGGCGCAACGGCAAAGTTGTCGGCATCGTGACCCGCTACGACCTGCTCCACCAGCTGGCGGGGATTCGCTGATGCGCATCGTCGTGCTCACGGGCGGTGCAACCGCCGAGCGCGCGGTCGCGTTCGCGAGCGCGTCCCAGATCGTGGCGGCGCTCCGGAGTCGAGGCCACGAGATCAGAGTGGTCGATACCGCCGGCGGCTTGCTCGACGAGCGGGGCGAGCGTGAATTCCTGGGCGGCGCCGTGGGCACTGCCCCGCCGAGCGTCGATGCGCTGGCCGAGCGGGAGCAGCGCATGCTGTCGGAAGGGCTGGGCAAGCTCGCCCAGATACGCGAGGCCGACGTCCTCTTCCTGGCGGTTCACGGCGGCACGCTGGAGGGCGGCACGCTCCAGGCCGTCCTCGACGTCATCGGCGTCCCCTACACCGGCAGCGGTCCGCTCGCGAGCGCGCTCGCGATGGACAAGGATCTCGCCAAGCGGCTGTTCCGCGCGGCGGGCGTCCCCGTGCCTGCCTGGTTCATGGCGCCCGTCAGCCCTGAGGACGTGACCACGGCACTCGGCTGGCCGGTCATCGTGAAACCGTCGAAGCAGGGCTCGTCCGTAGGGTTGACGCTCGTGAAGAAAGCACAGGACTTGGGCAACGCCGTGAAGCTCGCTGCACGCTACGACGACGAGGTCATGGCGGAACAATTCATCCCCGGCCGAGAGTTGACCGTGGGTGTGCTCGGCGACGTGCCGTTGCCCGTCGGCGAGATCGTTCCCAAGCATGAGCTGTTCGACTACGAGGCGAAGTACACGCCGGGCATGTCTGAAGAGACGTTCCCTGCCAAGATCGACACGGTGCTCGCCCGACAATTGCAGGAGTATGCGCTGACGGCGCACCGCGCAGTGAAGCTGGGCGGTTACTCCCGGATCGACTTCCGGGTCAGCCCTGAGGGGGACATTTTCTGCCTCGAGGCGAATTCGTTGCCAGGCATGACCCGGACGAGTCTTTATCCGCAGGCCGCGCAGGCGGCGGGGATCCCCTTTCCAGAGCTGTGCGAGCGCATCGCCCGCCTGGCCCTCGCCGCCCCCGGAACAACGGGGCCGGGCAGGGGGGATAAAAACGGAGGCGCAGGAAAGACGCCGAAATGACCTGGAGATCTGAGGAAGAGATGGGCCCGCAGCGGATGTACGGCTTGACCGTCTGGGTGCGACGGCTGCTCGTCGCCAACCTGCTCGTCTTTTTGGTGCAGAAGACGTTGCTGATCGATCCCAGCTTCTACGGCGCGCTGGGCTTCGACCCGCTGCACGCCTGGGAGCGGCCCTGGACGTTCGTCACCTACATGTTCCTCCACGGCGACCTGCCGCATCTCGTCTTCAACATGCTCATGCTGTTCATGTTCGGAGCATCGGTGGAAGATCGGATGGGCAGCCGGACGTTCATCCTCTTCTATCTTCTCTGCGGCTTGGGCGGTGCGCTGCTCTCCTTCATGCTGATGGAGTTCTCGCGCGTCGGGCTGATTCTCGGTGCCTCGGGCGCGATCCTCGGCGTGACGGTTGCGTTCGCGTGGTACTGGCCGAAGCATCCGGTGTTCGTTTTCCCCCTGCCCGACCCCATTCCTGCCAAGTGGCTGGTGATCGGCCTCGTAGCGTTCGATCTCGTGCTTGCGATGTTGACCCGTACGACGCTCGGCTTGAACGATCCCCTCGCCCATCTCGCGCACCTGGGCGGCGTCGGCACGGCGCTGCTGTTCCTCAAGGCTCAGGAGTGGCGCGCGGAGCGAGGGGATCGCCGGCAGGCGGCCGAGTCGAGTGTCCTCGTCTCCCAGGTGCCCCGAGTCAGTCGCGGCGGCGCCATTCCGCCGTCGGCGCGTGCCACGAAGCGCAGTGAGACCGACGCGCGCGCCACCGCAGAGATCGATCGGGTCCTCGACAAGATCAACGCGAGCGGCGTCGAGAGTCTGACGCCCGCGGAGCGGAAGTTCCTCACGGAAATCAGCCGCAGGATGCGGACGCCGCCCAAGGCGTAGCCCGTGATTACGCTCGCCCTTGCCCTCACGCTGTTGCAGGGCGCGCCGCAAGACAGCGCAACGGCGGGGGCTCGCGTCGAATCGCTGCTCGCGTCCGGAAACGTCAACGCCGCGTTGGCGCTCGCAACTAAGCTCGTCGGACGGCGTCCGCGCGATCCCGCCGCGCACCTACTGCTCGGCCGCGTGAATTATGCCCGTCCGATCATCGGCCGCTTCCCGGCACTCGAGGAGTTCCGCGCCGCCGCCCGCCTCGCGCCGCGTGATCCGGAGCCCTGGTATTGGCAGATGAAGGTCGGCTTCTACCTGCGCTCGGACGACGGCGAGATCATCGCGCGTGACGCGTTGCTCGGCCTGTTCGCCGTCACGCCCGATTACAAGGACGCGTGGGATCGTTTCGGCGACGTCTTTCACAACGACGACATCTGGCGACGCGCCGAGCGCGCCTTGGCACGGCACGGCGACAACCCGGCTGCCCTCGAACACCGTGCCGAGCTGTTGATCGCGCTGAGGCAACCGGAGGCGGCGGATTCACTGCTCGAGCGACGGAGCGCCACCGCCCACACGTGCCTGCTGCGGGCCGAAGCGAATTTCCTCGCGGGTCGCAGCGCCGCGGGCTTCGCGTGGCACGACTCGGCGCTCGCGCACGCGGACGACGACTCGACCGATGCCCTCTGGGATGAAGCCTGGCTGATCGCATCGCCTGATGAGGCCCTTCGCCACGCGGCGCTTGGCCCGGGCGAGCGGGCGGCGTTCTATCGGCGGTTCTGGGACCAGCGCGATCCCGATCTCTTGACGCCGCAGAACGAGCGCGTTGCGGAGCACTACGCGCGCGTGGCCGAAAGCCGTCGCATGTATCGGTTGCTGCACCCGCAGCGCACGGTGTACCACTCCCCCGTCGCGCGCTCGCTCGCCTTCGCCCTCCGGCGCCGGCAGCAGGCCGAGGACGTCGATACGTCCACTGCGCGATTCCCGGGACCGGTCACCGAGCGGCTGTTCCTGGCGAGCGGTCTCGGCCTCGGCGATGAGCGCATGCTTCAGGATACGGCGATGCCGATGGCGTTTCGGGCGGGACTCACGGCCGAAGGATTGGTCTTCCTGCGCCACGGCACGCCGGACGCGCAGGCGTTCTGCATCTCCGATGTGCTGCACGGCGTCACCGTGATGCGCGACACGCTATGCACAAACTTCATTGACGAAGAATCGTGGGTGTACTTCACGCCCGAGGGGCCATTGAGCATCCGGTTCGGCGGCGGCGAGTATTTCGCGCCGATCTCCTCCGCGCAAACACGCAGCGCAAACATTCTGCTCCGCACCGACCGCACCACGCTGCCGGCGCCGCTCAAGGCGTACGCATGGACGGCGACGTTCATGGCGGGCGAGCTCGGCCTGACGGATGTGTACTACAAGGCCGGCGGCGATTCCGCGGCGGTTGCGCTGTGGAGCGCGGACGGCGAGCAGCGAATCGCCGGCCGCGGATTGCTGTATCTCGCCGTCATCCCTGGCCACTACGATCTCGGCCTCGACGTCGACTCGGGCGGCGCACTCGGACGGATTCGCCGCGCGGTCCAGGTGCCGTACTTCTCGGGCACGGATTTCGGCCTGTCGTCGCTCGTGATCGCGCCGCTCGGGAGCGCTGCCGCTCCGTTCGACCGCGAGGAAACGCTGCGCGCGATGCCGGCCGACCTCACTTATTCAGCCGGCACCCCGCTCGCGGCGTATCTCGAGATTTACGGGCTCGCCGCGGACGCGAACAATCGCGCGCGGTTTCACGTGCGCTACTCGTTCGCACCGGTGCGCTCGGCGCTCGCGCGATTTTTCGGCGCCGGCGGTCGGCCGGTGGTGTTCGAGTTCGACCGCGTCGCGCCCCCCACGTTCGCGCGCGCGACCGAGCAGCTGGTCATCGAGCCGGGCCGGTTGCCGCCCGGACGGTATCGCGTGACGGTGGCGGTGACTGACCTGACACGAAATGTCAAGTCGGAGGCGGTCGCACTCGACATCGCGATTCGTTGAACGCCGCTTGTCACCGCGCGGCCGAGTTCCCAAATTGGCCGGCAGCCCGCAATGCTCGTCAATCTCATTCCAGAATTTCTCGCGGCGCTCACCGCGCCGGATCCCACAACAGCGTACCACGATTATCTCGATCGCCACCGTCCGGTGCTCGG
>Ga0310813_10002242_pt1 | contig 11766 bp, 8 predicted proteins | sample YN3metagenome_FD_203086 | JGI IMG/M metagenome (GOLD analysis project Ga0310813, IMG submission 203086) | Soil microbial communities from experimental microcosm in Duke University, North Carolina, United States - YN3 | ecosystem: Engineered > Artificial ecosystem > Soil microcosm > Unclassified ...
CCACGCCCAAGGGGGCGAGAGTAGTAGACGGTAGCGGCAAGTTCCTCATCCCCGGCCTGTGGGATATGCACGTCCACGCGACCGGACCGGGAATCGATCGACTGTTTCTTCCCGTGCTCGTCGCCAACGGCGTCACTGGCGTGCGCGAGATGTTCGGGACCTTCAAGTGGTATGCGGACGCACGGGCAATGGCGCAACGCGGTGAGATCGTCATGCCGCGCTTGGTGGGGTCCGGCCATATTCTCGACGGCAAACCGCAAATCTGGCAATCCGTCGAAGTGGTTGACGCCGACCAGACTCGGCACGCGGTGGACTCCCTGGCAAGGGGCGGAGCCGCGTTCATTAAAGTGTACTCACGACTGACGCCTGACGAATTCCGCGCCGCCGCGGATGAGGCAAAGAGGCACGGGCTGCCGTTTGCCGGACATGTGCCGACGCTCGTGTCCGTCGACGAGGCGCTCACGCTCGGCATGGCCAGCATCGAACACTTGCAGATGTTCACGACCGCGTGCTCCTCGCAGGAGGAATCGTTGCGCGCGACACTCCTCGGCGCCGTCGCAACACCCAAGGGATGGGACTCGGCCGGCGTGATCCAGCGGCTCCAGCTCCCGCTGTTGCCGCGATCGTTCGATCGCGCCCGGTGCGCCGCGCTCGCCAAACGCGTCGCGGCGAGCAACACCTGGATGGTGCCGACGGTCGTCGTATTGCACTCGACTTCGTATCTCGACGACCCGTCCCTGCGCGGCGATTCCCGGCTGCAGTACATCCCGGAGTTCTTCAAGAATGGGTGGAATCCGGCGAACGACCTCCGTTTCCGCGCCGTGACGCCCGAGGGATGGGCGGCCCGCAAGCGGATCTTCGACGAGCAGCTCGAGATCCTGCGAATCCTCCACGACGGCGGCGCCAAGTTTCTCGCTGGGACCGACCTGTCCAATCCGTATCTCTATCCCGGCTTCAGCCTGTACGATGAGCTGGCCTATTTCACCAAGAACGGCTTCTCGAGCCTCGAGGCGCTGCAAACAGCCACGATCAACCCGGCGCGTTTTCTCAACGCGACGGATTCCCTGGGAACAATCGCGCCGGGGAAGCTCGCGGACCTCGTCGTCCTCGACGCGAATCCGTTGACGGACATCGCGAATGTCGCTCGCGTTCACGCGGTGGTGGCGAACGGCGTGTTGATCGACGCGTCGCGCCGTCAACAGATTCTCAAGAGCGCAGTGTCGATCGCGGCCAAGAAATCCGCGGGCCGCCGCGGTTAGCGGGACTTCCCGGGTTTCACGCCGATCGCAACGCGCCTAGCGGATCGACCCCACTCGCTCGGCGGGCGGGAACCCAAACCGCGATGAGGGCGATCACGGCGAGCAGGAGCGGAACACCGAAGAAGACGAGCGGGTCCCGCGCCTCCACACCGAAGAGCAGCGTGCTCATATAACGAGAGAGCCCATACGCGGCGGCGACGCCGAGGAAGACGCCGATGATGGCGAGGCGCATTCCCTGCTGCACGACCATCCATTGGACGGTGGCCGGCTGCGCCCCGAGCGCCATCCGGACACCGATCTCGCGCGTCCGCTGCTGAACCGCGTACGCCATCACGCCGTAAATGCCGATCGCGGCGAGAACGAGCGCCGCGAGCGCGAACGTCGTCATGAGCAGCGTGTTGAAGCGCTCGCGCGACGTCGAGCGCGACACGATCTGATCCATCGTCCGCACGTCGGCGGTGGGGAGACCGGTCGCCTGGCGAATCTGCGCCTGCACTGCCTGAGCCACTTGCATCGGCGGGACGCGCGTGCGGACGACCCAGGACATCGTGCCGATGCTCGCGTTCAGCTTTGTCACGGCGTCGGGGACTTGGCCCTGCGGCACGAACATCTTCGGCCCCGGGTCTTGATTCAACCCGTCATCCCGGCTGTCGGCCACCACGCCGATGATCTCGCGGTCCGGCTCGGACGCGAACTCCTTCATGCCGCCGCGGCCGATGGCGAGATGCTGTCCGATCGGCGTTTCGTTCTTGAAGTACTGCTTTGCCATCGCGTCGTTGATGACGACGACCGGCGTCGCGCCACCGTTGTCGAGATACGTGAACGCGCGGCCTTGAAGAACTTTGATCTTGAACACATCGAAGTAGTCGGGCGACAGGGTCGTCCACGCGCCGCCACCATGGAACGGTCCGTTGTCGAGCGGTCGTCCGACGATCCTGAATCCCAAGCCGAAGCCGCCCTGCAGCGGAAGACAACATGCGGCGCTCGCCTGCTCGACGCCCGGCACCGTTCGGATCCGCTCGGTTGCGTCGCGAATCGCCTGGTCGATCGACGCCGACGTCTGAAAGCGCGGACCGGTGAACGACGTCTGCATGGTCAGCACATTGGTCGCGTCGAAGCCGGGCTGCACCGACCGAATGGCGAGCGACGTGCGAATGAGGAGCGCCGACGCGATTACCAGCGTCAGCGCGAGTCCGACCTCGAGGACGACCAGCACCGAGCGGACACTGACGCCGCGACCGCTGCCGGAGGCACCAGTTCCATCGCGGAGCGTTCCACTCAAGTCCTGCCGCGCCGCGTGCACCGCCGGCATCAGGCCGAACAAGAGACCCGTGCCGACGGACACCACGGCCGTGAAGGCAAGCAGCCGCCAGTCTATTTGAACGTCGGCGCCTCCGGCGCCCACTCTTGGCAGATTCGCCGTGTTGATCGACAACAGCCAATGGATGCCGGCGAGGCCGAGCGCGAGTCCGAGGACGCCGCCGATCACGCCGATTAACACGCTCTCGGTCATCAACTGTCGAATGATGCGACCCTGGTTGGCGCCCATCGCCGCGCGAATAGCCATCTCGCGCCGGCGCACCGTCGAGCGGACGAGCAACAGGTTCGCCACGTTGGCGCAGGCGATCAACAACACACCGCCGACGGCGGCGAGTAGGATGAACATGAGCGTTCTTGCATTGCGTACGAATATCTTTTGTACCCGCTCGACGCTGAACCCGCCTTTGGGCCCGAGCGCGTTGGGATATTTCTCCGTGAACGCCACGGCCGATTGCGCGAGGCGCGCCTGGGCCTGCTCGAGCGTCACGCCCGGCCTGAGGCGCGCGGCCGCGCGGAAATAGTGCGCCTGATCGCCGGTGTTGGGATCGATCTGAAACGCGGTCCACACGTCCGAGGGGTCGAGAAACTCGCTCGGATCGAACTCCTTGTTCAGAATCCCGATGACGCGGTACGGCTCGTCGCTCAACAGAATCGTCCTCCCGATGACGTTCGGGTCCGAGGCAAAGCGGCGCGTCCACCAGCCGTACGAGAGCACGGCTGCCTTGGGGCCACCGGGCCGGCTCTCGTCCGTCGTGAACGTGCGGCCGAGGATCGTCCGCGCTCCCCAGAGTCGGAAGAAGATCTCCGTGACGTTTCCCGAGGTGAGCTGCTCGGGGCTGTCGCCGGCAGTGTAGTTGACGATGACGTTGCGGAAACCCGCCGGATCTTGAATGACGTCGGTCTGCCGGGACCAGAACATGAGCTTGGTCGGCGAAGCCCCAGCAAACGCGCCCTGGGGCGACGTGTTCATGAAGAACACGATCCGGTCCGGGTCCGGGTACGGGAATGGTTTGAGGAGCACGGTGTTGACGACCGAGAACACGGCTGTCGTTGCACCGATGCCCAGCGCGAGCGCCGCGAGCGCGGCGAAGCTGAACGCGCGCTGCTGTCCGAGCATGCGTAGCGAGTACTTGAGATCTTGGAGGAAGCGTTCCATGGACATCCCGTCGCGAGGTTGGGCTTGCCTCTTGTGACTCTAGCTGCGCGATTGGGCGCCGACAACGAGGCAATCGTACGGAATTGGTGCGACCTTGCCGCCGTTCGCGCCAAGTGCGCAGATTCACGCTTCCCCACCACCGAGCACCTCGATGCGTCTCCGCCTCGCGCTGATGCTGGCCGTGACGACCTCGCTGTCTGATGCGGGTCTCATTTTCCGGCCCGCGCCGCCCCCGGTGCTCGTTCCGAACGACAACACGAGACCGGCCGGGAAAGCGCGCGATGGCGTCACGACCATAGACCTCGACGCCGTGCCCGCGACTTGGCATCTCCAAGGCGGCGCCTCGTCGATCAAGTTCACGGATGCATTTGCCGAGCGCGGAAAGACCCCGACGATGCCCGGCCCGCTGGTCCGAGTTAGCGCGGGGGTGACTGTCCACTTCAGTGTTCGTAACAGGCTCCCGCGCCCGCTCACCTTCTATGTGCCGACGTCGGCGACGACGGTCGACTCCATCGTCGTCGCGCCCGGAGTAACCGGTGAGGTAACCACGCGCGCCATCCACGCCGGCAACTTCTTCTATCGGGCCACCGACGGAACCGCGGCAAGCGACAAGCTCCACATCGCCGGGGCGCTCGCCGGTGCTTTTGTCGTCGACACGGCGGGCGCCACCGGGAGGCCGCGCGACCGCATCATGATGATGATGATGACGCCTGACTCGGCTCTGTCCCATGCCGCCGAGACGGCGAACCCGATCACGGCGCCCAACGGCGTCTTCGCCTTTACCATCAATGGCCGATCCTGGCCGAACACGGAGCGAGTCTTCGCCACGGCCGGCGACACGCTTCGCTGGCGTGTGATCAACGCCTCGTGGGACGTGCATCCCATGCATCTCCACGGCTTCTACTTCACGGTCGATCACTTCGATGGACTGTTTGCCCAGCGCGACGGCCAGACGACGCCGGCCGGCCCGGTCGTCACCGAGCGGATGTCCAATTTTTCTTCCATGTCGATGACGTGGGTTCCGGAGCGGCCCGGGAATTGGCTCTTTCACTGTCACTTTGCCGTCCATCTTCACCCGCCGGCGTACAACCCGCACGAGATCGCGGGGGATCACGCGCTCACGGGGATGACCGGGCTCGTCGTCGGCATCATCGTGAAGCCGCGCGGCTCATCGCGAACCGTGGGTCAGGCATCCGTCCGCAAACTTCGGCTCACCGCGATACGCGACGCTGCCTTCCCCGACTCGGCGCCGTCGATGCGATTCGTCCTCGACGAGCAGGGCAAGCGCACCGAGGCGGGCCCACGATTCAGTCCGACGCTCAACCTCAATCAGAATGAGCCGGTGGCAATCACGGTCGTGAACACGCTCAAGGAAGCAACATCGGTGCACTGGCACGGCATGGAGCTCGAGAGCGTCAACGACGGCGTGAGCGGTTGGAGCGGCACGCCGACCCAGCTGGCGCCCGCCATCGCGCCGGGCGACTCGTTCGTCGCGCGCTTCACGCCGCCGCGCGCCGGCACGTTCATGTATCACGCTCATTTCGACGACACGCGCCAGCAGCCCGCCGGATTGGTCGGGCCGATGATCATCCGCGGCGCCAACGAGCCGCCGCGTGAGGACGATCATGAAATTCTCATCAACGGCACGCCCGAGTCGATACTTCGCGCCGGCCCGATCGCGGTGAACGGGCGAGTGAATCCGGATACGCTCGTCTTTCGGGCGGGGCATCCCCAACGTCTCCGCTTCATTGGAATCACTCTCGTCAACCCCAACGCCACGGTCACGCTGACCGCGCGCCGCGATAGCGTCTTCCGCAACGCACCGGACACGATGATCGAGCAATGGCGCCAGTTGGCGAAGGATGGCGCCAACCTGCCCGCCTCGGCGACGAGTCCGCGGCGCGCGGAACAGATCGTCAGCATCGGCGAGACGTACGATTTCGAATACACGCCGCCACGCCCTGGAGATCTTCGGATTGAAATTCGCGCCGCCGGTCCGGCCGGCGTGCTGCTCTCGCGCGTTCCGATCAGGGTGAAATGAACAGGTCCGCCCGCGTACTTCTCGCCGTTGGATTCGTCGCGCTCCAGTCGTCCGTTGCTGGCTCCCAGCCGGAGGTACATAGCCTGCCGCGCCTGCATCACGTCGGCCTGAACTCCGTAGATCCGGAGAAGGCGATCGCCTGGTACCTGGCGCTCTGGCCGAGCGCAACGCGGACAACTGTGGCCGGCTATCCCGCGGTGAAAGCGGACATGCTCCTGCTGTTCAACAAAGTCGATCGCCCGCCGCCGGCCGCGTGGCGGAACGACCTTCATCGCGCCGAGCCGCAGAGCGCGTTCTGGCACATCGGCGCGAACATCAACACGACCGACATCAAGGAGCGGCTGAACGCCCTGGGCGTGTTTCACCTCCCGCTTTACATATCGCCCAACGATACGACAAAGACCGTGTGGCGCTCCGGGCTTGCGCCTTACGTTGGAACGCCGAACGCGGGGCAGGTGACGAACGCGCCGCAGGCGCCGCCACGCGACGGCGGATTCAGCTACGTCGTCGCGCCCGACGGCGTGCTATTCGAGCTCACCGGCGGCCCAACGACGCGAGCATCGCTCTCGCACATTCACTTCTACCACGAGCAACCGCTCTGTGCGGCGAACTGGTACGTCGAGCACCTTGGGATGGAGCTACCGCCGGCGCGAGACTCGAGCGGCAAGGAGTTGCCACGCGCGCCGTGGAGTCCGTGCGAGGTCGCATACGGCGAGGCGGGCTGGCCGTCGCTCGAGCCCGTCGGAACGATTCGACAGCCGCAGGGGAACGTGCGCTTCGGCAACGGGGCGATGTCGTGGTATCCGCGACAATGCATCGGGAGCCGGTGCGGGCGCGAGCAGAAGCTCGTTCCATCGCGCGGGCAGGTCCTCGACCATGTGGCGTTCGAGGTCGACGACTTCGACGCATTGTTCGCGAAGCTGCGTCGAGAAGGAGTGAAGATCCTCGAAATGCCGCACGCCTTTGCTGCCACGAGAGCATTCATGATCGAGGATCCCGATGGGCTTGCGATCGAGATCCTTGCCGCTCGATCATAGTTGCCGCCGGTCATCTACGGCCGCGCTTTCCCTTCCACATTCCGAGCTTCGGGCGACATAATGGACATGCTTGTTACCGGCATCGTGATCGGCGCCGTCATCGCGCTGCTGATCGTCGCGATGGTCGCGCCGAGATTCGCGCGCCGCATGCGCACCGAAGGCGCGCTTCAGAGTCGAGCGATCGTTCGCGGACAGATCTACGAGCAGCTCGTGCCCTACCTGCCGGGATTCCATTTCAATCCGAAGGACGCGCAGTTCCTCGGCCGACCCGTGGACTTCGTCGTGTTCGACGGGCTGGACGAGGGCGAGCTGCGGCGGATCGTGTTCGTCGAGGTGAAGACCGGCGGCTCCAAGCTGACGACCCGCGAGCGGCTCGTCCGCAACGCGATTCGCGAGGGGAATGTCGAATGGGCCGAGGTTCGCGCGGACGCGAATCTCACCGTTCCCCAGCTACGCTGACACGGGGTGACAGTGAACCACATCACGAGCGTGCTGCTCATGACGACGTTGACCACTCCGTCGATCGGTCAATCGTCTTCCCTTCTTTCGCCATGCCGTGTCCCCGGCATCGCCGACGAAGTTCGCTGCGGCACGTTCACCGTTCACGAGAATCGAGCCGACCGCGCGAGCCGGCCGATCCCTCTCAAGGTGATCGTCCTCCCTTCGCGAAACGCAAAGCCGCGCCCAGACCCGCTGATCCTCGTTTCGCCCGGCGGACCGGGCACCACGAACAGCGAATCGCTGATTGGCCGCGGCTGGAATTCATGGATGCGCGACGACCGCGACGTCGTCATCGTGGACCTGCGCGGAACCAGTGGCCCGTCGCGCCTGGATTGCGACTTTGCCGATCCTCGCGCGCCCGACGCCGCCTTTCTCGGTCCACTCTTCCCGCCAGAAGGCATCGCCCGGTGCAAAGCGGCTCTCGAGAAGAAAGCAGATCTCCGTTTTTACACCACGCCGGTCATCGTCGAGGATCTCGAGGACGTTCGACGCGCGCTCGGTTACGACCGCGTCAACCTTTGGGGCGTGTCCTGGGGAACACGCGTCGAGTATCTCTGGCTCAAGATGCATCCGGAGCACCTGCGGAGCGTCATTCTCGAAGGCTCGGCGCCCGTCTCGTTCTTGAATCCGCTGCCTCACGCCCGCAACGCACAGCGCGCGATCGACAGCCTTTTCGCGGAGTGCGCGCGGCAGCCACAATGCCGGGTGAGCTTCCCGAACGTTCGCAACGAGCTCGATTCGGTCATGGCGCGTCTCAAGCGCAAACCGGCCATGGTGCGCGTCGCCGGCAAGACAGACGGCGAGCCGACATCGGTGCCGCTCACCTGGCAGACCTTCGCCGAGGGGTTGCGCTTGATGACGTACAACGTGCCGCGGGTGCAGCGCGTGCCGCTTCTCGTGCACCGTGCCGCGCTCGGCGACTACGACGACTTTGTATCAGCCGCGATCGAGTCCAATCGCGGCATCCGCGGCGCGATTCGGTTTGGCTTCCTGCTCGCGATCACCTGCACGGAGGACATCCCGCGCATCGATCCTCGCACGATCGACCATGAGACGGCGGGCACTTACCTGGGCGACTCGCGCGTGCGCGAGCAGATGGCGGCCTGCTCGCAGTGGCCGCGAGGCGCGCTCGCGCCGGACTATGGAGCGCCCGTGCGTTCCACCGTCCCAGCGTTCCTGCTCTCTGGTTCGCTCGACCCCGTGGCCGGCAGCGACCTCACGGCGGAGGCGGCGAAGTATCTCCCGAATAGCATCCACGTCGTCGCGCCAGGCGGCCACGTGCCGTTCGGCCCGTGCATCGATGCGATGGAGCGAGCGTTCCTCATCGCGGCGAGCCCACAGGCCGTGAACACGAGCTGTGTTCACGCCATGCGGCTTCCAGATTTCACCACTCGGTAACCGCCTTTTGTGAATGTTTTTCATCAAGCCGAGCTCCGCTCACCGGACGGCGACGTCGCCATAAGTCACCCCCGTCAGGGCTAGCGAGATGACGTTCCGCGATGTGGAGCAGATTTTACAGATATCGAACGCGGCGGATGTCGCGCCGGATCAGCGCCAGATCGTAGAATGATTGACGGCCCCTTCCGGAGCGAAGCCGTGACCGATCGTCGTGAGTTTCTTCGTCAGTCGGCGCTCGTTGGCAGCGCACTTGCCCTCAAGCTGCCGAGAGCAGCATGGCGGGCCGCGCCCGCGGTAAAGCCGCTGAACATCCTCATTCTCGGCGGAACCGGGCTCACGGGACCGCATCAAGTACGATATGCGCTCTCGCGCGGACACAAGGTGACGGTGTTCAACCGCGGACGTCGCAACGATCGGCTGCCGGAGGGAGTGACGGAGTTGATCGGCGACCGAAATCTGCATCAGGTCGACGCGCTCAAAGGGAAGGATTGGGACGTCGTCATCGACAATCCGACGAGCCTTCCGTTCTGGGTGAAGGACGCCGCCGAGGTGCTGAAAGGCCACACTCAGCAGTACGTCTTCATCTCTACGATCTCGGTGTACGACACATCCAAACCCCAATCCGGGATTACGGAATCTTCGCCGCTGCTCGAATACACGAAGGGCGATCCGCTGACGGTGACCCAGCAGGATTTCGCGAAGGACTTCGGTGGGTTGTACGGTCCGATGAAGACGGCGTCAGAGCGAGAGGCGAAGAAGTGGTTCGGCGACCGAACGACGGTCATCCGTCCGACGCTGATCGTCGGCCCGGGTGACGACACGTTTCGCTTTACGTACTGGCCGTACCGGATCGCCAAGGGCGGCGAGGTGTTGGCGCCCGGCGATGGACAGGATCACGTCCAGCTCATCGATTGCCGCGATTTGGCGGAATGGACGATTCGCATGGTGGAGAACGGAACAACCGGGACGTTCAATGCCGCAGGCCCAGCCTCCGTGCTGACGATGGCCGACCAGCTCAACGGCATTCGGGGCGCTGTGGCGAGCGGCGCGGGGCGTGACGTCAAATTCACGTGGGTTCCGGCCGCGTTCCTGGAATCGCACAAGGTGACGCCGTGGGGTGACATGCCGACGTGGATTCCGCGCAGCGATCCGGATTCCGCCGGGATGAACGCGGACAATCACCGGGCAATCGCCGCGGGACTGACCTTTCGCCCGTTGGCCACGTCGGCGATCGACGCGCTCGCTTGGTTCAACGCATCGCCAGCGGATGCGCAGACGCGGATGCTAAAGGGCGCGGGGCTTCCTCCCGAGCGCGAAAAGGAAGTCCTCGATGCATTCCACCGGGAGGGTTAGCGAGCTCTGATCGAATAGTTCGATTCTGGGACGACGCTGTTCGATACCGGCCAGTCTACGGTTCGGCCGAATGCGGCGTCGATGCGCAAGTCGGTGTTCGTCCGCCGTTTACAGAGAATTGACGTTGGTACGGGCCGTGCCTGTCGGGAGGCACGTCTTTTCGCTTATGGCGTTTGACATTCTCATAGTATGCGCGCCTTTGAGCTGTGGCCGGATCCAGAGGCGAGTCGGGAGCGAGCCTACATCATCGACCTCGACTCGATCGTCCTGATGAGCGAGATGCCCGGGGGAAGAGAGTGGCACGTCGAGTTTTCGTCCGGCAGCTATCTGAATCTGACTGAGGACGAATACGAGCTAATACTGGCCGCTTGGAAGCAGGGCGAGCGAATAGACTGGATGCCCGGCTAACCGGGAGAGCGGCGACCTTGAACGCCGTTCACCGGGTGGCGACGTCGCCGTAAGTGACGGACGTCAGCGCGAGCGTCAGAGAGAACTTCGAGAAGTGCGTCTTCACCTGCACCGGCAGACGCCGCGCGTCGTTCGTGAACCAGACGCGCGCCTCGCCCCGCTCCGAGAAGATGCCACCGGATTTGATCGTCGGCTGAACGACAGTCGTGACGAATGTTCCGGCCCCCACGGTTACCGTGTCCTCTCGCACGCCCGTCAACACGACTGGATTGCGATCCGGCATGAAGTAGCGGTCCTCGCGGCGCGACTCACCGACGCGCACGCCGGCAGCCCGCACGGCATAGATGAACGAGCCGTCGTCGAGCGGATTGGCCACCGTCGCCTGCGGCTCTTCCTGATTCTTCTGGTACGTGGCCCGCTCCGGCACGATCTCGTAGGTCGTGTTGCGCGAGTATCTCCCTTCCGAAATGTGCTGAACATGTCGAAGCGACGAGAGCGTCTCGAGATCGATCCAGCTCTCGTATCGATCGTGCACACGAAAGAACGGAATGCCGCCGTCGACCGCGAACGTGACGTGATACGCGGCACGTCCGCGGACGGTGTCGATTCCTTCGACGCGCATGCGCGCCGTACCGGCAGGGAGCACGCCGAACGTGGCGTGGAAGACCAACTCCTCGCCCACCGCGAACGGAACGGGCGCCGGCGGTCCCTGCACGGTCGTCGCAGCTTGCGCGCGAAGGGGCCCTGCTATGAAGAGCGAGGCCGCGGCAATCGCCGCGGCTCGCGTTGGGAAGGGGTGAAAGAGGCGCATTGCCGAAACGATCTCGTTAGAAGCCGAACGCCAGGCCAGCCGCCAGCTGCACGTCGTTGCGCGACTTGCGATCCTGCAGCTCGCCGCGCAGGCCCTTGAACCACGTCACGTTGTCGCGGGCCTCGAGACGGATGCCGAAGCCACCGTCCGTCTGTCCGACGTCGAGACCGACCGCACCGTAAGCGAGCGGATTCGTCTGCGCGCTCGCGCCTGGGACGTTGCGGAGATCGTACGTTCGAGCTCCGCCGCCGATCGCGACGTATGGACGCGTGGACACGCTCGACCCATTCGTGAGATTGCTCGCGCGCGCCTCGAGTCCGAGATCGTACTGATAGAGATCCACCTTCGCGTCTACCGGCGACGTCTTGTCCTTGCTCGGCGACCAGCCGAACGATCCGACAACCGCCAGCGACGGAATGAACGAGTAGGTCGCCTGCGCGCCTACCAACACCGCGTTCTTGAGCAGATCGCGCTCATCGCCC
>Ga0310813_10002243_pt1 | contig 11764 bp, 11 predicted proteins | sample YN3metagenome_FD_203086 | JGI IMG/M metagenome (GOLD analysis project Ga0310813, IMG submission 203086) | Soil microbial communities from experimental microcosm in Duke University, North Carolina, United States - YN3 | ecosystem: Engineered > Artificial ecosystem > Soil microcosm > Unclassified...
AGTCACCTTCGATCCGAAAGTCATCAGCTATCACGACCTGCTCGAAGTCTTCTGGAATAACCACAACCCGACCACGCTGAACCGCCAAGGACCGGACGTCGGCCACCAGTACCGCTCGGCCATCTTCTTCCATTCACCCTTGCAGGAAGCCGAAGCGAAAGCCTCGCGCGATGCCGCTCAGGCGCGCTTCTCGCGGCCCATCGTCACCGAGATTGTGCCGGCCCAGACCTTCTGGCGCGCCGAAGAATACCATCAGCAGTACCTCGAGAAGCGCGGCCTCTCGCACTGCCACATTTAGAGAAAGAGTCTCCTTGAAAATTGGTTTCGTCAGTTTAGGATGCCCGAAGAACCTCGTGGATACAGAGGTGATGATGGGCCAGCTCACCAGTGGCGGCCATGAGCTGACGCCGCACCCCTCCGACGCCGACGTCATCGTCGTGAACACGTGCAGCTTCATCGATCCCGCGAAGCAGGAATCCATCGATACCATCCTGGAGATGGCAGAGTACAAGAAGACCGGGCGTGCGCAAAAGTTGATTGTCGCCGGCTGTTTGGTGGAACGCCACCGCGGCGATATTCAAAAGAACATGCCCGAGGTGGATGCAGTAATCGGCACCAACGAGCTGGAACGTATTACCGCCTTGTGCGAAGGCGTGGAACCCAAGGACAATCCGCTCGACGCCTACCTCTATCACGACCTCACGCCGCGCGTGCTGTCCACTCCGAAGCATTACGCCTACATCAAGATCGCCGAAGGCTGCGATCATCCCTGCACCTTCTGCGTGATTCCGCAGTATCGCGGGGCATTCAGAAGCCGCCGCTTCGAGTCGGTGATTTCGGAGGCTACCCGCCTCTTCTCGCAAGGCGTTCGAGAGATCAACCTTATCGGCCAGGACACCACGTGCTACGGCGAAGATTTCGGACTTAAGGACGGCTTGGCGCAACTGCTCATCCGCCTGGCGCAGATCGAAACGGCTCATGAAAAGTGGATTCGGTTCCTCTATGCGTATCCGAACAAGGTAACGCAGAAGTTGCTGGACACCATCGCCGAGCATGACGCGCTCGTGAAATACATCGACATGCCGCTGCAGCATGCGTGTGCCTCTGTGCTGAAGCGTATGAAGCGCGGCGCGAACGGCGATATCTTCCTCAAACTGATCGAGCGCATCCGCAAGACCATTCCCGGCGTGGGCATCCGCACCAGCATGATCGTGGGCTTCCCTGGAGAAACAGACAGCGACTTCGACGAGTTGTGCCAATTCGTGCAGGCCGCACAGTTCGATCGCCTGGGTGTGTTTTCCTATTCCGACGAGGACACCAGCAAGAGTTTCGACCTGGATGCCAAAGTAGACGCCCGCACCATCTACAATCGCAAGCGCCATCTGATGAGCCTGCAGCGCAAGATCTCGCGCGCCAAGAATCGCACGCTCGTCGGCCGCGAATTCCGCGTGCTGGTGGAAGGCCCCACCGAGGATTCCGAACTAGTCTGGGAAGCGCGCCTTTCGACGCAGGCCCCCGATATCGACGGCGTCTGCTATATCTCCGATCCCGGCGAGAGCCCGCTCCGCGCCGGCGACTTCCGCACTATGCGGATCGTCGAAGCGCATGACTACGAACTCACGGGCGAACTGATCGACGCGCCTGTGCCGCGCGAAGAACAACTGTTTCAGATTGCTGAACTTGTTTAAGCATGAAGTGTCCCATCTGCGAAAAGGAAGTGAAGCTTGACGACCCCGAAATGCCTTTCTGCAGCGAGCGGTGCCGCATCATCGATCTGGGCAATTGGGCGTCAGAGAAGTATGTGATCCCCGGCCCCTTGGGTTCTACAGGTCAAGATGAGGACGACGATTGAGCCGGCTCGCGCTGGTTATTGCGACATGGTTTGGTTGCGGGTATGCGCCCAAGGGTCCAGGCACGGCCGGATCGGTTGCCGCACTCGCCGTCGCATGGTTGCTGAACGCTTACGCTGGAGTATCGTCCATCGAACTGGCGTGGCTTGCGCTGCTGCTGGCGATTCCCGGGATTTGGGCGGCCGATGTGGTCGCGCGCTCAAGCGGCGCCAAAGATCCGCAGATCGTGGTGGTGGATGAAGTAGTGGGGCAGTGGATGACCCTGGCCGGCGCCACCGCGCTCAACTGGAAGAGCTGGCTGCTGGCGCTCGCGCTCTTCCGCCTATTCGATATCTGGAAGCCGCCGCCGGTGCGGCAACTGGAGCGGTTACCCGGCGGACTTGGCATTGTGGCCGACGACGCCATGGCCGGCGTTTACGGCGCGCTTGTGTTGTTCGCGGCTGGATGGTTCAATCTTTATTAGTAGAGCAATTGCCCCTGTCGGTTTCTATGGCCTCTCGCAAATCCTCCGATTCCCGTCCGCAGATTCTCGAAGTAGCCCCCGCGGCCGCGATCCCCGGCGGCGAATTTCAGGTACACGGAAAGAATTTTGCGGGCGCGGGACGGGCCTCGGTCACGATCGGCGCTGCCCCTGCCCCGCTGGTGGTGGGGTCGGATTCCTATCTCATCGTGCGCGTGCCCGAAGACGGCGTCGGCGGCCAACTGGTAGTGAGTCAGAACGGCGACATCAGCGCTCCCCGTCCGCTGCAGGTGGGCGTCCAGATTGCCGACGGACTTCATCCCATCGCCAATCCGGCGGTGGATAGCCACGGCAACATCTACGCGACCTTCAGCGGCTCGCGCGGCCAGAAGACTCCGGTGTCAGTTTTTCAGGTTGACGCCGCCACCGGCCAAAGCGCGCCCTTTGTCAGCGATCTGATGAACGCCAGCGGAGTGGCCATCGACCACGACGACGTGCTCTACGTTTCCAGCCGCCAGGAGGGGAACGTCTACCGCGTGTCTTCGGCGGGCAACAGCGCAATTTATGTGGAAGGCATGGGCGTGGCCACTGGCATCGTCTTCGATCCGGACGGCAATCTCTACGTCGGCGATCGCAGCGGCACCATCTTCAAGGTCAGCCGCCAGCGGCAGATTTACGTGTTCGCCACGCTCGAATCGTCGATATCGGCCTACCATCTGGCGTTCGGGCCCGACAAATATCTTTACGTAACCGGACCCACCACCTCCAGCTTCGATTGCGTGCATCGCATTTCACCAGCAGGCGAGGTGGAGGTGTTCTATCGCGGACTCGGCCGTCCGCAGGGCATGGCGTTCGACGCCGATGACAACTTGTACGTAGCGTCCTCCTTCCGCGGGCGTCGCGGCGTGGCGCGCATCACGCCGGATAGAAACGCCGAACTGTTCCTCTCCGGTCCGGGCATCGTGGGCCTGGCCTTCGCTCCCGGCAAAAATCTAGTGCTGGCCACCAGCAGCGCGCTTTATCGCGTGCACGTCGGGATCGACGGCCGCCGCTCGCCGTAATCGCTCTCCAAAATCATGGCAGACGCGGAAATCATCGCGGTCGGTTCGGAACTGCTCACGCCGGACCGCATCGATACCAACTCCTTGTGGCTCACCAGCCAGTTGAATGCATTGGGCGTCGAAGTGCGGCGCAAGCTGGTGGTCGGTGACGATCGCGAGCTGCTGGCTGCGACCGTGCGCGAATCACTCCGCCAAGTGAGCATCGTGATTCTAAGCGGTGGCCTGGGACCCACCGAGGACGACGTGACGCGCGACGCCGTCGCTCAAGCCATGGGACGCAGTCTGGTTTTTCGCCAGGACTTACTCGATGCCCTGAACGAACGATTCCAGCGCCTGCAGCGCAAGATGGCCGACAATAATCGGCGCCAGACCTTCATCGTCGAAGGTGCCGAGCCCCTGAACAATAACCGCGGCACCGCTCCCGGCCAGTGGATCGAATGCGACGGCAAGATGGTTATGCTGCTGCCCGGCCCGCCGCATGAATTGAAGGCCATGTTCACCGGCGAATGTTTGCCGCGGCTTCGCCGGAAACTGCCGGCGCAGGTGATTCGTACGCTGTTTTATCGCGTCGCCGGTATGGGTGAATCGGATTTGGACCAACTGATTTCGCCGGTGTATAAGCCCTACGCGAATCCGGTGACGACGATCCTCGCGGGTGCAGGCGATATTCAGATTCATCTGCGCGCCCGCGGCGAAACCGATGCCGAGGCCGACGCGCTGCTGGCCGCAGTTGGGCCCGCCATCGAAGAGCTGTTGGGTGACCGCATCTACTCGCGCAACGGCGCAGCTCTCGAAACCGTCGTTGGCGAACAACTGCGCGGACGCAGCGCTACTTTGAGCGTCGCCGAAAGCTGCACCGGCGGTTTGCTAGGCGGCCGCATCACGTCCGTCGCCGGCAGTTCCGACTACTTCGCCGGCGGATTTCTGGTGTATTCAGATCGAATGAAGACGGACCTGCTCGGCGTGGATCCCCAACTGCTCGCGCGCTACTCCGCGGTTAGCGAGGAATGCGCCAAGGCCATGGCCGCCGGAGCGCGCACCCGCACTGGATCCACGTTTGCAGTATCGGTCACTGGCGAGGCGGGACCTGAAAGCTCCACCGGCGCGCCCGTCGGCACGGTCATCATTGGCACCGCGGGCCCGGACGGCGAACCTCAGGCCAAGCGCTACTTGTTATTCGGCGACCGAAACGGGGTCCGTGCCCGGGCCGCGCAATGGGCGCTGGACGATCTGCGCCGCAAGCTCGCTAGCGGGACCGCATCCTAGAATGGCCGCTTGCGTCTGGCCTCTGGCGTCTGCCCCAACTGCATTCGACGAAACCTCTTTCGCGCGGCCGCCATCTGCTAAACTGAAGAACCAGCGTATCCATAGCTGTCCGGTCGTATACCACTGCGCGCTGTCCCTGTGCAGTGCGGGCGGCGTGCGGAAGCGGTGTGCAAAAGCATCCGCGATCCCCTCCAGGGCGCCAACATCTGAACTGAATGAGGAACTCGTGAAGTCAAGTTTTGAGAGTGTAGTGCTTTGCCTTCTGCTGGCGGTGGGGACGGGCTGGGCTCAGAATCAGAACCCCCCGGCCCCCGCCCCATCCACTCCCACGCCTCCGGCCAACGCCCCCTCGGCGCCGGCTGCCACTAGCCCGCAGCCAGCCACGCCCGCCGTAACCGCAACCTCGTCGCGGCGGCCGGAAGTCTCGTCCCCTGTCAACACCGGAAACGGGCTTTCTTTCGAACCGATGTATTGGTTCCCCAAGGGAATTCCGGTCTTGCGTGGTGGCGCGGGGGACACCAATACCGATCCCGGCAATCTGGACTACACCGGCAAACTCAAACATAGTCCCGGCGCGAGAGTAACCATCCCGGCATCGAAGAATGCTACGATTCGGGTTTCTTACTTTAAAGCGAACAGCTTTACCGGGGCAACCACGGCTCCCGTGAACTTGAATCTGTTCGGTCAGGCCGTCACCGGCGGCGACTTTCTGTCGACCGTCACCAACCTCGAAGGCTACAAGCTCTCCTACGACTATTTAACGTACTTCTGGAAGCGCGGAAACTCCGAATTGCGACTGAAGACGCTGTACGAACTCCAGCGCATCAGCGTATCCAACGAAGTGGATGACTTCGTGGTCGACACAACCGGCGCCTTGATAAATATAAACCCCATTCTCGGCTCCCAGTCAGTCTTTCTTCCGACGTTTGGATTAGGGTTGGAGCACACCTTGTCACGCCATTTTCGCTGGGAGGCGAGAGGATCGGGTTTCGGGCTGCCGCACCGCGGAGACATTGGCGATGCGGAAGCGCAGATTGCGTTTCGCGTAAGCCACTTCGAGGTTCTGGGCGGGGCCAGGTGGTTGCATTTCAAAACCAGTCCCAAGGCCGCCCAGTACAACGTTCAAAATATGTATGGACCCTACGTGAGTGTGCGCTATTACTGGAAGAAGAACTAACCGTCTCGGCTGTGGCGGAAACTAACGCCTGTGCCAGCGACGAATCATCTTCTGCCACCATCCGCCCGGCGTAGCGGCTGCGCTGGATCCCGCATCCGCCGCGGGCGCATCGCCCATGGCAAGCAGGGTATCGCGATGCATTACCGGGGTCTTCGAAATCAGCCTCACGTGATATCCGCTGAATCCGTAGATGCGCTTGTAGAGCGCTCCGTCCTTATCCTGAACGATAACTGAGAAGCCTTTTTCCTGATCCGCATTTTGATCCGGCTCTCTCGCCCGATTCCGGCCGCCGGTTTTTTTGCCGCCGGCTTGTTTCACAAGCCCGGCCGCCGTTACATCGGCCAACTCCACCGGATAAAACCCGGTCACGTTGCGTTCAATGAAGGCCGTCTCATAGCGGTGCCGGCTCTTGCTCCACACGAACACCCGGAAGCTGTCGAATTCGGCGGTTTTCAGGCTGCTGTCCGCGGTGGTCCACAGCCAGTTGTGCTTCACCTCATCGCCGTCTCGGACATCGCCCAGGGCCAGGTAAGCCGTGATGCGCTTGCCTTCGGCGTACTGAGCAACCTCGTCGGGGACTGCCATGTACAACATGCGTGCGAGCACCCAGCCTACAGTGCCGTCCTTGGTGCGCACCAGATCCCAATCATCGAGCGCGACCGGCGGCGCCTCAGGCGGCGTATAGCCGGGCAGATCGGAAGCCCGCGGGCGCGAAATCTTTTCCCAGTCGGCGGGCGGCGCGGGAGCCGCAGGAGGCGGCAGCAGGTAAGCAGCGCCTTTCTTCGATACTTTCGGCTTGGGCGCCTTGCGAGGGGCCGCCGCCTTCACCAGCGCAGCTCCTCTGGGGCGGACCGCGCTGCGCGGCGTCGCGCGATGAGCCAGCACTTCCACCGCGCCGCCTTCGGGAATTTGATGGAAGCTGGGCGAGGGACGATTGGGCTCGGTGTGCATATTCAGCGCCTCGAAAACGGTGGCCGCGCCTTGCGAAGGCAGTTTCCGGGCGTCCTCGGCCAGCTTGCGCAGTTCGTCCATCTGCTGGGCACTCAGCAACAAATTGGCGTCCACCCACCCCTCCACGCCATTCACCGTGCGCACGCGCACAAGGCGGCGGCGGACGTCGATGATGTCCAGCCGGTCTCCGTGTTTCACTTCTGTGACGCCGGGCGATTTCGCGGCTACATCCTGCCGCAGGTTCACACTCACCGGGCCTACGTAAGCGATCCCGATGACCGGCGTTTGCGACGTGCCGGGCGCGGGCGAATGGCAGGAAACGAGGGCAAGGCTGCCGCAGCATGCGAGCAGGAGCAGCGCGGCGTGGCCCGGGCCGGAAAAACTGGAAGTCACCACAGACGTTCTGAACGTTAGTCTAACAGTATGGAACCAACTTCATCCACGCCCGGCGAAAGAAATCCGGCGGATACCCACCCGCCCGCGACGGATTATTACTGCCCGCGCTGCCGCCAGCCGGTAAGCGATCCGCTGGCCTGTGGAGACTGCGCTTCGCTGATCTGCCGTCGCTGCGGAACTCCGCTCGAGCAAGTGGATGAATTGGGAATCGGGTAAAGCCGGAAGAAGACGTTCAGCGGAGCATTTCGTTCAATTGTTCCGTCCCTATCACGAAGGACCTTTTGTAGCAGGGCGGCCCGATGGTCTCCCCCGGAATGAAACGGGAAAACCTTTGTGCGCCCATCTCAGCAATGATTAGGAGTCGCGTAAATCTGAGCTCTTACCCGCGTGCCCGGCTCGCCGCTGCCGGAACGGATGCCTGCGCAGGAGTGGTAGGCGGCACTGCCGAAACTTCCGCGCGCGTCAACCCCAGCGCCTTGCGCAACTCCACATCCAACTTCTTGAACACGTCGGGATTGTCCTTCAGAAACTGCCGTGCGTTTTCGCGGCCCTGTCCGATGCGCTCGCCTTTGTAGCTGTACCAGGCGCCGCTCTTCTCCACCAGGTTCTGCGCCACGCCCAAGTCGATCAGATCGCCCTCTTTAGAGATGCCCTCGCCGTAAATAATGTCGAATTCGGCCTCGCGAAACGGCGGCGCCATCTTGTTCTTCACGATCTTGACCTTGGTGCGATTACCCGTCACAACGTCGCCGTCCTTGATGGCAGCGATGCGGCGAATGTCAGCGCGAATGCTCGAATAGAACTTCAGCGCGCGGCCGCCGGTCGTGGTTTCGGGGTTACCGAACATCACGCCGATCTTCTCGCGAATCTGGTTGATAAAAATCAGGCAGGTATTGGACTTCGAAACAATACCCGTCAGCTTGCGCATGGCCTGCGACATCAGCCGCGCATGCACGCCCATGAAGCTATCGCCCATTTCACCGTCGAGCTCGGCCTTCGGCACCAGCGCCGCCACCGAATCCACCACCAGCACGTCGATCGAGCCTGAGGTAATCAGCGCATTGGTGATTTCGAGCGCCTGCTCGCCATAATCCGGCTGCGACACCAGCAAATTGTCGACATCCACGCCGAGCTTGCGCGCGTAAGCCGGGTCCAGCGCATGCTCCACGTCGATATACGCCGCCATGCCGCCCACCTTCTGCGCCTCCGCCACTACCTGCAGTGCGATCGTGGTCTTGCCGGACGATTCCGGACCGAAGATCTCCGAGATGCGCCCGCGCGGGAACCCGCCAATGCCCAGCGCGAAATCGACCGAGATGGAGCCTGTCGAAATCGACGGCACCGCCTGCACGGGTTGCCCTCCCAGCCGTATCACTGAGCCTTTGCCGAACTGCTTCTCGATCTGGCTGAGGGTGGCGCCCAAGGCGCGCGAGCGTTCTTTTTCGTCCATAGGGGTCCGTTTCTTTCCGGGGGAAGCCTCATTATAGCGCGCGACTGCGCCTCCACCCCGCGGTTTCGCCGCCAGGGGTTGAGTGCGGCGATCCCTCCGCCATTTTCTCGATCACTATCTGGGCCGCCGCGCGAAGCTCAGCCGTGAGCCCTCCAGCGCGCCAGCCCGGACCCAGTCCGCATCTACCCTCAGGCATATTTCTTGGCTCGAGGTCGCCTTGGCCGTACGCGAGTATGCGGCAAGGCATAACTGATCCCGGATGAGTTTCTGGAAGAATTGATCGTCCGCGGGGAGCTGGCATTTCGCCGGTTTCTCGTAGGCGCTAGATTTCGCGCTGTTTTCTTAAATACGCTGCCGGATTGAGCGCGGGATAGCTTGGCGAAGCACGCGCGCGACGGTCGCGATCCCGTCCTATACGGAGCAATTCGAGCTCGCCGCAACCCACCACGACGCCCTGCGGAACGCCACCCCAACCGACTTGCTCGCGCGCGGCATCATTCACGGCTACTATCGGATGTACTGGGGACAATAAGATCATGGAATGGTCCGCCACTCACGAGTACGCGTTCGCGACTCGCGATCCGAACACCTGCACTTACCTCTTGTGGTGCTACGGCCTGCATAATCGTCCGTGGTCTGAGCGCCCTCTTTTTGGGACGACTCGCTATATGAGGCTTGACGGCATGCGTTGCAAGAAGACTGATGTCGGCGCTTACATTCGGGAGGTCATGCAAAGCAGGCCCGTATGAATGTTGCGATCACGGGAGCGTCGGGCTTCCTCGGACGTGCCCTGTCGGAGCGCCTTCGCGCCTCCGGCCGCAGTGTCACTGCAATCTCGCTGCGGACGCAGCCGCCCCCTGAAAGTTTCGCTGGATGCCAGGCGGTGGTGCACCTGGCGGGGGAACCAGTTGCGCAGCGTTGGACTGCGTCCGCCCGCGACCGCATTTTAAACAGCCGCATCCAAGGTACCCGCTCCCTGGTTGCCGGGCTTCGCAAGCATCCGCCCGCAGTGCTGGTGAGCGCTTCGGCTGTCGGCTACTACGGCTCGCGCGGAGACGAAATCCTGACCGAAGACTCGCCGCCTTCCTCCGATTTTCTTGGGCAAGTGGCGCGCGGGTGGGAGCAAGAGGCGCGCGCTGCCGAGCAGTTCGGCGTCCGCGTGGTCACGCCGCGCATCGGCGTTGTGCTGGGACGCGGTGGCGGCGCGCTGGCGCAAATGCTGCTGCCCTTTCGCTTGGGTGTCGGGGGGCGTTTGGGCGCCGGAAACCAGTGGATGTCCTGGATCGCATTGGACGATCTGGTTTCCCTGATCGAGTTCGCGATCACCGATGCCGCCCTGCGCGGCCCCGTGAACGCCGTCGCGCCGAATCCAGTGACCAATGCCGTCTTCACTCGCGAGCTGGCGGCGGTGTTGCACCGCCCTGCCATCTTCCCGGTGCCTGCCTTCGCTCTCAAGATTCTGTTCGGCGAAATGTCGCAGATACTGCTGGGGGGCCAGCGCGCGATTCCGCAGGCTGCGCTGCGCGCCGGTTTCCAATTCCGCTTTGTGGAACTAAGCGAAGCCCTGCGGCAAATCATCGCCGGATGATACCGGTTTATTGCGCGGTGTCGGTCGGGTGCGTGATTTTGTCGAAAAATTCCTTCTGCAGGCGCGGCGACACTTGGTCCGCCTTGATCGACCGAATCGCGGCAGCCATACGATCCGCCGCGGCCTCCACCAGCGCGGCCCCGCGTGACGCTGTGGCGCCTGACGCATCACCGGCGTAATGATTCGGATACATTGAGTACCAACTGATGGCCGTAAAGACACCCGCCGGCAGATCGAGACGTGCGAGATTGGCGCCGGACTGTTCCCCTCCGCGTTCCGGATGCACCAGTTCCGGACGCGAAGCCATGACCATGGCCGCTTCGATCTCCCCGGCGTGGCCGTCCACTCCCGGCTTCGAAGGCTGCGCCGCCGGAGGCAACTGCGTCCCACCGCCCAGTGCGCTCAACCCGTACACCACGTAGTCCTTGGGCGAATCCAACTGAGTCTGCAAAAAATAATTCATCAAATTGGTGTTCCCGCCATGTCCGCTGGCAATCAAAATCTTGCGGCACCCGTTGCGGCCCATTTCCGATACCGTTTCCTGCAGCATCTGCAGCTGCAATTGGGAACTATAGGCGATCGCGCCCGGCTGATGCCTGGCCTCAAAAATTTGTCCCACGTAGTATTCGGGAAATACCAGCGCGTATTCCTTTTGCACCGCTTTCGTCGTGATGTAGCGTACGTCGATCAGGTCCGTGCCTATCGGACCAGAAGGCCCATGCTTTTCAAGAATGCCGAATGGCAGCACACAGGTGTAATTTGCCTGTTTGATCGCCTTCACGAAGTCCTCGGCAGTGAGTTCTTCCCATTTAGGTGACAAGGATTGCCCGGGCAACAGCGATGTGAATAGAGCGAAGAGGATGAGGGGCTTCATAAGAGTCATAATCACATACCTGACGAGGATTCATTCGGCTGCCACAGCGCCTCCGGTACACCCAATGCATGATTCACCCAGCGGCTCCAGACGAACATCGCATCGCTCAGGCGATTAAGATACGGGATGATCTCCGGCGGGACTGATTCTTCGCGCGCCAACGCTACCAGCAAACGTTCCGCTCGCCGGCAAATGGTCCGCGTCACGTGAAGTTCGGCGTTCAGGCGGGTTCCTCCCGGGAGCACGAAACTGCGGAGCGGCGCCAGATCGACGTTCATGGCATCGATTTCCCGCTCGAGTTGCGCGGTCTCGGCACTTGTGATCCGGGGCTGCTGTGGATGTACATCGGCTGGCTGGGTTGCGAGGATAGAGCCCAGATTAAATAGCTCATGCTGCACCCGGCGCAGGATGGTTGCCAGTGCGGCGAGTCTGGAATCTTCACCGCAGGAAACCCCCGCCATCCCGACAAATGCGTTCAATTCGTCGATGGTGCCGTAAGCTTCTATCCGCAGCGCATCCTTTGGAACTCTCTGGCCGCCCACCAGGCTGGTTTCACCCGCGTCTCCACGCTTGGTGTAGATACGGTTCAGGGCGATACGCGGCTCGTCGAATGGCTTTCCGCTCACCTATCCATGGAAGCATAAAAGGGATGCCCAAAACGGGGGAAGCACAAAATCACTCTGATCAAAGA
>Ga0310813_10002244_pt1 | contig 11764 bp, 9 predicted proteins | sample YN3metagenome_FD_203086 | JGI IMG/M metagenome (GOLD analysis project Ga0310813, IMG submission 203086) | Soil microbial communities from experimental microcosm in Duke University, North Carolina, United States - YN3 | ecosystem: Engineered > Artificial ecosystem > Soil microcosm > Unclassified ...
CGGTGGATGCCATGAGCTCGATGCGGATCTGGCCGCTGATCGAGGCATTCGCATCCGCCGTCGCGTGCTCGCGTCGAGCCCCCGAAAATCCCATCGACAACAAAGTGAGCGTAGCAAGCGACAGGCCGCGCGAGGTTCACGAGGATACTCAACCGAGCCGGACGAAGAACTTCACTGCTGTTGGAGCCGGCTGATCTTGGACGCAATCTCGATTGCGGTACTTCCTGCAACGGATCCAAAGCTTGCGCAAGGGGCTAACAAGCGTACGTTCCAGTCCCTCAGCCAGATTCCAACCGCGTCCGCGCTTAAACACTTCTGTCTTAGGCTTCGGCTTGCGCTGGTTCGCGGCGTCTATCGATCATGGGAGGAAGCGCGCCTACAGATATGAGAGTTCGACCTGGGCGGGGTCCTCGCGAGCTGCGGGCTAAAAGCGCTTCGTTGCTGGAACCTTACGGACTATGCGACAAGAGAAGCACAGGCCTTGAGCGTCGGTTTCGAATCCCAAACCCGGATTCGAATAGCACGCGCGGTGCGCAACGCAGCCATCGTGCAGACCTCGCATCTGCAGCGAATCTTGCGTGTGGGGTACGCGCTCACTGCGCTCTCAGATACCCCCAAACGTACCCCAAAAAATTTGTGGCTGCTGCTGGAAGTCCTGGGAAGTCCCTGGCGCATCGGAGGATGCGAAAGCAGCTTAGAAACCGAGCCTTCGGGCGTTTGCTGGATGTCTATGGACGTCCCTGGAAGTCCCTGGACGTCCTTGGATGGCTCCCCGGGCCGGATTCCAAATCGCTCGCAAGTTGTTGAGCGAACGAGTCGCCCAGACTTCGAATGAGCTCGATACCCCCAGCGATACCCCACGCATACACGCGCTGCGGTCTGCATCAGACCGAAGGTGTGAAGGTTGCCATTCCAATTTGCAACGCCCGGCCATATCCAGTATCGGAATGGCTGCTGCGAGCACTGACTCTGCTCTGTGGTTTCGGCACGCGCGGTAGCGGTCGTGGGCGCGCCGTTTCTGAAATCAGGAGCTCTGGCGATAGCACGAGCTGCTCAAGACAACACGTGTCCTTGGCAGATCCGCCGCAAGTACAGCGGGAACTCGAGGGTGAGGCGGGATTGCAGGCGTTGAGCGCGAGACTCGTATTTCGCCTTCGTCGGCAGTGCAATGCGCCGCCTGAACGCGAACAACAACAGGTTATCGTCGGCGATCACCGGCACGAGCAGTGTGCTGCCGCCAAACGCCGCCCCGATTCGCTCGATGTGAGTGACATAGCGGTTGGGCACTCCGGAGAAGTTCATCACCATCACGCCTCGCGGCGACAGGCGTTTCGCCGCTTGGGCGTAGAAATCAGAGGCGGCAAGCGTCGGAGCAACCCCGATTGGGACGAAGTCTCCAGGATGTATGGCTGCGCTGGTTGCCCTGTCATCAAGCGCCGGCGGACCTCGTCGGTGCTCAAGCCGTCCGGTGGCGACGGCAGCCGCACCGTGCCCGGATTGAAGAACCATGGACTTTCGAATTCCACAAAAGACAATCGCTGCTCGGACATACGCGCGCTGCTGCAGGGCTGACTAGAATGAAGGTCGCGCGCGCAACTGAAATGCATCCAGGCGAGCGATAAGATCGTCCGGATCGATCGGCAGGGAAATGCATGTATCGCCCCCGTGCCGATGGATCACATTACGTGCATGGTCGTCGCAATTGGACGTAGCGACAATCATCCAGGACCGCGGCGATCGTCGCCGAAGCGCATCGAGCGCCACGAGGCAGTCTTTGTCCGCCAGATCGGCGATCACGATCAACGCAAAGAAGAACGATTGTCGCTGCGCCTGCAGCGCCGATTCTGCGCTGCCTTCGATACGGATCTCGAAGCCCGCCGCCTGCAGACGGGAAGCGAGCTGGGCGGCATTCGCCAAGTTCGGTTCCAGTAGCAGCGCGGGGAACGGGCTGGTTGGGTGTCGCCGGATTCGCATGGAGATCACTTCGGTGGACGGTGTGCTCAAGCACCCCCGCGCGACGCTGAGCCAGCGGGCGCCGTCTTGGAAATTGCCGTCAGAATGGCGGCAAGAATCTGTCGCGGGCTCGGCGGGCAACCCGGCACGGTCACATCCACCGGTAGGACGTTCGATACTCGGCCACGGCTTGCGTAGCCCTCGCCGAAGATTCCTCCGGTGCAGCCACAGTCGCCGACCGCGACGACCAGCTTCGGATCCGGCGTCGCGTCGTAGGTCCGTCGCAAAGCGACTTCCATGTTTCTGGAGACAGGGCCGGTGACCAGCAGCAAGTCTGCGTGCCGCGGGCTGGCTACGAACCGAATTCCCAGACCTTCGAGATTGTAGAGTGGATTGCCGAGCGCATGGATTTCCAGCTCACAACCGTTGCAGGAACCAGCGTCAATGGCGCGAATGCACAGGGCGCGACCCAGCACCGCGAGAATGCGCTCTTGCAGCGCCGCTACGACACGCAGCGTTTCATCAGTCGATGGCGGCAGCTCGGTAGCAATTCCCGCGCGATGAATCTGGCGTAGCGTTTTCCACATGGCCTGTCTCGCGATGACCTATAGATCGTGCCCACTGTAGGACAGGTTGAAGGACTTATTGATGAGCGGAAAGTCTGGCACGATGTTGTCGATGATTGCGTGCTCGAGCACCGGCCAGTTCTGCCACGACGGGTCGTGCGGATGACATCGCAGGATTTTCCCGGCATCGCCGGCTTCGAGATACAGCAGGACCGGCCCGCGCCAGCCCTCAATGAGACCGATGCCCCAGGATCCCTTCGCGGGTGCGGTCATCGGCCTGCGATGACCACCCTCCGGCAGTTGCCGCACGACCTGTCGCACGAGACGGATGGACTCGGCGACTTCGTCGAATCGCACGGCAACTCGCGCAGCGACGTCTCCATCGGTGCGCACAACTTTGTTGGGTGCGAGTTCTGCGTAGGGATCCCACGGCAGGTCACACCGCAGATCAAAACCCTGGCCGCTGGCGCGCCCCGCCAATCCAGTCAATCCGAGTCGGGCGGCCAAAGCCGGCGTGACCACACCAGCCCCGACGAATCGATCGCGCAGCCCAGAGTGCTCGTCATAGATCGAGCGGAGCGTTTCGACCTCCGTCGCGATCGACTCGATGCAATCGATCAACCCGTGTGCGCCGCTAGGTGAAAGGTCGACGCGCGTGCCTCCGGGCACGACCAGGTCCATGAGGTAACGCTGTCCCAGCGCATGTTCGGTGGAGCGCAGTAGCTGTTCCTTGAGTCGGGAGAATTGCGCGAGGCCGACGGCAAAGCCCGCGTCATTGCCTAGCGCCCCAAGATCTCCGAGGTGATTCGCAAGACGCTCCAGCTCCAGAGCAAGCGCTCTCAACCAAATCGCCCGCGGCGGCACGCGCCCAGCGCTCATACCCTCGAGCGCCTGACAATACGCCCATGAGAATGCAACCGCCGAATCGCCGGAGACCCGCGCAGCCAATCGGTGGCCTTCGAGCAATGGCAGCTCGGTGAAACGGCGCTCGATGCCCTTGTGCACATAGCCGAGGTGCTGCTCGAGCCTGAGGACCTTCTCGCCCACGATGGAAAAGCGGAAATGACCCGGCTCAATGATGCCCGCATGTACCGGTCCGACCGGAATCTCGTGCACGCCCTCGCCCTCGACCGGCACGAACGGGTAGTCATCGGTGACAGGCGGGACAGTCTGATCGGGAATTGTCGCGTCGCTCAGCGGATGGAAGGCGGCGGGCCACGCAGCATGGCGCAGCCACGGCCGCTGATCCGCAGCGGTGCTGTGCAAGCCGGAGAGATCGGCGATGGCGCGCTGCATGCGGCTTGCACTGGGGAACGTTTGTTCGATCCCGGGATAATGGGATTGCGATCCAGCCAATCGCAGTGTCAATACCAGCACACCGGCGTCGGCCGCGAATGCAGCGCGCACGAGGTTCTCGCCACGGGTGTCGCGACTTGCCCAGAGTGAGATCAAGCGTCCGCCGCCCGAGCCAATGTTCTGAGTTGCCTGACGCCACTGCTCGACGGTGACGGCCAGCTCCCAGGCATTGGGCGCGCCCGCGATCGGTGCCGCGCCTTGCGCATCGGAATGTCGGACCGCCTGCTCGAACCAGTCCTGCATGAGGTCTCAGTGCCCCGCGATCAATTGCGCTGCTGCGCGATACCAGTCGGCGAGATACGGTGGGATGAAGATACCGAGCATCAGCACCAGTGCGAGGTGTGTGAACACCGGCAGCAACGCCGGCGGATGCGGCAGCCGCTTCGCGGTCGTTTCCCCGAACACCATCGGCTGCACCCGGCTGAAGATCGCTGCGAACGCGACGCCGAGCGCCAGCAGCAGGATCGGCGTGGCCCAGGGCTCCTGCTTCATCGCGGTGGTGAGAATCAGAAATTCGCTCGCGAACACACCGAAGGGCGGCATGCCGAGGATCGCGAGCGAGCCCATCATCAAGCCCCAGCCGATCGTCGGGCTCAGCGTGATGAGGCCGCGGATGTCCTCCATCAGCTGCGAGCCTGCCTTCTGCGCGGCATGCCCGACCGCGAAGAAAATCGCAGATTTGGTCAGCGAATGCACAGTCATGTGCAGCAGTGCGGCGAAGTTCGCTACCGGGCCGCCCATCCCGAACGCAAACGCGACGATACCCATGTGCTCGACGGATGAGTAAGCAAACAGGCGCTTGATATCGCGCTGCCGCCAGAGGAAGAACGCCGCGAGCACGACGGACAACAGGCCGAAGCCCATCAGCATGCGCCCCGGCAGAGTCGACTGCAGCGATCCCTCGACGAGCACCTTGCAGCGCACGACCGCATACATGGCGACGTTCAGCAACAGTCCCGACAGTACTGCGGAGATCGGCGTGGGGCCTTCGGCGTGCGCGTCGGGCAGCCAGTTGTGCAGCGGAGCAAGTCCGACTTTGGTCCCGTACCCGACCAGCAGAAATACGAACGCCAAGCTGAGCACCGCGGGCTCGAGGTGCGCCTTCACGACATTGAGATGCGTCCACAGCAAGGCGCTGACACCCTCGGCGCCGAGGACTTTTTCCGCGGCGAAGTACAGCAGGATCGTGCCGAACAGCGCCTGCGCAATGCCCACGCCGCAGAGAATGAAGTACTTCCAGCCTGCCTCCAGACTGGCGGGCGTGCGATACAAGGTTACGAGCAGCACGGTCGACAGCGTTGCTGCTTCCATTGCGACCCACATCAGGCCGAGGTTGTTGGTCGTCAGCGCGATCAGCATGGTCGCCATGAAGAGCTGGTACATGCTGTGGTACAGCCGCAGCTGCGCCGGGCTGACGCGGCCGTGCTCGGCCTCGATACGCATGTAAGGGCGCGAGAAAATCGCCGTGGTCAGGCCGACGAAGGCGGTCAGGGTCACCAGAAACACGTTGAACGCGTCGATGAAGAATTGCTCGTGCATCACCACCAGATTCCCGTGAGTGATGACGCGGGATGTCAGCGCGGACGCCGCCAGAAAGGTCAGCGCCGAGAACAGCACGTTGAGTGCGGGTGCCCAGCGCTTTGCGCCGAGCAGGCCCAGCAGCAGTGCGCCGACGAGCGGTGTCCCGAGCAACACGGCAAATGTGAGGATGCTCGACACCTACTGATCCTCTTTCAGCGATTCGAGGTGGCTCAGATCCAGGCTGTCGAACTGCTCGCGAATCTGGAAGAAGAACACACCGAGCACGAGCATCGCCACCAGCACGTCGAGCGCGACGCCGAGCTCGACGATCATCGGCATGCCGTAGGTCGCGCTCATCGCGCCGAAGAACAGACCGTTCTCCATCGACAGGAAGCCGACGACCTGCGACATCGCCTTGCGGCGTGTGATCATCGTCATGAATGCGATCAGGACGACGGCAACCGCGATACCGATCGCATTGCGCGTGGCCGTGCTGGCGAGCGCAGAGATCGGCTGGGCGAGCCCGAAGGAGAACACGACGACGAGCACGCCGATCAGCATGGTACCCGTGGTGTTGAGCAGCGGCTCGGTATCCCAATACACCCCAAGCCTGCGCATCAGCCGGTGCAGCAGCCAGGGCAGAAAGATCACCTTCAGCGCAAGCGTCAGTCCGGCGGAGAAATACAAATGACCGGCTCCGGTGCGCCATGCCAACAGAATCGTCGCAATGCACAGCAGTGCCCCCTGCATCGCCAGGAGATTGACCAGCGTGACGATGCGCCGCTGCGACAGCATGGCGAAGGAGAGCAGCAGCAGCAGAGCTGCCAAGGCATTGAGTATCTGCAGATCGAACGGTAATGCTTCCACCCTTACGCTCCCAGTAACAGCCGCACCAGCAGTCCGAGGACGGCGAACAGGAATGCAGTGGCAAGAAACTCCGGCGCACGGAACACGCGCAGCTTGGCCGACACCGTTTCGATCAGAGCGATACCGGCGCCGGCCAGCACGAGCTTTGCTCCAAGGAACAGTAACGAGAGAGTGAGGATGAATGGTGCCTGGCTCGTGGCCAGCCCCCACGGGATGAACAGTGCGAAGCCGATGCAGACGTAGTTGAAGAGCTTCAGTGCGGCGGCCCATTCCATCAGCGCCAGATGGCGCGCCGAGTACTCCAGCAGCAGCGCCTCGTGAATCATCGTCAGCTCCAGGTGCGTCGCCGGATTGTCGACCGGGATGCGCGCGTTCTCTGCCAGCAGCACCATCGTGAATGCCACGGCGGTGAAGGCCAGGCTCGGGTACAGCGCAAGCGACTGTGTTGCGAGCAGCTCGGAGATCTGCGGCAGCGCCGTGGTCGCGCCGATTAGCGAGGCGACAAAGATGACCATCAGCAGCGCAGGCTCGGCCAGGAAGCCGATCATCATTTCGCGTCGAGCACCCAGCGTACCGAACGCCGTTCCGACATCCATCGCTGCGAGCGATACGAACACGCGCGCCGTCGCGAACAGGCCAACGAGTGCAATTGCGTCCGCAGCCCGCGTGAACGGCAGGCGGGTGGCGATCGAAGGAATGATCGCTGCAGCCGTCACCATCGTGCCGAAGACGACGTACGGGGCGAGGCGAAACAGAGGCGAAGCGTTGGACGCGATCACCGCATCCTTGTGGAAGAGTTTGCGGATGGCGCGATAGGGCAACAGGAGCGGCGGGGCAGATTTGTTCTGCAGCCAGGCGCGGCACTGATTCACCCATCCGAGAAACAGCGGCGCGGCCAGCAGGGCAGCGAATATGCCGAGGATCTGCGCGACCCAGTCGAACGCGGTCATAGCACCAGCGCCAGCAATACTACGAGCGTGACGAAACTGTAGAGCAGGTAGTTCGCGATCCGTCCCTGCTGCAGCCAAGCTATGGCATTGGCGATGCGGCGAACGAGCGCGCCGAGCGGTAGGTACAGGCCACGCCAGATACGATCACCGACTACGACGCGGTAGCGCGGCGCCAAGTCGAACGGGCTCGGCAGCTCGCGCACCATTGCAAAGAAGGGATTGAACAGATGTCGGATGGGCTGCCCGAATCCTTCCGCTGTGTCCTGCATGCGGCCGTTCAGCCGTCCGAACCCGCAATCCCACGGCGCGCTCAGACGGACGCGTTGGTGATAGAAGAATCGCACCGCTGCGATCGTCACTAGGACTACGGCCACGATCACCGCAAGAAATACCAGAGGAGCATAGGAGGTCTGGCGCTGCGGCAGCGGCACGAGCAGCCACCAGGATCGTTCGTCGAGCGACAGTCCGCTGAATCCGAGTGGCTGTATCACCCGACTCAACATGGGAATGATCTGCGTCGGAAACAGCCCGAGCAGCACGCACCCGATCGCCAGCCACGCAAGCCCGATGCGCTCGACGATGCCGGCGTCATGCGCCGTGCGCAAGGCGGCTTCACGCGGCTGACCGAGGAAGATCACGCCGAAGAACTTGACCATCACGTAGCCTGCCAGCGCCGCAGCGAGCACCAGCAGCGCCGCGCCCAGCGGCAACAGCATGTTGACGAAGGCTCGCGGCAGCTCGTGAGCGAACAGACACGACTGCAGGAGCAACCACTCGGACACGAATCCATTGAGCGGCGGCAGGCCCGCGATCGCCAGCGCCCCGACCAGCGTCAGCCATGCAACCCAGGGCATCCGATGGATCAGGCCTCCAAGACGTCCCAGGTTGCGCTCGCCGGTGGCATGCAGCACAGCGCCGGTGCCGAGAAACAAAAGACTCTTCATGAACGCATGATTGAGCGCGTGGTACAGCACGGCGATCAGAGCGAGCGACGCAGCAGCGTGCATTCCGGTGCCGGCGAACAGAATCGCGAGTCCCACGCCCGTAAAGATGATGCCGATGTTCTCGATCGAGGAGTACGCCAGCAGACGTTTCATATCGGTCTGCGCGGCCGCGAAGATCACGCCGTACAACGCTGTGAACAGACCGAGTGCGAGCGGGATCAGGCCCCACCACCACAGCGGCTCGCCGAGCAAATCGAACGTGACGCGCAGCAGGCCGTACAGCGCCGTCTTGAGCATCACGCCGCTCATCAGCGCGGAGACCGGCGAGGGCGCCGCCGGATGTGCTTCCGGCAGCCACACGTGCATCGGCACCAGGCCTGCTTTCGCACCGAACCCGAACAGCGCGAGCAGAAAGGCGATCGCGGCCCATGCCGGATCGAGCTGCGCTCTGCGCATGGCATCGAAAGTGAACTGCCAACTGCCGCCTTGCATGACGCCGAAGCTCAGCAGGATGGCAATTGCGCCGATATGAGCGATGAGCAGGTAGAGAAAACCGGCGCTGCGAATTTCCGGAATGCGATGCTGCGTCGTGACCAAGAAGTAGGAAGACAAGGCCATTGTCTCCCAGGCGAGCATGAATCCGTACGCATCGTCTGCCAGCAGCACGAAGCCCATGCTGGCAAGAAATAGGTGATATTGCAGGCACATCAGGCCCGGCGGCGTGCCTTCGCCGCGGCGGAAGTAGCCAGCGGCAAAAATCGAAATGCCGGTCGCGGTGGCGCCCAGCAGAAACAGGAACGCGGCCGACAGGCCATCGAGTCGCAGATGAACCGGCAGGTCCGGCAGGCCGATGGGCAGCACGATCTGTTCAGGTGACGCAGAAAGGCTCGTAGCCGCTACACAGGCGAGGGCCGCCCCACACAGCGCCCCCAACGGAAACAGGGTGCGCCCTGCGAAACCGACGCTCGCCGGCCGTATCAGGCCCGCAAATCCGATCGCAGCCCAGGCGCTGAGCAGCAACGAGCACAGTACCAACGGCGAGCTCAGCGGCTCTGTCACAGAGCACCGCTTTTTCTTGTCGGCGTCAGACTTTGCATTGGGCGTGCGAGCGAGTCGATTGCGACGATGTGCAGTTTATTATAATGTGATGCACATTGAAGTGTCACTTCATGAGACTGCCTTTGGCTATCGAAGATCGCACGGCCCGACTGACCATCCTGATCGATCCGCGCAAGAAGGAGCTGTTCGAGCGACTGTGTGCGGAAGAGGACGCTACGCCTTCGCAGGTCGTGCGGCGTCTGCTGCGCCGTTACATTGAGGAGCGCACCGGTAAGCCCTGGGTGCCAGATGAGGAGACCCGCGGTACCAGCCGCCGTCGCAGTGCGAGCCGGTGACCTCACATGACTGAATTCACGCCTGCAACGATCGGCGCGCCCGCGGGAACTCAAATGCGCAGCTGAGTGAGATTGAACCCACGGTCGGCGATATGAACACGTTCTCATCGCCTGCTGTCTTGGTCACCGTGAAGCGATACGTAGCAGTTCTCGGATTCCCCGGGTGGCTAGAACCCACTGCATGTCGCAGCCTAGTCATGTTGTACAGGCGATGGAGAGGGGAATGGCAAGTGCAAGTGATCGCTACGGCCGATTGTCGATCATTATTCATTGGGCCACGCTGGCGATCCTCGTTGCTGTATACGCCTGCATAGAGCTGCGCGAACTATACCCACGCGGCAGCGGTATCCGTGAAGCGCTGAAGACGTGGCACTACATGTTGGGTCTGACTGTGTTCTTCCTGGTGTGGGCGCGAATCGTGGCCCGTCTGATCGGCAAGACCCCGCCGATCGTTCCCGCAGCCCAGAAGTGGCAGCTCATGATTGCGAACACGGTCGAACTCGCCCTATATGCACTAATGATCGCATTGCCGTTGCTTGGCTGGGTCATGTTGAGCGCGGAAGGCAAGGCGATTCCATTCTTCGGCCTCCAACTGCCAGCGCTGGTCGGCGCCAACGAGGCCCTTGCAGGACGCACAAAGGAAGTGCACGAGACAGTGGCGACGGTGGGCTACTTCCTCATCGGTATCCACGCGATTGCCGCGCTCTTCCATCACTACGTGCAGCGAGACAACACGCTGCGGCGAATGACATTGCCGCATTGATTGGCACCGGGGCGCTGAGCTTCGACCGATTCCGTCGAAGCCCGAATCTTCCTTTTCGAACACCGGGGTCGCTTGCCAGGTCAAGGAATGGATGGCTGTGGACTGGTCCGAACGCTGAGAACCTGGCGATTACTTGCCGAGTCCGATCTGCTTCATGAAGTCCTGGTTGTCCCAGAACAGCCATTCGTGGTCCATCGTGCGGTTCTGGTGCGTCTGCGGTTCGTTGATGCGCTCGGCGCTGAATCAGTTCAGCCACTTCTACCCGAGTGCGATCGCCCACTCGTCCTTGAGAGACCATCCGCGACGCCGACGACTCCGTCCGAGGACGAACTGCCGTTTGCGAATACGATGCGCGAGTTCGATACCGGCAATTGTGATCGAGGCGCTCGCGAATGACTTGAAGCCCGACATCGATACGCATCGGCGTTTGATCGCCCGGTGATCCTGCTCGATGATGTTGTTGAGGTATCGGTTGGTCCGAACCCGAACGTTGCGCAACAACGGTGCTCACGTCGAAGCAACCACAGAGCGCGCCGACTTGGGACGTGGCCGTCGAGCGTGACCTTTCGAGGCACGCGTGGAGCTACTGAGATGAGCGCCTTGCGAAAGAAAGCCTGCGCGGCTGCAATCCCACGGTCTCGACGCAAGAGAAAGTCGACCGTCTTGCCATGTTTGTCGACTGCACGATACAGGTAGTGCCATCGCCCGCGAACCGAAACGTAGGTCTCGTCCACTCTCCACGAGGTTCCGACAGGTCGCGCGAGGCTGTGCCATCGCTTCTCGTACTCAGGGACATACCGCTGGACCCATCGGAGGATTGTGGTATGGGCAACCTGGATGCCGCGTTCCGCCATGATCTCGACCAGATCGCGGTAGGAGAGCCGGTAGGTAATGTACCAGCGGACGCACAGTTCGATGACCTCAGCCTCGAAGACACGCCCTCGATACATCACATCGCGGACGATCGGCTTAGTCATCCCGGTCTCCTCAGCAGTTCGGCTATCCTACCGAGCGGCCGCGGATGCACCAGAACCCCGCTGGATACCCCCGCACGTACCCCTCTTCGCTCCTTTCACAGCTGCAGCGAGCTGAAGGAAGTATCGTTTGGCGTAAAGTCTTCCTGCTGATTCCGTTCAACCTACGGTGTGGGCGACTCGATTACCTCAAACTGAGTCTTCCACTCGCAAGGTGCCTGATCCGACGGCGGCTGGTCGACCTCGCGCACGGTGAGCTGCGCCGGATAGCTCTGTTCTTGCTTGGCCCGCACCAGCACCGCCACCTTTCCTCTTGCTGCTCTGGCCAGCACGCGTTCCACGTTTCGCGCGGCTTGTAACGAGTCTGGAGTCCATGCACCCGAGCGATCCGAAACCAGAACGATCATGCACGCCGGCGAATAATCGATTTGCGTGATCGCCCACCCCGTGCAGCGACCCTGCGGGTTGTAGTGCGT
>Ga0310813_10002245_pt1 | contig 11763 bp, 8 predicted proteins | sample YN3metagenome_FD_203086 | JGI IMG/M metagenome (GOLD analysis project Ga0310813, IMG submission 203086) | Soil microbial communities from experimental microcosm in Duke University, North Carolina, United States - YN3 | ecosystem: Engineered > Artificial ecosystem > Soil microcosm > Unclassified ...
ACATCACGGGCTGGCCGGTAGCCCGCCGTTCTTGCATTTTTGGCGGTCCCGTATGTGCGGCGCGCGACCGAAGTTATCGTACGTTTGATTGAGGGCTAGATTTCTTTCGCAGTGAAGCCAGCGGAACCTTCCATGCGAGATCGATGGTATTTGCCGTAAATTCGCCATGAAAAATTTGGCGTCCCGCGAGTTTTGCACCGTCAATATTTCCGGCCTCTCGCTTTTTTTCAGGCGCACGATCAACTGCTTGTCCATCGCGCAGGTGCGGTAAGCGATTCCACCTGTCAAAAAAGCCGCGCTGGTAATGGGCGCCTTCGGCGCCCGATCGTTCCGTGCTAGCCTTCAGGCGTCAACAAGGGAGGCACTTGCCGTGGACCTTGCCTTGAAGCTCAATGTGCTGGCTGTGTGCGCCGTGTTTGCTTTCGTTGGCGCGATCTTGCTGGGGGCATTCTGAGTTCAGGAGGCCGACGACGACGCCAAACAACAATATCGGACTAGATCCGGGGACAGTTACAGCACCGGAGAGCACGCTCTCCGGTGCTTGCGTTTGGGAGAATGTCACGCCGCCACGATGCTTGGTGAGGCGTGCACATCATAGTTAAGTATGGGAGCGAGCCATCGCTCGCACTCGGCGACGGTCCAGCCCTTGCGCCGCGCGTAGTCCTCGACCTGGTCGCGCTCGATCTTGCCGATGCCAAAATAGGCGCTCTGCGGGTGGCTGAAATAGAGCCCGCACACGGCCGCGCCCGGCCACATCGCAAAACTTTCGGTCAGCTTGACCCCGATACGCTCGCTCTTGAGTAGCTTGAACAACGTGCCCTTCTCGGTGTGGTCCGGCTGCGCCGGATAGCCAGGCGCCGGCCGGATTCCGCGATATTTCTCGGCGATGAGCTGCTCACTGGTTAAAGCCTCATCGGCCGCATAGCCCCAGAATTCCTTGCGCACGCGCTGGTGCAGCCGCTCGGCGAATGCTTCAGCCAGACGGTCCGCCAGCGCCTTCACCATGATCGCCGAGTAATCGTCATTGGCACGCTTGAATCGCTCGGCGACCTCGTCCTCGCCAATGCCGGCGGTGACAGTGAAGCCACCAACATAGTCGGCGAGTCCGCTCTCGCGCGGCGCGATGAAGTCGCTCAGCGCTCCGTTGGCACGGCCTTCGCGTTTCGACAGTTGCTGACGCAGCGAATGCAGCACGGCGATCGGCTCGTCGCGCACCTCGTCGGCATAAACAAGAATATCGTCGCCTTTTGCGTTCGCCGGCCAGAAACCGAGCACGGCATTGGCCCTGAACCAGTGCTCGTCCACGATCTTGTCGAGCATGGCGCGCGCATCCTCGTACAAGGAGCGCGCGGCCTCGCCGAACTTGGCGTCGTCGAGGATGGCCGGGAATTTCCCCGACAATTCCCAGGTCGAAAAGAACGGCGTCCAATCGATATAGTCGATCAGTTCCTTGACCGGATAATCGTTGAGCACCTCGGTTCCGATAAACTTCGGTTCCGGCGGCTGGTAGGCGCCCGACCAGTCGAGTTTCAGCGCATTGGCGCGAGCGGCTGCAAGCGGCAGCCGTGCCTTGTCTTCCTGCGCACGCGCATGCGCAGCCGCGATCCGGGCATATTCGCCGCGCAGCTCCGACATCAGCGTCTGCGCCACCCCGACCGCACGACTCGCATCGTTCACGTAGACCGTCTGCCCGCGCTTATAATTGGGGTGGATTTTCACCGCCGTGTGCACGCGGCTGGTGGTGGCCCCACCGATCATCAGCGGCAACTCGAAACCCTGCCGCTCCATCTCGGCGGCTACGTGGCACATTTCGTCGAGCGAGGGCGTGATCAGCCCCGAAAGCCCGATGATATCGGCTCTTTCCGCGCGCGCGGTCTCGAGGATTTTCGCCGCGGGCACCATCACACCGAGGTCAACTACCTCGTAATTGTTGCATTGGAGAACGACGCCGACGATGTTCTTGCCGATGTCGTGCACATCACCCTTCACGGTCGCCATTACGATCTTGCCGTTCGATCCACCGTGCTGCCGTCCATCCTTGTCCTGCTCCATAAAGGGCATCAGATAAGCGACCGCCTGCTTCATCACGCGCGCGGACTTCACGACCTGCGGCAAAAACATTTTTCCCGACCCGAACAGATCGCCGACGATGTTCATGCCCTCCATCAGCGGACCTTCGATCACCTCGAGCGGGCGCTTTGCGCGCAGGCGTGCCTCTTCGACATCGGCGTCGATGAAATCGGTGATGCCATGCACCAGCGCGTGAGCGAGCCGCTTCTCGACTGGCTGCTCGCGCCAGGCCAGATCAGCCTCCTTACTGCCCTGCCCGGCGCCCTGAAATTTCTTCGCCAGATCAAGCAACCGCTCGGCCGCATCGGCACGGCGATTGAGCACGACGTCCTCGCAGGCTTCGCGCAGCTCGGGATCGAGATCGTCGTAGACGGCGATCTGCCCGGCATTGACGATACCCATGTCCATGCCGGCCTTGATGGCGTGGAACAGAAATACTGAGTGCATCGCCTGGCGCACGCGCTCGTTGCCGCGGAACGAAAACGACAGGTTCGACACGCCGCCCGAAATGTGCACGTGCGGCAGATCGGTGCGGATCTGGCGCGCGGCTTCGATGAAGGCAAGCCCGTAGCTGTTGTGTTCCTCCATGCCGGTAGCGATCGCGAATATATTCGGGTCGAAGATGATGTCCTCGGGCGGAAAGCCTATTTTGTTGACGAGGATGTCGTAGACGCGCTTGCAGATCGCGACCTTCCGATCGAGCGTGTCGGCCTGCCCTTTTTCGTCGAAGGCCATCACGACCACGGCGGCGCCATAGCGGCGCACCTTGCGCGCGTGATCGATGAAGGCCTCCTCACCCTCCTTCAAGGAGATCGAATTCACCACCGATTTGCCCTGCAGGCATTTCAGACCCGCCTCGATCACGGAAAACTTTGACGAGTCCACCATCACCGGCACGCGCGCGATGTCGGGCTCGGCGGCGATCAGATTGAGAAACGTGGTCATGGCGTGCTCGGAGTCGAGCAGCCCTTCGTCCATGTTGACGTCGATCACCTGCGCGCCGTTCTCCACCTGCTCACGCGCAATCGACAGCGCCGCGGGATAGTCGTTGGCGCTGATCAGCTTGCGAAACTTGGCGGAGCCGGTGACGTTGGTGCGTTCGCCGACATTGACGAAGGGGATCTCCGGAGTAAGTGCGAAAGATTCAAGCCCCGACAGCCGCAGCTGCCGCGTGATCTCGGGAATGGGGCGCGGCTTCTTGCCGGCGACGGCTTTTGCAATGGCGGAGATATGCTCGGGCGTCGTGCCGCAGCAGCCGCCCACGACGTTCACCAGGCCGGCCTCGGCGAATTCGCCGAGCAATTCGGCCATATATTCGGGGCTTTCGTCGTAATAGCCAAATTCGTTGGGCAGGCCGGCATTCGGATAGGCGCAGACGAAGGTGTCGGCCAGCCGGCTGAGCTCATCGATGTGCGCCCGCATCTCGCGCGCACCCAGCGCGCAGTTGAGACCGAGCGTCACCGGATTTGCGTGCTTGACGGAATTCCAGAACGCGCCCGGCGTCTGGCCCGACAACAGACGTCCGGAGCGATCCGTGATGGTCCCTGAGATCATCACCGGCACGTCGACACCCCGCTCTTCACAGGTCTTGGCAATCGCAAAGATCGCCGCTTTGGCGTTGAGGGTGTCGAAAATCGTTTCGATCAGGAGCAGATCGGCACCGCCATCGATCAGCCCGCGCACCTGCTCGCCATAGGCGGCACATAATTGGTCGAAGGTGATGGCGCGGAAGCCGGGATTGGCGACGTCCGGCGAGATCGATGCCGTACGGTTGGTCGGCCCAAGCGCGCCGGCCACGAAGCGGCGGCGCCCGTCTTCCTTCTCGGCGCGCACAGCGGCTTCGCGCGCGAGCGTCGCGCCAGCCTGATTGAGCTCGTAGGCGATCCCCTCCATGCCGTAGTCGGACTGTGCGATTGAGGTCGAGGAGAAGGTATTGGTCGAAACGATATCGGCGCCCGCCTGGAAATATGCGAGGTGAATGTCGCGCACTGCGTCCGGCCGGCTGAGATTGAGCAGATCATTGTTGCCGCGCACCTCGCGGTTCCAGGCGTCGAAGCGTGCCCCGCGATAGCCTTCCTCGTTGAGCTTGAGCCCCTGAATCATCGTGCCCATGGCGCCGTCGAGCACGAGGATGCGCTGACGCAGGAGATCGAGAAATGCGGTTCGGGTGCCGGTGTGGGGCGCACTCACGGTGATGACTCCGGATCAGCTGACGGTTTGCACCGCGGGACGCAGGCCCAGCAGATGGCAGATCGCGAACACGAGATCGGCGCGATTCATCGTATAGAAATGGAATGTGGTGACGCCGCGGTCGACGAGGTCGAACACCTGCTCCGCTGCGACTGCCGCGGCGATCAGCTTGCGTGTCGCCACATCATTGTCGAGACCGTGGAACCGTTCCGAGATCCACGCCGGAACCGAAGCGCCGCAGCGCTTGGCGAAACCGGTAGCCGCTTTGAAATTCTGAACCGGCAGGATGCCGGGCACGATCGGAATGTCGATACCACGTGCCCGCACGCGGTCGAGATAGCGAAAGTAAAGGTCGTTCTCGAAGAAGAACTGGGTGATGGCACGGCTCGCGCCGGCGTCCACCTTGGCCTTGAGCATATCGATATCGGCCTCCACCGTCGGGCTGTCCGGGTGTTTTTCCGGATAGGCCGAGACCGAAATCTCGAAATCGGGCGCAATGCGCTTGATGCCGCCAACGAGGTCCGCAGCGTTCTGGTAGCCGCCCGGATGCGGGGCATAGCGTTCTCCCGCGCCACCGACCGGATCACCGCGCAAGGCGACGAGATGGCGCACGCCTGCGGCGCGATAGTTGCGTACGATTGCGTCAATGTCGTCGCGCGTCGCCGCGACGCACGTCAGATGTGCCGCAGGGGTTAGCGGAGTCTCCGTGAGGATGCGCTTGACGGTCGCGTGGGTACGCTCGCGTGTCGTGCCGCCAGCACCATAAGTGACCGACACGAAATCGGGAACGAGCGGCGCGAGGCGCTCAATCGATTCCCACAGGATCTTGTCCATCTCATCGGTGTTCGGCGGAAAGAACTCGAATGACACGCCGATGCGGCGTTTGTCCCCGCGCGTGAATCGGCTCAAACGCACGGGACTGTTCATCACGCCACCTCGCGCCGCAATGGCGTCGCCATCAAGGCGCGCGTATCACGCGCGAGCCAGAGCGAAACGGCGATCTTGCCCTCGGAGCCGGGCTCGGGCGCGAGCGATTTGTGCATCACCGGATCGAGGCCGGACGCCGTGATCCACTGCGTCACCGTCTCCGATGCGAAGCCGAGGCGCCGGTGCGCGAATTGTTCGCGCAGGAATTCCTGCTCGTGCGGTGCAAAGTCGACGACGAGCAGACGCCCGCCAGGTCGCAGCACGCGCGCTGCCTCACGGATCGCCCGAGCGCCGTCGTCGAGGAAGTGCAGGACCTGATGCAGGATGACGACATCGAAAGAATCGTTGGCGAGCGGCAGATCGTAGATATCGCCCTGCCGGACGCTGCAGTTTCGCAAGCCCGCCCGTTCGAGCCGGTCGCGCGCAAGCAGCAGCATGTCGAGCGAGAGATCGAGTCCCAGTCCGCGTTCGATGTCGGGGCCGAACATTTCGAGCATGCGACCGGTGCCGGTGCCGAGATCGAGCAGTGAGCGGAACGGCTTGTCGGACAGTGCCGCGCGGATCGCGTCTTCCACCGCCGCGTCGGCGACGTGGAGTTTGCGGATGCGGTCCCATTCCGCCGCATGGGCACGGAAGTAGGCCTGCGCAGCGGTGGCGCGCGCCTGCCGCACCGACGCGAGCCGTTCATGGTCGCGCTTGACGGTCTGATCGCCTGGGTCGAGACGCTCGATGAGCGCCTGGGCGACGTCCGCTCCCGCACCATGTTCGGCGAGCCGGAAGAAGGCCCATGTGCCTTCCCTGAAACGCTCCACCAGCCCAGCTTCGACCAGCAGCTTGAGATGGCGCGAGATGCGCGGCTGGGACTGACGCAAAATGTCCGTGAGGTCGGAAACGGTCAACTCGGCCTCGGCCAGCAGAGCCAGCACGCGCAGGCGCGTTTCTTCGCCGGCCGCCTTCAGCGCCGTATTGAGAGCATCGAAACCCAGCTTGCCGCCGCCGCTCATGGACCGCCTATGGCCTGTTCATGGGCAAATTCCCACCATATAAGGATATCTTTATGCCTTTAAGGAGACCTTAGCAAGGTCATCGAAGTGGGCGCTGGCGGCGTGGTTTATAAAAGGCGGGGCAGGCGACCGGAGGCACGCAAATGGCCAGTAATGATTTCGGTGTCTGGGAGGGCGAGAAGACCGTCGATCTGCCCGCCAGGCCGGATGCCGGCCTCTATTACATCGGCCGGATCCATACGCCCTGGAAAGAGCGCAAGGATTGCCCGAAGAACGCCCGGGAATCCGAGGCCGTCTGCGTCATTGAGGTCGACCCGCGCTGGAGCGAGGGCCTCAAGGACGTTGAAACCTGCACTCACCTTGTCGTGCTGTACTGGATGGACCGCTCCCCGCGCGGTTTGGTTTTGCAGGTGCCCGGCCATTACGGCGTCCAGCGCGGCACCTTCGCCTTGCGATCGCCGGCGCGGCCAAATCCAGTCGCAATGAGTGTGGTCAAGCTTATCGGCGTGGACAATAACCGGCTTTCCGTGGTCGGCCTCGACTGTCTGGACGGCACACCACTGCTAGATATCAAGCCCTACTTTGCGTCCACCGACAGCGTCCCGGATGCAGTGGTCGGCTGGCACAAACACAAAGAATAAGACTAAGAATTCCCAAATCCAATTTTCGCCAAATCGTTCCCAAGCCTTAAGCGTTTTTACCGCTTCGCCTTCAGGGAACCTTTCAACCTATTCGTTCATTTTCCCACTGAAGACGGGAGGGTGTACCGACGAGGGTGTCATGTCCAAGTCAGTTACGTTTGCCGCGATGGCAACCGCTGCCGCGTTGACGTGCAACGTTGCTAACGCCGAACCGCTCTTCGCTTTCCTCACCCCGCCCGCTCCAGCTCAAGTCGCGCCGCAAGTCCAGCAGCCCACTCCGGCTGACGAAAGCGACGAGGCCCAGCTTGATCCGCGGTTGCAGCGCCAAGTCGTCAGCTACAGCGGCCGCGAAGCGCCCGGCACCATCATCATCGATACACCGCACACGTACCTTTACTACGTGCTCGGCGGCGGCAAAGCGATCCGCTACGGCATCGGCGTCGGCCGCGAAGGCTTTACCTGGTCCGGCGTGAGGTCAGTCGAGCGCAAGGCCGAGTGGCCGGATTGGTATCCACCGGCTGAGATGCTGGCGCGCCAGCCTTATCTGCCGCGCATGACTGCCGGCGGCCCGGGCAATCCGCTCGGCGCGCGTGCGATGTACATCGCCGGAACTCAATATCGTATTCACGGCACCAATGCGCCGAGCACCATAGGCAGGCAGGTTTCGAGCGGCTGCATCCGACTGACCAATGAAGACGTCATCGACCTCTACAGTCGTGTGCAGGTCGGCGCAAAAGTTGTCGTGCTGCCGCAGACGTCGGTCGCGGCACGTGCGCATCAGATGGCGATGCAGTCCTATGCGTCGCAGCCGGCCAGCCCTGCGCAGGCGACATGGGACCGGATCCGCCGCACCGGCGTTTACTGAGCAATTCCTCTATTCTCCCCGCACTGGCCCGGCCATAACCGGGCCAATTTTTTTGCGCGCTTGTGCACCGTCGGCAGAGCCGGGTAAACCTTCCAGTTCCAAACAGGGACGAACACATGCGTATTGCAGCGATGGCCGCCGGTGCGGTCGGCGGTTATTTTGGCGCCCGATTCGCCGCCGCAGGTCACGATGTCTTTTTTATTGCGCGCGGCGCCCACCGCGACGCCATCGCCAAAAACGGCCTCAAGATCGAGAGCGTGCACGGCGACCTTCATTTGCCGAAGCCGAACGTCACCGATGATCCGGCCAAGGTGGGCCCGGTCGACATTGTCCTCTTTGCCGTGAAGCTGTGGGACACCGAAACCGCGGCGGCCACGGCGCGCCCGCTGCTCGGGCCTCACAGTCGCCTCATCACATTCCAGAACGGTGTTGATAGCGTCGACCGGCTGTCTGCCGTGCTCGGCGCCGATCGCGTCATCGGCGGCGCCGCCTACATCGCGACGGTGATCGCCTCACCCGGCGTGATCAGGCACACCAGCGCCTTCGCACGGATGCGGTTTGGACGCGCCGACAAAAAGCCCGACGACACGCTCAATGCGTTCGTGAACGCCGGCAAGGCCGCGAAGCTCGACATCGACCTCTCGGCCGATATCCAGAGTGAACTGTGGCAGAAATTCATCTTCCTCACTGCGATGGCCGGATCGACGGCAACCTTGCGCTCGTCGATTGGGCCGATCGTTGCCGACACCGAGCTGCGCGGCTTTTTTCGCTCGCTAATGGAAGAGGCCTTTGCAGTCGGCAGGGCTAAAGGCGTCACCCTTGATCCTGCCTATCTCGACGACCGCATGGATTTTGTGATCAACAAATGCGAGCCCGGCATGAAGGCTTCCATGGCGCATGATCTTGAGCGCGGCAATCGCCTGGAGCTCGACTGGCTCGCCGGTAAGGTGCGCGCGCTTGGCCGCGAGCTCCGCATTCCCACGCCGGCGAGCGACACGGTGTACACCGCGCTCAAATTGCACCGCATGGGCTCACATTGATGCGGCGACGCGAGTCCGCGATCGCGAAAAAAAACGGGGACATACTCATGGCACGACGATACTGGCCGGGATTTGCGCTGACTGCACTCGCTCTCTCAGCGGCAATCCTCAGCGCGGGGCGGACCCAGGCGCAGACATATCCTTCCGGCAAAATCACGCTAATCGTTGCCTTCGCGGCGGGCGGTGTCGCCGACACGCTCGCGCGCATGGTCGGACAAGGCCTGAGCGAGCGCCTGCACCAGAACGTCGTGGTCGAGAACCGTGGCGGCGCCGGCGGCAACATCGCAGCGGGCGCGGTCGCCCACGCGCCCGCCGACGGCTACACGATCCTGGTCACCACGACCGCTCTCGCGATCAACGAGAGCCTGCGCGAGACCAAGCCTTTCACGGCGGCAGATTTCAGGACGGTCGCCATCGTCGCATCGAGCCCGGAATCCCTTCTGACTGGTCCGAGCAATCCCGCCAATACACTCGCCGATTTCGTCCATGCGTCGAAGGGCAAGGCCATCACTTTCGGGTCGGCCGGCGTCGGCAGCGGCTCCCATATTGCCGCGGAATATTTCTTCAAGAAGATCGCCAAGATCGAGGCGACGCATGTGCCGTTCCAGGGCGGCGCCCCAGCGATGAATGCCACGCTCGGCAACCAGATCGATCTGCTCGCCACCACGCTTGGTGGCGGTGCAGCCGCGCAGGTCGCCGGCGGTAAGATAAAGGGTCTCGGCATTGCCGCCGACAAGCGCGTGGCGGCCACGCCAGACGTCCCGACATTTGCGGAATCCGGATTTCCCGGCTTCACCGCCGCCTCCTGGGTTGGCTTCTTCGTGCCGGCCAAGACCGACCCGCAAATCATTGCGACGCTCAATGCCGCGATCAATGAGACCGTCAAGAATCCTGATGTCCGCAAGAAACTTTCGGATATCGGATTCGACACCATTGAAGGATCGCCGGCGCAGGCCGAGACCCTGTTCAAGGCCGAAGTCGGCAAATGGGGCGACATGGTCAAAGCCCTGGACCTGTCGATCAAATAGAGAATCCGCGGCATTTGCGGCGCTGGCGAAGCGCCGAACGTCGGCCTAGGATTCGCGCGGCGGCGAATCGGGCGAGACGTGTGAATGAGCCGAAGGCTCGACACATTCATCTATTACGCGACCGCGCCGATCCGGCTGTTCGGGCGCTCGCGCTATTTTCGCTGGGGCGTCGCCGCAGTCTGCGTCGCGGGCCTTTTTTTCGCGGCAACTGTGTGGACGCTCAGCCGCTTGCTACCGCCATCCGACAGCGGCTTGCCCGACGCGCTCGCCATCATGAAGCCCCCGCCGCCATTGCAACCGGTCACGCGAGCCTCCCACGTCGTCGCCCCGGTTGCTGTCTCGCTCGCCGCGATCGGCCACTCACTCGATACGGCGACGCCGCGCGAGTTTGCCGGCAAGAACGACAATCCGGTAACGCAACTGCTGGGCCAGGCCGAGATCGGGCTGACGGTTTCGCGCGGCACGATGTACGCCACCGGCCAGTCAAACATCCTGACCATCACGACGCCGCTCAATGGCACTATCCGCATCACCGGGCAGATCGGCAACGCTGCCGGCAAGGTGGTCGGCGGCATCGGCGGTGCCATTGGCGGCCTGATCGGCGGCGGCAATGTCGGCAAGCAGATCGACAATCTCGCCCAGAAGACGCTCGACCAGCGCACCGATTTCCGCGGCAATGTGATCGTGACGTCGCGGCCGCAGCTGACATCCGCGTGGCGTATCGAGCCGAACCTCGCCGGGCGTCTCGATTTCGGCGACACCAGCACGAACGTGGCGGGCATCAAGGTCAATCTCGGCAACGAGATCAAGTCGGTGCTTGATCCCGTCGTCAACAACCAGATTGCCGTGCTGCAGTCACGCCTGCGGAGCGATCCGGCGATCGAGCGCGCCGCCCGCGAGCAGTGGGTCAAGATGTGCCGGTCGTTACCGCTTGGCGGCGGCAAGACTGGTTTGCCGCCGCTCTGGCTGGAGATGCGGCCGGTGCGCGCCGCGGCGGCGCAGCCCCAGGTCGATGCACGCAACGTCACGATCACGGTTGGCGTTCAGGCGGAAACACGCATCCTTCCAAACGAAACAAGGCCCACCTGCCCGTTCCCCGCGCAGCTTGAACTGGTGCCGCCGATGCAGGATGGCGTGCTCGCGGTCGGCGTGCCGATCGACATGCCCTTCACCGAGCTCAACAAGCTGCTGGAGCCGCAGCTTAAGGGCCGTCACTTTCCCGATGACGGCAGCGGACCGGTCGACGTCGAGGTGTTGCGCGCCAACCTTTCCGCGGCCGGCGATCGCCTGCTGATCGCGCTGCGCGTGAAGGCGCGCGAAAAGAAGAGCTGGTTCGGCTTCGGCACGGAAGCGACCGTGCATATCTGGGGCAAGCCCGCGCTCGATCAGGAAAACCAGATTCTCCGGCTCACCGACATTTCGCTCGCAGTTGAGTCGGAGGCGGCATTCGGCCTGCTCGGCACCGCTGCACGTGCCGCGATGCCTTACGTGCAGAAAGCGCTGGCGGATAAGGCCGTGATCGACCTGAAACCTTTTGCCAATGATGCGAGGACAAAGATCGCCGCGGCACTGACCGAATTTCAGCACGTCGGCAATGGCGTGCGCGTCGATGCGGCGGTCACCGGCCTGCGTCTTACCGGCATCGAATTCGACACAAAGACGCTGCGCGTGATCGCGGAAGCGAACGGCACTGTCAAAGTTGCCGTATCGCAACTGCCCAAGACATAGCGCCGTATTGGCTTTTCAATGCATCATTGGCGGGTTTGATCACGTAATGACCGGCGGATAGAGATCCCTCCCGCATTGACAGCCCTGCCCTCGCGCATACATTAAACCCTGTTCCTAGGGGTGCCCCCGGTTGGGGCTGAGAAAAACCCTTTGAACCTGATCCGGGTCATGCCGGCGAAGGGACAGGACATTCGATGCAGAAATCGCTGATCATCGCGAGGCTGGTCGGCCCGGTGCTTTCGGCGATCGGCATCGGCATGCTGGTCAACC
>Ga0310813_10002247_pt1 | contig 11754 bp, 9 predicted proteins | sample YN3metagenome_FD_203086 | JGI IMG/M metagenome (GOLD analysis project Ga0310813, IMG submission 203086) | Soil microbial communities from experimental microcosm in Duke University, North Carolina, United States - YN3 | ecosystem: Engineered > Artificial ecosystem > Soil microcosm > Unclassified ...
CGACACAGCGCATCAACGACGGCGCCTACTTCGGCACGGAGTTCCGCCTGCCCAAGGGCACATGGATGAACCCGGACGATCGCCGCACCGGGCACGCCTATGCATGGCACTTCCTGGTATCGGGGTGGAGTGCCATGTGGCGGGGGCTCGGCCAGGCGTACTTCAGCCGTGGCTATCTGGAAGAAGTCAACGCCGGCAACGCCAATACTTCGAACTGGCTGCAAGGCGGCGGCATCAATCAGGACGGTGAGGTGCACGCGGTCAACAGCTTCGAGGCCTCGTCGTGTGGCACGGGCGCCGGCGCCATCAGGGACGGTCTCAACCACGCCGCCGCGATCTGGAACCCGGAAGGCGACATGGGCGACATTGAGATATGGGAGATGGCCGAACCGTTGCTTTATCTCGGACGCAACGTCAAAGCCAATTCCGGTGGCTATGGCAAGTACCGCGGCGGTTGTGGCTTCGAAACGCTGCGCATGGTCTGGAAGGCCCAGGACTGGACCATGTTCTTCATGGGCAATGGCTACATGAACAGTGACTGGGGGTTCATGGGCGGCTATCCGTCTGCCACCGGCTACCGGTTCGAGGCGCACAAGACGGGCCTGAAAGAGCGCATCGCGCAGGGGCTTTCGCTGCCCCTCGGCGGCGACACGAATCCCGACGAACCGGACTACGAGCGGCACATTGATGCGACTTCCAGGGTCAAGCGCGACAAGCAATGCATGACGACGGAGGATTGCTACGAAAACCACGACCTGTACCTCAATTACCTGCGCGGCGGTCCGGGCTTTGGCGATCCGCTCGATCGGGAAACGGAAGCCATCGCAAAAGACCTCAACAACGGTTTTCTGCTCCCCGAGTTTGCCGAGAAGGTGTATGGCGCGGTGTTGTCGCAGGACGCATCGGGGATCTGGACAGTCGATGCGCAAAAGACCCTGAAGCGCCGCGGCGAAATCCGTAAGGAACGGCTTGCGCGCTCGTTGCCGACGCGGGAATGGATGAAGGAAGAGCGGGAGCGTGTCCTCACCAAACATGCGTCGCGCCCGGTGCGCCACATGTTCGCGACCAGCTTCGGGTTGTCGGAGAAATTCCTCAACAACTTCCGGAAGTTCTGGGATCTGCCTGCCGACTGGAACATGACCGAGGCAGAACTGGACGTGCCGTCCTACGGCTCGAAATACCGGATGGATCTCTCGTTGCTGCCCGACGTGACCACGGTGGTTCAGGTCGAAGAGTAATCCATGCCGGTATCGATATCGAAGCGAATCAAGGAGTAGCGAAATGTCTGCTTACACGAAGGAACAGGTCGGCAATCTGGTCGACGGACGACTCGACTGGGATACGACCGTACGCATGTTGTCCATGCCGAAGGATCATGAGCGCTTTAGCCAGTATCTCGAAGTGTTGCAGGGGAAACTCTCGTGGCCCGACAAGATCGTCTTGCCGCTTGGACCGCACCTGCATATCGTGCAGGCCGCGAAGAGCAAACACTGGCTGGTCAAATGCGACTGCGGCCATGAATTCTGCGACTACCGCGAAAACTGGAAACTGTATGCCAACGTCTATGTGCGCGACACAGAGGAGGCCATGCTCGAAGTCTATCCCAAGCTCATGGCGCCTGACACCCAGTGGCAGGTCTACCGCGAGTATTACTGTCCGAGTTGCGCAACCATGCACGACGTCGAAGCGCCGACGCCGTGGTATCCGGTGATTCACGATTCCGAGCCGGACATTGAGGCGTTCTACAAGGACTGGCTGCAGTTGCCGGTTCCCGAGCGCGCTGACTAGCGCATGGCTCAGGGCGCAGTTGTCTCGCGCCCGGTTCTCCCGGCGGGCGGCGCCATTCCATGGAATGGCGCCGCCGCAGTGTGGCTTTCTCACAGCCCGCACGTTGTTTGATGCGCCGCAACGAGTGGACTGTGCCCGCCTGCGAGCCGCTCATTCTGACCATTCGAAAATCGAACGGACCCGTGAAGCCATCGTCCGGAAATCAAACGTTCTGTGGTGCGCTGAGCTCACTCTTTCGGCGTTCTCGCGATGGCATTGAACTTGCCCCTCTTCTGGCACGAGCCGGCTGCATCCGTCATGCTGCGGTGCGGTATAAGGCGACATGAAGAAGGAGACAAGTAATGGATATGCCGGATGCCATGCAGATGTTCTCAAATCCTGGCGACGAAGCGTTAGTCATGGCCGCCTGGGAACGGTTTCTGAGCGGCGGAGAAGCACCGCACAGTGTCGTGCGGCACCTCGATGACACGTCATGGCAGCGCAGCCTCGGTTGGCAAGTGGATCCCACGCTGGGCCATGCGCCGCCGCCGCTGGACGAACATCTACTGTATTCGTTGCAACGCAGTCACCGCGATCTGGTCGAGGCGAGTGCTCCGGTGATGGCGCATGCACGCGACTTTCTTGCGCAAACCGAAACGGTCATGGCGCTTGCCGAGCCGGCCGGCACCATCCTGAATCTCGAGGGAGACCCCGCTACCATTGCTTCCGCGCGAGGGATTCAGCTGCTGCCCGGCGCGTCCTGGAACGAGATGATCTGTGGCACCAATGCGATTGGCACGGCGATCGAGGTCGGCCAGCCCGTACAGATCCATTCTGCGGAACACTTCTGCGCCGGCATCAAGCGCTGGACCTGCTCGGCCAATGCGATCCGCGACCCGCGCGACGGTACGATTATCGGCGTCATCGACGTGTCCGGCCTATCCGAATCCTACAATCGTCACAGCCTGGCGCTGGTCGTCACGGCAGCCAGCCGGATCGAGAGTCGTCTGGCTGCGCGGACCATGGAGCTTCGCTATCGGTTGTTGGATCGCTGCATGAGGCGCCTCGCGATGCTTGCGTCGGACGGCGCCGTGGTGTTCGACCATGGCGGCTATCCGATCAAGGTCAATGAGCACGCCGAAGCTGCGATCGCGGCAGCCGGCGGTGATCTTTCGCTCGCACGGCCAAAACGGATTCTGGCGCTTGCGACCGACTCTGCGCTTACCGGTGTGACACCTACGGATCTCCCCCACTGGATTCAGCCTGACTGGATCGAGCCGGTGATCGACGATGGCAGACGCATCGGTAGCTTGCTGATCGTGCCGTTCGCGCAACGTCACAGATCTGCGCGCGGGGTCAGCAACGCATCCGGTCGCGGCGCCGAGGGTGGATCGACGGCCGGCTTCGAACGCATCCAGGGCGAAGCTCCGGCATTGCTCGATGCCGTGGACAAGGCCCGGCAGATCGCACGTTCACATGCGCCAGTTGTGTTGCTCGGCGAGACTGGCGTGGGCAAGGAATTGTTTGCCAAGGGAATCCACCACGCGAGCCAGGCGAAGGAGGGGCCTTTTATTGCACTCAACTGCGGGGGCCTGTCACGCGAACTACTCGCCAGTGAACTATTCGGCTATGGCGATGGCGCCTTCACCGGTGCACGCCGAGGGGGCGCGCTTGGCAAGATTGAAGCAGCCAATGGCGGGACCTTGTTTCTCGACGAAATCGGCGAAATGCCGGTAGATCTGCAGCCACATTTCCTGCGCGTGCTGGAACAGGGGGAGATCTATCGGCTCGGCGAAAACGTCCCGAGGAAGGTGACCTTTCGTCTCGTCGCGGCGACCAATCGCGACTTGAGACAGGAGGTCTCAGAAGGGCGCTTTCGAATGGACTTCTTCTATCGCGTCGCGGTGACCAGTATCCGTATTCCGCCGCTGCGCGATCGGCCGGGGGACATTCGCCGCCTCACGGAATATCTGGTCCGAAAGTTTGCGGCGGAGCTTGGCAGGGCAAGCCCGGCGGTGGACGAAGAAGTGGTTGCGACGCTCTGCGCGTATTCATGGCCGGGGAACGTCCGGGAGCTTCATAACGTGGTGGAAAGCATGATTCTTACGGCAGGCTCAGAGGTCCTTACGCTCGTTGATCTGCCACCGGAGTTGCGCGAGAGAGACAAGCCGATCCGCGCCGGTTGCGACGAGCCTTTCTCCCCCTACGACCCGGGCACGATGGAAGCGTCGGAGCAGGGGGCAATTCGCAGCGCGATCGCCATCTCCCGCGGAAACCTGACGTCGGCAGCAAGGCAGTTGGGTATTGCGAAGAGCACGCTGTACCAGAAGCTCAGGAAATATGGCCTGGATCGAACGCTAGTTGAAATCCGGGACCAGGGCCGTTAGGAGGTCCGGCCGGATGGCCGACGGGCGAAGCTGGCTTCGTAAAGCTCCCCGGCGGACATTCGAAAGCCAGCCAAGCGATTCCAGCACACTATTGCATCCACCGGTTGAATCCGCCCTGTTGTAACGGACGTTAACGAACGCCAATCTTCGACGGATGCGCCCTGAGAAACTGGGCTTGTCCACATCCGGGCAATGACAAAGGTGCGTTCGGCAAACGGATTGGGGGAGTCATCTTAAGCCATGCGTTACCGCGGGCTGACCGACAGCGCATCGACCCAGACGAGTCCGATCCTGGGTCTTTCAATTAGCGCCATCTGATCGTATCAGCGCCAACCAGGTTACATCACATCACTGGCGAATGCAGAAGATTTGGATGCTCGAGCGTTTCGGCGATTACGCGCAGCGCCCGCTCGCATTCGATCCGATTCTTCGAGCCTCCCAGACATACGCGCAGCGCGTTGGGTGGATTGCCGTCGGTCGAGAACGCTGCGGCGGCGACAGCGGCAATGCCTTGACTACGCAACTGCAGCGCCAGTTCCGAAGCACTCCAGCCGCCTTCGCGAGGAATCGGCAGCCACAGATGAAAACCGTCTGGATGCGCGTCATAGGACGACGCGCCGAGCACGCGAGCGGCAATCGCCTGGCGCGCTTTCGACTCGCTGCGAATCGCGCTGAGCATCTCTTGCGCCGTGCCGTCGGTGACCCACTGTGTGGCGAGCGACACCGTAAATGGACTCGCCATCACGGTGGTCGCGCGCAGTGCGCCTGCCAGGCGCTGTGCCTGACGCGGAGTCGGCGCGTGCAGATACGCGACGCGCAACCCGGCACCCAGATTTTTCGACATTCCCGTGATGTAGTAAGTCAGCTCAGGCGCGAAACTCGCCAGCGTGTCCGGCGCTTGCTGCGGCAACATCGCATATGCATCGTCCTCGATGATCGGCACGTTATAGCGCAATGCCACGTCGGCGAGCGCCTCACGCCGCCTTCGTGTGAGCGTCAGCGTGCTCGGGTTCTGCAGCGTCGGATTGCAATAGAACGCGCTCGGCTTGTCGGTCTTGCAGAGCGCTTCGAACGCATGCGCTAGTGGCCCTTCGTCGTCACGTACGAGCGCCTGCAAACGCACCCCCAGTTGCGCTGCGATGGCCTTGATGCCCGGATAGGCGAGCGTGTCGAGACAGATTGTTGCACCCGGTCGTGCCAGCTGCGAGACAAGTGCGACGAGCGCGCTGTGAATGCCCGGACAAACCAGTACGTTGTCCGGCGAGCAATGAGCGAGGCGGCGCTTTAACCACTCCGTGCCCGCCGCCTTGTCGGCCGGCGTGCCGCCGAAATCCTGATAACGCAACAGTTGGTACGGGTCGCTATTCGCCATCAGACGGGTAGCGGATTCACGCAGGAGTGCGGCGCAGTCAGCGGGTTCGGGGGGCGTGTTCATCGTCATTTCGATGCTGCTGCCACCGCTTAGCGGCAGCGTCGCGGTGCGGCCTCGCACGAAAGTGCCGCTGCCGGCACGTGAATCGAGCAGGCCGCGCTTTTTCGCCTCGGCATAGGCGCGCGCCACGGTGGTGTAGTTCAGTGCCAGTTCGTCGGCCAGATCGCGCAGGCCCGGCAGTCGGTCGCGCGGGCGCAGGCGTCCGGTCGCGAGATCTTCTTCTATCAGATCCGGGATCGCGAGATAAGCCGGTTTGCGGATTTCGGCAAGACGTTTGATCCAGTGGTGAGTCGGGCTGCTCATGGTGTTCATGGAAATCGAAGGCTATTGGAAAAGACATCACGCATGTTCGAATCAGCGCTGGAAAGTGATCGCATCGCGTGGTCTGACTGATCGGATTGATTGGACGGGCAGTTGGGTCGAGCTTGGTGAATGGTTGCACCGGAACGGCGTATTTGCACCATCACGATCGCACCTGGCTGGTGCGATCGACGTCTGCCCGGCCGCTTTCATTCGCTGAGCTCGCTGCATGCAACCTTCGGGCCAAAAATTTTTCGGCACGCTTCGCGAATGATTGTCTATTTGATCGGAAAGTGATCGCATTGGTGGCGACCCTCATTGGCATGGCCGTTGCGTTAGTGGGTTCGGCGCAAACGTCAAGCGGCGCCTTGATATGACGCTTCATTTCCTGTTCCGGCAAATCACATTGGAGAGTGCCATGCCAGTTGTCAACAAACCGCTGCATCAGAAGGGCGATTACTTCGTCGACTACGAAGAGAAAGTCTTCGAGGACGTGAAGGCCGAGCCGGGTGAAAAAGCGCTCGTCACGTTTCATACGGTGGCGTTCGAAGGCTCAATCGGCTTTGTCAATCTTCTGCAAGCCACGCGTCTTCAGCGCAAGGGCTTCGAAACCTCGGTGCTGCTTTATGGCCCGGGCGTGACGCTTGGCCTGCAGCGCGGTTTCCCGACGCTCGGCGACGAAGCGTTTCCGGGTCATCTGAACTTCAACAAGCAACTGATGAAGTTCATGGAAGAGGGCGGCAAGGTGTACGCGTGCCGCTTCGCATTGCAGGCGCTGTATGGACATGGCGAAGCGTCGCTGATCGAGGGCATTCGTCCGATCAGTCCGCTCGACGTGCTGGACATCCAGCTTCTGCATCGCAAGGACAACGCGCTGATCATCCACACCTGGACGGTCTGAGCACAGGCGGCTACCACCATGTCTGAAAAACGCATCGTTCGTGCCGCCGCAGTCCAGATTTCACCGGACTTCGAGCGCAGCGACGGCACGCTGAACAAGGTTTGTGAGGCGATCGATCAGGCGGCGCGCGAAGGCGTGCAACTGATTGTGTTTCCCGAAACCTTCGTGCCGTATTACCCGTACTTTTCGTTCGTGCGGCCACCGGTTGCCTCCGGCGCCGACCACATGCGGCTTTACGAAGAAGCGGTGGTGGTGCCCGGCCCCGTGACGCAGGCGGTGGCCGAGCGTGCCCGACTGCATCGCATGGTCGTCGTGCTCGGGGTGAACGAGCGCGATCACGGCAGCCTGTACAACACGCAACTGATCTTCGACGTGGATGGGCAACTGTTGCTCAAGCGCCGCAAGATCACGCCGACATTCCATGAACGGATGATCTGGGGGCAAGGCGATGCGGCGGGACTGAAGGTCGCGCAAACCGGTGTGGCACGCGTGGGTGCGCTGGCCTGCTGGGAGCACTACAATCCGCTCGCCCGTTACGCGTTGATGACGCAGCACGAGGAAATTCACTGCAGCCAGTTTCCGGGCTCGCTGGTGGGGCCGATTTTCGCCGAGCAGATCGAAGTGACGATCCGCCATCACGCGCTCGAGTCGGGCTGCTTCGTCGTGAACGCAACGGGGTGGCTGACCGAAGCGCAGATTGCATCTGTCACGAGCGATACGAATCTGCAAAAGGCGCTGCGTGGCGGCTGCAATACGGCGATCGTGTCACCTGAGGGGCAGCATCTGGCTGCGCCGCTGCGTGAAGGCGAAGGCATGGTGATCGCCGATCTCGACATGGCGCTGATCACCAAGCGCAAACGCATGATGGATTCGGTCGGCCACTATGCGCGGCCCGAATTGCTGAGCCTCGCCATCAACGAGCGGCCGGCTACGACAGTGTCGCCGATGCAGTCGCCGGGCAATGCCTGGAACGCCTCGTCCAGCACCGATTTCAACTCAACCATGGGATGCCGCGATGAATTCCAGCGAGACCTTGCCGGCCGCCAGCCGGCAATTGATGACTGAATTGCAGTCGGTCGGCCTGCGGCTGGCCGATCCTGGTACCGGCGTCGCCAGCCGGCGCGGTGGCGCGGGACCGTCCGATCACAAAGCCGTCACGGTGGATGGCGTGACCATCATGGTGCCGGTGCATACGAACACGGCGTGGCATTCGCCGTTCGTCGCCGCGCCTGCCGATGCAAACGGCACCAGCGCATTGCTGCGCGGCACGATTCCGATTGCCAATATCAGTTTTCCAAAGGTGCCGCGCTTTTACGCCATGCAGACGCTCGACGGCGTGCCGTACTCGCACATCGCGACGCTGCACAGCGCCGATGTGCTGGCGACCACCGTACTGCAAACCTGCATTCGCTATGAGAGCCGCCGCAAGACGTGCAAGTTTTGCGCAATCGGTCAATCGCTTGCTGCTGGCCGCACGATTGCGCGCAAGACACCGGAGCAGCTCGCAGAAGTCGCGCGTGCGGCGGTGCTGCTGGACGGTGTCAAGCATATGGTGCTGACGACCGGCACGCCGCCCACCAGCGATCGTGGCGCGCAGATTCTCTGCGAGAGTGCGTTCGCGATCAGGGCCGCGGTCGATCTGCCGATCCAGGCGCAATGCGAACCACCGGACGACGATCAATGGTTCGCGCGCATGAAGGCGAGCGGCATCGATACGCTCGGCATGCATCTCGAAGTGGTGACGCCGTCGTTGCGCGAACGCATCATGCCGGGTAAATCGGGCGTGCCGCTGTCGCGCTATATGGACGCGTTCAAGGCGGCGGTCGCCGTGTTCGGACGGGGACAGGTGAGCACCTATATCCTCGCGGGGCTCGGTGACACCGGCGAAGCGATTCTCGCGATTTCGCGCGAGCTGATCGACCTCGGCGTGTATCCGTTTGTCGTGCCATTCGTGCCGATCAGCGGCACGCCGCTTGAAGATCATCCGGCGCCGTCGCCGGAGTTTATGAAGTCGGTGCTGCAGCCGCTCGGCTCAATGCTCGCCGCGGCTGAAATGCGCTCAGCGGACATCAAGGCCGGCTGCGGCAAGTGCGGCGCGTGCTCGTCCCTGTCTTCGTACGAGGTGTGATCATGTTTGGCGAAGCGATTGCGGGTGCATCGGGTGAAGTGAACGACCTGGATGTTGCGCCGGCGTTTTACACGCCGACCGAATACCGGATCAAGTGGACCACTCTGCAGTGGGAAGCCGATGAGGCCTACAAGCTGCGGCGCGCGGTGTTCTGCATCGAGCAGGGCATCTTCGTCGGCGACGACCGCGACGAGATCGACGAGCGTGCGCAGCAACTGGTGGCGGTGAGCTGTATTGCCGGGATGCCGGAGCAGGTGGTCGGCACGGTGCGGATCCATCAGGAAGAGCCTGGCGTCTGGTTCGGTTCGCGGCTCGCCGTGCACGCTGCGTTTCGCCGTCACGGCAAGATCGGTGCAACGCTGATCCGTCTCGCCGTGACGAGCGCGCATGCGCTCGGCTGTCAGACATTCCTCGCGCATGTGCAGAGCCAGAATGTGCCGCTGTTTCGCCGTCTGCGTTGGGATGCACTTGCAGAGGAAAGGATGCTCGGCCGTCCGCATCATCTGATGCAGGCGCAGCTTCAGCACTACCCGCCGTGCACGACACCGCGCAGCGGCTTTGTCACGCAATCGCGGAGCGGGTCATGAGTCTGGCGGATCTGGTCACCAGTTTGCGCGAAAGCCGCGGCTTTCGGCACAAGACCGATATTGCCGGCGTCGTATCGTCGCTGGCGCGACATCTGCCGGGCGGTGCCGGCGATCTCGGCCAGGCAGTGGCGGTAGGCGACGATTGCGCGGCCTTGCCGGATGGCGACGCTTACCTGTTGTTCGCCATCGAAGGCATGGTCAGCGACTTCGTGCAGGCGATGCCCTGGTTCGCCGGCTACAGCAGCGTGATGGTCAACGTCAGCGATATCTATGCCATGGGCGGGCGGCCGCTCGCGGTCGTGGATGCGCTGTGGAGCGATGGTATCGACGCGGCGCACGAGGTGCTCGCGGGAATGGTGGCGGCTTCCGTGGCGTACGGGGTGCCGATTGTCGGTGGACACACCAATGCGCGAAGCGATCAGGCGCAACTGGCCGTGTCGATTCTGGGCCGCGCTAACGCGCTGTTGTCGAGTTTCAACGCGAGACCGGGCGACCGCCTGCTGATGGCGGTCGATCTGCGCGGCCGCTTCGAGGAACCGTATCCGTTCTGGAATGCTTCAGTCGGAGCGCCGGCTGCGCGTCTGCGCGACGACCTTGAGTTATTGCCGCAATTAGCCGAGAACGGGCTGTGTGATGCAGCGAAGGATATCAGCATGGCGGGTACGCTGGGCACGGCCTTGATGTTGCTCGAATGTTCGCAGGTCGGCGCTCGCATCGATCTCGATGCGATTCCGAAGCCGGCTGACGTGCCGCTCGCGCGTTGGGTCACCGCGTTTCCGAGTTTCGGCTACCTGCTCTCGGTGCGTGAAGCGTACGTCGAACGCGTGCGGGCGCGATTTGAGGCGCGCTCGCTGGCCTGTGCGGAGATTGGGACGGTAGACGCAACGCGCCAGGCGGTCGTCCATCGCGGTGACGATGCGGCAGTGTTGTGGGACTTCAGCGGCGAGTCGTTTATCGTCCCGGCCGATCAGGTGCCGCGATGAGCATGGACGCATTGCGGATTGCGCTGCTGACGCACTCGGTCAATCCGCGCGGCGGCGTTGTGCATACGCTCGAGCTGGCGAGCGCACTCAGTGCGCAAGGACATGACGTCACGGTGTTTGCACCGGCTACGAACGGCGAGACGCTATTTCGCACGCCGTCATGCCGCGTGGTGTACGCGCCCGTCACGGACTCGCAGGCAGGCACGGTTGCGCTGGTCGACGCGCGCATCCGCGCATTGAAGAGGAATGTGCGGGCGCACGGCCCCACGGCCTTCGACGTCTTGCACGCCGAGGACAGCATCAGCGGCAATGCACTCGCCGAACTCAAGGCGGAAGGTGTGATACGCGGTTTCGTGCGCACCGTGCACCACCTCGATCACTTTGACGATCCGCGTCTTGCGGCATGGCAAGCACGCGCGTACCGTGACGCCGACCAGGTTTTCTGTGTGAGCGACACGTGGACACGCGAGATGCTAGGTCGTTACGGAATCGCCGCGATTACGGTGTCTAACGGCGTCGACACAGCGCGTTACACCTCACAGGCGCTACCCGCAGACGAGGCGCTCAGGCAACGGCTAGGACTCGGAGCGGGTCCGCTTATCCTCGCGGTGGGTGGCGTCGAAGCGCGCAAGAACACGCTCGCGCTGCTCGATGGGTTTGCCTTGGTGCGCCGCGCCTTGCCGCTCGCCCAGCTTGTCATCGCGGGCGGTGCCAGTCTTCTCGACCACGACGCGTACACGCAGCGTTTTATCCAGTGCGCGGCGCAACACGGTTTGTCCATCGGAACGCACGAAAGCATCGTGGTCACAGGGCCGCTCGAAGATGCCGCGATGCCGGCTTTATTCCGGAGCGCGGATGTGCTGGCGATGGTGTCGGTGCGCGAGGGCTTCGGCCTGGTTGTCCTCGAAGCGCTCGCGTGCGGCACGCCCGTGGTGGTGTCGGCGATCGCACCGTTCACCGAATACCTCGATGACGCCACCTGTTTCTGGGCCACCCCCACCGACGCCGACTCGATTGCCGCAGCGCTGCTGCGCGTGATTCGCGGCGATAGTGCGACAGATTTTGCTGATGCTGTGCCTGCGCTGCTTGCCCGCTTTAGCTGGGACGCTAGCGCCCGCCGTCATGTCGACGCCTATCGCGCGTGGCTGGCACACCAGCCGCTTGCCATTCACTAAGTCATCAGTAAGAGGAAATTTCTATGCCTGTCATGCACTTCCGGATTCAATGGCCCGACGGGGACGAAGCAAATTGTTATTCGCCGTCGCAGGT
>Ga0310813_10002251_pt1 | contig 11746 bp, 23 predicted proteins | sample YN3metagenome_FD_203086 | JGI IMG/M metagenome (GOLD analysis project Ga0310813, IMG submission 203086) | Soil microbial communities from experimental microcosm in Duke University, North Carolina, United States - YN3 | ecosystem: Engineered > Artificial ecosystem > Soil microcosm > Unclassified...
TACCCCGCGAAAAGTTAGGCACTGGGAAGAAGGGAAACGACGGTTTCCCTTTGCCGTTTCTAGCTTTACTTTCTTCCATATAATTACTAGCTTAGAATGCGGACCACCAAAGGAAATGTATAAAAGGAAACTTCCAAGGTGCGCAACCTTGGAAGTCATTTTTCCCGTATCCCTTTAACTCGGGGCTTATAATCCCCGCTCCGCTGTGAGAAGCCCGATGATACTCACCAAAATCCGTAGGGAGTTGAACCCCAGTTACCCCGATGAAAGCGGAGTGTACTACCACTGTACGACGGTTTCATTAGATTCGGGCCGCTAAACCTTACTCTAACTATTGGCTGATTCAAAGGTAGTAATGGAAAAGAATCCAGTCAAGACTAGATGATTCGGATTTTAATTACTACCTTATAACTATGAAGTTACTCGAAACCCTCTTGCATGAATTGGAAATGAGAGTTTCCTTTAGCATTAGTAACGAGATTGGTTCGATATTCAAAGACTGCCCGAAGATAGGCGAAGGAAGCTCAAGAACCGTATATGACCTAAAGAATGGTTATATCGCAAAGATTCCTATCTTCATGGACATCGAATATAACACAAAAACCTGTACGTGGGAACCTGCATTCTCTGGGCATCGGTTCAAGAAAAACTCCCAATGCAATTTCTACGAATATTTGCTATATCGAAATTCCAAAGACCTTCCGCTCCTTCCCTGTGATCTCTATTTCTACAAGGAAATGCCGATCATCGTAATGGAAAAAGTTGATGGAAGATATGCGGCTACCAAGGACATCGAAACGCCCAAGGGTGCCGGAAAATTCGCGGATGGGTTTCAAGCTGGCGTTACCAAAGATGGGCGCTATTTAGCCTATGACTATGGATACGAGGAATCCCTACTGGAAAGGGAAATGCCTGGATTCGATATATCGAAAGCAGAATATGAGCTATTTAGCTCTCTTCCTCAGAATTTCATGGAATTAATGCATTCCCAAACCGAATTAGCCTTGACCCCATAAAAATTTTTTAATATCTTCAATTCATGGATACCAAGACTCTGAAATTGGATGAACGTCTTATGGCCCTCCCCAATTTGTGGAAGCTACTCTTCCATTTCTCAGTTCTCCATTATCCCAATCTTCGTTATTCCAAAACCGGCGAAGATATGAAACTGAAATGTGTCGGTGAGGGATCTTCAAGAATCGTATATTCCCTCAATGATACCCACGTTCTCAAAGTAGGCAACCGCAAATATGGCATTGGGCTCTCCATGGAAGCCAATTTCATGGAATACCTTATATCCAAAAGATTCCCAAGACTGCCTCTTGCAAAATGCCAAATGTACTTCGATGGCGATATTCCCCTGATCGTAATGGAGAAAGTCGAACCCATTAACGAGAATACCCCTATGCGGAGCCTTAGAGGGTTCTGTGACGGCGATACCCAATTAGGCAGGACCATGAAGGGACGCCGGGTAAGCTATGACTACGGATATGAGTTTGAGTTTCTAATGAGAAACGGTGGAAGTGCGATTGACTTTTCAGAGGAAGAAACTCAAGACCTCATGGATATGAATCCCAAACTTGAGGATTGTCCCAATATCCTCGTCCCTCAGTATATGTCATTGACTATCTAGGGGATAGTTACTATTTTCAATTCAAGGAGACTTCAAAATGGATACGGAGGATTTTATCATGGGATTTATCTTTTTCATGGTCATTATAATGATGACTGCGCTATTCAGCGCCGTGGGCCACGATAGCAACAAGAAAGACGCCAATGGGAATTATCTCCCCGTGCAATATAATTGCAGGGTCATTCCCGAGGCCAAGCGGGACAAGGTTGCTGAACTCATGATCGAATGCGTCAATAACGCAACGGCCAAGAATACCGGCGAAAATCAGGATGCCGACGATTGGGTAAAAGCCTGCAAAGAAAAGGTTACGGAAATCTACGAGGTTGACGGGTTCCGCATGGGCGCGGTAAATAACGATGGATTCGACCATTACCTGACTACCTGCAAAGAACTTCCCGATTCCCTCTTGACTTCGGCTAAGTAGTTTACTATATTACTAGCTCGGAGGGTAGCACTAGTCCCAGCGTTTGGATCCCTCACTTTAAATATTTGGGACTGTAGGTTTTGAGTAGTTAAGTCATACTAGCGAAAGAGGCCGAAGTTATATTGTAAACGTATGAATCGGGAGCTAACCGTATAAGTATTCGCAGGAAAGGGAGAGGGTTGACGCCGCTCCCTTTCTGTTTTATGTCTTTCCTAATAGATTAGGAATTACTATCTTTAATCCATGGACTTCCTCAACATAGACGATCTTAGCAAGTTCGCCAATATCAAGAAACTACTCGACAAAGTAGACTTGGAAGAGTATGATACCGCCCTGGGAGAACTTTATCGGGCATTCGGTGGCAAGTTTTTGGGAGAGGGAACTACTCGGTGCGTTTACCGATTCTCGCCTACCGAAGTCATAAAGATTCCCAAAGCCGATCACGATTCCGATAATCCCTTTCATACCTATATGAACAATATCATGGAGTATCTTTTCTACTCCAGATTGCATACGGCTTTCCCCCTTGCTCCCTGCCGCCTTGTGTTTTACAAGTGCGTCCCTCTTATCATTATGGAAGAGGTAGAAGTTTTGGATGATGGGGATGAATTGGAATTTGAATGGATCGAAAATAACGGCGATTCTCCCTTGGCTGATTTGCATGACGGTTTCCAGATTGGTTACTTGAATGGCCGGGTAGTTTGCTATGATTACGGCTATGAAGGCGGTATCTATGGCACCCTTTGCGGGGATGATCCTGACCTTACCGAAGATGAAGCCGCCCGCCTGTCCACGTTCACGCCGAAGATAACCGGCATGGATATGGACAAAATCATTCGGGCAAGGCTTATAAAGGCCCTGCTTGGCCTCAAGGCGGAAGCGGTATGAAAGAGATAGCGGCCAAGATTCTCCTTATCCTCAAGGGAGAAATGAAGGACAAGAATATCAAAGAGGTCAAGATCATCGGCATCGGCCCTGCTTACATCGTTGTTTGTGAAGATGGGCAGAGGATTTTGAGCGATACTTTGCCGAAAGAGATTCTTGAGAAAACCTTTCCGGCATTTGGGTTCTGAAATCTCTCTTTACTTCTAAGCAGGGATTTACTACATTAGATACAGATAAGGTTACGGCAAAAGTAAGCGCCCCTATAACTAACACTGGATCGGTTGTGGCGCAATCCAGGGAAGCAAACAACCTCCTTATCTATCAAGAAAGCCCCTCTTGCAATCTCCGATTCGCAATGGGGAGAAAAGTAGTGCCCGGAAACTTCTAACGTACCCTAGTGGATTGTATGTTAGAATGGACATAAGGGAAGCGTCACGAAATTCGCCAACCAAGAGGGGCTTTCTGGATCCGCAGCTTAAACTAAAGTGGTGGCATGACCGTTCCCACGTTTGAACCAAAGGTCGTTAATCATGGGCTTTAGTTTACCTGCGACCATTTTTCCTTTACTTCCTTCTATATAATTACTAGCTTAGAATGTGGGACGATAAGGTAATAGACTCAAAAAAGAAAAGCCCCGACTTTGGGGCTTCTTTAGTTAATAATCGAAATCACCGTCCGGGATATGATTCTCAAATTCCCCATCCTGGGCAAAATCCTCCAATTCCTGACGTTCCAGAATTTCGTCGTTAGGTTCGTCGTCGAAATCCTGATCTTCCTCGAAATCCTCTTCGATGGGATCGCGCTCGATATTCTGATTGTCCTCGAAATCCATATCGTGGTCGTTGGTCATTTCGTTTTCCATAATTTAAAGATAGTAATCGAAAATATTTCCGTCAAGCCCTTGTCTAATCGAATCCTAATTACTATTTTCTAGTTATGGAGGCCAAGATGGAAAAGTTTGACATCAACAACATGGTTACCGACAAGATCATCGAATCCCTGGAAAAGGGAGTAGTTCCTTGGCATAAGCCTTGGAAGGGTGGCCTTCCCTGCAATTTCGTCACCAAAGCGGAATATCAAGGCATCAACCTTTTTATCCTTGCCATGACCTCGTATAAGAGCCGTTACTGGCTTACCTACAAGCAAGCGGAAGCTAAGGGCGGTTCCGTAAAGAAGGGCGAGAAGGGCACCCCTATCGTTTTCTGGAGCCCTACCCAATACAAGAAACTCAACAAGCTCACGAATGAGATGGAAGTCCAAAAGGGCATGATCCTCAAATACTTCACCGTCTTCAACATCGAACAAACCCAAAACATCGAAATTCCCGAAAATACGATTGTGGATTTCAAGCCTATTGAGGCATGTGAGGAAGTCCTCAAAACCTACAAGACGATGCCGGAAGTGGTTCATGGCGGGGATCGCGCTGCCTATAGCCCTACCCAAGACAAGATCATCATGCCCCACAAGGAAAGTTTCGATTCGGTCGAAACCTACTACGGAACCCTTTTCCATGAAATGGTCCATTCCACCGGCCACAAAAATCGCCTGAATCGCGAATTTGGCCCGACCTTCGGGGACCACAAGTATTCCTTTGAGGAATTGGTGGCGGAACTCGGTTCGGGTATGCTTGCGGCCCATACGGGTATCGAATCCAAGACCCTGGACAATTCGGCGGCGTATATCGCTACCTGGATTAAGAAGCTCTCCAATGATAAGAAAATGATTATCAAGGCTTCCGGCAAGTCCAAAAAGGCCGTGGCCATGATTCTCGGGAAGGATGAAGTTTCCTCCAAGGTGGAAGAGTAACCCCCAATTTAAATTTTTGAAATGGAGGATTAAAGATCCTCCATTTTTTATTTTTGATATTGGGTAAATAGAAACCCATTCTAAGCTAGTAATAATATAAAAAGAAATCAACCCCAAGAATTAATTTTACTTTTCGGATTGAAATTACTATCTTTAATTCAAGAGGATAGAAATGCTACTATCAAAAAATTTCAAAAAAGTTGTTGAATATTTCAATGCCAAGGGAGCTAAGAAGCTATTCTATGGCACGGAACGGGTAGCAATGTGCCGTGGCAAATTCGTCTATAAAATTCCAAGGAATTTTGACGGATGCTGCGCAAACTTCAAAGAAGAGTACATTTCCAGAAAGGTATGCAAACAAAAAGAAGCTCTCATAACGTATTATGGGGATTCTGGGGTATTGGGGTTTGCCAGATGCAGGCTCGTATTCATCCATGAAATTCCAGTTCTTGTCATGGAAAAAGTCACTCCCCTTTTGGATGATGACCGGCGACGTACCACTTTTATGAGTAATTTTGATGGCGGGCAATTTGGGGAAGGTCGGCGCGGAGATTTTCTCTGCTATGATTACAGCCGATTCTATAAGCATACCTCAATCAAGGAAAATCCTGAGTTGGAAGAAAGAATGAAAACTTTCTATGAATCCAATAATAGGTCAATAGGTGGAAGTGATGTAGCTGGCTTTGATTCTTGCTTCGGGACTGTGAAGGATACAGGAATTTTGGAAATTATCAGTAAGGGTGGATATTAATCCTCCTTTACCCCAAGAAAATTTTTTATTATATTAGGTGGATGAATACCGTACAAATCAATCGCGGCATCCCCGGATCAGGCAAAAGCACCTTAACGGAAACGTTGAGGGCTTTGTGCTTACAAAAGAATTTGGGAATGGCCGTACATTCGACCGATAGCCTTCTTATGGTTAATGGAGTATATACCTTTGTTGCCGAAAAGATGGGTTACTTCCACAACCTCAACTTTGAGAATTTCAAGGTATCTTTGGATGCTGGTGTTAATCTCGTAGTTGTCGATAATACCAATATCCTTCAAAAAGACTTTATGCACTACGTCAACGCGGCTAAGGGCCGTGGGTATAAGGTGGCCGAAGTCTTTTTCTACCCTGATTCATTGGAGAAGCACGTAGCAAGGAACGTCCATAGGGTGCCTGCCGAGGCCATAGAGAGGATGTATAAGCGCCTGATGGGTCGAAAGGATAATCCCTTTGGTGATTTTCTTTATGAAATCTTCCCGCCTACTTACTTGGAAAATATTGAAGCTACGGCGAAATCCATAGTTGACAATATCTAAGGGGTTTACTACCTTAAGCGTATGGAAAAGTTCATCGTCGTTCGAGTATGCAAAGGTGGCGGTGGTGGAATCTCTCCCACGCTTACCAAGGATCAAGCCCTCAAGCATTTCAATAACTGGTCCGATGAGGGAAATGCTCCCCACAATATCTTCGTCAAGGTCTTTGACAATAAGGGCCTGGAATACCAAGTCAAGGGAGAGGGCGAAGGCCAATACCTTTACTGCCTCGGAAATCCCGATGGATGGGATTTCTAATGGAAAAGCCCATTTGCAAGTTGGTAGGAACCGATGGGAACGTATTCTCCATCATCGGAAACGTGTCCCGAGTCCTTAAGAGGGCAGGACAGGCCGATAAGGCCAAAGAGTTCACCGAAAAGGCTTTCAAGGCTGGAAGCTACGATGAAGTCCTTACGATGCTTCACGATTATGTGGAGGTCGAGTAATTTTCCTTTACAATCAACGAGGAAATTACTATATTAAGAGTAGGCCGAACGCCGGGTGCTGGATCCCTCTAGAGGGAGAGAGTATAGGGAAGTAAGCCTTAGTAAATGGTGGGTCACCGGCCATAAAAAAGCGGTGGATAGGAATGGCTATAACGGATCAGAGGGCCATTAAGAATATTGACTGATTGAGTTCCGTGTTCCTCTTAAATACGGTTTAGTTGTTTCCTAGTTCATTAAACTAGGTGGTGGGGCCGTGAAAAAGGGAAGTAGAAATACTTCCCTTTTTTGTTTTACTCTTTCTGATATAATTACTAGCTTAGAATGCGGGCTCCCTAACGAACAAACTAAAAGAGCTAAGGAAGGTGATCAACCTTCCCCAACTGCCCGTCCCAGCTTCGGACTAAAGATAGAGGATTGAACATTGGAGAGCCAGAGCCTTAACTATCAGAGGGCGTCCCGCAGAGCCGGTTGGGGTTGCCGTGAAGAAGTAGTGATGTCTACTCAAGTGGTATCGTATCTCTAGTGTAGAAGGTAGTAATCGAAAATACTTCCGTCAAGACTAGATTACTTGGATTTTAATTACTATCTTAAACGCATAACCAAAAGGAGCCTATCATGGCGGATCGTGAAAAAATCAAAGTCAGCGCAAACGAAATGGCCCTCATTCTCTTGGCCCATGAATTGAACGGCTTCACCTCGGCGGAATTTATCCAATACGATTCCGTGACGGAACCCAAGCTCAACAAGAAAAATCGCCGTACCGGCCTGCCCACGCCTTGGGCCAAAGTCCTCAAGTTCACCACGGCACGTTGCGCCCTCAAGGTGATTTACGAAAACGCCGTGAACAATGCCATGGTGCGGGAAGGGGAACAGGAAAAGGGCGAACGGAATTTCGAGGCCAAGGAATTGCCATTCGGAGAGTGGATCACTTTCGAGGATGGCAAGCGGTCCAAGATTCTGATTCGCAACGGGGATCAGCTTTACATCCGTACCACCTATACCAATCCGAACGAGTTCCCGGAAGTCAAGTATCTGGCCGATGGACAGCCGGTTACCAAGTCGGATCTGGCCGATTATCTTCCCCCGGAGCGTGAAAAGGACGAGGCCAAGGATACCGTGGCCGTCCGTACCTACAAAATCAACTCCATGAAGGAAATCCGCATGGCCGGTAAAACCTACGAAATCACCAGCAAGTAAAAGTGAGGGGAGTAATATCCCCCATTTTTATTTTTTAATATTTGATTATCGTTATACATTCTAAGCTAGTAATTATATCGCCATTAATCAAGTTAACTTTTCACTAGACAGAATCCACTACTTGAGATATATTACTATCTACAACATGCCGTTACCCTCCCTCCTTCGCGGCATGGATTGGGGCTCTTGGTGAGCCCCTTTTTTATTTTTTACTTTTCCACTTCTAATTACTATCTTTAATTCATGGAATCCTTTGAATATATCGAAAGGGACAATCATCCCGATGTTGTTCAAGTAGGTATGTTCACGCATATCAAGAATATTGGAATGGCGGTTGCCTTAAAGGAAGGCGACCAATTCATAGCCATTGGCAATCCCAATGAAACGTACCGTCAATGGGAAGGCGGTAAATATCTGGGCGGCAACTGTGCCAGAATGAAGAAGCCTATCCTCTTTACATTGGCTGGACCGGCAACCGAACTAGCTCGGTGGCACATGCGGGCAATGGTAGGCAATAATAGATATGGAGGATATGCCCATGATATATGCTGGAAACTTGAAACGCTAGAGCGATAATGGCTTTCAAAAAATTCTCGGAGAGAATGAAATACTTCGAGTGCCGCAAGAAGTTCATCAAGCTCAATATTGATAACTTGTTCTGTGCTTACTGCGGAGACAAGGTTACCGAATACTTTACCGGGAACTGTACTCGCGCCGACCGTCTTACAATCGACCATATCAAACCCATGGGCCTTGGCGGCGATCCGTTTGATTTAGAGAACTTCCGAATCTGTTGCGGTGGCTGTAATAGTGCTAGAGGCCGCATTCAATGTTACTTCGACCCTGAGAAGAAGTATGCCCGTCTCTTGAAATACATCAAGGGTAAGAAGGTAGCATTTCCAGACGAGTTCTTTCATTACATCTTCTTTTCTCCTTTACCCCCAAAATAATTTTTACTATTTTTACCTCATGGAATACACGTTCAACTACTCCGAAGCTCATGGAGCTTTCCATTTCGGCCTCCAAAACAATGGCATAGGCGTCTTCTATGATGACAGTGCCAAGCGGAACGATGCAATCATTCACGATGGTCCCGGATGGTACGGGAATGTTGTTTTCTTTGATTGTGATATTTTGATGTTTGGTCCCCTTCCTACTTTCGAGGAAGCCAAGGCCGAAGGAATCAAAATCTACGAGGAACGGGTAAAGCAATACGGTTCCGACTACGGTATTTGCTTGAGTGAATATCTGGGCTTTGCTTTGGAGTTGGAAGATTTTCTGAACAAAAATTCCCGGTTCAAGGTATGCGGTGCCCTGACGTATGCCGTTACCAAGATGAAGAAAGGCCAACGTGCCCATGGGCTTATCCAGGGAGATTTGGATAAGTACGGAAAATCCACGGGATTCGGGGAATGGGCAGAGCCGACCAATATCCTTCACGAAATCTTGGTCCGTAATAAGGTAGTGGATCCCAATGGCCGCGCTATCTTTCCCGGAAGGCCCTAGAAAAATTTTTTAAAATTTACTACCTTACAATCATGGCAAAGAAAAAAGACCTCACCACGAAGCGCACTACCCTTATCATCAACGACTGGAGCCAAGAGGAAAAGTCGGATGATGATACTGAAATGCTTTTCGAGCATATCTTCAATCAAATCAAAGAAGGTTTCACTTCCGGGCATGAAGACCAAATCTATTGGTCCCTTAGAGTGGAAGAAGTAAAATGAAGTCAACCCTCCTTACAGGCTTGGAAGATATGGAATGGCTTTTGAAAGTCCATCTTCCCAATGTCGATAAGTCCTATCTTACGGGGTCGGCAGTCCTTTTCGGGAACGAAGATTCCCCCTCAAGAATCCGTCTTTACAAAACTTCCAGTCCCACTATCTGGGATGACCCTGAAATCTTTATCATGGACAAAGAGGGATAGTTTTACTATCTTACAAATATGAATAAAGATTACTGGCTCGGCTTCTGGAGAGGATTTACGGTAGGGGCTGCTGCGGCTGCCTTGTTTCAATTCATCGTCTTGGTGGTAAAGTTATGAGAGATCCCAAACGTATCCGTCGAATCTCGGCCCTGATGACCTCCCTCTGGGAAATGAATCCCGATATGCGCTATTTCCAACTTACGGAAATGGTCAATCGTAAAGTGGTCGCCATGCACGATATGAGGAAAGACGCCGATCCTTTCTATATCGAAGATGACCTGACCGAAGCCGCAATCAACGCTATCCTTAAAGGAGAGTAGTATGAGCTACTACGAACTGATTTTCGATGGCAAGGTCAAGGTAACCTTGGAAGATATTGGGGAAGGTTACGAGGGAGACTACAATCCCAATGACCCTACCGATGTTCCGTTGCTTCGGATGGACGTAATGGCCCACAAATCTGTGGAAAATGATTACGCCGAAGATGGAGGGGATGATTGGAAGCAAATGTCGGATTCCTCCTATTGTACCTTTCTGCCTGTCAATGATGCCGAATCGGCCCATGCCGCCCTCAAGGTAATCATGGATAATGTAAAGGAAAAGGTATTGGCTGGCCAATCCATCAAGAAAATCTGCGAACGGCTTTCTTGGTTGAGTCCTACTTCAATGGAACCCTTGCCTATCGACTAGGGAATTACTATCTTCACTTTATGAAGATCAAACGGTTCGCCGGTTCGGATATTGAACACTACTTCAATATCCACAATTCCGCCAAATTCCAAGTCCTCGTCGGGGCCGGTAATGGATGGGCCGACTTGAAAAGACAAGTCGATGGAACCTGGACCTATGACAATAGTAAAAATACCGCAATGAGTGGTATTCTCAAAGATACCAACCTTGCCCAAATGATCGCGGAGGATTGAAATGGACCCCAGAAAATTCAATCAAGCATGGGAAGATTTTCAGCCCTTGCATGAACAAGCCAAGCAATACGCCCCTCTTACCAAAGAAGAGGAAGCGGAGGTTAGGATAATCATGGCATTTGTGATTTACGGGACTATTGCCATGGCTCTCTTCTTCGGTGGCTTTTTCCTCTATACCAAAATCTTCTAAAGGAAATTCAAATGTCCAAGAGAACGCCAGTCTATAAGAATAAGGCCGAAGATACCTGCAAATCCCTGATTCTGGCTTACGCCCAGGGAGAAGCCAACGGCGGTTCCGTCGAATGGTCGGATCTGGATGCTGCCTTTGAATTGGCCAAGAAAGCCTATCCGGGATATTACGAAGCCGCCCTCAAGGTATGCAAAAAGAACTAATCCCCTACAATCTCCTTATAGTAGACATGCAGGAGGATTATCCTGCTGCCTATCATAAGAAGACCCTTAAGAGGGTGATTAAGGAAGTCCGTAAGGCTAAGGCTTGCCGTGCTGGGATTATCCTGTTGGAAATGAAAGGTGCCGGGAAAACGCTTCCCGAGATTCATAAGGCCCTTTCTGGATACCATAAGGTTCAATTTAAGAAGAAGGGCGATCCTTCCGGAGCTTCCGAGGTATTTGAGGCAGTTACAAATAATCCTTTCCTCCATAAGACTAAATTCAAGGTATGCGGAGTCTATACGGATATTTGCGTTACCGATACCGTAAACGATATGTCCATTTTTGAGGATATTTCGATAGAGGTAATTGCCGAGGGATGCCATACCGAAAATTTCATCGAAGAGGATGATTCGGAGGTGTTTGTCCAAAACTCTTTCGATGGAATAGACAATCGTGAAAATGTCATTGTCCTTTGGGATTGAATTTACTACATTCACTTTATGAGCCTAGAAGACCTGAATTACGAAAAGCTAAGATCGGAACTCGACAAGATTGCCGAAAGAAAGAAACATGATCTAGCAACCGTAAGCATGGCCGGTAGAGTCAAGTGCTACGATATGAGCATAGACTGGAAGCTCAAGAATTTCGTAAGAGAAGAATGCCCAGGCGTGGAAATCACGCTCGATTCCGTTACTACCGATGGATGGTTCTGGAAAACCAAAGAAGTGATATTTACTCTTGTTGGTCCCAGAGTTGACGTGAAACATTGTGCTGACTGTATCGAATCTTCGATTATAAAATACCAAA
>Ga0310813_10002253_pt1 | contig 11742 bp, 12 predicted proteins | sample YN3metagenome_FD_203086 | JGI IMG/M metagenome (GOLD analysis project Ga0310813, IMG submission 203086) | Soil microbial communities from experimental microcosm in Duke University, North Carolina, United States - YN3 | ecosystem: Engineered > Artificial ecosystem > Soil microcosm > Unclassified...
GAAGTACATGACAGAGGCTCCGCTCGGGAACGTCGTCGTATTGTCGTTGTCGTAGATGCCGTACTTGAAATAGCTCTGGTAGTACTGAACATCGACGTCCCAGGCAGTCGGGCGGTTCACGCGCGGCACGACGTTACGCAGCACTCCAGGCGTCTGATCGTCACACCAGATCTCCAGCCATCCGGTGTTGTCCGGGTTGAACTTCACCCCGAACACGAGCCGAACCCAGCGGTCGTAGTTGAGTCGGTTCCCGTTGGCATCGGTCATCGGCATGACGTGGTAGTTGAAGTCGTTTGGGTTCGAGCCACCGCCATTCCAGGTGCCACCCTCGGCGTGGAAGTTCAAGTAGACGTTTTGCCAGTTCGCGTACTCACCCCCGGTGCGGAACTGATACGGGTTCCACTCGACGTGGATGGCACTCCAGAAGGCGGTACTGCCGCCCGGTGGGTGCAAGCCGAAAAGCGCCCAGGAGGCGCCCCCCGTCGCGTTATGCGGCCACTCGTACTTCTCGGTCGCGTTGTACGGGAAGTACATCTCGAAGTCGAACCAGCGGATGACTCCCATCCCCGGAAACCCGCCCGGTCCCCAGGTCTTGGAGTAGCTCGACGTACACTCGGACTTGTCGCCGCTGGCGATGTTCGGGTACTTGGGATCGGTGTCGCGGATCTCGACGCGCAGCGCTTTCCTGCCCGCCCGCGCGGGATCGTTGACAACGGCCACGCGCCCATCGGTTGTTGCCGAGAGCGGAGTCGATTGGGCACCGGTCCCCGAGTAGCTGTAGAAGGCATCCCAGCGTGCCGTCTCCGCACGTCCTGTTGACCAGTCCTCGACGAAGTACGCAGTCGTCACCGGCGGCGGAGCCGCGTCGAGCACCGCACGGTTCGCCGCCAACTGCTGCTCCATCTTGTTGAATTGGTAGGCGTTGCGGCCAGGCGTCCATCCCGCCTCCCAGGTCGTGCGCAGGTAGGTCAGTCCCAGTCCGTTCGAGATCCAGTACAGGCAGCGCTCGATCTCGTTCAAAGCCGCGGCGTCGGTCAAGGCCGGCGCAGCGCCGTCCACCCAGGTCGAAAGCGTGTGGGCGAAGTTGGTCTCGAGCGCCTGAGCCTTTAGTTCGTTGGTGAGCTTGTTCAGATTTACAGCCGACAACGGGGGCGGAGTGTTGTTGACCCAGACCGTTGGGGTGTATCCCGTCGGCGCACCACCACCGACGGGGACAGGCAAAGCGCTCATCACTTGCGTGGCTACAAAATCTTTCCAGCCCTGATAGCTGACAGCATCGAATGCGCCTGACGTAGTCGAGCTCGACGGCTGGTCGTGGTCTACCCGCCAGTCATGTGTCTCGGTGAAGTTTGGGGTCAGGTCGCGATCGAAGAAAACAATGCCGTGCAGATTCGGCATGTTCGGTATCGCAACGCTGCCAATGTTGCGATACCAGTTCGCCTTGCGATTCACGTCTACGACATGCCCGGCGGGGATATTCGCGGTGTCGTACTTCGATCCGGTCTCACCAAGGATGAACGGCTTGACCGGCCCCCATCTATTGGCATAGCTCTGATTCGGCGCGGTGTTGAAGCTGCCACTGCCGTAGTTGTTCGTGTAGTCGAACAACTCTCCGAACTCAGCCCAGCCGGCATGGATGGGGGACGTGAAGCCGCTGACATCCGAGTTGTAACGATCGGTTCCCGCCCAGTCCACGTATCCGTCACCGGGCCAGTAACCCCAGGTGAGGGTGGCGTTGGCGCCTGCAAGTTCGATAGGACACCACCAGAAGCCGACGTTGTTGATCCCCTGTCCGTTCAAGCCCTTCCCCGCCGCAGTGGTCTTGGCAAGGAATCTGCCCACAACCAGCTGCCACGCCGCGTTGAAGTCGGCGGTCGTCACCGTTGCAGAACCGCTGCCGAGACCAATCTTGTAGTCGGTAGGCGTCCAAGGTGCGGTACGAGGATCGTTGAACTCGTGGAACAGACGCACGATGATGCGATAGGGCTTGGCCGCATAGCGAGTGGCAACGGTGTCTATGGCAGCATTGGCGCTACCGGCGAGGATCTGCGCAATCGTTCCGGCAGGCGACCAAGTTATCGCCGGTATCGAGCCGGCACGCGCAGTTCCACCCGAATCCGTCTTCGCAGAATTGATCCAGTCTTCGGTGGAAACACCGCCAGCGGTCAACTCGTCGATCTGGGCTTGAATGATCGGATAGCCTCGGTTGGCATCGCGCATCCGGTCGAGGTGAAACGTGCGCTGCTGAGTTTGCGTGAACCCGCCGACGCCGCCCCACATACCGAGCAACACACCACTGTCGGGCACAACGTTGTTGGCCCCCAACGGGCCGGTCCAGAAGGACGCGGGCCAACTCATGGCTTCGCCTCTGAGGGGTAAATCGTCTTCGAGGGATACACGTCACCAGTGCCGAGTGGGTACGTCCCCACCTCGAGCGTGAACGCTCCGGCACTCGAGCGACACACGGCTGCTACCTGAAAGGGCGGGCCGGGGCTCGTCTTGGAGAACTTGACCGAGTTGCGCGGCGCTCCGCCCTTGAGGTTCGCGGTAGCTACCGAGACGACCTGGCCGTTGGCGTACAGGGTGTAACCGCCGACGCCTGCTGGCGGCGCCCAGCCGAGTGTGATGGTGGTGCTCGTCTCCGAGAGCTTCGAGAGGTTCATGGCGATAACTTCTCCATTTCGAGTGACGACCTAAATCACACCAGGGTCAGGTCCAAGTCGCCGATCGGCACGCTGAAGTTGTCTCCTGAGTTGACAGCCTTGCTTTGCGTCAGCGCAGCCGAGCCGAGGAAGGTGCCCGAGGTCGACGCCGACCACAGCGAGCAATGGCTGTACGTTTCCGTCGTCGAGACAGCGGTCCAGGCCACGGCGACCGTGTTCGAGATCGCGCCGCCGGCGGCGACCGAGCCGAACGTCGCCTGCTGGCGCGTCGTATTGCCCGCCGGGTTGGATGTTCCGGCGGCGCCGGGATCGCCTACATGCAGTTGCACCCAGACGGCCGCGTTGGCGTAGCTGGTGTTGCGACAGATTGCGTTCAGTAGCGCGTTAGTGACCGTCGTGGAGAGCGGCACCGTGTTCTCCTAACTGCGCGCGATGGCGCTTCCGGGGTTGTAGAGGTCGATCCTTAGCTAGAATTTGTAGGAGTGAGACGCCCGCCATCCTTTGAGGGCAAGAAGCATTCAGAGGAGACCCGCGCCACGATCAGCGCCAAACTCAAAGGCCGTGAGTTCACGCAGGAGCACCGAGCAAAACTCAGCGCGGCTCGTAAGAAGCGCCAACCTCCATCAGAAGAAACACGGGCCAAGATGAGCGCAACAATGAAAGCGACTCTCGCTCAAAAACGCGCCCTTGGTCAGCGTCCGACTCCCCCGGCATGGAAAGGAACGAAGCGACCACCGGAAGTTGGAGCGAAGATAAGCGCAGCGCTCAAAGGCAAGCCACAACCTTGGAACTTCAAGGAAGGCGCCAATCCTCACGCATGGTTACTGAGGTGGTATCCCAAAACGGGGATCTGCGAGGAGTGCGGGGCAGAGCCGGGCCCGAAGGGTTGGCATGGCACCGACTATGCGTTCCGTTACCACCCGAAGCCACACACTCGAAATCGCGAGGACTATCGCGAACTCTGCAGAAAATGCCACTCGCAGTTTGATCTTTGGCTTCGGCGGCTAACTCCGAGCGATCGCGCTTCCCGGATTGTAAAGATCGACGCGTAACAATCCGCGGCGTACCTTGTCCACGATCTCCTCGCCCGTGACGTCGCCCTGGAAGTAGATGTTCTGGACGATGGTTCCGCCGGCTGCAGCCATCGTGGCGCGTGAGGATGCCGAGTGGATGGTCCCCGACGAAGATGGACTGAAGTACTCCGGTCCCGCTTCGCCGACGATGTAGCCCTTGCCGGCCCAGACGCTGCCTCCGTGCTGACGGTGCTCCGGGGCGGTGCCCTCGAGCGAGACGTGAACCACAACCTTGATGTTCTCGAAGGCCTTGAGCACTTCGGACGCAAGCGCTCGAGCTGCTGACTGTACGGCAGCGAAGGACTTGTTGAGCCCATCGGCGAGCGACGCGCCGAGCCTGTAGGCAGCCTTGCCGAGCGGCACCTCGAACTTCTTGAAGATCGCGATCAACTGTGTGTGAAACTGCTCGGTCGAGATCTGCTGGTTGAGATAGTTCTGCTCGAGCGCGGCAAGCTGGTTGGCGAGATGCACGCGCTGTCGCTCGCGCTTGTCGTCGTAGGCCTTGCGCTCCGCCTCTGCTGTCTTCTCATCGGCCGCGCGCTGAATCGCGAACTGAGCGTCGGCGACCGACTGCTGCGCGGCCTTGAGATCCGCCTGCGCCTGCGCGATAGCAGCAGGATCGACCGCGATGATCCCGAACTCGTTAGGCGTGCCGCTGACCTTGGCGGCAGCCGCCTGCGCTGCCTCCAGTTGTGCCTTAGCTTCGTCGAGCGCGCGTTGCCGATCAGCCTTGGCCCGCCGCTCATCCTGCGCGGCGATCTTCTTCTCGGTGCGCGTCAGGAACTCTTCGGACGCCTTGTCAAAGGCAGAGAGCGCGTTCTGCAGGAGAGCATCGAAGGCCGAGGCGAACGCGCCCTGCTTAGCGACAACTGCTGCCTGCGCGGCGTCGATGGCCGAGTTCACCTTGTCGACCATCGCCGGCGCGAGCTTGCTCGAGGCTGCGTTCCAGCCGCGGATGATCCCGTCGATGAGCGCGACGCCGATGACTTCCTGCGGCGAGTGACCAAAGACCCCCATCGCACCGTCAATGGCACCTTTTACGCCACCAATGATCTTGTCCTTGACGGCCGAGAAAAGGCCACCCATTCCAGAGAGGATCCCGCGCGTGATAGCCGCGCCGATCTGAGCCGCCATACCTGGAATCGCAGCAGCAACCTGCGCGAGCGCTTTCGGCAATTCCTGCAGCTTCGCGTGTACCCACTGACCTAGGTTGGCGAGGCCCTGCGCGATGCCCTGGAGGATTGCTTTGCCAATCGCAAGTGCAGCACCAAGCACCAGCCGCGGCATCGCGAGAATCGTCGCGAGCACAAGCCTCATCTCGTTGACGACCACGATCTTGACGCCCTTCCACGCTTCCGAGAAGTCGCCGCGGAGGATGCCGCTGACGATCATCAGCAAGCCCGAGATGATCTTGAGCGCCGGCACGACCACTGACTGGATGACCGGCCACACCGTCTGCACCACCGTCTTGATGGCGGTGAAGGCGTTGCGTAGGTCGTCGACGATCTCCTTGGAGGTCTTGGCCGACAGGCCCATCTTCTGCAGGGCGAGTTGCAGCTTGTCAGGCCACACGACTGCAGCGACGAGCGCGGCTGTCAGGAGCACAAGCGCGGCGACCACGATGCCGATGGGGCTGGCTAGCGCGATGAACACCGGCGCCAGCGCTCCGATCGCGCCCACAAGCGAGCCGATGACGATGAGCATGGGGCCCAGCACCGCTGCGAAAGCAAGCCCACCGATGATGAGCTTCTGAACCTGCGGATCTAGGTTCTGGAATGCGACCGACAACTGCGTCAGGAAAGTCGCGATCTTTGTGACCACGGGAGCGAGGATCGAGCCGATCGCGATGCCCGACGCTTCGAGCGAAGCCTTGAACTTCTCCATCGTGAAGCCGGTGCGCTTGGTGGATTGCTCGAACGCCACTGCAAGTGATCCGGTCGAGTCGCCCATACGCTTGAACACGCCTTCGACGACACTCGCCTGATTGCCGACGAGAGCGAAGACTCCCCGCAGTGCCCGGATGTTCCCGAACAGCGGGATGAGCGCCTTGGTATTTCCATCAGCGTGCTCTTTCAGCATCTGCAGGGTCTTGAGCAAGCCGTTACGCTGCAAACCATCGACCACTTGCTTCTGCGTTAGCCCTATGTCCGCGAGTGCGTCCTGAACCTGCTTCGTCGGCCGCACGAGATTGCTGAACACACCCTGAAGCTGCGTAGACGCTGTTGCTGCATCGACGCCTAGGCGTGTCATCGACGCAAGCGCTGCACCAACCTCCTCAAAGCTCACGCCAAGCTGCGAGGCGAATGAAGTGACATTGCCGATGACGGGGGCGAAGTCGGCAGCCTCGCCCTTGCCCTCGCGAACGGTGGCAACCAGAACGTCGGTAGCCCGAGCCGCGCTCATACTCGATTCGCCGTAAGCGTTCATCACCGACGTAAGCGCATCGGCGACCTGCTGCGTGTCACCCAGGCCGGCGGACGATGCCTTCGCCGCCTTCGTTACTACATCCAGAGCCTTGCCAGTCGAGATGCCCGAGGATGCGACGAAGTACAGCGCCTCGGCCAACTCACGCGGCGACTTGCCGAGTTGGGGACCGAGCACCAAGAGCTTGCGCGACCACTGGTCGACTTGCTTCTCACTCTGACCAGCTAGGCCGATGACCCGAGACATCGAGGTCTGGAAGTCCTCGGCCATCTTGAAGCTCGCAACACCTGCGGCGACAAGCGGGGTCGTGACCCCCAGCGTCAGCTTCTTGCCAACGCTGGTGATCTGCCCACCGATGTTCTGCATCTTGCTGCCGAAGCCCTGGGCTGACGCCGACGCCTGACTGAATGCTCTGTTCAGATTGCCGGTATCACCGACGACCTCGACGACGAGCTTGCGCGCCATTCAGCCTCGCTTCTTGGCGGCCTTGTTACGGGCCTGGATGATCTGGTAGACGCCGTGAAACTGCTGCGGCGTCAGGAGGGCGATGTCGCCCGGCGCTACGCCGAACTCGCCTGCACCGGCGTACCAGAAGGACTCGGGCTCTCGCTCACTAGGGAGAGCTCCGTAGGTTCGCTCGTAGGCTGCCCAGAAGGCGAGTTGCTCCCGTTCTGCGCGGGCTCGTCTTCGTCGTTGCTTGTCGGAGGAGGGCTCGCGTCTTCGACCTCCTGGTCGGTGAGATCGAGCGTGATGTTGCCCGCCTCCGCGTCCCACAGTTGCTCGACGTCGAAGGTCTTGCCCGAGCGGCGAAGCGCAATGGCCGCGAGCGCGACGATGATGTCCATGTCGCCCGCGTTCAGCGCGTCCATGACCTCGTTCGCCCGCACGCCCGCGATCTTCTTGATGTCACGGAAGTCGCGGTGGGTGAAAGTGAGGTCGAGCGGATACTCGCCGTCGAGGTTGTAGAGGTTGGCGATGGTGACGTTAGGCATGAGTCTCCTGACTACCAGCCGTGGTGATCGGCGATGCGATCGAGCATGTCGTCGATCTTGTCGATGATGTGTTCGCGCTCCTGCTCGACGGCCCGCTCCATGCGTCTGCGGATATGCGGAGCCATCTCGGGGCGAGGACTACCGCCGCCCCTACGCCATGCAGGAGCCAGCCACACCGTCTTCGTCGAGCGTGAAACGCCTACCCGGAAGGAGTCGTAGGGCGGCTCGACGTTGACCATCTCGTGCATGAGCGTGGTCGCTTCCTTGCGTGCAGGATCTGCCGCCTCCTCGAGCTCCCACACGAACTCCTCGGCGACGTCGTCGGGGAACTCCTTGAGCGCACGAATGAGCCCGTCGAGTCCGCGAACGCGGACGGAGGCCGAAGCCGCCATCTACGGAATCGGCCAGGCGGTGCCCCAACGGAAGCTCGCGCCGGGGGCCGGCTTGAACTCGCACTCGATGTCGGCCGAGTCGTTCAGCGAACCCGAGAGGCCGTTGTAGGCGTAGATCGAGGCCGTGCCTCCGCAGATCGGGTTCGTGGAGGAGGAGCCGACGTCGCCGTCCGGGATGACGTACATGGGGAACGAGGTGCCGCTGTTGTACAGCGGGTACAGCGTCTGGTGAACTTTTCCGCTCGCGTAGTTTTGGCGAAAGCCGATCGTAATTGTCTGATCGGAGACGCCAGGGATGAACGAGCGGGCGCCCGTGTGCGAGAAGGTCGAGACGTCGACCTGATCCTTCTCCATCGGGACGTCCACCGAGAACGCCTGGTCTGAGAGGTCGACGCCGTTGATGAACACGCCGACGTCGCCGACGAGGAAAGCCATTGCGGCTCCTTCCGGTAGGGATTTACGCCGTCGTCAAAAGCTCGCGGGCGCGAGCCTGATAACGGACTTGGTTGGCGAGCGTGACTCGCCGCACTTCGGGGTTGACAGACGGCCTGGAGGTGGCGGATTCCTTGTGGTGAAGGCCAACCGTTACCTCGCGCAGGGTGAGCCCCGACGCGCGAGCCTCCAGGCAGATCAGATTGTCCGAAAAGTAGGCCGGTTCCTCGAGCGTCTCATCGAAGCCGCCGAGCATGAGCAAGTCCTCACGCATACCACCGAGCGCCCAGCCATCCAGGTAGGGCATCGGCATCCCGTCAACCCAGGCGTGCCGGTCGGTGCGCAGCTTGCCGACGAGCACGCCGGGTTCTAGCGCGTCACGGAACACCTGCAGCCAGCCACGGCGCCCGAGCGCGACGTCGTTGTTGAGGAAAACAATTGCGTCGGTCGTCGCATGCTCGAGCCCGAGATTGGAGCCAGCCGCAAAGCCAAGATTGTGCGTCGGGCGTAGCTTGCGGAAGGGCAGATCGGGAGCGCCGCCGTTGTCGACGATGATGACGTCGTCGCCGGGACGTAGCTCGGGCGCGACCGCCTCGACGTAATCCTCGGCGAGCTCGTGGTGCGCCAGCCAGCAGGTCACAACGGTGATCGACGTCAACGCGCCACCCCATGGTTGTGGGACTTGTTCAGGAAGCTGCCGTCCTCTGCCCTTCTGAACCGATAGAGCCAGGTCGGGCCGTCGGGGACGAAGATGAAGCGAGCATCCACTTCCATCGCCCGCTTCCAGAAGTCGCGATCCTCTTCGCGCTTGCGCGTCTCGTCGTAGCCGCCAAGCCGTCTCCACAAGTTCGTTCGGACGAGCGCGTGCGACGGGATCTGCGGTGGCCACCCTTCCACGAGATGCGGGGATGCGTTCCCCCACACCACCGGGCGTGACCAAACAACATCTCCGCCATCGGCATGTGCCAGCAGCGTCTCGAGTCCGCGAGGAAAGAGCAGGTCGTCGTCGGCCAGAATGAACAGCCACTCTCCAGCCGCCTGCTTGGCGAGCTGGTTCATCGTCCACGAACAGCCCCGGCGCTCCTCGTCGAGACCGATCAGGTGCTCAACGTCCGAGTAGGTCTGCGCGTTCACGGACGCCTCGCACTCCTCCAACATTGCCGCGCGCTCGGGGATCGTCGGCGTAAGAACCGAGATCAACTCAGGTACTCGTCGAGTGCCCAACCGTTGAACGCCACCGCGCATTGAGGGTGTGAGGCCTGGCTCTGGTAGCAGGCCATCGCCTTGAGCTTCGTCTCCACCCACCCCGGCTCGGGAGTTACCCGATTGCCGGTTGTGGTCTTTCCGTTCGCGTGCGTGTAGGTCGCGTAGAAGGTCGTCTGCGGCCACAGGTCCTTAGCGAGCGAGCCGATGATGTTGTGGTGAGCGTGCCCACCTTCCTCGGGGAGCGGCGCCCACACCCGCTCCGGACGAAGCGTCTCCATGCGTGCCCGAATCTTGTTCCAGTCGGGAGCGTTGTCGGGATAGGTCCAGTGCTCGTGCTCGCAACCGAGCACCTCGGCGGCGGCGGCACTTTCGGCCTCGCGCGTCTCGTAGTGGATGGGAGGCGTCCAGCCAGCCTCGACGAACGAGCGCAGCACCACGATGATGCGCGGGCGGTTGGGGATGAGGACGTACGATCCGAACAGTGCGTCGTCGTCGTCGTGCGGGCTGAGGTAGATGTCCGTCACGAGCACGCAACGCCGTAGCCGAGCGCGCAGCGCTCCATATCACCGAACGGAATCGCTCCTAGCTCACGCATCTCGTCGATCTTCCAGCCCACGTCCTCCAGCACGGTCGTAATCCCTGCTCGCGTGAAGCGGTACAGATCCTCCGGCTCGACCTCGGGCCAGTTCGTCGCGACGGTGAGCACGAGACGATCCGCAGCTCCGCGGAACAGCGCCAGGATCCCGCGGGGGTCGGGAAAATACTGAAGGGCCTGCGTACACAGCACCACGTCCCAGCGCTCGCCAAACGGATCGTCTCCCCCTATGTCTGCCTTGAGCCCGCCGGGGTAGATAGCGCGATTCCAGCCGTGCCACTCGCCCGATGCCTCGACGATGTCGCGGTAAGGAGCAGCGCCACAGCCGTAGTCCAATGTCCGCCCCGAGAAGTCCTGGTCCCAGAGGAAGGCAACGATCGTCTTGCGCTGCATCTGACGGATCTCGTAGCCCGTCACATCCACCACTCCTCGACCGGGCAGTTCAGCTGCACGCGCCGCGTCCCGTGCCACTCGATGAGCGCGAGCAGCAGGCGCTCGTCCATCTTCGTATTGCGAAGCGCCGGAAGGAGGGTGTACTCGGCACCCTCGACGTCCATCTTGAGGATGAGCGGCTCGCGCTCCGGCAACCGCCTGAGCCACTTGCACAGGTCGAAGCAGCGCACCCGAGGACCGCGGGAGGAAACGTGTGAGCCGGAGCCGTTGAGCGCGAAGCTCACCTCGCCCGAGCGCGTCCATGCCGCCGCGCGGTGCGTGATGATCTTCGTCCCCTGCCTGTCCGTCACTCCGACTGCGGTGTCTGGGTGCGGGTCGAAGCCGTAGAGGATGGCCGGGTGGTACTTCGCGATCAGCTCCCCCGGCGAGTCGTACATGCCGTGGCCGTGGCAGCCGAGGTCGACGACGATCACGGCACGGGAACGCGATCAGTCATCCAGGCAAACGTTCGCCGCATTCCCTCCTCGAGGCCGACCTGCGGAGCCCAGCCGAGCTCGCGCAGGCGGGTCGTCTCCAGGAGCGGCACATCCGCGTAACCGGCGGGTGCTGTCACCTCGGTCGTACTGCCCTTGCCCACGAGTGAGACGACGGCTTCCGCAACCTCGTCCAGGCCGTGCTCGTCTCCGCTTTCGACGTTGTAGATCATCGGCTCGGCGGTGTGCTTGCCGTGCTCGCGCCAGCGCAGGCTGGCCTCGGCGACGAGGACGATGGCACGCGCCGTGTCCTCGACGTACGTCCACGAGCGTCTCGCGTCGCGGTAGACGCGCAACTCATCGCCAGCCATCGCCGCCGAGAAGAAGTTGGCGAGCGTGTCGGCACCAAGCCGGGCACCGGGGCCGTACTGCACACCCAGGCGCACGATGCTCACGAGCTCGGACGGCAGGAGCAGTTGACAGGCGTCCTCGGCCCAGCGCTTGGTAAGGCCGTACAGGTTGCGCGGACGCCCGAGCAGGTTGCTCTCGTGCAGGGGCCCGCGAGCGTCGCCGTATACCTCGGCGGTCGAGACGTACAGGAGGCCCGTGTTCGTCTTGGCGCATGCCTCGGCAAGCAGCGTCGTCGAGGTCACGTTCATCTCGATCGCATGCGGCTTGTCGCTCATGCAGCGCTCACGCCCCACGCACGCGCCGGCGTGGATCACGAGGTCCGGCTTGTAGGCAAGCGCTGTCGAGGCCGTAAGCGCATCGCCGCTCCCGGACACCGTCCCGCTATGTCCTCGCCAGGAAAGCTCGCGCAGGAGGTGTTGCCCGACGAAGCCACTCGCCCCGGTGACGTGGACTCTCACGCGGCCTCCGCTCGTAGATTGAGAACGTGGTTGAGCATGATCCCCCGGCGCATCTGCGAGCCCGGCGTGGTGTTGATCCGCCCTGGCGCTGTTGCGTGCGGGAGCACCTCGTAGCCGAGGTCGAGCCGAAGACCCGGCGAGAGCATGCCGCTCACGAAGTCGCAGTAGTCGAGGAAGAGATCGTCCATCGGCCAGCGCTCCAGGTAGGCGGCGAACGCTCGCGGCGGCAA
>Ga0310813_10002254_pt1 | contig 11739 bp, 15 predicted proteins | sample YN3metagenome_FD_203086 | JGI IMG/M metagenome (GOLD analysis project Ga0310813, IMG submission 203086) | Soil microbial communities from experimental microcosm in Duke University, North Carolina, United States - YN3 | ecosystem: Engineered > Artificial ecosystem > Soil microcosm > Unclassified...
GGTCGAGCGGCCGCGTCGCGCAGCCTGCTAGCAAGGCCGCGGTGGCGGCGATCAGAAGAAAGGAGCGACGCCCTTGTGCCGGACGGTCGGAGAATGTCATGACGTTCTTCTTCCCATGAACCAGCCCCCTTCCCCAGGCCTCTACATCGTCGCGACCCCGATCGGCAATCTGGGCGATTTGACCTTGCGCGCGGCGGAGCTTCTGCGAGCCGCCGATCTTGTCCTTGCCGAAGACAAAAGGGTGAGTTCGCGCCTGCTGTCCCACGTCGGGGCGAGCGTCCCCATGCGCACCTATAACGACCATAGCGACACGGCGGATCGCGAGGCGATCGTCGCGCGGCTTGGGCACGAAGTCGTGGCATTGGTCAGTGACGCCGGGACGCCGCTTATCAGCGATCCCGGCTACAAATTGGTGCGCGATGCGCGCGCCGCCGGGCACCAGATCGTCACCCTGCCCGGCCCCTGCGCCGCCGTAGCGGCGATGACGCTGGCAGGGCTTCCGACCGACCGGTTCCTGTTCCTCGGTTTTCTGCCGCCCAAGGAAAAGGCGCGCAAGGGCGCCATCGCCGAAGTCGCAACGATCCGCGCGACGCTCGTCCTGTACGAAAGCGGGCCGCGCCTGTCGGCGTCGCTGACGGCATTGGCCGCCGGATTGGGGAATCGCGACGCGGCGGTCGCGCGCGAACTGACCAAGCTCCACGAAGAATGCGTCAACGGCACGCTCTGTGAACTTGCCGCGCGCTATGCCGACGCGCCGCCGCGTGGCGAAATCGTGATCGTCGTCGGCCCACCTGCTGAGGTCAGTGCCCCGACTGAAGACGATCTCGATGCTGCGCTCCGCACCGCGCTTGCCGCCGGGGAAAGTCCCAGCCGTGCCGCCGCCGCCGTCGCGCAGCAGCTCGGCGTTCGCCGCAAGCGCGCTTACGAGCGCGCCCTGGAGCTAGGGCGCTGAGCGAAGCGCGGGTCGAGGCGGAACGGCGCGGCCGCCGCGCCGAAGCGCAGGCCGCCGCTTATCTGCGCCGCCAAGGCTGGGACGTGCTCGCCGAGCGGGTGCGGACGCCGGTCGGCGAGGTCGATCTGGTCGCGCGACGTGGGAAGTTGCTCGCCTTCATCGAGGTCAAGGCCCGCGCCAGCATCGCGGCGGCGCATCGCTCGCTCGATCTTCAGCGCCTGCAACGGGTCGCCGCAGCCGCCGAATTCCTCGTCCCGCGCTTCCTCGAGGATGCCGAGGACGTGCGGATCGACGTCATTCACATCGTGCCCGGCTATCCCCCGCATCATCTGGAAGATGTCTGGCAAGGATGACAGCAGGGTGCCCTCCCCCTAAGGGAACGCCTCAGCCTTCTTCGGAGCGTTCATGAGCCTCACCGTCGCGGTCCAGATGGATCCGCTCGAGACCATCAGCATCAAGGGCGATTCGACCTTCGCGCTGATGCTGGAAGCGCAAGGGCGCGGGCATCGACTGTTCGAATATCCCGCCGACGCCCTGACCTACGAGGATGGCAGTCTGCGCGCCCGCGCCCGACCGGTGACGGTGCAACGCGTCGAGGGCAACCACTTCGAGGCGCGGGACGCGGTGGATCTCGATCTCGCAGAAGATGTCGACGTCATCCTGATGCGGCAGGATCCGCCGTTCGACATGGGCTATATCACTGCGGCCCACTTGCTCGAGCGGCTGGCGGGCAAGACCTTGGTCGTGAACGATCCCGCCAATGTCCGCAGCGCCCCCGAGAAATTGTGGGTGCTCGACTTCGCGCAGTTCATGCCGCCGACGCTGATCACCCGCAGCATGGCCGAACTCACCGCCTTTCATGACCGCCACGGCGAGATCGTGGTGAAGCCGCTGCACGGCAACGCCGGGGCCGCGGTGTTCCGGATCGGACGGGATGGCAGCAATCTTCGCGCGCTGGCGGAACTCTTCTCCGAAACATGGAAAGAGCCGTTCATCGCGCAGGCGTTTCTTCCTGCGGTCAGCGAAGGCGACAAAAGAATCATCCTTGTCGACGGCTAGCCGATCGGTGCGATCAACCGCGTGCCGGGCAAGGGTGAGATCCGCTCCAATCTCGCGGCGGGCGGGACGGCGCATCAAACCGCGCTGAGCGAGCGCGAGCGCGAGATCTGCGCGGCCCTGGCGCCCGAGCTTCGCCAGCGCGGCCTGCTGTTCGTCGGCATCGATGTGATCGGGGGTATGCTGACCGAGATCAATGTCACGTCGCCGACCGGTATCGTCGCGCTCGACGCGTTCGAAGGCATCAATAGCGCGGCGCTGATCTGGGATGCGATCGAAGCCAAGCTCGCGCGGGGTGATGCCCGTGGGTGATTGGGTCATCCGCCTGATCGAGCAATCGGGCTATCTCGGCGTCGCTTTTCTGATGTTCCTCGAGACCGTCTTCCCGCCGATCCCGTCGGAGGTGATCATGTCGGTGGCGGGCATCGCGGCCGCCAAGGGGGAAATGAACCTGTATGGCGTGATCGCCGCGGGCACCACCGGCGCGATGCTCGGCAACATAATCTGGTACCTCGCCGCGCGCGCGCTCGGAATCATCCGGTTGAAGCCGATGATCGACCGGTTCGGCCGGTGGATCACGATGGATTGGGAAGAAGTGCAGCGCGCCGAGCGTTGGTTCCGGCAAAACGGCACGTTCTTCGTCTTCCTCGGGCGCATGCTGCCGACGGTGCGTAGCCTCGTCTCGGTACCGGCCGGGTTGCTGAAGATGCGGTTCAAGACTTTCTTCATCGCCTCGACCCTCGGAACGGCAGGATGGACAGCGGCCTTGGCTTATGGCGGCTACAAGCTGCGCGAGCATTTTGCCGAGGTCGACCAGTGGCTCGGTCCGGTCAGCAACGCGATCCTGGTGACTTTGGTGCTCGGCTATCTGTGGCGCGTGATCCGCTACCGCGCCAAGCACTGACAGCCGATCAAGCGCGCGGGTGCGCGGTTCGCCAGACGTCGAGCATGTGGGCGGCATCGACGGCCGTGTAGATCTGGGTCGAGCTGAGGCTCGCGTGGCCGAGCAGTTCCTGGAGCGAGCGAAGGTCCGCTCCGCCCGCCAGCAGATGGGTCGCAAAGCTGTGCCGGAGGGCGTGCGGGGTGATCCGATCGCTCAGTCCCAGCGTGCGTCTCGCCGACGCCACCGCCCGCCGAACCACGTCCGCGCTGAGCGGTCCGCCCTTGGCACCGCGAAACAGGGATTCGTCCGGCTCTAGCGGCCACGGACATTGCGCGGCGTAGCTCGCAATAGCGTCAGCGACGGCGGGCAGGATCGCGACCATTCGCGTCTTGCCGCGCTTGCCGGTCACGCGCAGCGTCTCGCCCAAGGGATGAACCCGCGCCGGCAGCGACAGGGCTTCCGAAATGCGCAGTCCCGCGCCGTACAGCAGGAGCAGCAAGGCAGTGTCGCGGGCGGCAATCCACGGATGGCTGGCAAGCGCACCCGTTTCTTCGGCGAGGGCCAGCGCATCGGCGGGCGCGGCGGGGCGCGGCAGGGTGCGCGGCCGCTTGGGGCTGGCGATCTTCGGCAGGGTGGCAGCCGCGCCCTGTTGATCGGCCACGAAGCGAAGGAACGCGCGCACGGCAGACATTTCCCGAGCAGCAGCGGCGGGCCCCAGCCCCTCGCCGCGCCGGCGAGCGAGAAACGCGCGCAGGTCCGCGGCCTCCAAACTGGTCAGCATGGCCGGCGTCGGAAGGGCGCCTCGGTGAACGGTCAGGAAATCCAGCAAACGGTAGGCGGTGGCGACATAGGCCCGAGCGGTATGCGCGCTCGCCCGGCGTTCGAGACGGAGCATCGAGTCGAAGCGGACGGCGAGCGCCCGCGCGTCGGTCAGGGGTTGAGCGTCCACCGCCGCAGCATAGCGCCGAGGCTCGCGCCGAGAAACAGCAGCAATTCCGAACCGTGATGCCCGTCCAGCGGCTCGGCGCCGCGCTGGCCGAGCAGCAGCACGGCTTCAGGAAGAGCGTCGGGCAGACGCACCAGCGCTTCGGCACCGATCAATTCGCAGGCCGGGCCGAATAACGGATGGCCGCGCTCGACGGTGCGAAGCTGAACGGGATCGTCGCCGCCCAGCCACTGCCGCAGCAGCGCCGCCTCGCAATGCTGAACCCCGCTCGAATCGACGCGGAACCCCTGCCCGCCGACGATCAGCCCGAGGGCAACCGCGTCGAGGCCTAGGATCAAGGGCCATTCCTGCACCACGACATGCAGGAGGTGATCGAAATCCGTTGCTTCCATCGCTGCCAGAACCGCCTGATGGATGGCGGCGACCGCGCCCGACTGCCCGCGCGCAAAGGCGAGCAGGTCTTCGCGGGCTTCTTCGGCCTCGGCTATCCTGGCGCGCAGGCGTGCCAGCGCATGATCCTCGAAGGAGAGGAGCTGTCCCATGGCCCGAGTGTAAGGCCAGGAAGGTTAACGTCCAGTGGAAGTCGGCTCAGCCGATTTTCTGGCCGGTCGCTTCCCAATCCTTGAGGAAGCCGGCGATGCCCTTGTCGGTCAGCGGATGGTTGAACAGCGCCTTGATGACCGATGGCGGCGCGGTCATCACATCGGCGCCGAGCTTGGCGCTTTCGTGGACGTGGATCGGATTGCGGACGCTGGCGACCAGGATTTCGGTGCCGAAGTCGTAATTGTCGTAGATCATGCGGATGTCGGCGATCAGCTCCATGCCCGGATAACCGATATCGTCGTGCCGGCCGACGAAAGGCGAAACGAAGGTCGCCCCGGCCTTGGCCGCCAGCAGCGCCTGATTGGCCGAAAAGCAGAGCGTGACGTTGACCATGGTGCCTTCGCCGGTCAGCGCTTTGCAGGTCTTGAGGCCGTCGAGGGTGAGCGGCACCTTCACCGTGATGTTGTCGGCGATCCGGCGCAGCACCTCGGCCTCGCGCATCATCCCAGCGTGATCGAGCGCCACCACTTCGGCGCTGACCGGGCCCGGGCACACGCGGGCGATCTCGGTCACGGTTTCGATGAAGTCGCGGCCCGATTTCATGATCAGGCTGGGGTTGGTGGTGACGCCGTCGAGCAGGCCGGTGTCCATCAGCTCGCGAATGTCGGCGATGTCGGCGGTGTCGGCGAAGAACTTCATGACGGTACGATCCCCAGGGCTGCGGTTGCGTGTCGCTTAGCGGCAAGGCACAGAAGGGTCCATGACCGAGCATGTCCTTGTCGAGCGGCGCGGACCGCATCTTCGTCTTGTCCTCAACCGACCGGAACGCCGCAATGCGATCACCGTCGCCATGTATGCGGCGCTGGCGGACGCGATCACGGCGGCGCAGGACGATCCGGCCTTGCGCGTCATCACGCTCGAGGGCGAAGGGGTCGATTTCACCGGCGGCAACGACCTTGCCGACTTCATGAAGGCGATGCCGCAGGACGGCGAAACCGATATTCCGGTCTGGCGGCTGCTTCGCGCGCTCGCGACCAATCAAATCCCGCTGATTGCGGCGGTGCATGGCAATGCGGTCGGGATCGGAACGACCATGCTGTTCCACTGCGACCTGGTCGTCGCTGAGGAGGGAACGCGCTTCAAGATGCCTTTCACCGAGCTCGGCCTGGTGCCCGAAGCGGCAAGCTCGCTGATCCTCCCCGCCCTCGCCGGCCGTCAGCTTGCCGCCAAATATCTCCTCCTCGGCGAACCATTTGGGGTCGAGGAAGCCGAACGCTTCGGCCTCGTCACCCACCGCGCCGAGAACGGGTCGCTGACTGAGCGTCTGGAGGCGGTGGTCGCGACCCTGCTGTCCCGCCCGCCGGAAGCCCTGCGCCTGACCCAGCGCCTGCTCCGCGGAACCTCACAAGACGAGGTGCTGGAGCGGATGGCGTGGGAGAATGGTCACTTTTCGGAGCGGCTGACCTCCGACGAAGTCAGGAACGCCATCACCGCCTTCTTTGCAGCCCGGAGCGCTGGCGTTTAGCTGGCGACCCAGACGCGCTTGGACTTGCTGAGGTTGACCGTCGGTCCGGGATAGACCAGCAGGCTCGTCGGCATCGTGAAGCGCACGGTTAGATCATAATATTGCGCGCCTTCGAGAATGCCCGGGGTAGGCGTATCGGCGGTAAAGGTCCCCATTCCGTCTCCGCCCACCGCAGCCTCCATCCTAGCCTTCACTTGCGCCGGCGTAGGCTGACCGCAACCCAGGTTGGCGTTTGGATTGACGCACAGCGTTGCATAACGCGCCCCTTCACCCAACGCCTGCTGCATCCCCGAATTTGCACGAAACACAAATCCCAACTGGACGATCATCCAGATCATCGCGATCAGGATCGGCAGCGCGAAGGCCAGCTCGACCACCGTCGCTCCGCGTTCGTCGCGAAGAAGCATGCGGAGCCGCGTCATTGGGTACGCATCCCTGCCGCAGCATTGATCTGAATGCTGCGTCCGTCTCCGGACAAGAATTTGTGCACGAAAATGCCGGTAAAGGTATCGCTGATCGCGACTTCGATAAATCGGTTTTCGACTGGCGACGCGGACGGGCAGGTCAGCGCATCGAATTCCGTCGGGTCCGTCTTCGTTGTGTTCGAGCTCTCCGCGCCAGCGTTCGTTCGGCAGATGAGTCGATAGGTCACGGTGACGTTGCTGGTCGTGATCGGGGACGACTTGCAGGTGCCATCAGCATTGGTGCCATTCACCTGGCATACCGCTTCGTTCTTGAGAGTACTTTCCACGGTATCGCCACCGGTGGTCTGCATGATCTTCTCGATGGCGCGCTGAGCGGCCTGTTCAAGCCCCAGCTTGCGACTGTAGGCCGAGCTGAGGTCGATGACACCGGCGGCCATTGTGGTTAGCAAAACCGCGACGAGCCCGAGCTCGATGAGCGCTGCGCCCTCCTCGTCATGTAGAAGTTGCTTGATGATCATGCGACCAGTCTCACCACCGAGACGACGCCATTGTTGCCCATCCCGAATGCGGCACAGGCACTCGAATCGGGATCGCTGATCGTCATGCCGCTGGTTCCAATGAATTCGAGCTGCTGAGCGATGAACTTGGCGCACATGGAGTCAGACGCTCCGTTGCCGTTCAACCTTAGCAATGCCTTTGGAAAGTATACCGCGCCGTTGATCAGCGAGTTGGAGCCGCCGTTGATCTGGATGGTCTGCGCCGTGGCACGACGATCCTGGAAGATCGCCAGACCGGCATATTTTCCGTCAGGCGTGGCACTGATGGTGTTCAGGCCTTGAGCATTCGTGCTGTACGTGCCGATGGTCGCATCGGGTGCCGTATCGAGATTGGTCAGAATGATCGTGCACCCGGTACAGGTCAGCGTCCCCTTCAGGTCAACATTTCCGCCGTTGATGTAGATTGGACCGTTTAGTCCCAGATTAGTGAGATTAAGCGTCGTATTGGGTTGCACGCTCAGCGAAGAGAAGCAGTTCTTGCCAGCTGGGACGCTAGTCGTCGAGCCAGTCAGCGCGGCCGTTGTACAGTTCATCTCTTCGGGTTTCGGATCGATACCCGCATACTGATCGGGCAAAATCGGCGAATACGGAAGATAGGCACCCACCTTCCAATTTTTTGACTGCGAAATGCCTCCAACGGCCGCGATCGCCCTCAACGTGATGTCCGAACTGCCACCTGCGCTGGCTGAGTTGGTCGAATTGGAGTTCGAATAACCGATACATCTTGGAGCGTTGATCGTGGCGTTGCCGTTGTTCTTGATGCCGGTGACGGCCGAGCTTGCAAGCGATTGGAAGCAGGCGGTTCCGCCGGCCGGCACGATCGCGGCGGTTGCCCTGGCAGAAATAACTGGCGCAGCCGCCATGAACATCGACGAAAACGGCAAGGCTTGCTGCACCGAAATTTCCACGCGCACCTGCTTGGTCGCCTGGCCGCTGTCGACGGGAAACGACACGGCGGGCGTGGCCGACAGCGCCATCCACATCTTGCGATTGAGGGACAGGTCGTTGGTGACCGCTGCGCGGCCGGCTGCCTCGTTCTTGGCTTTCTGATAGTCGTACACACCCGCAATTGCAGCCGAGTCCGCAGCGCGCTGAAGCTGTCTTTTCCACAAAGTCCATTGGATCGTGTCGACGGCAAGGCCTGCCGACCCGAACAGCAAGGGCGCGGCGGCCGCGGTCAGGATCAGCACATTGCCGCGCTCGTTGCGCCGGAGCTTCTTCAGCAATCGCAGCATCGAAAGAGCCTCAAAAAAAGTCGGTCGTGGGGGTTCATCTACGACCAACAAGGTGAGCAATTGATTTTGAGATAGGGTTAATTGACGCCTCAGACTTACGCCCTTGAAGCTCAGCTGTGTCACTCGTATGATACACCTGCTCCTTGCACGCGGCCGCAGCGGCGGCCATGTTTGGTGCAAGAAGGGGACTGAAGGACGACATGGCTACTGATCCGACCATCGCGCAGACCGCCGCTCCGACCGCGACCAAACTGAAGCTCGATCCGCCGGAAGTGCTTCAGGCGGTCGTGCCGCAGGAAGCCGCCGGGCTCGTCCCGCTCAAGGACACCGAGCGGACGGAGCTGGAGAAGAAGGTCGACGGCTTCGTCGACGAGCTGGTGGCGCTGGATGCGAACAGCCCGGATTTCGGCCGCAAGGTCGATCAGCTGACCGCGATGGGCCGCAAGGAGATTTCGGAAGCCGCCGGGGCGTCCAACCGCTTCCTCGACCGGCCGGTCAAGGCGATCGACAGCGACACCGGGATCGGCGCCGATCTGACGCAGCTGCGCTCCACGGTCGAAGCGCTCGATCCCAAGCGGAACGGGGCGCTGACCCCGACAAGGAAGCTGTTCGGGCTGATCCCGTTCGGCAAGTCGATCAAGAACTACTTCCGCCAGTATCAAAGCGCGCAGGGGCACATTAGTGCGATCCTGGCGCGGTTGCAGAGCGGCAAGGACGAACTGTTGATGGACAATGCCGCCATCGACACCGAGCGCGCCAATCTGTGGAAGACGATGCACAAGCTCGAGCAGATGATCCACATTTCGAAGGCGCTCGACGCCAAGCTCGAGGAAAAGGCGGCCGAACTCGACGCGACCGAGCCGATGAAGGCCAAGGCGATCCGCGAGACCGCTCTCTTCTACACCCGCCAACGGACCACCGACCTGCTGACCCAGATGGCGGTGACGGTGCAGGGCTATCTGGCGCTGGACATCGTCAAGAAGAACAACGTCGAGCTGGTGAAGGGCGTCGACCGCGCCTCGACCACCACGGTGGCGGCGTTGAGGACCGCGGTGACGGTGGCGCAGGCGCTGACCAATCAGCGGCTGGTGCTGGAGCAGATCGGGGCGCTCAACACGACCACCGCCGGCATGATCGATTCGACCGGACAGCTGCTCAAGAGCCAGTCGGCGACGATCCACGAGCAGGCGGCGAGTTCGACCATTCCTCTCGAAACGCTGCAGCGGGCGTTCCAGAATATTTACGACACGATGGACTCGATCGACAGCTTTAAGGTGAAGGCGCTCGAGAACATGAAGCAGACGGTCAACACGCTCGGCAACGAGGTGGAGAAGAGCCGCGGCTATATCGCGCGGGCCGAGGGTGCGAACCAGGGGGGCAACCGGCTGGAGGCGAGCTCGCCGTTCGCGGCGATCGAGGTCAAGTGAGCGAGACCGACGACCGCGTGAGCAAGGCCCTCGCCCGGTTCGACCGGGTGATGGCGGTCGTGGACGAGAAACAGGGACCGGTCGCCGCGCAGGCGCGAGCGGAGCGGCAGCGAACGGTCAAGCGATACGGCAAGGCGACGCGCAACGCCGCGCTGGGCCTGCTGGCGATCAGCCTTGGCGCGATCCTGATCGGGGTGGTGACGCCGATCGGTATGTTCGGCTTCCTCGCCGCGGTGCTGCTGGCGGTCGCCATCGCCGGGTTGCTGTTCGTGTGGGGCGTGCGCGAAGAGCCGGTGACGGCGGTGCGCACCGACTTGCACAATGGGGAAATGGTGCAGCGCTTCGGCAGCTACCTCTACCAGAACCGCCGCGCCCTCCCCGCCCCCGCGCAGGAAGTCGTTGATTCGATCAGCAGCAATCTCGGGACACTCAAGCAGACGCTGGAGCGCACCGACCCGCTCGACCCCGACGCGCAGGACGCCAGGCGCCTGATGAGCATTCACCTGCCCGGGCTGATCGACCGCTACGCCAAGGTCCCGCCGGCCTATCGCGGCGAAACCGACGGCGAGGGCAAGACCATCGACCAGCGGCTAGTCGAGGGCCTGACCGCGACCCGCTTCGCGCTGGGCGAAGTCAGCGAACGGCTGGCCAAGCGCGACGTCGATGCCTTTTCGACCCAGGGCCGTTTCATCGAAAGCCGCTACGGCCAAGCCGACCAAAGCTGAACAAAGTCACAAAGGTCACCGGTGGCGGGGTGCTTTTTGCGCTCCGAACCTGAACAAGGTCACACCGGACCTGCTGGACTAACCACCATTTCAAAGAGCCGCTACACGAACCGTTCCGGTTAGCAAAGCAGCGCAATTTCTACATTGCAAGGCGGGTCAGGCCCGCGCGCGGGCAACGATTTCCTCGGCCTTGGCAAACAGGGCCGGATCGACCTTCGCGCCCGAGGCGGCGGCGTTTTCGTGGACCTGCTCGGGGCGCGAAGCGCCGATGATCGCCGAAGCGACATTGGGTTCGCGGAGGACCCACGCCAGCGCGAACTGCGACAGGCTGAGGCCCGCCTCGTCGGCGAGTGGGCGGAGCTGCTGCACCGCCTCGAGGATGGCGGGAGTCATCAGGTCCTTGAGGAAGCCGCCCATTTCGTCGCTGGTGGCGCGGGTGCCCGCCGCGGGGGCTTCGCCGGGTTTGTATTTTCCGGTCAGAACGCCCTGCCCAAGCGGGGACCAGACGATCTGCGAGACGCCGTTGGCGGCCGACAGCGGAATCACCTCGTCCTCGGGATCGCGGTGAAGCAGGCTGTATTGCGGCTGGCTCGACACGAACTTCTCGATGCCGGTCATGTCGATCGCTTGCCGGATGCGGTCGGCGGGCCATTCGGAGAAGCCGAGATAGCGGACCTTGCCGCTGCGGACGACCTCGCTCAGCGCCTCCATCGTTTCTTCGAGCGGGGTGTGCTCGTCATAGCGGTGGCACTGATAGAGATCGACGTAATCGGTGCGCAGACGCTGCAAGGACGCGTCGAGCTGCTTGTGAACCTGATCGCGCGACAGACCGCGGTCCTGGTCGCTCATCGGGAAGAACAGCTTGGTCGCGAGAATGTAGCTGTCGCGCGGGCGGTCGCTGAGCGCGTCACCGAGGAAGCTCTCGGCCGCGCCGCGGCCATAGACATTGGCGGTATCGATGAAGTTGATGCCGGCATCGAAGGCGGCGTCGAGGCAGGCCCGCGCCTTGTCGGCTTCGACCCCGACGCCGTAGGTGAGCCACGAACCGAGCGAGATTTCGGAGACGTAGAGGTCGCTGTTGCCGAGGCGGCGGGTCTGCATGGGTGAACTCCGACTGGAAGAAGACGCGATCCCAACGCGCGGTCAGTCGAGCGGGTTCGATCAGAGGGATGGTTGGATTTTTCGTGTCGGCAATGGTTGTGGACAGGTGTGCAGGCTGCCCTCCTCATGGCATGAAGCCTTGGCATGACCCAGCCCCACGCATCTGTCGCTCAGTTGAGCGATCGCGAAAAGGCGGTTCTCAGGCTTCTTTCGAAAAGCCATGACCCAAAGTCGATCGCGCGCGAACTCGGCCTGTCGGTCCATACGGTAAACGAATATCTGCGATCGGCGCCCCGCAAACTTGCGGTGGGCAGCAGCAGGGAAGCCGCGCGGCTTCTGTCCGATCACGAGGCGGCCTCGTCCA
>Ga0310813_10002257_pt1 | contig 11732 bp, 11 predicted proteins | sample YN3metagenome_FD_203086 | JGI IMG/M metagenome (GOLD analysis project Ga0310813, IMG submission 203086) | Soil microbial communities from experimental microcosm in Duke University, North Carolina, United States - YN3 | ecosystem: Engineered > Artificial ecosystem > Soil microcosm > Unclassified...
GGCAAGCTGTGTGGTCGCATCGTTGGGGTTTGCCCTCGCCGCAGGCTCGAGAACGGTGATCGCGCGCGCCAGATCGCCCATCTGCTGCAGCGCGTGCGCGCGCAGCTGGGTAAATCGCAAATCGTCCGGATGCTGCATCTGCGCCTGCGCGGCGAACTCCGCAGCGCGCTGATATTCCTTCGCGCCGAGCAGCGCGGCAATGCGCCGCACCTTCAGCTCGCGGCTGTTCGGTGCAACGGCGAGTGCCTTCGTATACGAGTCGGCGGCATCCTTCAGCCGGCCGGCCTGTTCCTGAAACTGGCCAAGCATGTTCGCGACGCGTGGCTCGTCATCCACGATCTCTTCCAGCGCGCGAATCGCGTTGTTCATGTCGTGAGCGACGACGTAGGCCTGCGCCAGCGACAAGCGTCCCTGCACGGACAGCGGGTTTTCGTTGACGACGCGCGTCAGCGCCTGAATCGCCTTGTCGGCCTGCCCGTTGCGCGTATAGAGCCGGCCGAGCGTGTACTGAAGATTAAGGTCGGTCAGCCCAGCGGGATTCTCGGTTACACGTTCCAGATGCGAAATCGCCTGCTTGACGAGCTCCGCCGCGGCAGCCTGCGCCGCTTGGCCGCGACCGGTGTCTTCGGAGCGGGCGGCGTACAGCATGCCGAGAACGCGATGCGCTTCCGAGCTGTCCGCATCGAGCTGAAGCGCTTCCTTGGCCACGCGCTCGGCGTTGTCGCCGTCGTCGCGCCGCAGGAAGAAAGCACCCAACTCCGCCCGCACCTCGGCTGATTTGGGATCCTCGGCGACCGCTTTCTCGAGTTGCGCCTGAGCGCCTTTTGCATCGCCTGACGCTTCGAGGTGCCGCGCCATCAGGAAGTCGTAGTACGCGTCCGCGCTTGTCTGAGCGAGCGCAACACGCGGCATTGCCAGAAGCAACGCGGCGCCGAGAGCGGTGAACGCGACGCGTAAAGTGCACATGGGCAAGGCGATTTTAGCTCAGAATGCTATAGTTTCCAGCGTGGCGCTCGACGCAGAGTTGCTCGAAATTCTTGCGTGTCCCAACTGCAAGACACCAGTAAAGCTGGTGAAAAACGGCACGGCCCTCAAGTGCGCCACATGCCACCGGGTGTATCCGATCAAGGATGACATTCCGGTCATGCTCATCGACGAAGCAACTATCGAGCCTGAAGGGTAGTAGGTGGTTGCCATCAGCCGATGAGAATCCTGCTCGTTCGGCTGCGGCTGATCGGCGACGTCGTGCTGACAACGCCGCTGCTCCGTGCGCTAAAGCGCAGGTACCCCGAGGCGCAGCTGACCTATCTCGTTGAGCCCGCGGCAGCGCCCATTGTGCGCGCCAACCCACATTTGTCCGAGGTCATGCTCGTGCCCAGGCGGCGCGGCGTTGCGCGGCTGCGCGATGACCTCGCGATTGCACGCCAGCTGCGGCAGCAACGGTTCGACGTGGCGATCGACCTGCACGGCGGTCCGCGAGCGGCGTGGTTTACGTGGGCCAGCGGCGCGCCCGTGCGCATCGGCTATGCAGTCAAGGGACGTTCGCGGCTGTATACGCGCGTCGTTGCCCGGACAGCCGACGAAGCGCCGCGCGCCGCCGTCGCGAACCAGTGGGACCTGCTCGCACCACTCGATATCGCACCGCCGGATCCAGCTCGCGATGCGCTGGAAATGGCCGAGGATCCGCAAGCCGCGGCATCGGTAGAGCGCCGCCTGCGCGACGCGCATATCAGCGCGGCGCATCCGCTCATTGTGGTCCACGTGAGCGCGGGCAATCCCTTCCGTCGCTGGCCGCGCGAGTCGTTCGAGGCGCTCGTCATCGCCCTTGCGCGGCGCGATCCGTTGCGCCGCATTATCCTGACGTCGGGGCCGTCGGATGCAGCTGCCGCAGCCGCCATTTCGGACCGCGCACGCGCGGCACTGGGTCCGCTTGCGGCTGGCGTCCCTGACATCGGTGAATTCGATCTCGCCGAGCTCCGCGCGCTCGTCGCCCGCGCGGCGGTGTACATTGGTGGCGACAGCGGTCCGCTGCACATTGCCGGGACGACGACGACCCCGATAGTGGCGCTGCTCGGGCCGACGCTGGCGGAACGTTCGATGCCATGGCGCGATCCGCGTTGGTTCGCCGAAGCAGTGGATGCAGGGCCGCTTGAGTGCCGGCCGTGCCGCCAGCGAGAGTGCGCGCCCGGCGACTTCAGATGCCTGACGCACATCACGGCTGACCAGGTCGCCGCCGCCGCGGAGAGAGCACTGAAGGGGTCGGGACTCATTCCGTCGCATGAAATGAGTCCCGACCCCGTTACGAGAAGCGTATGACGACAGCAGCGATGAGCATGACGCATCCGCGCACGGCACCCGTGCTCGAACGGGCGACCGTCGTGCTGTTGCTCTGCTTCGTCGCCTCGCTGCAGATCTCCATTGCCGCCGCCAACATCCTGCTCGCGCTGATGATGGTGTGCTGGGTCGGGCAGATGGCACAGGAGAAGACGCGGCCCGGCGCGCCGCCATTTTTCTGGCCGCTGGCCGCCTATGCGGTGGTCACGCTCGTCATCTCGGCCTTCTCATTGGATCCGCGAACGAGCTTCATCGACGACAAGCAGCTCCTGCTGTTCGTCATTGTCCCCGCCGTTTACCAGATCGCGCGCGGCGATCGCGCCGCGCTCGCTATTGACGTCATCGTCTCCGTCGGCGCCGCGAGCGCCGCCTACGGCATCATTCAGTACGGACTGCTCCACTACGACAATCTCGGACGACGGCCCGAGGGCGCCATGTCGCACTACATGACGTACTCAGGCCTGCTGATGCTCGTCATTTGCGCCGCCGCGGCGCGATTGATCTTCGGACGGCGCGGCCGCCTGTGGCCGGCGCTGGTGATGCCGGCACTCGTCGTCGCGCTGGCGCTGACGCTCGGCCGCAGCGCGTGGATCGGCGCGTCTGTCGCGATTGCACTGCTGCTCGCGCTGAAGGATCTCCGGTTGACGGTGCTGCTGCCGATTTTTATCGCCATGCTGTTCGTGATCGCGCCGAACACCGTCAGCAAGCGTGTGATGTCGATCTTCGACGTGCAGGAGCCGACGAATCAGGATCGGCTCGCGATGATCGAGATCGGCGCGCGCATCGTACACGACCATCCGCTCACCGGAGTCGGACCAAACATGGTTCCGCGCGTTTACGCGCAGTACCGACCCGATTACGCCATCAACACAGTGAACCCGCATTTGCACAACGTGCCGCTGCAGATCGCAGCGGAACGCGGGCTGTTGGCGCTGGCGGTCTGGCTGTGGTTCATCGTTTTCCTACTTGTCGAGCACGCGCGCCTTTTTCGAAAGGCAATATCGAGCGACGACAAGGTGCCGGCCGCAGCGGCGCTTGCCGCGGTCGCCGCGATGCTCGCAGCGGGCCTGTTCGAATACAACTTCGGCGATTCCGAATTCCTGATGCTGTTCCTCGTCCTGGTCACGCTGCCGTTCGCGGCGGCACGCAGCGGGATGGGGCCCGACCATGCAACTGGCGCCGCTCGCCGCTGACCGCGCGACGCGGCTCATCTCTGCCTTTTCCGGCGCACACGTGCTCGTGGTCGGCGATGCGATGCTCGACAAGTTCATCGTCGGCCGGGTCACGCGCATCTCACCTGAAGCGCCCGTTCCGGTGGTGGCATTCGATCACGAGTCGTATCGCATCGGCGGCGCGGCGAACGTGGCGCACAACGTTGCCGCGCTTGGCGGTCACGTCTCGTTGATTTCGGTGATGGGACAGGATGACAACGGAACCGCGCTGATGCGCGGCTGCCGCGAGGCGGGCATCGAGGCCGGTTGCATCGCCACCGATTCGGATCGCGTGACGACGACCAAGGTGCGTATCGTGACGGAGCGGAACCAGCAGGTCGCGCGCGTGGACTACGAGACCGACAAGGAGATCGGCGGCGACGTGGAGGCCGGAATCATCGAAGCGGTGCGGCAGCATGGCGCCACCGCCTCTGCGATCATCGTGTCCGATTACCTCAAGGGCTCGGTGACGAAGGCCGTGATGATGGCGGCCGTCGAAGCAGCGCAGCGGCAGGACATCCCCGTGCTCGTAGATCCGAAGATTCCGCACATCGACTACTACGCCGGCGCCACGCTGATTACACCCAATCATCACGAAGCTGAAATCGCCACGCATTCGCGCATCCGCTCTGTGCTGGATGCACATCTGGCGGCACACGCGTTTCGCGATCGGGCGCGATGCGAATCGATTCTGATGACACGCGGCGATCAGGGCATGTGGCTGCTGGCGGCGGACGCTGAGGGAGAGTTGCCTGCAGTCGCGCGCGAAGTCGCCGACGTGACCGGCGCGGGCGACACGGTAATCGCGGCGATGGCGCTCGCGATGGCGGCGGGCGGCACGATGATCGAAGCCGCACATCTGGCGAACCAGGCAGCGGGGATTGCCGTTGCCAAGTTCGGCGCTGCAACCGTATCGCCGGCCGAACTCGTTCGTGCTGTCAGCGCCACCGCCGACGCCTGACGACAACATGCATCCGCCACGACGTGCGACGGTCGTTGGCCTCGACTTACTTGCTGCCGCGCTGCTGGTGCTCACGGCGGCCATCTTCCAGACAGGCGGATTCGTTTTCAACGCTGGCGGCATCCGCGTCTCGCTAACGTCCACACACCGCACGCTCGTCGCGCTCGTCATCCTCCTTATTTACAGGTTCGTTCGCGCTGCCCGCGTCGGGCCCTTCGGGCTCGCCACCGCCACATGGCAAGGCATGCTCGACACGATTGAACATGAGCCGCTCGTCGTTCGAGCCTTGCCCGGCGCCTGGGCGCGCGGAGTTGTCGCAGCGCTCGCCATCGCCGCCGCGCTCGCGGTTCTGCTGCACGAGCAACTGCGACATCTCGACTCGGTGCCTGACTTCGGTGACCCGCTGTTTTCAATCTGGCGCGTTGCGTGGGTGGCGCATCAGATCGTCGCGGATCCGTTGCACCTGCTCGACGCGAACATCTTCTATCCGGAACGCCTGACGCTGACACTGTCGGATCCCGTACTGCTGCCCGCGATCAGCGTGGCCCCGCTTCTCGCGCTCGGCGTTCACCCCGTTGCCGTCTACAACCTCCTGCTGATGTCCGGGTTCTGGCTGTCAGGCGTCGCCACGTACGTGCTTGTCGAGCGGCTGACAGGCTCCGCGCGTGCAGCCTTCATCGCGGGCCTCTCTTACGCGTGCGTCGGGTTCCGCTTCGATCACTACAGCCACCTCGAGCTGCAGATGACGGAGTGGATGCCGCTGGCGCTGCTCGCGCTTCATTTGTTCGTGTCGACGAAGCGCTGGCCCTATGCGGTGGCGCTGGCGCTCGCAGGAGTCGCGCAGCTCTATTCGTCGATGTACTACGCGGTGTTTCTGGTGGTGTATGCGGCAGCAATTGGTGCCGGCCTGGTGCTGGCGCAGCGGACGGCGGTGCGTCCGCTGCTGCGTCCGCTGGCCATCGCTGCTCTTTCTGCAGCGCTGCTGGCGTGGCCGCTCGCCCGCGCCTTCAGTGCCGCGCAACCGATGAAGGGGGCGCGCGGCCTCTATGAAGTGGAGTTCTACAGCGCTGCTCCAATTGACTTCTTGCGGGTGAATCGCTACAGCGCGGTGTGGGCCCACCGTCTTCCGCCGCCGGCGCCGGAACGGACATTATTTCCAGGGCTCGCGCCCCTGGCATTGGCAGCCGTGGCCGTTGCGCCCCCGCTCGGCACAGTGCGCCTGATCTATCTCGCCGGACTGCTGGTAGCAGTCGATGGCGCCTTCGGTCTGCACGGCGTCGCCTATCCGTATTACTACCTGCTTCTCAGTCCCTTTCGCGGACTCCGGTCGCCGGCGCGCTTCGGCGCGCTCATCGCGCTGTCACTGTCGATCCTTGGCGGATTCGGCGTGCAACGTCTCCTCCGCCGAGCTCGATTGCCGTCGTATCAACACGCGGCGTTCGCGGCGCTCGTCGCCTTGGTGATGATCGATGCCTGGCCCGCACTTTCGCTGGTGCCGGTCTGGAGGCAGCCGCCACCGGTTTACGAGGCGCTACGCCACACATCGAACGCCGTCCTCGTGGAAGCGCCGCTACCCGAGAAAGAAATCGGTAACGCACCATTCATGTACTTCTCCGCGTGGCATTGGGCACGGTTGGTGAACGGCTATAGCGGTTTCATCCCCGCGTCATATAAACAATTCAGCACCGCCATGCTTCGGTTCCCCGATGCAACCTCGATTGAAGCGCTGCGGCAGCGAGGAGCGACGCACGTCAGCATCAATTGCGCGGTTGGTGACTGGGATCGATGCGAAGCCGTGGCGAAGTCGGCGCGCAACACTCAGGCCCTGCGCCTCATCACCGAGACGCTCTGGATGCAGCACACCGTGCAGCTGTACGAGATCGTGAATCCTTAGCGTCTACGACGCTGGAGCGGTGCAGATGATTTCGCCATGCAACACCGCGAACCACCCATCAGCCGCCGTACTCCATGCGCGCCAGGCATCCGCGATCGATGCCAACTCGTCGACGGTCGCCCGGCCCTCACGCACAGCCTGATGTGCGATCGTCGAGGTTGTCATGCGATCGGCCCAGAGGCCGCCCCACCAGGCGCGCTCCTCAGGCGTCGCGAAGCACCAGACTGACGCGGACGGTGTGATCTGACCGAAGCCCGCCTGCTGCGCCCATGACAACAGATGGCGGCCGGCGTCGGGTTCACCCCCGTTGACTCGGGCGATCTCTCGATAGAGTGCGAGCCATCGCGTGAGCCGCTCATCGCCTGGGTGCCACGCGAACGACGCGTAGTCCGAGTCGCGTGCTGCAACGATTCCTCCGGGTCGAGCGGCGCGCCGCATTGCCTTCAGCGCCGCGACCGGATCTGATAAGTGCTGCAGCAACTGATGGGCATGCACGATGTCCCATGAGCCGTCCCGGTCGTCCAACAGGTACACATCGCCCGTGCGGAACGCCACCTCGGGGTAAGCGCTCTTCGCCACGTCGATGACATCCGCGGAGCTGTCGATCCCAAGCACTCTCCCTGGAGCGAGTCTCGCCGCGAAGTCTGCGGTGATCGTTCCAGGCCCGCAGCCGATGTCCAGGAGCGTCAGTCCCGGATGCAGATGGCGGGTCAGGTACGCGGCGGAGTTCTCGACTGTACGCCAGCGATGCGACCTGAGGACGCTCTCATGGTGACCGTGCGTGTACGAGGGCATAGGGAACCCTAGTGGAAACCGCGCGTCTTCACGACGCCACCCTCCGCACCGGCGAGCGCGTGGTAGACGATGAATGCTTCTGGATCGATCTGCCGGACGATCGCCTTTACTTTGCCGATCTCGAGCCGTGTGACGACGCAGTACAGAATGTCGCGCTCGCGCCCGCTCATTCCCCCGAAGCCGCGGTAGATCGTTACGCCGCGTCCGAGCGCGTGCATGATGCGCTGCCGGATCTGTCCATTGTGATCCGACACGATGGTGATGGCGGTGTACTCGTCGATGCCGTGGATGACAAAGTCCAGCGTTCGGGCGGCGGCTAGGTACGTCAGGATTGAATAGAGCGCCGGCTCGACGCCGAGCAGCGCGATGGCCGAGACGAACAGCACGGCGTTGAAGCCGAGCACCACGTCGCCGACGCGCAGCAGGTCTCCGCGCCGGCTGATCAGCAGCGCAGCGATCTCGGTGCCGTCGAGGACGGCGCCGCCTCGAATCGCGAGCCCGATGCCAGCACCCAGAAAGAAGCCGCCGAACACCGCAGTCAGCACGAGATCGGGCGTGACGTCAGGAAATGGAATGAACGCGATCGCCGCCGCGAGTCCCGCGATACCGATTGCACTGCGCACGGCAAACGCCGCACCCATCTGATGAAACCCGACCGCGACAAACGGCAAATTGATCGCGGGCAGCAGGGCGGCAAGTGGAAGGCCGGTCACTCGCGATACCAGCATCGAAACACCGGTGACGCCGCCGTCGATGAATCCGCTGGAGACGAGAAAACCCTTGATGCCCATCGCCGCGGACAGAATGCCGCCGACCAGCAGCGCGGCATTCATCAACTCGCGCCGGATGCGCATGGTCAGTGGCGGAAGTGTCTCCGGCCCGTGAACACCATCGCCAGCCCGCGTTCATCGGCTGCCGCAATCACCTCCTGATCGCGGACCGATCCTCCCGGCTGCACGACTGCCGTCGCGCCCGCATCCGCAACGGCGTCGAGACCGTCGCGAAACGGGAAGAACGCATCGGATGCAGCAACCGACCCGTTCAGCGCATCCGGCCCGATCGCTTCGGCCTTCATGCGTGCGACCTTCGCCGCATCGACGCGGCTCATCTGACCCGCGCCGATCGCCAGCGTACGATCGGCGGACGTAAAGAGAATTGTGTTGGACTTCACGTGCGCGCAGATGCGCCAGGCAAACCGCAATGCCTGCCACTCTTCTGCGCTCGGCTGGCGCTTCGTGACGACGTTCAGATCGGCCGATGGCCACGGCTGCGACGCCTCGATGACACGGTCGCGCGACTGCATCAGGACCGCGCCGAGAATCGAGCGCAGCTCGCGTCCGCTGTCTCTTGCGAGCGAGCTGAAGTCCGCGGCGACCACGCGCAGGTTGGTCTTTTTAGCGAGGACCGGCCGCGCCGCTTCCTCGACGCCCGGCGCCACGACCGCTTCGATGAACGTCGACACGATCGCCTGCGCCGTCTCCACATCAATGGTTCGATTCAATCCGACGATCCCACCGAACGCGGCAAGCGAATCGGCATCACGCGCGCGGACGTAGGCATGCGCGGCGTTCGCTCCCGTGGCGGCGCCGCACGGATTGGTGTGCTTGATGACCGCCGCCGCCGGCTCATCGAATTCGAGCACGATGCGGGCGGCGGCGTCGAGGTCGAGCAGGTTGGTGTAGGAGAGCTCTTTGCCCTGAAGCACGTGCGCGTTGCCAAGACCGGTGGCGAGTTCCTCCGCGTACCATGCGGCCTGCTGATGCGGGTTCTCGCCGTAGCGCAGGTCTCGCAGTTTACGCAGCGCCATGTTTACCGTAGGCGCAAACAGATCTGGCGGGTCCAAAAGCGCCCGCCCTCCTGGTGGCGTGACTTGGCCCACGTGCGCGCGCGTAAACCCATGTTCGTCCGCCGTGACCGTCGCGAGTGTCGACGCAATCGCCGTGTCGTAGCTGCCGGTGTGCGCGAACGCCTTGCGCGCCAGGTCGAAGCGGAACTCGCGCGTCGGTCCACCGCTTCGGTCGAGCTGCTGCAGCACGACGCCATAATCCGACGGCGAGACCACGACAAGCACGTCCTGAAAATTCTTTGCGGCGGCGCGCACGAGACTGGGGCCGCCGATGTCGATCTCTTCGATCAGCGCCTCGAACGGCGTATCAGGATTGCTCGCTGCTTTCACGAACGGATAGAGATTGACGACGACGAGATCGATGAGCGTGATGCTGTGAGCCGCCGCCGACGCGAGGTCGTCGGGGCGTGCGCGGCGCGCGAGGATGCCGCCGTGCACGAGCGGATGCAGCGTCTTGACGCGGCCGTCCATCATCTCGGGAAACCCCGTGACCTCGGAAATGCCGATGACCGGCAAGCCGGTCTGTTGCAGCGTCTTCGCAGTGCCGCCCGTCGAGACCAGCTCGAATCCACGGGCGGAGAGCCCGCGGGCGAAATCCACCAGGCCGGTCTTGTCGGAAACACTGATCAGGGCTCTACGCATTTGCACATCGGAGTGGGAGTAAGGGGATCCATCGTGTTGAAAGAATTACATTTCCAAGATGTGGCGCTTGACACGGCTGCGCCCGATGCTTAGTATGGCGCTGCGTTGAGGGGCGTTCCCGCAGCGTAGAAGTCGAGGCCGCGCAAGCACTCGCGGTCTTTTTTTGTGTCCGGAAGCTCATCTGGGGCTTCGAGGGGCATGTTTCAGCAGGAAAGAAGAACGATGCGTATCACAGGTAAGGTCAAGTGGTTCAACAACGCCAAGGGCTACGGTTTCATTGAACGGGACGGTGGAAGCGACGTGTTCGTGCACTATTCCGCTATCAGTGGCAACGGCTTCCGGTCCCTGGAAGAGGGGCAGGCGGTTGAATTTGAAATCGTCGACGGCCCCAAGGGTCCGCAGGCGGGGAACGTCACCAAAGCCTAGAACCACTCCACGACCTGCCCGGCGTCGCTCATGGCGCCGGGCATCATCATCAGCACCCGGCTTCACCCTTCATCATCCTTCACGCCCTTCATCGCTCGCGCGGTGAATGCGACCTTGCCGTGCTTCACGGCGACGCGGAACGCGACTTCCGGCGTCCCCTTCGACTTGAAGGCCGTGACCTGTGTCTTGATCAGATCCGCGAACTTGTGGAATGGGATGGCATCTTCGCCAACCTCGCGGCGCGCCTCCGCAAGACTCTCGTACAGATCCTGCAGCTTGTCCATCTGCCGCAGCGGATCGTTGAACGTCGTCACGTGCAGGATTCGATCGAGCGGTCGCTTCGGCTTCTCTTCTGTGGGCGGCTTGAGGTTGGCGAAGGGACCGGGGCGTCCTTCCTCGCGTGCCTTCAGTCCGCGATCCCAGAGATCGATGAACGTCTGGTACCGCGTCTGCAGCGTGCTGAACCGAAATCTGCCGCCGGTATTGGGGATATGTGCGTTGTCGAGCCGCCGGACCATGGCGGTAACGCGCCCGCGCGTCTCCCACGGTGGGCGCGGCAGGCGGCCGGCGAAGAACATGTTGTACTCGGCTTCGAGCCGCTTCAACTCCGCCTCGAGCAGTTCGAGCTCACGATCGAGATCGGAGAGGTCCTGCTTGGCCACCGCCGATCATTCTATTCCGGGTTGTGTCCTGGACTGCCGCCCGCCGACGCGAGCAGGTCGTTGGCGCGATCGACGTCTGCCGCGCGAACCATCAGGCGAACGCCGCCCAGCGCCGCGACGTAGAGCGGGTCCACACCTAAAGTGTACTGATCGGGGATAAACGACTCGATGCCCTCACTGTCCAGCACGGACCTCAGGAACTGCGCCTCGTGCAGATAATTGCAGTTGCGGACTTCGACCCAATCCCAATCGTCAGGCATCAGAAAATCGTGGCGATCGATTGCGCTGCGAGGTTCAAAACCTGCGCCGGGAGTATTCCGAGATAGAAAATCGCGGCAATCGACAGCGACAGCGCGGTCATGCTGACGGCGCTTACGTGGATGCGCGGCGCTTCCGTGCCCCGTTCCTGCATGTACATCATGACGACGACCCGCAGGTAGAAGAAGACGGAGATGACGCTGGTCAACACGCCGATGACCGCGAGGCCGTAATAGCCTGCGCTGACGGCAGCGCTGAAGATGTACCACTTGCCGATAAAGCCTGCGGTCGGCGGGATGCCGCCGAGCGACAGAAGACAGACGGTCATCAGCCCGGCAAGAGCCGGATGACTTTGCCACAGACCCGCGTAATCGCGAAGTTCGTCGTTGCCGCGATCGCGCGCACCGAGCAGCGCGATGACGCCGAACGCCGCGAGGTTGGTAATCGCGTACGCGGCGAGGTAGAAGAGAATCGCCGCCTTCCCCACTTCGTTGGCGGCGACGAGACCGACCAGAAGGTAGCCGCCGTGCGCAATGCTCGAATACGCGAGCATCCGTTTCAAGTTCGACTGCGCAATACCAACCACCGTTCCGAGGATCATCGTCGCCGCCGCGATCACCCAGACGATCGGCGCCCAGTCGGCGCTGAACGGCTCGAAGGATGAGAGGAACACGCGCGCGAACGCCGCAAACGCCGCCGCCTT